>OGIE01000035.1_pt1 | contig 158537 bp, 99 predicted proteins | sample 1571581 | NCBI WGS metagenome assembly OGIE01 (sample SAMEA2582021, study PRJEB24529) | metagenome | biome: Human gut stool | place: China | collected 2011
ACAACAATAGAAATTCCAAAATAAAGAGATAAAGAGCATTTCCTTTTTAATACAAAATGTCAAAGAACACTTGATTCTTACTTTTTACACAACCTCCCTGGAGGAGGGGAATGAAGATACTTTGAGTAATAACTTAATATTAACTATAGAATGAAGCTAAAGTATATCCTAATAACCGTTTGCTGCTTCTTCACCTTGACCGGACAGGCTGATGAGGGTATGTGGATGCTGGGAAACCTGAATAAGCAGACCCGTAAAACCATGAAAGAGCTTGGCTTGCAGATGTCCGCTGATAAACTATACAGTCCTAAACGCCCGTCGTTGAAAGATGCGGTAGTCAGCTTTGGGGGCTTTTGTTCAGGCGTAGTCGTATCTGAGGATGGCCTGGTGTTTACTAATCACCATTGCGGTTTCAGCAGTGTGCAGCAACATTCATCGGTGGAGCATGATTACCTGAAAGATGGTTTTGTGGCACGTAGTCGTGAGGAAGAACTTCCTAATCCGGAGCTTTACGTCCGTTTTCTGTTACGTACAGAAGATGTGACGAAGCGTGTGCTGGGTGCAGTCAAGCCTTCAATGAACGAGATGGAACGCTCCAGTGCAGTAGATTCCATGATGCTGGTGATAGGTGGGGAGGTATCTCACAAAGACTCTACTTTAATCGGTATTGTGGATGCTTATTATGGTGGCAATGAGTTCTGGCTTTCTGTTTATCGCGATTTCAACGATGTCCGGTTGGTGTTTGCACCGCCTTCTTCTATTGGTAAGTTCGGTTGGGATACGGACAACTGGGTATGGCCACGGCATACAGGAGATTTCTGTGTCTTCCGTATCTATGCAGATCGTAATAACCATCCTGCCGAGTATTCTCCTGAGAATGTTCCCTATCATCCTGAATATGTAGCACCGATTTCGCTGGATGGCTATCGGGAAGGTTCCTTCTGCATGACGCTGGGTTATCCCGGCAGTACAGAGCGTTATCTTTCTTCGTTCGGTATAGAAGAAATGATGAATAATTCCAATCAGGCACAGATAGATGTTCGTGGTGTGAAGCAGGCCATCTGGAAGCGTGAGATGGACCGCAATGACAGTATACGCATCAAGTATGCCTCTAAGTATGATGAAAGCTCCAACTATTGGAAGAACAGTATCGGAACAAACCGAGCTATCCGTAAACTGGGGATATTGGAGAAGAAACGTGCAATGGAACAGGAACTTCGTCGATGGATACAGCAAAATCCGGAAGAACGGGAGAAACTGTTGCAACTGTTCACAGACCTGGAACTGAATTACAAGAACCGCCGTGAAGTGAACCGTGCACAGGCTTATTTCATAGAATCATTCCTATATGCCCCGGAGCTGGTGCAACTTGCTTTGAAAATCTTGAATTTCGACTTTGAGGGTGAAGAGAAGACCGTTGTAGCAGGTTTAAAAGATATTGTTGAACAGTATTCCAATCTGGATCTGGATATTGATAAGGAGGTATTTACAGCAGCATTGAAAGTGTATCGCTCAAAGGTGGATACTACTTTCCTGCCGGCAATTTATCATACCATTGCGCAACAGTATAATGGGGATGAAAAGGCATATGTGGACAGCCTTTATGCTCATTCCGAACTGACTACTCCTCGTGGCTTGAAGCGTTTCCTCGAGCGGGACACTACTTATCAGATATTTGATGATCCGGCTATTTCCCTGGGTATAGATATGCTGACAATGCTGTTTGATATGAATATGCAGATGCAGGCACCCACTTCGGAGATTATCCGGGGAGAACGTTTGCTGAATGGGGCTATCCGACGGATGTATGCTTCGCGTAATTTCTATCCGGACGCTAATTCCACCATGCGATTGAGCTTTGGTACTGTGGCAGGATATACGCCTTTTGATGGTGCGGAATATGCTTACTACACCACTTCAAAAGGAGTCTTGGAGAAAGTGAAGGCAAATGTGGGAGATGTGGATTTTGCGGTTCAGCCGGAAATCCTTTCACTGCTTTCTTCGGGAGATTTCGGAAGATATGCCGATGAAAAGGGGGAAATGAAAGTGTGCTTTATCTCAAATAATGATATTACGGGCGGAAACTCTGGTAGTGCTATGTTCAATGCGAAAGGTGAGTTGCTGGGCTTAGCGTTTGATGGAAACTGGGAGGCGATGAGCAGTGATATTCTATATGAACCGAAAATGCAGCGCTGTATCGGGGTGGATGTACGGTATATTCTGTTTATTATAGAGAAATATGGTAAGGCAAGTCATTTGGTGCAGGAACTGAAGATTAGTGATTAGTGGTTAGTGGTTAGTGATTAGCGGTTACTAATCACTAACCACTAATCACTAAATCACCCCTCTTATCCTGTCGTCAAAAGCCGAAAGCGCAGCCTTCGCCCCTTCGCCCATTGCAATGACAATCTGTTTATAAGGTACAGTCGACACATCTCCCGCGGCATATACCCCTGGAATATTAGTTCGGCAATGTGCATCAATCTTGATTTCTCCCTGCGGTGTAACATCCAGTTCTTCCCGGAAAGGAATACTGTTCGCCGCTAGTCCTATCTGCACAAATATGCCATCCAACGTGAAATCCCGTTCTTCATTAGTCATTCGGTCCTTAACGCAGATGCCTATTACCTTATCTCCATTTCCCAAGACTTTCGTAGTCTGTGAAGACGTAAAGATTTCAACATTCGGCAGACTCTGAGCTTTCTCTTGCAGCACTTGATCTGCTTTCAGATTATCTGCAAACTCAAATACAGTCACCTTCCGGCAAATACCTGCCAGGTCGATGGCTGCTTCTATACCGGAGTTTCCGCCTCCGATTACGGCTACATCCTTTCCCTGATAGAACGGTCCATCGCAATGCGGACAGAAGGCAACGCCTCTTCCGATATACTCCGTTTCACCTTCTACATTCAGTTTCCGCCAACTGGCACCTGTTGCAATAATCACACTGGAGGAGGTGAAAACCTCACCGCCAACTACCGAAACAGCTTTTTCTTTACCTTGAAGCTCCGCTTTTTCTATCTTCCGGTCTTCAAATAAATCGATAGGATAATGATTGATATGGCTTCTTAAATTATCCGCCAGTTGTGCCCCCGTTGTCTGCGGCACAGAAATCAGATTCTCGATACCTACGGTTTCCTTCACCTGACCACCAATCTTTTCGGCAACAATAGCTACTCTCAACCCCTTGCGAGCTGAATAAATAGCTGCTGAGGCTCCTGCCGGTCCACCGCCCAATACAAGGACATCATACGCTCTTGATACAGGTTCTGCATCTGCTAATGGCTCGGAGCCGAACATATCTTCTATTTTCTGCAAAAGTTCCCCCAGCGTGCCACGCCCGACGTGGAGCAACTTACCATTGGCGTAAACAGACGGTACACCCTGTATTTTCAGTGCATCCACTTCTTCCTGGAAGAGGGCTCCGTCTATCATTTCATGTGTAATCTGCTTGTTTAGCAGGGTGATGACATTCAGAGCCTGTACCACATCAGGACAGTTAGTGCACGTCAGCGATACGTACGTTTGTAGGGAAACAGGGCCTTTCAACGCCTGTATGCGTCGTTGTATAGCTTCATCAGGGATGTTTTTGCCTTTACCGTCTGCGTTGAGTACTGCCAAAAGCAAGGAAGTGAATTCATGTCCGTTTGGTATCCCACGGAACTTCACACCGGTTGCTTTTCCATCTTTCAACAGGGAGAACTCCAGTTTCGGCTGTTCAGTTTCCGTTATTTCGCAGGATAGCTTACCGGAACACTCTGCCACATCCTTTAGTAAATCTATCAGTTCCTGTGCACTATCGTGCCGGGGGTGGCAGACAATATGAAAGGTGTACGTCGCTTCCAGATTCTGGAAGATACCGCGTATTTGTTCTTTTAATGCTAAGTCTAACATAATCTATTACTGTTTTTGAGAATAAAAGGAGCCCCCTCCAAAGTGTGTGCAAGATACAGGATAGAGGGGGCTCGCCAATAAAAAAGGGAGATGAACTTAAATTTTACCAACCAAATCAATACTTGGTTTCAGCGTTTCGCCGCCTTTCTTCCATTTTGCGGGACATACTTCGCCGTCGTGCGTAGCTACGAATTGCGCAGCTTCCACCTTGCGGAGGAGCTCGTCGGCGTTGCGTCCGATGTTGTTGTCTTGAATTTCAGCTATCTTGATTTTGCCTTCAGGATTTACGACGAACGTACCGCGGTAAGCCATACCTTCCTCCTCAATCATCACGCCGAATGCACGGGTCAGGACTCCTGTCGGGTCTGCCAACATAGGATACTTAATCTTACGAATGCTTTCGGATGCATCGTGCCATGCTTTGTGCACGAAGTGAGAGTCCGTACTTACTGAATATACTTCTACGCCCATTGCCTGGAACTGCTCGTATTTTTCGGCGATGTCCACCAATTCGGTAGGGCATACGAAAGTAAAGTCTGCCGGATAGAAGAAGAAAATAGCCCACTTGCCTTTTACGTCTTCGTTAGTTACTGTTTTGAAACTTCCGTTTTGGAATGCCTGAACTTTGAATTCAGGAAGCTGAGAATTGATAATTGGTTCCATAATCTTTTTTGTTTTAAAAGGTTTAGTACTTTGTTTTTTCGATGATGCAAAAATATAGCATCTTTTGCCGATAGAACAAAAAAAACGATTGAAAAGATTTATGGACCGATAGAAGAAATCTATACCACTACCTGGGTTGCCCGCAGGGATAGCATCTCACGCGGCACGGACGCTTGAATTTCTTTTGTGAGAACTTCCAGCAAAGTAGTACGGATGAAGTGCTCGCAGGTAATGAGAATGATTTGCCGGGTGGGAGTGGGGATGGCAAACGGGCGCACCAGTTCCTTTTGGGTATCGTTGAGTTGGTCGATGGCAAGTTCAGGAATGAACGTCACGCCTTTCCCGCTTTCCACCATGCGCATGAAAGTTTCCATGCTGCCCAGGCGGTAGGCTATCTGGCTGGCTTGTGCTGCTTTCATGTGGCAGAAGCGGACTAACTGGTCGCGGAAGCAATGCCCTTCGTCCAGCATCCAGAGTTGCTCGTCGTTGAGGTCGGAGGTGCGGATTATCTTATTGTTAAACAGGTCGCTTTCGCGCGCAATATATGCATAGAATTGTTCATAGAACAGGGGCGTTTGCCGAAACTCATCTTTCTCCGGCAGGGTAGCGATGATGCCGGCATCTATATCTCCTTTTATCAGAGCTTGTTTGATGTCTTTGGTCTTCATCTCTGTTACACGGATGTCCAGTTTGGGATATTTCTTCATTAGTTGTGGGAAGAAGCGGGGCAACAGGTAAGGGGCGATGGTGGGCAATATACCCAGCTTGAAGACGCCCGACAGAGAATGCTTTTCTTCTTCTATAATATCCTTTATGCGGTCGGCCTGCGACAGCACCACTTGGGCTTGCTCCACGATGAGCCGTCCGATGGGAGTAGGACAGATGGGCTGTTGGCTACGGTCGAATATTTTGGTTTCCAACTCATCTTCCAGTTTCTGTATCATGGCGCTGAGGGTAGGTTGAGTTACCCGGCAATGCTCTGCTGCCTTGGCAAAATGACGGAACTGATCGACGGCTAGGATGTATTCCAATTGTTGTAAAGTCATGATAAATAAAGGATTTGAACGGGTAATATAGATTCTGTCTATGCAAAGATAGAAATTATCTGTTTGACAAGCATTGATTTGCCCCTTATCTTTGTACAAAAAACGAAGAAAGGCTGCATCTCAGCATAATCAAGCAAGCTTGCTTCTGCTTTCGATTTGCACTTTCTTTGCAACAGAAAAAACAAAAACAGTATAAACTTTTAAAACAGTAAAATTATGAAGACTTTAGATTATATCAAATTAAACGAATCGGGAGTAGCTAACGTAGTATCTGCATTACATCAACTTTTGGCAGATTTCCAGGTACATTACACAAACCTGCGCGGTTTCCACTGGAACATCAAGGGGCACGGTTTCTTTATATTGCATGAGAAGTTTGAAAGCATGTATGATGATGCAGCCGAGAAGATAGACGAAATTGCAGAACGTATCCTGATGTTGGGCGGTGTGCCTGAAAACAAATTCAGCGAATACCTGAAAGTTGCAAAAATCAAGGAAGTATCTGATATCTCATGTGGCAGTGATGCTGTTAGCCATATCCTCGAAACATACGGATACCTTATCGGTGAAGAAAGAAAAATCATCGGACTGGCCAATGAAGCCGGTGATGACGTTACTGCCGACCTGATGACAGGTTATCTGAAAGAACAAGAAAAGATGGTTTGGATGTTGACCGCTTTTAGCACAAGATCTTGCACAGACAAATAATTTTATAGGTTTAGGTGATAAATGATGGAAAAGGTGATAGGGTGGTGGAGACACTACTTTGTCATCTTTTTAATATAATCACCGTCACTGCCGAGATAATCAGCACAATGCCCAAAGCGATACTTTGAGTGAAAGGCTCTCCGAAGATAAGAATACCCACGCAAACGGCAGTAACAGGCTCCATAGCTCCCAACACAGAAGTGAGCGTGGAGCCTATGTTTTTGATGGCACGCACCAGTGCCAGATTGGAAATGACGGTAGGTACTAATGCAAGCATCACAAGGTTGCCCAAAGTAATCCGGTCCGGGATAGCCTGTATGCCGATACCTGCCACTTCTATCCCGATGAAAAGGAGGGTCCCACCAAACAAGAAGACGTAGAATGTCATTTTCAGTCCCTTCATTTCAAGGGATTTCAATTGACTGACGGTGACCAGATAGAGTGCATAACCCAAGGCAGAAAGCAGGACGATAAAGATGCCCGTTAAAGTGACGGTTCCGGTGGTGTCTCCGTGTGAAAGAAAGAAAACGCCGCTCACGGCCAATGCGATTGCTGCTATGCGCCAGACTGACTTCTTCTCGCGAAAGAAAACCATCATGATGAGTGTTGTCAGCACCGGATACATAAAATGAAGGGTAGTAGCTACCCCGCTTGTCATGAACTTATATCCCCAGAAGAGGAAAACTGCAGAACTATCGTACAGCAGTGCCAGTAGCAGAAGCGGAAGTATTTCCGTTCGGCGGATGCGGAAAGATTGTTTATCGAGCAACAGGATACCTGCCAGTGCCAACATGGCAAATAGAAAACGGTAGAGCAGAATGGACCAGAACTGCATCCCCTGGTGCATGGCGGGGATGGTGAACAACGGAATAAGTCCGAAGCTCGCCGAAGAGAGAAGGCCGTATAAGAAACCGTTTACTTTATTCACGTTAATAAGTGATTAATGGTTAGTGATGAGTGATTAGTACAACTGCTAATCACTTATCACTAACCACTCATCACTTTAATCATTTCTTCTTCGGAGCCCGTCTTGCCCAGCCTTCTTCACTGAAGTCGGGTTCTTTATCACGGAACTCCTTGTTGTCTCCTTGAAAGAATTGTCTCCAATCATCCTTTTTTCCACGGGCATCGGTGTAACCACGCTCTTCGCGGCTTGGCTTGCTTTTCTTCTTGTCGGCAGGAGTGCTACTCTTTCTGTCAGCCGGAGCACCCTTCCTGTCAGCCGGAGCACTTTCCGATTTGCTTCTGCTCTTTCTGGGGGCATCGCTGCGTTTGTCGTCTTTGAAGCTGCGCTTCTTACCATCAAACTCTTTTCTGCCGTAAGCGCTGCCCTCGCCGCTACTGCGTCTGCCTTTGGGTGCTTCCTTGCCCTCTTCGCCTGCAACCTCTACAGATACTTTGCGGCCGTTCCAGTTGGCGCGGTTCAGAGATTTCACTACGTTGGCGGCCTCTTTTTCGTCTACTTCGAAGAAAGAGAATTTGGGCATGAGGTCAATACGTCCCAACTCTACCCGTCCGCGGGTATTGCTGTTCAGCAGACTTATCAACTCGTTGGGGAAGAAGTTGTCCATCTTGCCCAAGTTAATGAATAAGCGGGTATATCCCGGTTCTGCCTTGCGCGAACCTGTGCTACGTTCGCCACTACGTTCTCCGTTTCTGGAAGTACGTTCACCACGGCTGTCGGTAGGCATTTCTATATCTCCACGGTTGCGATAGTATTCTGAGAAGCGGTTGAACTCATGGGAAACCATACGCTTGATAAGGTCTTCTTTGCTCAGCCAGTCCAGTTTACGGTAAATCTCGGGCATGAAGTCGGCCATATCTTCTTCGTTTACTTTCACCTTCTCCAGGTCGTCAATTACCTTCAGAAGTTGTTTCTCGCAAATTTGTTTGCCGGTAGGCATTTCTCCTACAATGAACTTCTTGCTGATGATACGTTCTATTTCGCGCATCTTACCCTTTTCGCGCAGGTTGATGATGGCGATGGAAGTACCCGTTTTTCCGGCACGTCCCGTACGTCCGCTGCGGTGGGTGTAGCTTTCGGTATCATCGGGCAAACCGTAGTTGATGACGTGCGTCAGGTCGTCTACGTCCAGCCCGCGTGCGGCAACGTCTGTTGCAACCAGGATTTGCAGGTTGCGGATGCGGAACTTCTGCATCACGGTGTCACGTTGTGCCTGACTCAGTTCACCGTGCAGTGAATCGGCGTTATAGCCTTCCTGCATCAGTTTGTCGGCAATCTCCTGCGTCTCTTTACGGGTACGGCAGAAGATGATACCGTATATTTGAGGATAATAGTCTACGATGCGTTTAAGGGCAGCATATTTGTCTTTGGCGTGAACAGTATAAACCACATGTTTCACGTTACTTGTACTTTCATTCTTCCGTCCGATGGTGATTTCTTTGGCATCACGCAGGTACTTCTTTGAAATGCGTGCTATCTCCGGGCTCATGGTGGCGGAGAATAATAGCGTGTTACGTTCCTGCGGCACATCGGCCAGGATGGCGTTGATGCTGTCTGTGAAACCCATGTTCAGCATTTCGTCAGCCTCGTCCATCACTACGTTCTGGATGGTGGTGAGCGATACCGTCTTGCGCTCCATCAGGTCGAGCAATCGTCCCGGGGTGGCAACAATGATATGCACGCCCTGTTTCAGTGCGCGTATCTGGCTGTCGATGGATGAGCCACCATATACGGGCAACACCCGCAAGCCGGTGACGTATTTGGAATAGTCATTTAAATCACCTGCAATCTGCAAGCAAAGTTCACGTGTAGGACAAAGTATAAGGGATTGTGGAATCCGGTTCTTTACATTAATTTTCTGGATAAGTGGCAAGCCGAATGCGGCGGTTTTTCCGGTTCCAGTTTGTGCAAGTGCTACAATATCATTATTTTCTCCTAAAAGGTAAGGAATCACTTCCTCTTGTACCGGCATGGGACACTCATATCCCATTTCTTCAATGGCGCGGCGTATCTCCGGCGACAGACCGAGCTCTTCAAAATTCTTCATTAAATCTTTGTATATCTTTATATTTAGGGCGCAAAGATAAGAGTTTTTTAGTGATAAACGATTAGTTATTAGTGATAAATTGAAGAATAGGCATAAAATGTTCCTGTTCTTCACCGATCATTGCTCATCATTCACTAATAAAATCTTTTGCAGCTTTTTGATTTCCTCTTTGCTGAGGCCAATGGCCCTTTGCAGATAAGTATCCACATCGCCGTATCTGCGCTCTATTTCCTCTTTGGCAGCGTTCAGAAAGTCTTCTCGGGCTGAGTAGATGGTGGTGATAGCCTCTTGCGAGCGTGCAGGCAGGTTGTAGGCATAGCTGGAGGCGCTGGGAATGTTGAAGTAGTCGTTGCTGAGGCGGTAATCTTCCATAATGATATCGCTGTTCACACGCAAAGAGGCGAGTATCAGTGCCGAAGCAATACCTGTGCGTCCCTTACCGGATGAACAATGAATAACGATAGGATAATTGGCGCTGTCCAGCAGGATATTGAATATCTGGCGATACTCTTTATGGTAATTCATCACTAATTCGCGGTTCATCCGCTCCACCATGCGGTAGACGGTATCACTCTTTATCTTTTGCTGCTGAATACCTTTCAGTATATCTTCCATATCTCCTGTTTTTATGGGGATATGTACCACGTTAAATCCCGGTTGCAGCGCAGTGTGCCCTTTCAACTCCGATTCTGACCGGAGGTCGACGATTGTCTTTATACCTATATTTTTCAGCTCCCTGCGCGAGTAGCATTCCAGGCTGTCTATCTGTGCCGAACGGTAGAGCATGCCCCAGCGCACCCGTTTCTTGGTGGGATAGGATGGATAGCCGCCCAGGTCGCGGAAGTTCTGTATTCCGAGGATATTGACATTGCGGGTTGCAATCTTCACGCGATATTTATCATTGAATACGAGGGTGTAGTAATAACGTTTGGCAGGGTCTGTGGTGACAATTGTCATTCGCTGGTCGGCAATGTTTGCCATAGCCACAGGCGAGTCTTCGGGAATATTATTCGGGTCGGTCGAAGCATATACCTTCACATTTCCCTTGATAAGAGGAGAGATTTCCCATTTGACGATACTGTTTCCGACATTATTTTCTTCGCAAACAACGGAAATATGAGGAGTAGTACCACTACAAGCCGGTAGCAGCAACACACATGTTAGCAAATTCAACAGATTTCTATACATAGTTTGATTGTCTGAGCATATACTGCAAAGATATGTATTCTGATGACTTTTGTTGCTCTATAGTGCAGAGTTTCACAGAGTTTTTTCTCCTTTAACGGGGATTTAGTTAATGGGAGGCAACTGCCGGGCAAATTCTGCCGATATAGAGTTGTTGAAACTCCGGCATACATCTGCTGCAAACTCGGTGCCACAATGGATGATCTTGTCCCAGGTTGCCTCGCTCACTCGTCCCAGGTCGCGATGCCGCACGTCATACTTCAACAAGCCGTAGATGATGCCAGCATTGAAGTTGTCGCCTGCGCCAATAGTGCTGACAGCTTCCAGCGGGGGAATGGAGTAGTTCTTGGTAACTCCATTCGTACGCAGAGAGATTTCTTCCGCTCCGGCGGTGCAAAGGAAATTGGGGCAATAGAAGTGGATTTTATCTTTATATATCTTGTCCACCTCCCGTTGATTATACATATAGAAGAAATCTTCGATAGAGCCTCGTACAATATCGGCATATTCCAGATTCTCAATAATGGTAGAAGCCAGTTTCAGCGCTTCGTCTTTGTGCGAAGACCGGAAGTTGGGGTCGTAGTAAACAATTGCTTTCTTATCGCGGGCCTGTTCCAATAAATCCAGAACCTTATCACGCAACACCGGATTCAGGGCGAAGTACGACCCGAAAACTACAATGTCATCTTCTTCCAGTTTTGGAAATACTACATCCAGCCGTTGCTTGGGGTAGTCTTTATAAAAAATATATTCCGCATCACCCCGTTCATTCAGATAGGCCAGTGATACGGGTGATTTGCCATCGGGAAACACATTCACATAGTCGGTAGACATTCCGCTATCCCGCATGGATTGCAGGATGGTGTTGCCTACCCGGTCGTTTCCCGTCTCGCTGATAAAGCTGACGGGAACGCCTGCCCGTGCCAGTGACACGATGCCGTTGAATACTGAACCGCCCGGTACGGCAGCTGTGGGCTGCCCGTTGCGGAAAATGATGTCGAGGATAGTTTCTCCTATGCCGATTACTTTTCGCATAATTTTCTTGATTTTTCACCTAGATAACCACCGTGGTGGCGTTTGGAATAATCTCCGATGGTAAATCCTGTTTGTTCCATTACCTGTACCACAAGAATGTCGCCGATAACGGTCATTACGGTGGTAGAAGTGGTAGGAGTCATGCCCAGGGCACAGACTTCCTTTGGTTTCCCGGTGCTGAGACATACATCGGACTCATGTGCCAACGGACTATCCGGATTTCCGGTGATAACAATAAACTTCAGGTCCGGGTTCAAATTATGAGCCAATTGTGTGAGTTCTACGATTTCACGTGTTTTACCAGAATTGGAAATCAGCAACAGCAGGTCATTCTCCTGCAAGATGCCCAAGTCGCCGTGTTGTGCTTCGCTGGGGTGCAGAAATACGGAAGGGATGCCGGTAGAACAGAACGTTGTGGCAATGTTCATGGCAATTTGCCCTGCTTTTCCCATACCTGAGGTCACCAGTTTACCTTTCCGTCGGTGAATCTGTTCCACGATAAGTTCTACCGCACGCTCGTAAGCGTCTGTCACAGGGATGTTCAGTACGGCTTGTGCCTCTTTCTGCAGAAGCTCTTGAATGGATTCAATCATTATACTATTTTTGTTAGTAGTTAGGTTATAGCCCACAAATATCTGCAATTTTCCATAAATGGCAATAGGTTTTATTGTATTTTTGCTTTGCGAAGATAGGCAGCACCTCATCAATAAAAACAAGTAAGCTTGTTTTGCACTGATTTCAGTTTGCACTATCTTTGCACCCTAATCAGTTTTAAACGTCAGAATGAAGAAGTTAGTACTTTTCCCCTTACCGGAACATAATCAATATACGCTTGCCAATGGTTTGCGCATCATTCACCAGCCATCGTTCTCAGATGTGGCTTATTGTGGTTTTGCTGTCGATGCAGGAACACGTGATGAGCTTGAAAACGAACAAGGCATGGCACACTTCGTGGAGCATCTCATCTTTAAAGGTACGCAAAAGCGGAAAGCCTGGCATATACTCAATCGTATGGAAAATGTGGGTGGTGATTTGAATGCTTATACTAATAAAGAGGAAACAGTGATTTATTCCGCCTTTCTGACCGAACACTTCGGCAGGGCATTCGAGTTACTGACGGATATTGTATTTCACTCTACTTTCCCGCAACGTGAGATTGAAAAGGAAACGGAAGTGATTATTGATGAAATCCAGTCTTATGAAGATACTCCTTCCGAGCTTATTTTCGATGATTTCGAAGATTTGATATTCCGCGGACACCCGTTGGGGCGCAATATCCTGGGTAATCCTGAACTATTGAAAACTTTCCGCAGTGAAGATGCGGCGGCTTTTACTTCGCGTTTTTATCATCCCGGAAATATGGTTTTCTTTGTTTTGGGAAATATGGACTTTAAGCAAATCGTTCGTTGGGCAGAGAAGCTTCTGACTGATGTGCCTGCGGTGACGGTGGATAACCGCCGTACTCCGCCGCCTCTCTATACTCCGGAGCGCCTCATTATACATAAGGATACCCATCAGGCCCACGTCATGATAGGCAGCCGTGGTTACAATGCTTACGATGATAAGCGCACCGCTCTTTATCTGCTGAATAATATTCTTGGCGGTCCGGGTATGAACAGCCGTCTCAATGTTTCCCTGCGTGAGCGCCGCGGCCTTGTTTATAATGTGGAGTCCAATCTGACTTCTTATACTGATACAGGCGTTTTCTGCACTTATTTTGGTTGCGATCCTGAGGATGTGGATACCTGCACCCGTCTGGTGATGAAAGAGTTGAAGCAAATGCGCGATGTCAAAATGACCACCCAACAGCTTGCTGCTGCAAAAAAACAGTTGATAGGGCAGATAGGTGTAGCCTCGGATAACAATGAGAATAATGCCCTTGGCATGGCGAAGACTTTTCTGCACTACAACAAATATGAAAGCTCCGAAGCGGTTTACCAACGTATTGAGCAACTCACTCCGGAGATTTTATGGGAAGTGGCCAATGAAATGTTTGCGGAAGACTACTTGTCGACACTTATCTATCGCTGATTTTCTTATTTGAACACCTGCTTCATCGGGCGACCTATCCACACCTGCGGTTGTTTTAAACCGAAGATATAGGCGATGGTGGAAGCTACGTCGTATTGCATCATGCTTTCGTGAAATTCGCCGCTCTTCTTCACATTTTTACCGGAAATGATGAAAGGGGTTTGCATCTCATTCATGGTTTTACCGCCATGACCTTTCTCGATACCTCCGTGGTCGGCAGTGATGATGAAGATGGTTTCTTTCAGCATGCCGGCGTCTTTAACGGCTTGAATGATGCGGGCTATGTAAGCATCCAGTTCTTTCAGCTTTGCATAATATTCGGGAGTGTCATGTCCCGCCTGATGTCCTACGTGGTCGGGATTGTCGAAGCAGACGGCGAGTAAAGCTGGTCTTTTCTCCTTGATGTATGTTTCTGCCATTGTGCACAGGGCTTCGGGGTGTTTGTTGTAATCGGGAGCTTGTGCGTGATGGCTCAAAGCAAGGGTGTCCACAAGATATTTAATGCCGTCCCATTCGTACAGGCAGCCGATTTCAGCTTCCGGCTGTGCATCGCGCAATAGCTGGAAGACGGTTGGGAAGATGCCATGTTCGTTGAGTACACGCGAGGGCAGTTCGGGAGTTTTGGAACCCCATTGCGTGTATCCGTGAAGTTCCGGCCCGGCACCCATGAACATGGACGCCCAGTTGATGGCACTGGAAGAGGGGAGGGCCGAACGTTTTTCGAGCGTGTAGGCTCCGTCTGCCATGAATTGCTTAATAGTAGGTATGTCAGCTTTGGGAACGCTATAGGCGCCCCAGCCATCTAACCCGATTAATACGACATGTTTTGCTTTTCCTTTGGCGCTGCAAGGAGTTGCGGCGAGTAGCACTGCTATTATGGTGAGTGCAAATGTAATTGTAAATTTCTTCATGTTTTTCTGCTTTTTATGTTAACTGCAGGCAAAGTTACGGAAGTTATTCCGTTTGTACCTACTGTTTTGATATTGGAAATATGCCTTTATTGTCCATGTATTGCAAAAAAGAAACTATGTAGTAACTTTATCTGCTTAGAAATGTTTCAAGATGAATTATTATGATTATCATAATAATAATTATTATATTTGCAATAATTTAGAATTGAATAATCATGAAGACTGTGCAAACAAATCCTTTTATAATAGGCACCTATGCCGGTAGCCATTACTTTTGTGACCGCGAAAGAGAAACTAACGAACTGATTCGTGATTTGACAAATGGGCGCAATGTGGTATTGATTGCACAACGGCGTATGGGAAAGACCGGATTAATTCTACATACTTTTCACCAAGAGGAAATCAGTAAAAATTAGAATGTTTTCTTTATCGATATCTTTGCAACGGCTTCTATCCGTGAATTTGTATATGCTTTCGGCAGTGCTATAATCGACCAGTTGAAACCACGTGGCAGGAAGTTTCTGGATCGTTTCCTGCAAACCATAACTTCCTTGCGTCCTGCTGTGAAAATAGATGCTTTAACCGGTGAACCCACGTTAGAAATTGGTTTAGGAAACGTGTCCTCTGTGGATGCCACTCTGGATGAAATCTTTGCGTATCTGAATACTGCCGATAAACCCTGCATTGTTGCGTTTGATGAGTTTCAGCAAATAAGCCATTATACTGAAAAGAATATGGAAGCTTTGCTGCGCACGCAGATACAGCATTGTCCGAACGCCCGTTTCATTTTTGCCGGTAGCGAACCCAGTTTGTTGGTGGATATGTTCAATAGTGAGAACCGTCCCTTTTATCAAAGTACCTTTACTTTGCATCTTGAAAGCATACCTTCGGATAAGTATATCGAATTTGTGCAGATGCATTTTCGTGAGCATGGCAAAGCCATAGATGCCGCTTTAGTGGAAGTGGCTTATCAAAAATTTGAAGGGATTACTCTTTATCTGCAGATGCTGATGAATGAGGTATTCTTGCTGACGGAGAAAGGAGAAACTGCCACACCGTATTATTTCGAAATGGCTTTAACTTCCCTTATCCGAAAACAAAATTTCATTTATCAGTCCATCTTTGCCGACCTGACGGAACGCCAACGTGAGATACTCCGTGCAATAGCTGCTGAAAATATAGCTGTCAATGTGACTTCTGGTGAGTTTGTGCGAAGATATCATTTGAAATCACCCAGTTCCGTACAGTCTGCTCTGAAAGGACTTTCCGGCAAAGGGGTGGTTGGTAAAACTCTGGATGGTTATGTCATCAACGACCGGTTGTTTAAGTTTTGGATAAAACGAAATTCCATCTGAAAGAGTCCATAAGGCGGAATCCTCTGACTGGGGTACATGTGAGGATGTTTGGACGGTTCTTACGGATAGTCGTACGCTATTGGCAACACTGTCTCCGTCGGCACTGCAAAAACTGAGATAGGCTATCAGTTCATCGCCCTGCCAGTCATCCGGAAGGGGCAATTCACCATGACAGTCGGAGCGCAGGGCGGCTTCTGTGTTATAGAGGGCTGTTTCCTTGTCTTTGTTGTACACCAACAGCATGGCTATATCGGTGTCTTCCGCATTTCCCATACCAGAGTTATTCTGCCAGTTGAAACCCATTTTATCCCTCTCTTGTGTAGCTGTACCTTCGAATACAGGCATCAAGGTTCCCATAGATACCAGCACCCGGTTAAAGTCAATCGTGATATCTTTCCCGCTACCCGTCGCGGCTCTCTTCAGCGTGTAGGACATAGCGGCGTTGAACGCAGATTTATCCTGCGTAAACTCTTTATAACCAATGCGAATGAAAGGTTTTATAGTCTTCAGGAAGCTGAATACCGTGGCAAACTTGCCCCGTTGTTCCTGCTGTTTCGGTGTGCGCGGGTTGCTGACTTTGGCGGCGCGTGCACGTATATAGTAGTTTGACTTCCAGCGGAAACCGACTATCGGTCCCACTTTTCCGGAGAATCCTCCGAGAATGCCTTGATTGATAATTCCCATACTATCGTGTTTTAAGTTACTTGTTTTTCTGATTGCGCAAATATATGGAAAAAGATTCTTATCAATCCGGTCCACGTGATTTTTGCGTTAATTTGCGTCGTTTTGCGTAGATGATTATTTTGTCTTTTCCGATGGGTTATGTTTGGTCCGCATTATACCCGGGATGCACTTGCTCCGTACCAAAGCCATGGTTTCTTCGCTCAGAGATACCTGTGAGTGGAGAAGGTACGGAGCAAGTGCATCTTGGGTAGGTCTCAGGTACGGTTCTTTTGTTTATAAATAAAGGTGATATATCCATATTCAAACTAGTATCTTCAATTATGTATATGTAATATACGCAGAAACACGCAAATTGAGCGAAAATCGTCTTTTTTTGAAAATTTTCTGAACCACAGAGACTGAGATAGGGGTTACCTTTGCGGTGTTTATAAAAATAAATTTTATCATGAAAAAAAAGAAACTAAGACTAAGTATTATCGGATTATTAATGGGAGGGTGCATGTTTGCACAGCAAAGCCCGGTCCAATTGAACGTAGAAGCAAGTAAGCAGATTGCTACTGTACCCAAGCTATTCAATGGTACAAATATTGAAGATCTCAACAATCAAACCAATGGAGGTATATTCAGCCAATTGCTACATGGAGAAGCATTTGAAGAAAACATTGATGTTGATTTCTTAAATCTGAAACGAGAAGATTATTCTAAAATATATGTTGTTCTGGATGAAAGGAAAATCCCCCATTTAATCACTCAATCCGATATTTACCACCGGATTAGTTGGAACAACCTCACCGAAAAATATGATTTTAATTCTAAAGATATTTATAACTCTCCCAAGTTCAGAGAGCCCCACGTAATTTCTGGTTGGAAATTCCCCGGACGTTTCCTAACATTCGATTCTCTACCAGGTGACATACAAAAAACTATGCTCGAAAAGATTAACGGTAATGAGCAAATATCCAAATATTGGAGTAAACTGGTAGTTGGTAATCCCGGCTATGCTTACGAACTAGTACGCAACGGGAAAGCCTATGTAGGTAGACAAAACCAAGCTATTTCATTTACCGAAGGCAGCGGAGAGGTTGGTTTAACCAACCATGGTCTTTACCGCATGGGAATTCGTTTTGACAAAAATAAGCCATATGATGGTGTACTCCGCATAAAAGCCGATAGTCTGGTTTCCGTATATCTATCATTAAGAGATGAACACGGAAAAGTTCTGGCAGAAAAACCTTATTCTCTCAAAGGGGATGGCACCTATGAAAAAGTAGAATTTGAGTTAATACCACAAAACAATACCATTAACGGAAGTTTTGGCATTTCATTAAAAGCTCCGGGCAAAGTAGAGTTAGGATTTGCTTTTCTGCAACCCGGAGAATGGGGAAGAGTGAAAGGTTACCCCATTCGTAAAACATTTGCCGATGCCTTGAAGAAACAAGGAATCAAGGTATTTCGTTACAATGGTTCAATGGTAGATGTTGGTGCCGATACCTACCTATATCGTTGGAAAAAGATGATAGGCCCAATTGATGAGAGGAGAGTAACATTGCGAAGTGGTTTCAACTTGTATGCCACACACAGTTTTGGCTTTATTGAAATGCTACAGGCTGCCGAGGCCATTGGTGCCGTTGCCATTATTGGTATGAGCATGGATGAAAACTATGAAGATATTCGTGATTTTGTAGAATACGTTAATGGTTCAATTGACACAAAATGGGGAGCATTACGTGCCAGCCATGGTCACCCAGAGCCTTATAATCTGAAATATATCCAAGTAGACAATGAACGTCTTATATCCCGCGGATACGTTGAATGCATGAAGAAATTTGCTGAAGCTGCTTGGGAAGTAGACCCGGAAATGACAATAATGGCTTCACTCAATATTCGTCGTGACCGTTACAAAAAGGGCATACCGGCATATAATCTGGCTGCAGAAATGGCCGGATGGTTCATTTCTAAAGGCAAAGGTGATAAACTTGCATGGGATCCCCACTATAGCGGTGCACGCAACTTTGCCGATGAAACCGAATGGTTTGAGGAGGAAATGGGTATTGTACTTCAAAGGGATTTGGCAGAAGATTATCCTGGATTCAAACTAAACCTACACCCAATGGAAGAGAACGGAAGTCGATGCGACTGGGACCGTGGTCTAGCCCATGCCCACAACTGGAATACACTGCAACGCTACGGTGATTGCTTCCGAATGCTGGGTACAGCAAATACTTTCCAACCCCATGGTTTACATTATATGTGGGACCAAGGCCGTATCCATTACACTGCTGATACGATTTGGTTCCAACCTTCAGCACATATTGATGAAATGATGATGAAAACCTGGAAGCCAAATGTTGTACAAACAACAAGTAGCGACAAAGCACTGGATATAACCGCAAAAGTCAACGACCAGAAAACTGAAATGACAATCTACGTAGCAAATATGAGCAATGAACCACGGCAGGCTATTCTGAATATCCGGGATTTTCGTTTCAATCCGAAAGCGGAAGTTTATACTATAGGTGACTGTGAACTTACTGAATACAACACTTATGAAAATATGAATAATGTTGTATTTAAACCCTCAAAAATTAATGTTGCTAGAAAAAATGCAAAATACACTTTTCCTAAGTATTCATATACAGTTATTACCTTAAAAAAATAATAGTCAAGAGTTTTCCACTCCCTCAAATATAGAGTTATATTTGAGGGAGTGTCTTACTTTGCCTGTTTCTTAGCAAAATCTTTAGGCAATACACCAAATTGTTTGTAAAACACTTTAGAGAAATGCGATATTGAATTCATTCCTATTAGTACACAAATCTCATTTATACGATATTCTCCCGTTTTAAGTAATTCCGCAGCCTTCTTCAATCGTATGATCCGAACAAAATCACCAGGAGTCAACCCTGTGATTCCTCTCAATTTCCTGTGCAAACTGCTTCGGCTCATTGTTACTTCCATAGCAAGATCATCTATACTAAATTTTTCATCACTAAGGTTTTGACGGATAATATCTGTTATCTTATTAAGAAAATCTTCATCGGCTTTATTATGGGCTATCGAGTCAATAGCGATATACGGATCATTTGCAAAATTCTGACGTAACTTCATTCTGCTTTCCAATAAATTATTAATTTGCACAAGCAGATAAGGCATTGAAAATGGTTTTTCAATATAGGCATCTGCACCACTTTTTAACCCTTCTATTTTATTATCCAATGCTGTTTTGGCAGTTAACAAAATAACAGGTATATGACATGTGGAAAGATCATTTTTTATAGAGTTACATAATTCCAAGCCATCCATAAGAGGCATCATAATATCTGATACAATCAGGTTAATAATTTTCTTGTCAAGTACTGCCAACGCTTCCACACCGTTGCTTACTGCCACTATTTCATAGTATCTACCAAGTTGCCGACTAAGGAAAGAACGTAATTCTTCATTGTCTTCAACAACCAATACTATTTTTCGATCTGAAATCTGTATTTCTGACGACAAAGGTGTATCTTCTTCATACTCCACTTTACTAACGCATTCATCCAACTCAGGTCGAGAATTATCAGCAGACATATTAATGGGTATTTGTACAACAAAACATATATCCTCAGCTTTATCGTCAAGATACAATTTACCATTATGCAATTGTACTAAAGAAGCAGCAAGCGTAAGACCAATACCCGAACCGGGCTGCGTCACATCTTGGTTGCCATCGTTAATTCGGAAAAAAGCCTCAAAAATACGTTGACGCATCTCCACAGGTATAGGTGTGCCATCGTTTCTTACTGTAATGCAGAAATCTTGAGAGTCGTGATCAACGGATAAGGCAATCTTTACATAGCTTGTAGAATACTTAATAGCATTATTGAACAGGTTGCTACATACTTTTGTGATTGCTTCCTCATCAATTAGAGCAAAAAGAGGATCAGATAAAGAGTCGAATGTTATCATTATATCCCGATGTTTGGCTGTAGCAATAAACTGAACATACGTATTGTATACAACAGAACATACATTTTTCACCTGAAAGTTCAAAGTAAACGCTTTCGATTCTACTTTCCTGAAATCAAGCAACTGATTTACCAATACCAATAATCTGTCTGTATTCTTTTCTATTATACCCAGATTTTCATGCATTTCATCCTTACAGAGGTCTTCATGTATAATACAATCTAACGGTGCTTTTATTAATGAAATAGGTGTACGTATCTCATGGGCTATATTCGTAAAGAAATCTATCTTCAATTTATATATTTCATCTTTCTTCTCATGCTCTTGTCTTATTTGCTCCTCCTCCATTCTTTTCTTTCTCCGTTTAATATAATAATGCAACAGCATATAAAAGATAACTATTAGGATAATTGCGTATACGACATAGGCTTCCAGAGTAGACCAGAATGGAGGTATGATATTAATATGCAGCATGGTCTCTTCACTTTCCCAATCATAACCATCAATACTATATTTGATACGGAAAGTGTAACTCCCTGGAGGGATACTATTATATGATACTTGCGTAATATTATCAGCATACATCCATTTCTTGTCAATCCCCTCAAGTTGATACGCATACTTACCCTGCCCATTCATTGAATAATTTAATGCTGAAAAACCGAGACTGAAAGTCGACTGGTCATAATTCAGGTTTATAACATCTGTATACGGCATAGCCCTTTTCAGTATAGAAGTGGTTGTGTCAACTTTTACTTTCTGATTATAAATAAACAAATCCGTCAGTACAACTGAATATCTATTTTTTTTATCCTTTATCGCTTGAGGATTAAATGATATAAACCCATCAATACTACCAAAATAAAGAATACCATCTTTACCCTTGATCCCTGAATTATAATTAAACTGTTCATTCTCAAGACCATTAGACAAATCATATTGTTTTTTCACCGACATGGTTTCAGGGTCGAAATGTACAATCCCATCAAGAGTACTTAGCCATAGTTGCTGATCGTTGTCTTCTAGGATTTTATAAACCACATTACTAGGCAGACCCTCTTTCATTGTTATCCGAGTAAAGGTTTCGTCTTTAGGGTGGTATAGACAAAATCCACCATCTTCGGAAGAAAACCACAAACGTAATTTACTGTCCTGAAAAATACCTGTAATTCTATCATAGCAAATACTATGTGGATCCTTTTCATCATACGTAAACTCTTTAATAGTATCTGTATATGGATTGTATCTGATGACCCCTCTGTTATAAGTTGAGAACCATATATTCCCATTATGATCTTCCAAGATGTCACTGGTAAACGACTGTTTTATCTTTTCGAACTTCTTCACGCCATCAATCTCTGGAACATACGTATATATATCACTTGAAGAACCTATCCAGGTAATGCCGTTTCGGTCAGTATAAATAGCTAGAATATGATTGTTTTGTATCGTAGTGTAATCGTTATCTTTCTTCTCATAATGCTTACTACGTCCAGTTTTTAAATCCAGTACATCAAACCCTTTAGAAAATGTTCCTACCCACAATTTATCATCTACCAGGTTTAAAGACTGAATATTAGAAAAAGTCACAGATAACGGTTTACTACTCTCGGAGATATGAGTAAACTGTTTGGTTTCTGTATTAAAATAATTCAATCCATTATCCTCTGTTGCAATCCATAGATTTCCTTCTTTGTCATTAACAAATTCCCTAACCTTATATCCTTGAATAGAATTTTGATCAACTTTTGGGTAGTAATTCCTGAAATAAGTGCTTTCCACCAGAATATAATCCATACCACCAAAATAGCTCCCAACCCATACGTTACCCTCTCTATCCTTAAAAATAGAATATATAGCATTATCCGAAAGAGATAAATTATCATGGGGGTCATGAGCCAAATGATGTATTTGCTCACCCTGCAAAATATAAATGCCACTCTCAGTACCTATCCAATATTCTGTATCGGATATTTTTTCTATTGTTCGTACGTATATATCTGAATTTTGAGGATTATATACAGGTATTTTTTTAGTTGCACCAGTTATTTTATTTACAAGGTAAAGTCCCCTGTTTAAAGTTCCTACCAACATATAAGAATCATTATACCCAGACATAGCCGTAGGAGAGTAAGTGAAGGAGGTCAGTAAATCAACTTCATGGGTAACAAAGTTATACTTCAATATCCCTATTTTCGGGAAGGCAATATAGGCTATACCATTATCATCTACGTAGAAAGCACTGGGGATAGGAGTTCCGACATATGGCCTGAATTTCTCATTTAAGCAAAACAATTTGTTCTCTTCATCGATATAAATATATAAACCCGTATTGCTTCTTATCCACACCCGATCTTGATGATCTATAAAAATTTCGTTTACATACCCGCTAATAGTTTCTTGTTCAGTAGTTTTTATATCAAACGTAGAAAATCTTTCCGTAAAAGGATCATAGAGTGAAATACCTTTATCTGTGGCAATCCATAATCTTTTAGTCTTATCTTCTTTAATCGAAAAAATAACGCTGTTCTTGAGGTCATCGGGCAAGTCCCCTCTCTGATAGGTTTTAAAGTTAGATCCGTCAAACCTATTGAGACCATTTTTAGTACCGGCCCATATAAAGCCTTTACTATCCTGATAAATAGACATTACTGTGTTCTGTGAAAGCCCGGAATTTTTCTTATAATGTTTAATATTATAAGAAAGTTCTTGTGAAAGTATAGCTTCTGAATAGAATGCCAAAGACAGGAATAATATCAATACTGTATATTTCATGTTTATATTAGACTAACTTTATTTACTACAAAACCTATACACAAAGATAGTTGAAAAACAGATTAAAAGCCATTAATTATCTGCTAAATAAGGCACTTTACAAATAATCGCTATAAAATGACAGGAAAACGCTTTTATCTAATTTCCACATTAACACACTTGAATCAATAACACTTTTTTTTGACTAAGCAACATCATCCAAATAATAATATTCACGATACATTTGCAGGCATTGCAATCTTTTGTATTTATTTATAAACTTTTAATTTAATATTTTATGAAACATTTTAGCGTACAGACTTTCAGGTCACATCCTCGCTGGTGTATGTTTTTAATTCTCTTTTTCTTTTCCACAGTATCACTATGGGCACAAAAAAGAGAAATTAAAGGGACTGTAGTTGATTCTTCTGAAGAACCCTTGATTGGTGTAAATGTGATTTGTAAAGGAAATGAAACTATTGGTACTATTACGGATTTTGAAGGAAAATTCAGTCTGAATGTAGAAGCCAATGCAACTTTGATTTTTTCATATATAGGCTATATGCAGATAGAGAAAAAACTAGTTGCAAACGAGAACTATCTCACCATTACAATGCAAGATGATTCTGAACTTCTTGATGAAGTCGTAGTAGTAGGTTATGGTACCATGAAAAAGAAAGATTTAACCGGATCTGTATCTCGTGTAGGTAAAGAGGTTTTAGAAAATAAACCGGTTACAAACTTCATTGAATTTCTGCGTGGTAGTGTTGCTGGTTTTAACACCACTATAGGAAATACCTCTGAAGGAGGAGGGCAAATGTTGATTCGTGGTGAGAACTCATTGAAAGCCAACACTCAACCATTGATTGTGTTGGATGGGTCTATTTATTACGGTAGTTTATCAGACATCAATCCGAATGACATTGAATCATTAGATGTATTAAAAGATGCAAGTTCATCGGCCATTTATGGTGCCAGAGGTGCTGCCGGTGTAATAATGGTAAATACCAAAAAAGGGGTTTCGGAAAAACCTGTAATTAATGTCAGCACACGCATAGGTTTCACTGAAGCAACCAACTTGGTAGATATCTTCAGCCCAAGCGAGTATCTGCAGGTACATGCCGATTATTATAAAACTCAAGATTATTTCTCAAGCAGTCCACGCCCGGCCGGCTACTACGATCACCCGGACAATTTGCCATCTGGTATAGATAAAGACCAATGGGGTAACTATGACTCAGGCTTTACCGGTGATTATATTGGTACATGGTTGAACCGAATCGGTTTGCAAGATGTAGAAGTAAAAAACTATAAAGCAGGCAAAATCACGAATTGGCGAGATATGGCTTTGCGTACAGGTTTAAGACAAGACTACAATATCAGCGTTTCAGGAAAGAGTAAACTTACGAACTATTTCCTCTCTATGGGATATGTAGACAATGAAGGATATTTAGTTGGTGACGAATATCAGAATTTCCGTACACGCGTAAATTTGGAAACCGAAATTACCAAATGGCTGACAATTGGTGTGAACAGTCAATTTGCTAATAGAGGAAGAAATAACAATCCTGCAGACCTCACACAGGCTAATAATAACAGCCCGTATGGAGATATGTATGATGAAGAAGGAAAATTCAAATGGTTTCCACATGATGACGCTACGTTTGTTAATCCTTTCATGTGGAATTATTATACTGAAAAATATGTAAGAGAACAAACATTGATGGCAACTCCATTTGCCAAAGTAAAATTGCCATTTGGTTTTAGCTATCAAGCTAATTTTCAAAACCGTTTCAGTTGGTTGAAAGATTTTTATGCAGATTCACCTGAAGCTCGCGATAGACCCGGTGGTAGAGCTGCCCGTACGGAATACAGCGTTTATGAGTGGATGGTTGACAATATTCTTAACTGGAATATGACTTTTGCTGATATACACAAATTCGACGCGACTTTTGTATACAACGTAGAAAAGTACCAGGAATGGAAAACGTATATGATTAACAATAAGTTCGAACCGGATGCAAGTCTTGGCTTCCATAATATGGGTGCAGGTTCCGAACCACAAATTTCTTCAAATGACCAAGTACATACAGCCAATGCATTTTTGGGTCGTATTAATTACAACTTGATGGACAGATATTACTTGACCGCATCTGTAAGACGTGACGGCTACTCTGCTTTCGGATCAAACAATCCGTATGCAACATTTCCTGCCGTAGCATTGGCGTGGAGAATATCAGACGAAAATTTTATGCAGAACAACATTCTAAATCACCTGAAACTACGTGCTTCATGGGGACAGAATGGTAACCGTGAATTCGGCCGTTATGCTGCTCTTGCAACTTTAGGAACCCGTAAGAATATTGTCGGTGGTAATCTCGTTAATGGCTTACTACCAAGTGGGCTAGGTAATAGAAATCTTAAATGGGAAAGAACGACTGCATTAAATTTCGGACTTGACTTCGGAATCTTTAAGGACCGCATTACAGGTATTATTGATTTCTATAAGACTAAAACAAATGATTTGCTATTAACGCGCCGTTTACCCAATATCATTGGTTATGATGCTGTATCGGCAAATATGGGTGAATTGGGGAATACTGGTGTTGAAGTCACATTAAACAGCCTCAACATGAACATTCCCGGTAAATTTACATGGACCAGTACTCTTATCTATACCCATAACAAAAATAAAATCAAGCATCTGTATGGTGACATGGTCGATGTAGTTGATAAAGAAGGAAACGTAATTGGCCAAAGAGAAGCCGATGATGAAACAAACGGTTGGTATATCGGACATGGCCTTGATGAAATTTACGATTATAAATTTATCGGTGTATGGCAATTAGGCGAGGAAGCCGAAGCTGCAAAATATGGTTCTCGTCCAGGTGATGCCAAATTGCTCGATGTAAATGGGGATGGTGTTATTGACTCAAAGAACGATAAAGTATGGTTAGGTAGAAAATCACCTACACACCGCTTGTCTTTACGCAATAGCTTTGACCTTTGGAACTGCCTGAATATCTCTTTCTTGTTAAGAAGTGAACTCGGATGGTATGGTTCTGATAACAGACAGCAAAATAATGGTATTCGTTTCTTCCACAGAGGTAATACTGTTAAAAGTGATTACTGGACTCCTGAAAATCCAAGCAATGAATACTGTCGTTTAGCAGCTGCAGCACCGGTAGGATTTAGTAACTGGAAAAGTAGAAACTACTTACGTTTACAAGATTTCTCTATATCATATACCGTTCCCAAACAAGCAATCAGGCGCTTTGGTATTCAGGATCTTCGGGTAAATATGATGATCGATAATGCCTTCGTAATTACTAAGTGGAAGAACTATGACCCGGAAATTAATAACGTAGTACCACGAACATTTACTTTTGGAGTTAATTTCACTTTATAACCTATTAAATATAGAAAATATGAAATACTTATATAGATTATTCCTATTAACAACATTTATAACCGGACTCACATCTTGTAGTGACTGGTTGGAACCAGAACCGTTGTCATTCTACACACCCGAAAATGGAGTTAAGGATGTAAATGGAGTTGAAACAGTTTTGCAAGTTAGTCGTAGACAATTGAAGAACGAATATTATGGTAATCAGGACGAGCAAATCGCACAAATAGAGTATATACTCTCTGATATGGCAATTTCAGGTGCACCTGAAGATTATGAACTTCATAACCTGGAAACACAGCTGACCCCAACTCTTATAAAAGGTAAACAGCGTGTTTACAAACATTTCAGTCATGCATGGGGTGGTATTAAATATGCCAACTTAGTAATTAACAGAATACCACAAATTGAAGCTTCACAAGAAAAAAAGGATGAGCTTTTAGCTGAAGGATATTTCCATCTGGCTTACTGGTATTATCGCCTGGTAAATCAATTTGGAGATGTACCTCTCATTATTGAAGAAATCCAGGAGCCACGTATTGATTTACAAAGTACTTCACGTGAAGCTATTCTAAAATATTTCTGTGAGAAGTTGGAATTTGCTGTAAAACACCTGCCAATGACTGCACCAGCCGGTGCTATTAACCGTGCAGCCGGTGAACATCTGCTTACTAAATACTACTTACAATGCCGTAGATTCGATGATGCAGTAAAATCTGCTACTCGTTGTATTGAAGATTATGGTTTGAAATTAATGAAAAACCGTTTCGGTGTACGTGCAAATGATCAGATACACGATGTTATTAATGACCTATTCAAAGAGGAAAACATTACCGCTAGCGAAAACCTTGAAGGTATTCTTACCGTTCAGGAGCAGTTTGGTAGCGAAGGTAGTGTAAGCCCGAATGAAGGCTCATGTAGAATGAGACTCTACACACCTTACTGGAGTGGTCCACAGGTAAGAACACCAGATGGAATGGGTGGATACAGTAAAGCAAATGCTATTGTACAAATGGACTCATTGGGTCGTGGAATCGGTATTGTACGCCCAACGAACTATTATCAATATGAATTATGGAAAGACTGTGGCAACGATATGAGACATAACTCGCTCAACTGGTATGATGCCAAACACTATACCTATACCAATCCTCAGTCAGCTTATTTCCGGAAGTCCATTCAACCGGAGTATATAACAGGACATGACACAATCAGATGTTATTATTCATGGTCATATTACAAAGTATTTGTTGACAAAGATGAAATTAACAAAGGGAATGAGCCCAAAGGTGGTTTTACTGACTGGTATATTTTCCGGTTAGCCGAGACCTATTTATTGCGTGCTGAAGCCTATTACTGGCAGAACAAACTACCTGAAGCTCTGGCAGATGTTAATGAAATTCGCCAACGTGCAAACGCTCCGTTATATCAAAGTGTTGGATTAGATGAGATCTTTGATGAGCGTGCCCGTGAACTCTATCTTGAAGAGCCACGTAAATGCGAACTTACTCGTGTTGCGTATATCAAGGCTGCATTAGGTCAGGATGGATATACTTTGGACAAGATGCATGAAAAGAATTGGTATTACGACCGTGTTATCGCAAAGAATAATTTCTATCGCAATGAAATTTCACACGGAACAAATTCATATAAGATTAGACCATACCATGTATATTGGCCCATCCCGCAAGATGCAATAGATGCTAACAATCTGAATGTTATCAATCAGAATTATGGGTATCAAGGCTCACAAAACAATATACCACCTCTTGAGACTGTGGTAGAGCCTGAAAAGTAGATATTAAATTAATTACAAAGTAAAAGAGTTTTAGGATAACAACCTGCCGGTGATGTTATATTGCCGGCAGGTTTTAATAATTTGCCGCTACAAATAGACTTTATTATGAGAAAATTACTCGCCATTTTACTACTCTGTTATGCGACTTTTAGTTTTGCACAGATTAAAATCAGCAATAAGCTTCACACAGGTAATGAATTTTCAATATACTCCAATAGGAATGTTAGTGAAATATACATAGATAACTCCGACTTTGAAGTAGTTAAAATAGTATCCCAACTTTTAGCGGAAGATATAGAACGGGTAAGCGGTCAAAAAGGTAAGCTGCTCACTACAAAATCTATTAAATCCAAGCAACCTATTATTATAGGAACTCTAGGACATAATAAATGGATCGATAAACTTGTTGCAAGTAATAAAATAGATATATCTGCCATAAGAAACGGTTGGGAACAATATATTATTAAGATAGTAGAAAAGCCGTTTAGTGGTGTAGACAAGGCTTTGATTATTGCAGGATGTGACAGGCGCGGAACAGCCTATGGTACCTTCACCCTATCTGAAGCTATGGGAGTATCTCCTTTATATTGGTGGGCTGATGTTCCTGTAAAAAAGCAAAAGGCGATATATATGGAAACAGCCGAGTATATTTCTAAAGAACCTTCCGTGAAATATCGTGGTATCTTTCTGAATGACGAAGGATGGGGGCTTGTGCCTTGGGCGGCCAAAACATTTGACCCGACATTGGGCGATATCGGTCCTAAAACTTACGCGAAAATATGCGAACTCATTCTTCGAATGAAAGGTAATATGCTGGCACCAGCCATGCATCCGGGATCAGGTGCATTCAATAAATATCCTGATAATAAGATTGTTGCCGACAACTATGCTATTGTTATGACATCTGCACATTGCGAACCTTTGTTATTTAACAATGCCACAGAATGGTCTAGTGAAACCATGGGAGAATGGAACTATATGACCAATAAAGAGGGTATTAACAAAGTATTGGATAAACGTATATCTGAAAATGGACAATACGAGAACTTCTATACATTAGCTATGCGGGGTATTCACGATGCCGGATTGGTGGGTGTACCCAAAGAAAAAGAAGTAAGTTTAATAGAAGAGGTACTGAGTGATCAAAGAAACATATTAAAAAAATACATTGATAAAGATATAACATCCATTCCGCAACAATTTGTACCCTACAAAGAAGTATTGGACATTTATGAGAAAGGTCTGAAGGTGCCCGATGATGTGACTTTAGTATGGCCTGATGATAACTTCGGCTATATGAAAAGGCTAAGTAACAAGGAAGAACAAAAACGTAAAGGTGCATCAGGTGTATATTATCATATATCCTACTGTGGAGAGCCACACGATTATCTGTGGATTAATACAACTCCTGCTACATTAATCTATGAAGAAATGCGAAAAGCTTATGACACAGGAGCCAATCGTTATTGGTTACTGAATGTAGGAGACATTAAACCGGGAGAACTTGGCATGAAATTTTTCCTTGACATGGCTTGGGATATTGAACAATTCAACTTTGATAATGCCTATACTCACCACACTGATTTTCTGACTTCCATATTCGGAGAGAAATACAGAGATGATATTGTTGATATCATCAATAACTATTATCTGCTAGGGTTCCAACACAAACCTGAAGGAATGGGATGGGGATACCAATGGAATAACTATCTGGAACGCGAAAGGATTATAGATACAGAGTTTTCTTTTGCAAATTATGATGAAGCCGAAAAGCGAATGGCTGCGTACGACCGTATTGCAGATAAGAGCGAGAAGATATGGAAGCAATTACCGGAAGAATACAAACCTGCTTATTATGAGCTAGTTCACTATCCGGTAAAAGGAGCTACACTGATGAACAAGAAGATGCTGACAGCTCAAAAAAATCGTTGGTATGCCCGACAGGGACGTGCCACAACCAATGCAGTAGCAAACGAAGCAAAAGTCTATTTTGATAGCCTTGCTATTTATACCGACAAGTTCAATTCGCTCCTCAATGGTAAATGGAAGCACATGATGGCAGTAAGTCCGGGTTGGAATGCCAGTTATCACGAGATGGCGCCTACCGAGCAAATAAATATACCCGAAGAGGGAGAAGTCGGAATTTTCATACCCGGCCAAGATTACACCTTTGGCATGCCTAATGTAAATGTGCTCCCACCTGTTAATCCATATACAAAAAAAAGTTTCTTCTTTGAAGTCTATAACAAAGGGAAAAAAACATTTATTTGGAAAGCAACTACTCATGCCAATTGGATAAAGCTAAGTAAATTGAGTGGGAAAACAGCTACGCAGGAAAGAATAAAAGTTTCAATTGATTGGAATAAGGTACCTCATGGTAACAATATAATTGGAGAGATTGAGGTCATGACAAATGGTAAAACTGATAAGATATTTGTTCCTGTATTCAATCCACAAACTCCATCGATTGATGAAGTGAGAGGCATGTATATAGAAGATAATGGTTGTGTTTCCATAAATGCCGGCCTTTTCCATCGTAAACACGAAAACGATGATATCAAAATAAAAACAGTAAAAGGGTTAGGTTATGAGAACGATTGTGTACAATTAGGAGAAGCGACCAAACCTTCCCAAAATAAATGGTTCACCAATCGGGCTCCCAAAACCGAATACGACTTTTATACATTCAATGCCGGAAATGCAACAGTATATGTATATGCTTTACCTCTATTCCCGATAGATTCCAAACATGACACCAGCTATGGAGTAATGATTGATGAAGGAATGGTGCAATGGATGTCGACAGCATCAAGGGAATATTCAGGTGAGTGGCGCAGAAATGTAGCCCGTAACAGTGCTATAGGTGTAGCTACGCTTCAGATAGACAAACCGGGTAAGCATACATTCAAATTAATTTGTGCTAACCCCGGGGTGATTATCCAGAAAGTGGTGATTGATTTTGGAGGTATGAAACGTTCTTACCTAGGTCCGGAAGTGACTTATGTAGACAATACGAAAACTACACGATAAGAATTACATTCACTGATAAGTAATTATTCAAAAAAGAGAGGGCCCCGATGAAGGCTGTAGCAACTCTTTTTAATATCACTCTTCAGTCGGTATTGAAAACTCTCTACAGTGAATAAAGAATAAGCTCTCTTTATCCTCTGTAGAGAGTTTGGATAAGTATATACAACAAATGTGATTAGAGCCTGCGTCTACTGAACTCGCAACCGCAATATTGCTGGTTATAGAAGTCATGTTCTTTGAGAAGTTGGTTTCGCCGGTCCTGTAGTCCGCCTTTTCGCCAGTTCTGCTCCCAAAATGTGGTGCCGGGATAGAGGGAAGCGGCACGACGCCCCGCTTCATTTATTTGGTCAAGACTTTTCCAGCGGGAAGAGGCGAGGGTCGTGGTGAATAGAGTGAAACCGCGTTCTGAGGCATAACGTGCTGTCTCTGTCAGACGGTGGATGAAACACTTCAGGCAACGGCTGCCGCGCTCGGGCTCGTTTTCCATACCTTCCATGGAGGTGCGCCAGAGTTGGTAATCGTAGTCGCCATCAATGAAATCGAGCCCGAGACCCTGAACGTAGCGGATGGCTTCGGCTTTTCGGATTTCGTACTCTTCCTGGGGGTAGATGTTGGGGTTATAATAAAACACAGTGGGGCGAATGTCGTTGGCAAGCAGACATTCGATAATGGCAGAAGAACAAGGTGCGCAACAGGAATGAAGCAGCACCTTGTTTTCGTTGTTGGGAGTTTGTAACTTTAACATAAATCTTAAAAGTTATACTTTCAGTTTTATTTTAGCCTTCACCAGCAGTCCGGTCAGTTGGACGATGATGAGGGAGAATATGAGCGAGCGCAATAAGCCCGGGGTGCCGGCATTCAGCACATCGGGATAATGCAAGCCTACTAACTGCTGTATGGAATACCATAGATAAGGAATGATATAGCACGTCAGCGTTGCTGTTCCGGCAGGCTTGATAATATCAAACCAAGGCGTTTTGCCTTTTACATCCGTCAGCCAATAGAACAAACCAAACAGCGGGAAGAATGCGGCAAGGCAATAGAACAACCAGCTTGGAGTGGCTTGTATCTTAGAGATAATCCAGTAAGGATGTGAACAAAGCGCGGCAATGAGCATGATGACGCCCAATACACAAAGAATAGTGATAAACTTGCGTGGATGTTCCCGGTCGGCATACTTCTGCATCAACAGTGAAGTGAGCACGCCCGACATGCCGAATGCATGCAGTGTCCAATCGCTGGGGATGAAAGGCAGCAGGATGATACGTAAACCGTATTCCTGTGGTATCAGGCTGGAATGACTGATTACGGCAAGCAGCACAACGACCAGCCATGCGATTACATTCTTACGCAGATTTTCACGGGTAAACAAGTAAATACCGGCACACACAACATACGTCCAGCCGATAAGTCCCAGTATGCCCCACCAACCTTGGTGGAAAGGTTTCCCGTTTAAATCCTTATATAATATAAGGAATGCCAGCAGTGCCACTCCGACTATCTTCATTGCGATGAATAGGTGTTTTTTTGAACCTTCGGCTTTCGGATAAACTGCCCAGACCAGAAAGAAACCGATGACCATCAGTATAGTGAACCATTGATGGGAGAGCCCACCTTCGATGCCGCCGGAGTTAAGCGAAAACAGCCCCATTGCAATCAGGGCAACTGTACGCCAGAAGACATGTGCGATGACTTGCAAAGTGGTGTCACCTTTCCGGTAGCGGTTTTGGATGGCAAAAGATACGGACATGCCCATGCAGAACAGGAATGCAGGGAAAATTGTGTCGGAGAATCCCATCATGTCTTCATTCATTTCGGCATGTTCGAGCCAGTGGGGGATGTTTTTCAGACCAGGGATGTCATTCACAAAAAGCATGAGGAACATAGTGAGCGCGCGGAATACATCGACCGCCGCCACTCGTTGGGGTGCTAAGTTTTTCATTATCGGATACATTTGGGGGTTAATGCTGCAAATATAGGAAACTAATTTTTTATATTTGTCCCCATGAAGATAAAACTGCTGATATTTTTAGGGTTGGCTTTAGCGGGCATTCGTGGAATGTCGGCTCAGGCTGGTACTCTTCCAATAGATGGGTGGGAGAGCGCTCTTGATGAGGCTATCGGTGCCCATAAAGAATATGTGGCAGTGCGGGAAGTCCGCATTGAGGCATTGAGGCAGCAGTTGGCGCAGACGGATAAGGCAACTACGGATTATTTCCGGTTGAATGCGGAGATGTATCAGGAGTATAAAGCTTATATATGCGACTCGGCCCTCTATTATCTCAGCCGTAACCTGCGCTGGGCGCAGCAGCACGAAGACCGCGAGGCGGCTGATGAAACGCGTATCCGGCGGGCACATCTGATGTCGGCGGCGGGCATGTATAAAGAAGCTTCTGAAGATTTGGAAAAGATAAACCCTGGGGAATTGTCTTCTCGTTTATTGCCCGATTATTATGAATGTTACCGCCATTTGTACGGTGAATTGGGCGTTTATACACAGGATACCTTCCGGCGTGGGCGTTACTATAGTCTGTCTGCTGGTTATGGAGATTCATTGATGCAGGTGCTTTCTCCCACTTCCGCTTTTTATCTGGAGCGCCGGGAAATGGAGGCTTCCGCTTCCAGACAGTTGGAAGAGGCTTTGAAGATTAACGATACCCGCTTGGCGAGTGTGCGTCCCGATACGCCGGAGTATGCGCTGGTAACGTATCACCGTTCTATGCTCTATCGTCTCTTGGGCGACCGGGAGCAGGAAAAGTATTATCTGGCTTTGTCTGCGCTTACCGATATTCGCCTTGCCATAACCGACCATGCTTCCCTATGGACGCTGGCGCAATTGCTTTATGAAGAAGGAGACATTGAACGGGCTTACCGCTATATTCGCTTTTCGTGGAGTGAAACCAACCATTACAATGCCCGTAGCCGCAGTTTGCAGACGGCCGGCATCCTGTCTCTGATAGACCTCACCTATCAGGCCATGCAGGAGAAACAGAACGAGCGCCTCCGTTTTTATCTTTTGCTGATTAGTGTTCTGTCCTTGCTGCTCGTCATAGCCATCGTCTGGATTTACCGGCAAATGAAGCACCTTTCCGTGGCCCGTAGTCACTTGGAGCAGGCTAACGAGCAACTGCAAATGTCTAACCATATTAAGGAAGAATATATCGGTCGCTTCCTGAAGCTCTGTTCTGCCTACATCGACCGTCTGGATGCCTACCGGCGTATGGTCAACAAGAAACTCTCCGGCGGGCAGACGGAAGAGCTCCTGAAAATGGTACGCTCAAGAGATGTGCTTGATACTGACCTGAAAGAACTGTATGAGAACTTTGATACGGCTTTCCTTCATCTTTTCCCGGATTTCGTGGGGAAGTTTAATAAGTTGTTACAGCCGGAAGAGCGTATCGTACTCCGTAAGGGTGAATTGCTAAACACAGAATTACGTATTTTCGCCTTAATCCGTCTGGGTATTGACGATAGTTCGCAGATAGCAGAATTTCTCCGCTATTCCGTCAACACCATTTATAACTATCGGGCTAAGGTGAAAAATAAGGCATGTATTTCGCGCGATGACTTTGAAACATGCGTCATGAAGATACGCTAACCATACGTCATGTTCTTCTTTCTTATCCACTTTTTTGCTTTCTCTGCTTAATCTTATTTCGTTGTTTCTTAATGTGTTATCTGTATGAAGACTTTCACTCGTCCACATATTGATAACACTGAGGTACGCAATGCCTTTATCTTGCCTACCTTTGGGGAAGATTAATTAACCCTTGAAAAACATACCATGAACTTGAAACTACCTCTTTTATTAGGATGCTGTCTATTCATTGCTATTACTGCATGTGCCAAGACATCTGCTTCGCTGGGCGAAGATGCAACAGGGAAGAAAGTGGACGTATATATTACGACCGCCGACCGCCAGCAAAGTTTTAATCACACCACTCAGAAACTCTCAAAATCTCCTGCATCTGCGTCTGTCATCACCCTGAACCCCGCGGTGCAATATCAGAAAATGGATGGTTTCGGTGCTGCTGTTACCGGCTCTACCTGCTATAACCTGATGCAGATGGCACCTGCCGACCGTGCTAAGTTTCTCACCGAAACCTTCTCTGATAAAGACGGGCTAGGTTTCAGCTATATTCGCATTTCCATCGGTTGCTCTGACTTTTCGTTGAGTGAGTATACCTGCTGTGACACCGAAGGTATTGAGAACTTTGCCTTGCAGACCGAAGAGAAAGAATACGTGATACCTATTCTGAAGGATATTTTAGCCATTAATCCCACTATCAAGATACTGGGCTCTCCGTGGACTTGTCCCAAATGGATGAAAGTGAATAATCTGGAAGAAAAGAAGTCTTTTGATTCCTGGACGAGCGGACAACTGAATCCGGATTATTATCAGGATTATGCCACTTACTTCGTGAAATGGATAGAGGCATTCCGTGAAGAAGGTATTGAAATTTATTCCGTCACTCCGCAAAATGAACCGTTGAATAGGGGTAATTCTGCTTCTTTGTTCATGGGCTGGAAGGAAGAACTGGCTTTCGTGCGCGATGCCCTTGGCCCTGCTTTCAAAGCTGCCGGGCTGGATGCAAAGATTTATGCTTTCGACCATAACTACAATTACGATAATATGGCCGACCAACAGGGATATCCCGCTAAGATGTACGATGACGAAGTAGCCGCCGCTTTCCTTACCGGTGCTGCTTACCATAACTATGGCGGCAGACGCGAAGAACTGAACAATATTCAGCAGAAACGCCCGGATAAGGAACTGATTTTCACCGAAACTTCCATCGGCATGTGGAATGACGGGCGTAATCTTGAAAAACGCTTGATGGAAGACATGCGTGAGGTGGCCCTCGGAACTGTGAACAACTGGTGCAAAGGTGTTATTGTATGGAACCTGATGCTGGATAATGAGCGTGGCCCCTGGCGCGAAGGCGGTTGTAAAACCTGTTACGGTGCTGTGGATATCAGTCGTGAAGACTACAAAACGATGACTTATAATTCTCATTATTATATCATCGGACATCTGTCGTCTGTGGTGAAACCGGGTGCTGTCCGCATAGAAAGCAAGGGTGATGCAGAGGAAGGATTGATGTACTCTGCTTTCGAAAATCCCGATGGAACCGTGGCTTTTGTCCTCTTGAACGAAGGAACCACAGAAGCCCGGCTGACGGTAAAGGATGGAAAGAATTACGTAGATTGTGTAGTGCCTGCCAAGTCGGTAGCCTCTTATCGCTGGAAGAAATAATCTTATATTTATTATACCATGTTGAAATCTATTTTAGTGGGTACATCCCTCTTGGCAGCCTCCCTGATGTTGGGAAGTTGCGGTGAAAAGGCAGAAAAAATACAGAAACCTGCCGCGTTTATTACTGTTCAAGGGCAAGACCTGATAAAGCCCGATGGTACAAAACTCTTTATAATGGGCACCAATCTGGGTAATTGGCTGAACCCGGAGGGATATATGTTCAAGTTCAATAAAACCAACTCTCCTCGTTTCATCAATGAAATGTTCAGTCAACTGGTGGGGCCTGACTTTACTGCTGAATTCTGGAAAGCATTTAAAGACAATTACATTACCCGTGAAGATGTACAGTTCATCAAGAATACAGGTGCAAATACTATCCGCCTTCCGTTCCATTACAAGCTCTTCACAGATGAAGATTTTATGGGACTGACGGCTAACCAGGATGGCTTTGCCCGTGTGGACAGCGTAGTGGAATGGTGCCGTGAAGCGGACCTTTATCTTATTCTTGATATGCACGATGCTCCGGGCGGACAAACGGGCGATAATATCGATGATAGCTACGGATATCCCTGGTTGTTCGAAAGCGAAACCAGCCAGCAATTGTATTGCGACATCTGGCGCAAGATTGCAGACCGTTACAAGAATGAACCGGTTATTCTCGGTTATGAACTTTTTAACGAACCCATTGCTCCGTACTTTCCGAATATGGAGGAACTGAACGGTAAACTGGAAGATATATACAAGAAAGGTGTAGCCGCTATCCGTGAGGTAGATAACAATCATATCATCTTGTTGGGCGGTGCGCAATGGAACGGCAACTTCAAACCGTTTACGGATTCTAAGTTTGACGATAAAATAATGTATACCTGTCACCGTTATGGGGGAGATCCCACAAAAGCGGCTATCCAGAGCATCATCGACTTCCGTGACAGCGTGAACTTGCCAATGTATATGGGCGAAATAGGTCATAATACAGACGAATGGCAGGCTGCCTTCTGCCAGACGATGCGTGAAAATAATATTGGCTACACTTTCTGGCCGTATAAGAAGATGGATGGTTCCAGTTTCGTTGGTATTACTCCGCCGGAGAACTGGGCGAATATTGTTTATTTCTCTGAGGCTCCGCGCACCTCTTATAAGGAAATCCGTGATGCTCGTCCCGACCAGATAATGGTACGCAAGGCAATGATGGATTTTATTGAGGCTTGTAAATTGGAGAATTGCGTGGTGCAGGAAGGGTATATACAATCGTTAGGAATGAAAAATAACAATTAGGGATTAGTGATAAGTGATTAGCAGGCTGCGCTTGCCATTAATCACTTATCATTAATTGCTAATCACTAAACATTAATCACTTATTCACATGAAGAAAGTATTATTCGGTTTGGCATTTGCTGTTACTCTCCCGCTTTTTGCACAGCAGAAACCTGTGTATCTGGATGCAGCCAAACCTATTGAAGAAAGAGTGGAGGATGCTTTGAAAAGGCTGACCATCGAAGAAAAAGTAGCTATGCTGCATGCGCAAAGTAAATTCAGCAGTCCGGGGGTGCCCCGCCTGGGTATTCCGGAGTTTTGGATGACGGACGGCCCTCATGGCATCCGTCCTGAGGTTCTTTGGGATGAATGGGATCAGGCAGGATGGACTAATGACTCTTGTGTAGCTTTCCCGGCTTTGACCTGTCTGGCTGCCACCTGGAGCCCTGAAATGTCCATGCTTTACGGAAAAAACATCGGTGAAGAGGCACGTTATCGTAACAAAGCCGTTCTTCTGGGACCTGGTGTCAATATCTATCGCACCCCGCTGAATGGACGTAACTTTGAGTATATGGGCGAAGACCCGTATCTGGCTTCCCGTATGGTAGTTCCTTACGTGCAAGGTGTACAACAAAATGGCGTAGCCGCCTGTGTGAAGCATTATGCATTGAACAATCAGGAAATAAACCGCCATACTACGAATGTCATTGTAGACGATCGTGCCCTCTACGAAATCTATCTGCCTGCTTTCAAAGCTGCTGTTCAGGAAGGTAAGGCGTGGTCTATTATGGGCGCTTACAATCTGTACAAAGGTCAGCATGCCTGCCACAACCAGTATTTGCTGAATGATATTCTGAAAGGCGAGTGGGGCTTTGATGGTGTAGTCGTTTCTGACTGGGGAGGTACGCACGATACCGATCAATCCATAACAAACGGCCTTGATATGGAATTTGGTAGCTGGACGGATGGTCTTGCCAATGGCAGTAGCAATGCTTATGATAACTATTATCTGGCCGTGCCCTATTTGGAACGTCTCAGGTCCGGTAAAGTGGGTACCAAGGAACTGGATGATAAAGTGCGTCGCATCTTGCGTCTGGCATTCCGCACTACAATGGATTTGAATCGTCCTTTCGGTTCCATACTGTCCCCCGAGCATTATGAAGCTGCTCGCCGTATTGGTGAAGAGGGCATTGTGTTGTTGCAAAATAAGGGTGCTGTGTTGCCCATCGACCTGAATAAAACGAAGAAGATTGCCGTTATCGGTGAGAATGCCGTGAAGATGATGACCGTAGGCGGTGGTAGTTCTTCTTTAAAAGTTCAGCGTGAACTCTCTCCGCTGGATGGTATCAGAAACCGTGTAGGGGATAAGGCAGAAGTTGTTTATGCCCGTGGCTATGTGGGTGATGCGACAGGTGAATATAATGGTGTGGTAACGGGACAGAATTTGAAGGACGACCGTACGCCCGAAGAATTGATAGCTGAAGCCGTAAAAGTAGCTGCAGATGCTGATTATGTTATCTTCATTGGCGGTCTGAATAAGAGTAACAACCAGGATTGTGAAGATTCCGACCGCAAGGGACTTGCCTTGCCTTATGCACAGGATGATGTCATCTCTGCCTTGGCAAAAGCCAATAAGAATCTGATTGTGGTGAATGTTTCCGGTAATGCTGTGGCAATGCCTTGGATTGCAGAAGTTCCTGCCGTATTGCAAGCCTGGTTCCTGGGCTCAGAGGCTGGAAATTCCCTTGCTGCTATATTGATGGGGGATGTTAATCCTTCCGGAAAATTGCCTTTCACTTTCCCTGCTCGTCTGGAAGATGTGCCGGCTCACAGCGTTGGCGAATACTTTGCCGACCGCAGTAAGAAAGTGGTGGATATGAAATATAACGAAGGTATCTTTGTAGGTTACCGTTGGACGGACAAACAGAAGAAGGTGAAACCATTGTTCCCCTTTGGACACGGATTGTCTTATACAACATTTGCTTACGGTAAACCTGCTACCGATAAGAAAGTGATGTCTGCTGATGATCAGATAACCTTTACTGTAACTGTGAAGAACACAGGTGATTGTGAAGGGCAGGAGGTTGTACAGTTATATATCAGCGATAAGAAATCCTCTTTGCCTCGTCCCGTCAAAGAACTGAAAGGTTTCAAAAAAGTAAAACTGGCTCCGGGCGAAGAGAAGGAAGTTACATTTACTATAGACAAAGAGGCCTTGAGTTTCTTTGATGATGCTCAGCATGCCTGGATAGCTGAACCGGGTAAGTTCGAAGCAATCGTTGCAGCTTCGGCAGCAGATATAAAAGGCGTTGTATCTTTTGAGCTAAAATAAATCTGCTGAAAAGGGTTCTTTTTCATTAGTTATTATCAAAGATTGCGTAGATTGATGGGGCGTGACCGTGAGGTTAACGCCCCATCTTATTTTTATAATAAAGGTAAGAATATAAAGTATATAATGTCGTAATTAATACAATTTTGTTTCCTATGAAATTTTGCGTTTATTCCTTTTAATCGGCTTGAGAAGTATGTGTAGAACCGATTTTGATTATAAACTTGTATATTCGTATTTATGCAACTTGTATATAATGACGATTTGCCCCTCTTTCTTATATTAAATAATTTGAATTTATTTCTCTCATAAGTTTCGAATATTGAAACAATTGTATTTTTAATATTCGTATATCGAAATCATAATTCTTAAAAACTTCTTTGTTCTTGTTTCAGCAATTGTTCTTTCGAAAAACACTTAAATAGTTGTATCCTTACTTTTTTAGTGCCTATAACAGAAATAGATACAATTTACCGTCTCCCTTATTACTCCGATATTTGCATACTGAGATTTTAGGCTGTTTTTGGTACGTTCCGGGCTGGAACACGAATTCGGCCGATAGAATGATTTTAAAATAAAAACAAGAATTGAATGAAGAAAATACTAGTATGCATACTATTCATATTGGGATTATTGCCGGCCGAAAGTAAGGCTCAGAAGATTGCTGTAAAAAGCAATCTTCTTTACGATGCCACTACTACTATGAATCTTGGTTTGGAAGTAGCCTTGGCACGTAAATGGACATTGGATATTCCGGTGAATTATAATCCATGGAAGTTTGATGATACTCGCTTGAAGCACTGGGGTATACAACCGGAACTTCGTTACTGGTTCTGCGAAAGCTTCAATCGTACGTTTATAGGGTTGCATGGTCACTATGCTGACTTCAATGTAGGTGGGTTGCCCGACTGGCCGCTTATCAGTGAGAATATGCAGAATATGCGCTATCAGGGACATCTGTATGGAGGCGGTATTTCGATAGGGCACTCATGGATATTGAAGAAGCGCTGGAGCATTGAGGCTTCCCTTGGACTGGGGTATGCACGCATCGTATATGAGAAGTACCCCTGTGCAACGTGTGGCACTAAACAGAAAGATACCAGTAAGAATTATGTGGGACCAACAAAAGCAAGTGTATCACTTATTTACGTAATTAAATAGAATGAGAATGATGAAAAGAAATATGCCATTCATCGCGTTGGTACTGACTGTCTTGTGCCTGAATGTAAACAGAGTTATGGCTCAGGATCGTTCTTATGAAGGAACCATCACCATAGTACCTGTGCGATTGGAACAATTGGGAGAAACGGTCCATATAGATTTCGATATCCTGATGAAAGATGTGAAAGTGAAATCGGCGCATGGGGTGGACCTCATCCCGCAGTTAGTTTCTCCTACCACTACTTACGAACTTCCTCGGGTTTCTATCAAAGGAAAAAACGAGTATCTGGTTTATGAACGCAGGCTGGCAGTAATGAGTGCTAAAGCGAAGAAGAATTATAAGACACCTTATTGGGTAGAGAAAAATCAGAAGAAGAAGAGTGGCGTTATCCGCTACAGATATACATTGCCTTACGAACTTTGGATGGCGGATGCCGGGCTGAACGTACAGCGTGACGAATGTGGCTGTGGCGAAAGTGCACTGATGAGCGTGGAGCATACCTTTGATAAGGTTACGCTTGAACGTATGCTGGTGCCCTATGTAGTGACTCCTTATCTCTCGTATGTGGAGCCTAAAGTAGAGGAAATAAAGAGTCGTGATATACAGGCGGAATGTTTTCTGGACTTTGAGGTGAACAAGGTGGATATCCGTCCTGAATACATGAACAATCCTCAGGAGTTGGCAAAAATCCGTGCGATGATTGATGACCTGAAGTCAGATGTCAATGTGAACGTGAAGCGTCTGGATATCATAGGTTATGCTTCTCCCGAAGGAACGCTGGCTGCAAACAAACGTTTGTCCGAAGGTCGTGCCATGGCATTGCGCAACTATCTGGCTGCACGGTATGATTTCCCGCGCAATCAATACTATATCATATTCGGTGGCGAAAACTGGGACGGATTGGTAAAAGCGCTCGATACGTTTGAGATGGATTATAAAGCGGAGGTACTGGACATCATCACGAATATTCCTATTGAAAAAGGGAGAGAAACGAAGTTGATGCAGCTTCGTGGTGGCGCGCCCTATCGGCTTATGTTGAAGGAAATATTCCCAAGCCTGCGTGTAGCTATCTGTAAGGTGAGCTATGATGTGCGGAACTTCAATCTGGAAGAGGCGAAGGAAGTGATAAAGAAACGTCCTCAGAACCTGAGTTTGAATGAGATGTTCATGGTGGCTAACACTTATCCGAAGGGGTCACAGGAGTTTATCGATGTTTTTGAAACGGCAGTCCGCCTCTATCCGGAAAGTGAAATTGCTGCTATGAATGCGGCTACCGCGGCCCTTTCACGCAATGATCTGGTATCTGCGGAACGCTATTTGGAAAGGGTGAAGTCGGATGGCTGCTTACCTGAATATAACAATGCAATGGGAGTATTATCATTAATGAAAGGAGATTATGAATTATCGGAGAAGTATTTGAATGCTGCAAAGCAGTCAGGGCTGGATGCAGCCAAGGAAAATCTGGAAGAATTAGCTAAAAAGAAGGCTAATACTGCCGAAATTGAGAAGAAGAATAAATAAAATCAGTAATGAATAAAAACAGCATTAACTAATGCTGTAACAAAGAGAATAAATATATAAATTAATTTCTAATAAAATGTTTGTATTATGCTAAAGATTAAATCAATTTTAGTATCGTTGCTGGCCATTACGGCATTGGCAAGTTGTTCAAATGACCTCGATGATGATTCTGATGGCGGGGTGACAAAAGGTTATGATGTGGCTTATGTGTCAATCAGTCTGACTAATCCTAAAACTCCGGGAACACGCGCCTCTGGCGAGCAACCGTCTTTGCCGGAAGAAAGTGCAATTAAAGAACTGTATGTGATTACGTTCAACGCAAGTAAAGTAGTAGTCAAAGACGCAGATGCAACTAAGTATGCTACTGTGCTGGGAACAAGTGAATTTGGAACAAACTCTGGAATTACTACTCCGAACACTCCAGTTAAGGTAAGTACGGATACCAAGTATTTACTTGTGGTCGCCAATCCGGGAACTGTGTTACAGGCACGTTTGGATGGTATTGCGGCTGGCGCAACGTTTAATGATATCAACGCTCTGATCACAGTAGCTACAAAGAGCGGTGAAGCTAATAATTCTTATCTTGTAGAGGAGGTTGTGCACAGCAATGGTTGCGCAATGATTAATGCCGGTTTCTATGATGATAGTGATCCGGAGCCTACTAACCATGCATGGAAAGCTGATTGTCTACTCGATGTAGCGGCTAACATCTTTAAGGCCAGTGATTATAAAACTGAACAAGAAGCCTTAAATGCAGCGAAAAGTAAACCGGCTCGACTGGATATAGAACGTCTTGCATCTAAAATGGAGGTTATGGTTGCTGTGACGGAAATCGGACCTTTTGAAGACGTCACTGGTAATTCTCTTGGCCAGTTTGAGTTTGGAAACTGGACTATTGATTATTACAACTCTTTGTTATTTCCTTTTGCACAGAAGACAAAGACAAGGTCATCCCATACTACCGGATTCTATAAGAGCAACTTCTATACGGTTGACCCGAACTTTACGACGGCCGGTGGTACAGAATACCTGACAGGTATTGTAAAGAATGTACTTGATGTAGATCGTGAACCTAAAGTAGATTGGGTTAGTAAAAGTACGATTGCGGGTGAGAATTACAGATATAGTATCGAAAACACAATGGCTGCAGGATATCAGAAATTTGGTGCAGCCACGCGTTTGGTGATTAAAGGCCAGTATGCACCTTGGAAGAATGATGCTGATTTTACTTTAGGTGATGACTGGTATCGTCTTTCCAATGGTACTAACTCTATAAACTTTAAGAACTTTCCTGCATTGCTGGCGGCTTACACGCCTGCTGCTGCTAAACTTGAAGATGATAGAACTGCTTTGGAGAAACTCCTGGTGAATGCATGCGATAAGTTCTATACACAAGTAAAAACTGCACTTGGTGGTGCTGATCCGGGTAGCTTTGCAGGTCTTACTCAGACTATTCTTGACAATATCAGTGCAAACGGTGGTGAATTGACTAAAGAAGATGGCTGTATCTACTGGTATCAGAAGAGTCTCAACTATTACTACTATGAGATTCGTCATGATAACGCAGCTAACGATCATATGGAGTATGGAAAATATGGTATAGTGCGTAATAACTACTACACGTTGACCTTGACGAAAGTAAATGGAAACGGTACACCGTGGTATCCTGGTGATGGTCCTGAAGATCCTAAGGAGGAAGAAGACATCGACAAGCTGGGAGCTTACCTCCACTTCGAGATTAAAGTTGCTCCGTGGGTATACTGGCAAACCAATTTTGAAATTTAATATACTTTTTATATAAAAAGAACAGGGCAGTGCGGACTGCCTGCCCTGCCTTTTTCTTTATAGAACATTTTGTGCGGCACTGGTAGCCGATAAAGATAAAAATAAGCCGGTGACAGGCTTTCCAAAAACAGCACTACCCCTTTGCGCACTCAAAATAGTATGAATATAGAGAAGCGCCCCTAAAAGTGAAAGTAACCGGAGGTCACTAAACATGTCCTCTGACAATATAAACGGCAGTTAAACAATGCTGCCCCCTAAAAAGAAAAAGATATGTTCGGAAAAACTAAGCTGTTCCTTATCGTTGCCTCGATGCTGTGTATGGCCTCGTGTGACACTATACGCGAAGACTTGCCCCGGTGTGAACTTTGGCTGGAATTTACATTCGACTATAATATGGAATATGCGGACGCATTCAACCCGCAGGTCAAATCGGTGGATGTATTCGTGTTCGGCAGCGATGACAAACTGCTCTTTTCTAAAAGAGCCGAGGCTGCCGCGCTGATTGGCGGCAACCGGATGTCGCTGACCAATGAACTCGATTTCGGAAACTACAAGGTGCTGACCGTTGGTAGTTTGTCCGACAATTTCCATACTCTGGACAATGCAGGCCGTGAACTGGTTCCGGGAACAACAACCCTTCAGCAGCTCACTGTAGCCTTGAAGCGTGCATCGGATATTGTAGACTTTGAGTTCCAGCATCTCTACTTCAGCGAAGTAGTGAAGGTGGACCACTTGCCGTCCAATACCGACCATAAGGTTTACCCGGTGAACCTGATACGCAACACCAACCGGTTCAATATCGCGTTGATGAAGTATGGAGAAGGCGAAACAAATGGAACGCAATATACGTTTGAAATTCAGGCACCGGAAAGTGCAACCTATTCTTGGGAGAACGAACCAACAAACCAAGGACCGGTTCATTACGTGCCTCATTATACAGGTCAGGGAGAAACCTCCGATGTGTTTGTATCCGCACGTCTCAACACCATGCGTCTGTTCAATAGAGACGGATGGGATTACCAGTTCATTATAAAGAATGCGGATACTGGAGCCAAAATATGGAGCTACGACCTGATGAAGTTGCTGAGCATTGCCCGGCCTACTTCCCGCCATGACGGAACAGAACTTCCTTTCCAGGAATACCTCGATCGTCAGAGCGAATGGAACCTGATATTCACTGTCACCGAGAAGCCTGGAGGAGGAGAATTTATCCAGATCGGACTTGTTGTGGGCACCTGGATTTACTGGCTTCATGGGATTGAAATTTAAGAATGAGAAAAAGACTATTACATATCATATATCTGGCATTCACAGCCCTTTTATTTTCGTGCAGCAGCGATGTTGTCGACGAACTGACCTTGCCTACTCGGGCGCAGCTCAGCATCAACTTGGTGGACAATGGAGAGGTGGATCAACAGGAGGAGATAAACTCCATGCGGTTTATCGTATTCGGCAGCACGCCCGGTGGCGTGAGGCTGGATGTGAATAAACACATCCTATTGGGCACTCCAGAGACAGCTACCGATATAGATGCGCAGCTTCTCGAAGTGACTTCCAGCAATGATATTTTGGTCGTAGTAATTGCCAACGAACCACAGAGCCTTACGAGTAAGCTCGACGGTATCGCCAGTCTTTGGACATTGCAAGATATGCTCTATGATATCTCTGATATATTGAATAGTGACGGGCAGATAATTTCTACGACCGGCATGCCCATGACAGGAGTGATTCGGGATATATCTATAGCACCTGATGAAACTCAAAAAGTAGAAATGGTTATCGAACGTGCCGTAGCCCGGGTAGATATCTTTCTTGAAGCTATAGATGGTGGAGCGATGACCGGATATACTGCCGGAAGTACCAGTGTTACCCTGCACAACCTTTCTCATGATAGTTATTTTGTGATGGGAAACGAAGCAAATGGTACGCGCGATAATACTGAGCCTTCAAAAAATTATGGAAAAGTGAAGAGCAACGTACCGGACAGTGACTTATTAACAGAAACCTGGACAGCGTCAACCTCGGAAATGTGGGCGTATTCGTCTGCCACCGGGGCTAAGAACCGGAAACTGCTCAGTTCGTTCTATGTTGCCGAGCGTACGTTCAGATCGGATTACTCCGACCGACTGGCCGTCAGCATGACCAATGTCCTGAAGGGACCTCCGGATGTCACCGGAGTAACTGGGAAGGTGATAGAGACAATAACAAAGGTTGATGACAAAGGTACCCCGGTAGCACAGCCTTTTACGGAGATACGGAGAAATAACGTATATCAGATAACGGCCCGGGTAGGGAAAATCGGTATTCAGATACTGACGATAACGGTGGAAGACTGGGGTGAAGTAAAAAACATCGATTTGAGTATAGGTTTGTAATACATTTCACTGGATGTTTTGTTTATATCGGAAAAGAAATAAGATGATGAAGTTTAGAAATAGTATCAAGATGATTGTAATGGCAGCTATCCTTCCGTTCGTCCTCTTTTCGTGTATCGGCGAAGAGATGATACCGTGCGGGGAGTTGATTGTCGTGCAACGTATCGGAGAAGGTGGAAATGCCGGAACCCGTGGTACGGTTATCTCTTCGAATACCGATCTGAAAGGGGAGACTTTCGGCTTTTTTGCTTCCCTGACACCTGCCTCATCTACTCCGGAACAATACTTCAATGCAAGAGCCGGAGTGAACCCCGACCTCACGGCAACGATCTCACCGGAGCAATACTGGCCGGCGTTGCTGGGTGCCAGTATGAAGTTCTTCTCGTGGTACCCGTATAGCGGTACCAATGCGCCCACTGCTAACTTCTCCAACCCGGGGCAAATGGTATTGAATTATACGGCAAATGCCGACGCTGCCAACCACGTTGATGTGCTGGCTGCTCTGTCGGAGCCTGCATGGATGACAGGTGTGAGTATACATTTCTACCACACGCTGACCAAGGTTACCTTTACGTTCAAAAAGGTAGACCCGGTGCCCGATGTAGTAACCATTGAAAAGATAGAGTTCCGAAATGTAGGGAAAAGCGGGAAGCTTACTATTCCTAATATACCAGCTGCCACTACGGAACATAACAAGCCTGATTTTGTGTGGAGTGATGTCACAACGGGGAACATCGCTTCTACTCTCATCGACAACAATACGGTGACCGAAGATGCCGCTCTGATTGGTGGTACGTTTCTCATGTTGCCTACTGATGCCGACGATTTCCCTGCGACGGCCAAGATTGTCATCACTACCAATTATGGCGAACGGGAATTCCTGCTCAAGGATATTATCGATACAAATCCGCACTCTTGGGAGTCAGGTGAGTATATCAACTACAACCTTTCGCTATCGAATGATATCTATCAACTGTCCGCCACCCCTCTTGAGTGGGACGAGAGCCCGGTAAATGTAATTCTGGACGGACAGTACTACCTCAAATTGTCGCAGACTAAGGTTCTGACGGCTGCTAATGCAGCCACGGTCGATATAGAGGTCAAAACGAACTATGACGCCATTCCGAATACGGGCTATCCGGTCGGTGCTGTACTGGATAAGAGTGGTATGGATTCGTGGGCAACGGTCAACATGACCCAGACATCTGTTTCGGGCGGAGTGTATACGTATAATGTGAATGTTGTGATGCCTAAATACAATTCCGGAGTCGGAACTGAGCGGAGTACCGGGTTCTATATCGATGCAGGCAACTTACACCATCGGGTACTTCTGAAACAGTGGGGCGGAGACGGGGTGTGGATGACCTGGAACGTGGAACTGGACAGTAGCGATGCCGGAACGGGAATCATGCAACGCCGCAAGATTATCTTTACTTCAGGCAGTCCGGGCTCATGGGACTGGGAAATTACCGGAGTACAGGATGCGGACAAGATTCTGCTTAATAGTGAAACGATGCTCCATGCAACTGGCGTGAGCGGTGATGCGCTTTATTTCTACTTTAGAGCGGATGCCGTGTCCGGTGATACAGCTACATTGACGCTGACCAATCCGAATGGCGACAATCCCCCTATGACAGTGACATTGACCGCACCATAGTGAACTGTACGTATATAACATGTTTAAGAAAGAAAATCAAAAAATGAAATATAAGACTTCAGTACTCAGAAAAAGCTTACTTCTGCCAATCCTGCTGGTGACAGTGTGGCTCGCTGGATGCACACAAGAGGAGTTTGAATCAATACCTCCCCAAACAGGGAGTGGTGTCCGGTTTACCCTGACGGTTCCTGATGTAGCTACTCCGTCTGTTTCTTCCCGCACAATGACCGGAACAGGTGCAGCCAAGAAAGAAGACGAGATAAAAACAGTGGATATCCTTGTTTTTGATGCGTCGAAAACGCCCGCGATATTTCTGGAATGGGCCGTGGGTACAGGTATTACACAGGACTTGGCCAATAATAATTCCACGGCGAACTTCTCTGCCCCGCTTCCTCCCACTGCCACAACCACCTGTATCGTGGTCGTGGCAAACAAACAACTCAGTGATATAGCACCGGGCTTCAAAAAGGGAGTGACTACCAAAGCCCAGGCGATGGAAGCATTGCTTCACACCCGGGAAGGTAAATGGACAGCAGACGGGTCGACCTCTGGCGGCTATACGCCGATTCCTATGTATGGGGAGACAGAAGTGGCGAAAATTGATGCCTCGATGAATCCGATAACCGGCATCGATATGAAGCGTATGCTGGCGCGTATCGACATCCGCAATTCGGCATCGAACTTCACGGTCGAGGAGGTCTATCTGGCCAATTACAATACAACCGGATTCATCTCTTCTGCATGGAATGCGAACGGGCAGATTATTGACCCGGCTCCGGATGAGCCGAACCTTCCGGGCGACAGTGGCAAAAAGACGGGGGAGGGGAATGCAATCCTCTATTCCGTGAATGGCAACACACCCTATGACGGGGAGATCTATACGTTTGAATCTCTAGCGGCAGAGGATGCCGGTGGTGTGGCCGGAGACAATAATGCCAGCCGTAAGGACGCTACTTGCCTGATAGTGAAAGGTAAGATCGGCAGTGGCAAGTCAAGCTTTTACCGGATTGATTTCACCAAAACCGGACAAACAGGGGAGCAAGTGGAATATCTGGCTTTGAAGCGGAACTACAAATACGTTGTTACCATCACTCAGGCGTTGGGTGCCGGTAGTGCTGATATCCGCGAGGCGTTGGCAACCTACACGGTCATGTCCAACATGAAATACCGGGTGATACACTACAATCGCGATAAGGTGAAAGATGTGGTCTACAACGGACAGCATATGCTTGGTGTGGGCGAACCAGACGTGCAGGTGACCCAGTACCAGAATAATAGTTATGCCATAGATGTCTTTACTGACAGTCCCAACGGTTGGAAAGCCACCGTTACGGCTGGAAGTGACTGGCTCACATTCGAAGGTGGAGTAGCTACGGCATCGGGTGTTGCGAATGATGATACACAACTTAAACTGAAGATTCCTTATTTTAATAATGATATTATCGGTGCCACCCGAACGGCTACCGTTACGTTGACAGCCGGGCGCCTGACACACGAAATAAAGGTGACTCAGTACACGATAGATCCGGGGATTATCAAATTTGTCGATGCATACGGGAATGTACTGGAGAATGGCCTCTTTTTCCCGATTAGAAATCCTGATGGAGATGGTATCCCCATCGAGCCGCAGACAGTGTATGTGATGTTTTCTGTGGATAGAATAGATGTTCAGCTTCAAGGAAAAAATGATTTGGAAATTATTCAATATGATGCCGGCAATATAACTCCGCAATTGTACAGAAACAGTACGGAATCCTTTCGTGAAAGGGTGCAGGCATTTACCGTGCAACCCAATCCGAGACAAACGGGAGACGGTACTACAGAAGATGGCATCGGCTGGTGGTGGCGTTGGGACAAGATGGATTTTAACTTATATGATAAGGAGGGGCATCTTAAGCAGGTACAACTTCCCATCAATCAAGGTGAACTACAGTTCTCATTCCGACATTACCCTACCACCGTCAATAGCAGCACTTATAAAATTCCTCTGGGAGCGGAGCAATACCTGCAATTGTTTGTCAATAACAACTGGGAGATTATGAATATTGAAAATTTGAATATCGTCAACGATGATGGTACCGGATTGATTCGTACCGACCCGGATAATGATATAGTTGTAGGCCGGAAGAATGCGGACACGAAGATGTACCAAGAGTCTGTCGTAGGTTATGATGATGGTAAAGGAAATGATGTTGTTGGTCACGGATATGATTTCAGATTGAAGCTTAATCCCGGCAAATGGAAAGAGGGGAAAAGCGGAACGATACGAATCACGTTCAGAAATGTGATGCATACCATCCAGGATGAACACTTCCCGTTCTATCGCACGATTGACCTTCAGATGGTGTCCGAAACCAAATCTTATACGACCACTGGGGAACCCCTTTTCTATCTTTATCCGCTCCGGTTCGATAATAGGATATATCAAAACAACAACGTACCATCACAAAGTGTGGGACGTATGGCAAACGCCACTGATGCGGAGAATATATGCGACAATATAGGCGATGGTTGGCGTTTGCCTACTGCCAGCGAATTGTTGATGTCGTTTGCCTATGTAAACGCTTTGGGTGGCAATGCAGAAGATTACAGGTATAATGAAAGTCAGAATCCATATGGATGGTATCAAAACTGGACTGCTAACTACTGGTCTTCGTCATACTATACAGCTCAAGGCTCCGGCACACGCTATGAGTTAGAGTTTTCGGCAGGTTATCAGAATTCTGTACCTATCAGCAAAAATAATTATTTCCGTTGTGTAAGAAATAATAATAATAGCGGAACGAAGTACCCGTATCTAAAGGTAGAGTCTGCGGGGGTTACTATTGTCTCCCGCGATAATAATGGGGGAACAGACCCCTCGGTGCTTTTAGCTTCAGGTGAGAACCCGGATACAAGTGATGCGATGAATAGGATTGCTCCTCAGCTTCAGATTGAAAACACCAGTACTGGCGGTAAGACTTGGGCAGAGGCAAAGGCGATATGTGAAAATAAAGGAAATGGTTGGCGTCTGCCTACCCAGCGTGAGATGTATTTGGTTCTCAGTATGGGCGGGACGAGTGTCAGTCTCGAAAATCAAGGCTTTGGCAGTTTAACAACTTGGACAGGGAGCGGATTTGAGAAAATAAATGCTGTGCACTGGACATTGACTCAACGTGAGGGTAACTATTGGTTGGTTGGAGCCAATAATAATCTGTTCGACGCTTGGCCTCAAGACGGAGGGGTGGACTGGGCTTGGTTCCGTTGCGTGAGGTCAGTACCCTGAAACTAAATGAGCTGTATCAGAAATAACTCAAATAAGTATTCTGATACAGCTCATTTTTATAGCCCTTCGATGCTACTTCCTTTTATAGCATCTCGATAACACTCCTCTGCTTCTCCAGAAATGCAATCCTCTGTGCCTCCCCACTTCCCGAAATCAATGTGGAATGTCTTTTCAAAGACTGGATCCAGTTCTTTTGCATCTGGCAAATCTGCGGGCTTTGCGAATCCATAGAGTTGATGGAATATACCCTGAAAAGACTGATCTGGAAATCTTTGTTGCTAACATACGTATAAGTCGCTTCAAAATCAATGTTCGACAGGTAGATGTACAACTCATGCCCTTCACTATATTCTCCTTTCATCGACAAATGTTCCAGGTCCACGAGTAACTGTTGCAACTCATTCTTCAGATACATCACGTCCGACGTGGATATTAAGTTCAGCCCTGCAAAATACTTTATTTCTTTTACGAAAGATTGGAAGATGTTGCTATCCCATATGAAAAAAGTCTTCTTGGGTTTCCTTAGTCCTTCGCTCAGCTTCTTGTGGGCGGTAATTATTTTCTCCGGTACATGCATTTCACTCAGAGAATTGGGGGTCTTTACTTTCCCGTTCTGATAAATCCATCGGCACAGACGGAACTTAGACAGATACTCATAAGATGAGTAGAGGGTAAAAGGAATGGTATTGGTAGCCGAATACACTTCGGCATCGCCATCCCCCTTCATAGAACTGAATATCCGCAGATAACGTTCGATGATTTCATGATAACTTTCGAATAGATTGGGCGAATGCAGCAGATTCAGGTCAAAAGTGACCCGGTTGGACAGATGGTTTCCGATAATCTGGTCAATGGAAATGCCCAGGTTATGAGAGATTACGGCTATTTCGTCAAAGGTGAATGCAACCTCTCCGCGCAGTCTGCGGTAAACGGCCTCCTTCCCCATATACAATGTATCTGTCAGATAATTAGCTAAGTTCTGCCCTTGGGGAATCCTTTCTTTCATCTCCTTAATCAACTCTTTTACAATATAATTCTTTGTCATAGCCTCCTCTTTTTTGTTAATAATCAAATGTCATGGGTCTGATTTGTGACATATGCAAATATAAAGCTTGTCGGTGGAACTTTTGTATCTGAAATCATGTGAAGAAAACGAGTGTCTTTTCTATTTGAAAGGAATTGAATATGAAATAATTGAAAGACGAAAAAAACAGATAGAAGGTCTACCTGTTTACGATATTAGAGAATAATTGTGTGAACAATTGCATTATTCGGAAGGAATAGCTACAATGTACCGATAATTTCCCGCTGTTGTTTAAAGAATTGAATACGTTGCATTTCACCACTTTCTGATATCAGCGTAGAGAACTTCTTCAATGATTGAATCCACTCTTTCAGGCCCCGGAACATTTCATGATCCTGTGTGGTAATGGAGTTGATGGAATATATCCGGATCAGGCTGAGCTGTATCGTATCGGTCTCCAGATAACTGTAGGTAGCCTCGAAGTTGATATTCGAAATATAGATTTTGACGTCGTTGCCCGTTTTGCTCTTTCCCCGGTTGGCCAGTTCTTCCAGGTCATCTATCACTGAGAGCAGTTCCTCCTTAAGAAGGTTCTTGTCTTCATCGGATATGAGATGAACGTCGCAGAAGTACTGGATGTCATTGACCAGATGGCTGAAGATCATATTATCCCAGATGTAATCTACCGAACGGATGTGAGCTACCGCACCGGTATACTCCTTTTGCTTATCCACTATCTTCTGCGGGATTTCCATTGCTTCAAAATGCTTGCACTTTATGTTTTCATTCTGATACATCCACTTGAAGAGCCGGAATTTGGAGAGCATATCGTAGTTCAATGAGAGGGTCAGCGGAATGATATTGGATGAAGTCCCGATCTCCGAGTTCTCTTCTTCTTTCACTTTCCGGAATAGTTCCACCTGCTTTTCCAGGATGGAGTAGTAAGTTTCGAGCGGCTGGCTGCTATCCACTATATTCATGTCGAAAACGGCATTGTTCTGGAAGCTCACGCCTATCATCTTATCCAGCGATATACCCAGTTTCCGGGATATAATGGCTGCTTCGGTCAGGGTGAAAGGTACTTCGCCCCGTAGCCGGCGGTAGATAGCTTCTTTGCCTATATAAAGAATATCCATTAAAGTATTGGCAAGATTTTCTTTGGATGGGAGTTTCTCTCTGACGGCATTAACTAATCCTGTGTTTAACTCGTTTGTTATCATAATCTTTTGTCTGAGTTAGAGGTTTGTCTATTATCCATTTAACACTTTTGGGAGCCTACTTGTTTCGATAATCGTAACATTTCTTTTTGGAAGGGGCTTATTTCCGAAAACTGTGTTTGATGAACCGGGCACGGTCAGATATAGAAAGCTGTATTGATTGACATTTCTTGTTACTGCCACGGAAGTGTATGCGTTGTGGTGTAATTTTGTGAAGCAGTTTGATAGACTGTTATTACTAACTAATTGAAGGATATTAAATGATGAAAGATAAGAAAAAAACAGTGGCTGAGTTGCATCACAGGAAGCAGGAGAAGAATGGATTTCCGACGCTTTTCGGAAAGAACGTACCTGTTATCAATGGTGTATACGATCCGCTGACAGGCATGCGCGACGGCACCATTACTCCGAACGCTCCTGTCGTAATCACAGGTGAGAATCTGTGCTTATCTTCACTTGGAACCATATACCTGGGTCTTTCTCCCGTCTCCGATAAGGGCACATTGATACATGTTAAAAGAGTGTTTAAGTATACTGACACAGAGGTGTTAGTCATCCTGCCTAATTTGGAGCCGGGAGAATACTCCCCGGTTATGACATTTCATACAGGAGGGAAGGTGAGTTTCACCTATACCTTACCGGTGTCGTGGAAGGTACTCGACGAAAGATATACTGCTCTTTTTGTCAGGAGGAGCTGTAGCGAACTGATCTGATGTTTTTGAAAGTGTGATTAAAAACAAAGAATATTGGATTTAATATGAGAAAAACGTGAATTACTTAAATTAAGTTGCTGCGTTGCCGTTTTTATTTCTTTTCCTTGCGGAGGCTAAGGAAAATCGCAGCAAGCATTTATTCTTTCCACCATGGGGTTCTTTTCTTTCCACCATGGTGGAAAGAAACTTTCTCCACGGTGGAAAGAAAAGAACCCCATGGTGGAAAGAATTAGCGTTAGTATGAAAAGAACTAAGCATTAGGAAGGAAAAACAATAGGAATAGCCTCTCGGGGGAATAGCCGTGCGAATGAGAAAAAACGTTCGCCCGTGCATATAGCATAAGACCCGGCAATCTGAAAAAGTGGCACCGTTTAGGGTGCTCCTTCTCAGATTGCCGGGTCTTTATACTGTGTTACCGGACGAATGCGTCAGATGGGGGGATGCTGCCTAATGAGAATCAGAAAGGATAGACTTTGCAATTCCCATTTCCAGTCCGCGCAGTTCTGCCAGTCCGCGCAGGCGGCCGATGCAGGAGTATCCCGGATTGGTTTTCTTCTTCAGGTCATCCACCATTTGATGTCCGTGGTCGGGACGCATGGGGATGGATACCTGACGTCTCTGTTGCAGTTCGAGGAACGCTTTCATGACGTGATACATGTCTACGTCACCTTCCAGATGGTTGGCTTCGTAGAAGTTGCCTTCTGCATCGCGTTGTGTACTGCGGAAGTGGACGAAGTTGATGCGGTCACCAAACTGTTTCATCATGCCTTCCAAGTCGTTGGAGCTGCTCACGCCGAGTGAACCGGTGCAGAGGCAAAGGCCGTTGCTCTTGTTGGGAACAGCGTCAATCAATGCCTGGAAATCGGCAGCGCTGCTCATGATGCGCGGCAGGCCGAGGATGGAGCAGGGGGGATCGTCCGGATGGATGACCAGCTCTACACCTGCTTCGTCGGCAACCGGGGTGATTTCTTGCAGGAAGTAAATCAGGTTGGCGCGCAGCTTCTCCGGGGTGATGTCCTTGTAGCGGTCCAGTTCCTGCTGGAATTGTTCCAGCGTGAAGCTTTCTTCCGAGCCGGGCAGTCCGGCAATCATGTTGCGGATTAGTAATTGCTTGTCCGCATCTGTCATTTGTTCGAAGCGGGCTTTTGCTTTGGCTTTCTCCTCGTCGGTGTAGTCGTTTTCAGCACCGGGGCGCTTTAGCAGGAAGAGGTCGAAAGCGATGAAAGCGGCACGTTCGAAGCGCAGGGCGCGGCTACCGTCAGGCAGTTCGTAGGCAAGGTCGGTACGTGTCCAGTCCAGTACAGGCATGAAGTTGTACGTCACGATGTTCACGCCGCATTGGCCGAGGTTGCGCAGGCTTTCTTTATAGTTATCGATGTATTTCTGGAAATCTCCCGTCTGGGTCTTGATATGTTCGTGCACAGGCACGCTTTCCACTACCGACCAGCGCAGGCCTACGGCTTCAATCATTTCCTTGCGTTTCATGATTTCTTCCACTGTCCACACTTCACCGTTGGGGATGTGGTGCAGGGCGTTCACGATGCCGGTTGCTCCGGCTTGTTTGATGTCCCACAGGCTAACCGGGTCGTTAGGACCATACCAGCGCCAGGTTTGTTCGCATAATACCATACTTGAATTATTAATTATCAATTATTAAATATTAATTGGGTTAGATTGAAAAGGCGTCAAAACCGCCGTCTACTACCGACAAGGCACCTGTCACGAAGCTGGAAGCATCGCTGATGAGGTAGTGGATGGTTCCGAACAACTCTTCTGGTTCAGCGAAACGTCCGCATGGAGTGTGGGCGATGATGGTGCGTGCACGGTCGGTGTAAGAGCCGTCCGGATTGGTCAGCAGTGCACGGTTCTGGTTTGTCAGCAAGAAGCCCGGTACGATGGCATTTACACGAAGTTCGGGGCTGAATTTGCTTGCCAGTTCCGTTGCCATATAGCGGGTATAGTTGGCAATGGCAGCTTTGGCTGAGCCATAGCCTACTACACGGGTCAGCGGGCGCAGGGCGGATTCGGAGCAGAAGTTGACGATAACACCTTTCTTATTCTTAGCCATTACGTCTACAAATACCATTGTGGGCAACACTGTACCGAAAAGGTTCAGGTCCACTACCTTTCTGAAAGCATCTACTTCCAGGTCAAGGATGGTCTTATCCGGGGCGATGGTGGCACCGGGCATATTTCCACCGGCAGCGTTCAGCAATACGTCGATAGTGCCGAAGCGTTCCAGAATGGCTTTTTTGTTTTCTTCCAGCACTTCTTTGTTCAGCACGTCCGTCACTAGGAACAAGGCTTCCGTTTTCTGGTTGAGTTCGGCTTCCAACTCTTTGCCGATTTCTTCCACACGGTCCAGGATAACGATTTTAGCACCTTGTTCAGCAAGGTAGTTAGCAATACTTTTACCTAAGATACCGCAACCGCCGGTTACGATGATAACTTTGTCTTTAATGTCGAATAAGTTTTTCATGTCTTTTTTCTTTTATAAAATGATTCTAATTCTCTGTGCTACAAAAATAGTGGAAAAGTAGTTTGCTTACCATACAAAACGTCTCAAAAAGATGAACTACTGTCTCAAAAAGTATTAATTATTGCTTAAGAGCCTCTTTTCTTGCCAGTGCTTCCAGATAATAATAGTCGGCATAGTTCAGTGGGACATCAATTTCGTCGCCTCCCGGATGGTGCCCGGTGGAGTGGAGTAACAGGAAGCCGTAGTTGGTTTCCGGCTCGGTGCGATAATGTTTGTTGAGGCTGTCCACCATCTTGTCGGCAATGTCCTGGTAGCGCTTGCCATCCTCTGCCGGAACGTAGTTGCGAAGCTCATACAGAGCCGAAGCCATGATGGCGGCAGCCGAGGCGTCGCGGGGAACGTCGGGAATGCCGGGGGCTTTCATGTCCCAGTAGGGGATTAAGTCTTCGGGCAGGTTGGGCAGGCCGAGGAAGAAGTCTGCGATGTGGCGTGCCTGTTGCAGGTAGGCGGGGTCTTTGGTGAAGCGGTAGCATACGGTATATCCGTACAATCCCCATGCCTGACCACGGCTCCAAAAGGAATCGTCGGCATATCCCTGTGCAGTTTGCTTGGCGCGTACTTCGCCTGTTTCGGGGTCATAGTCCACGACGTGGTAAGAGGAGTAGTCCGGACGAAAGTGGTTCTTCATCGTTGTGTTGGCATGGTTGACGGCAACTTTCCAGTAGATGGAATCGCCGGTTTCCTGTGTGGCCCAGAACAGCATTTCCAGGTTCATCAGGTTGTCGATGATAACGGGAAACTTCCACTTATCACGGTTGTGGTCCCACGAACGGATGCTCTTTACTTTGTCGCTGTAGCGGGTTATTAGCGTTTTGGCACTTTGCAGCACTACATCTTTGTAAGAGCGTTCGCCGGTCAACTGATAGGCTTTGCCAAAGCTGTTGTTCATCATAAAGCCGAGGTCGTGGGTACCTTTATGCCATTTGGCTTCTTCTATCATCCAGGTGTTGCTGATGGCTTGCTGACGCCAGAAGTCATCATTCGTGTAGGCATACATCTGCCATAATGAACCGGGGAAGAAGCCTGAGCACCAGTCGTGGGGATGTACCATCTTCAGCGAACCGTCTTTGTTGATACTGCGAGGAACGACCCGATGCTTACATTGGTTATCTGCTTCTTTTCTGGCCTTACCTGCACACGCCAGGGCGAACCGGAGCTGTCCGCAAGCGAAAGCATAGGCATTGTCTACGTCGTCAGCCTCTACCCATAGCAGGTTGAAGCGGTCTTTCCAATCGATGACACGGTGGGCTTTGGCTATTTTCAGATAATCTTTCCGCGCCGGATTCAACAAACTGGTGCGATACAAATCTTTGCAGAACTCTTGTTGCTTATAGTCCCATTCGCTGATTTGCTGGTAGGGCCAGTCTTCCACTTCTTTTCCAACGTAGGGAACCAGGAAGTCCATGGCTTTGTAGAAGTTGCGCCCGTCTGCCGAGGTGGCATTATCAATGGAGATTCCAATTTTCCGCCCCATTACAAAGATGTCGATGAGATGAGACAGATTGAACTGTGAGTAGCCAAAGGCGAGGGTGCGGCGCAGTTCGTGCGGTTGTTTTCCGTCGGGTTCTATCTGGGTGAAGATACGCTTCTGGGGAATGGCGTTGATGACTTCCTGCGCTACTTTCATGTTTCCTGCATACAGGGCAAAAGCAATAACTTGTGCATCGTGTGCCGTACTGTGGTTATTGGCTTGTCTGGCCTCTTCCTGTCCCTGCGGACTGTTCAGTATCCAGGTCAGGAGTTTGCCGAACCATGCTTTCAGTTGTTTGGCATCCTTCGGTGTGAAGGCTTTTGAACCCTCCAGCAACTGTACGGCATCCAGCATCTCGACGAAAGAATAGGTGTCGATGACACCGTAGCAACGTCCTTTATTATTGTTGTGTCCCGGAATCATCTGGGCATATTCCAGATTGGGGTTCATGCGCGTATCCTTATTAAAGAACCACACGCGGATAAGTTCCGTAGCCTTTTGGGCATATTTCTCGTCACCGCTGAAATACCAGGCAAGGGCGAGGGTGGTGACGCGTTGGGCGGTTGCTCCGAGGCGGTTACGGTCCAGTTTGTTCAGTTCCGGGTTCGACTCACCATCACGGCTGATATAGGGCAGACCGTCCGGTTGGGTGGGATCGGGCCAGTAATAGCGTGCCTGACTCATGTAGTCGTGTTTGTCTCCGCTGCCGGGTGTCTTTTCCTTCATCATGACCGACAAAGGTTGCACGTCCAGCGTCTTGTCGGCATCCGCTATCAGCTCCTGATAAGCAGCCGAAAAGTAAGGATGGTGTAATGATTGTTTTACTTTTTCCAGATGTGTCCTGTCCCAGATGGACTGCGCATTCATACTACTTGCTACGAGCAACAAACTGGTGATGACTAAGCAAATTTTAGCTCTCATGGCGTTTTTATTTTGAAGTTAATAAAGTTTCCTGAGTTTAATACCATTCAGAAGGCTTTTTCCATTCCGAACAGGGAAGTGTATTTCGATTTTATTCCGAAAGTTTGTAATATTGTATCTTTTCCGTAAAGCTTGGAAGTAATCACTTTCGCGGCAAGGAGAAAAGTCTTCTTCAACAACCACATCATTGATGATTATGCTGAAACGGTTTTCACGGCTTTCCGCACCGGAATTCCGGTCCAGCAGATAGACTGCCGCCGCATTTTCACGGAAGATGTCTGTAAAAAGAAATTCTATCTCATAGTCGCCGTTGGGTACATCAAAGCGATAGCCTTCAATACCACTGCGAAGGGTCTGGAACAGAGGTCCGTCATTGGTATTCTGAATCTGTCCCTGGCTGCTTTTACTCTCTCCGCCGATGTATCCCCAGCTACCTTCGGTGTAGGATTGGTCGGGTAGCCAAGTGAGCTGGCTTTCATCGGAAGTATAGAAACAATGGCTGCCTACGTTGACGGCGAGTTCCAGTCCCCGCAAGTTTGTTTCATTCAGCATCATAGGGGTAGGGGTGAAGTTTAGGCGGATGCCGTCTTCTATGATGCGGATACCCGTAGTTGCTTCTTTGTTTTCGGCTTTGGCGGAAACGAAGTGTTCTTTCCGGCTGAACGGTACCTCGAAGGTGGCTGTATAATTCGTGGCTTTCTGTTTACCCAAAGATTTTCCGTCGATGAAGAGTTCTACCTCCGGGAGGTTGGTATATACTTTGACCGGTAACATTACCGGGGCTTCTCCTTGCTGTACTCCGGCACGGTGAGTCCAGTCGCGGCTGGCTATGTGCAACACGGGGATGTCGTGGCGCCAGGCAGCTTTGTAATAGTAGTACACGTCTTTGGGTGTGCGGTCAGCGTATACCAGCCCTTTGTTATTGATGCGCGGCATAGATTCATCACGTAGTGCGGAGGAGAAATCAATGAAATTCCAGTGGGTTCCGCCGCAGATGTAAGGTGTCTCTTCCAGCACAGGCAGGTAGTGTTCCAGATACTTTTGCTGATACTCGATACTGAAATCAAAAGCATGTGGTTGCAGCGAATGTAAACGCCTGTCGGAACCTGCACCGTATTCGCTGACAATCATCGGGTGCGAAGGATACTTTTGGTGTTGTTCTGTCAGGAAGCGTTCGAAGCCTGTGAGGTCACCGCCATACCAGCCTTGGTAAAGATTCCAGCCGACAATATCGGTGATGCTGCCTAATCCCACTTCATTGTAACTGTTGCTGCCATGAAATGCCATCGTGCTGACGCGGGTGGTATCTTCTTCTTTCAGGACATCTTCCAGGCGCTTGGCAAGTGCCAGTGTCCGTTCCAGCACAGGTTTCAGTTCTTCCTCCTTTTTGTAGCGACGTTGGGTGACGAGCAATATCTCGTTCATATATCCCCAGGTGATGATGGAAGGATGATTATAGTGCTGACGTATCATTTCCCGCAAGTTGCGTTCACAGTTCTCTGCATATCCGGGAGTATCGGGCACGATATCGATGATGGGGATCTCTTCCCATGCCAGCATGCCGAGTTTGTCGCACATTTCCAGCAAAGCGTCGTCTTGCGGGTAGTGGGAGATGCGGATGAAGTTGGCACCCATTTCTTTCATCAGTTTCATGTCACGACGGTGCATTTCGTCTGTCAGTGCAACCCCGATGGGTTTTTGGTCTTGGTGGCGGCAGATACCACGCAGCTTATAAGGTTTTCCGTTGAGGCAGAAACCTTGCTCCCCGTCGAAGTTGAACCAGCGGAAACCGGTATGATGGTTGCTGTGGTCGAGGATGGTCTTTGTTTTCTTATCGCGCAGAATGCTTTCCACTCTGTAGAGGTGAGGTGTTTCCGGCGTCCATAATTTGGGGGATGGGATGGGGGCTGTTTCGGTGCGGAAAGAGTAGAGTTCTCCGGCTTTTATTTGGATAGACTGTTTCTTGGTGTGGGCGATGCTCCCGTCCGGGTTGTACACGGTGTGTTCCAGTTCAAGCGATGCTTTCTGATTGGCATCATTCTTAACTTCTCCACGGATAAGTATCGTTCCTTTTTCCTGGGATACTTGGGGAGTACTGATGAAAATGCCGTCCGAACCGTGGTTGGTCAGGTGAAAGTGTTGCTTGGGAACAGCCGTCAGCCATACATCCCGGTAGATACCGCCGAAGAACGTGAAGTCGCCGGAGATAGGGGGAATATCCTGACGGGCATTGTCTACGCGGATGGCTAGAGAGTTGGGGGTGCCGAATGTACAGAATGGGGTGATGTCGAATGTGCTGGCGGTATATCCTCCGGCATGTTCACCTACATTCTTTCCGTTGATGTGAATGGTGGCTGCTTTGCTGGCAGCATCCAGTTTCAGGAATATCTGTTTTCCTTTCCAGCTTTGCGGCAACGTCAGCATGCGGCGATACCAGCCTGTTCCCTGATAATATTTTTTTTCTACGTAAGCATCCGTATTCCAGGTATGCGGGAGATGTATGCTGTTCCACGTACTGTCGTCATAAGCCGTAGAAACTGCGGCCTCACACTCACCTTTATGGAATTTCCAACCGTCGTTGATTGTTTTACTTTCGTGCTGTGCGCAAACTGTTTGGGACAAGAACAGAATTATGGGTATCAGTATCCGGAGTTTCCGGGCTGGAAATATTTTCTTTTTACGCATGGTATATTTATTATTGATTTGTTAGCTGAGAAAGAAAGGAGGCAGTAACCAGGCCGGTTATGCCAGTTACTGCCTCCAAACCTTCATTCAATCTTTCTACTTAATCCTTTGAAAACGAATCAAAAAAGTTGTTTTTTCTTTACCAACCATAGTTTTGCGGAATACGTCCTTCGGCCAGTTCTATCACATTCTGATGAATAGGATAGAGATAGAGCTTGTCTGTCCATTGGCGGTTTTCCAGCTTCGTACGCGTATAGTAGGAGGTAGGTTCGCCCGGAGCTTTATCTTTTGCCCCCTTCATATTCATTCCGTAGAAGCGTGTCTGGTCGCAACCTATTCTGCCTTCGTCACCGCAGACCATCCAGCGGCGAACGTCGAAGTAGCGTTGTCCTTCACAATAGAGTTCTACGTAGCGTTCGTGCTGGATGGCATCGAACTGTTTGTCATAATTGCCGATTACACCGGTCTTTATGCCGTTATCGTTCATGGTCTGGTAGCCTGGGATACCAGCACGTTCGCGTACTATGTCGATATACTTGATGATGTCCGCATTGCTCGGGTCTATTTCATTGAGTGCTTCGGCATAGAACAGGTAGAACTCGGCCAAACGGTAGATGATGGAAACACGTTTCCAACTCTGTGTATCACCGCTGGCATGGTTCACGGTACGGTTCTTGAATTTGCCCAGCATATATCCGCCTTTCACGTTGTCACCGTTGGAGAGGTCGTTTCCGCCACCTGCCGAGAAGTCTACGGTGTAGTTAGGGTTACCGTTCATCCATTTCTTGAACCAGCTTCTTCCCTGGTATACCACGCTTGCGTAGAAACGCGGTTCACGGTTGGCGTACATATTGGAGATATTCTGATCCGTCTTCTTATCTTTATAGTCGGGGTCATAGCAACGGTTTTCTACAGCACTGAATCCGGTTTCGTCGTAACCGCTGTTCGGATCATTGATGTCGAGGCCATTGGTCATGAAGAACATGTCTACAGCGTCTTGAGACGGGCCGATGGTACCATAGCATGAGTTTACATCACGCGGGTTGGTACGTTTCTCCATCTTGTACTGGTCGGAGTAGCTGTTGTTGGTACTGCACCACAAGATTTCTTCATTGTACACCTGGAAGAGGTTGTATATCGAACGGTCAGGTTGCTCCACTCCGTTTGCCATCACGCGGTAGAGAGTGTGGTGTTGCGCTTCGGCATAATCTATCAGGTCCTTTACACGGTCTCTGGCAGTCACCCATTTCTGCGGATCCTTACTCTGTGGGAAGATGTATTCGCCTTTGGAGTTTTGCAGTTTTTGCAATCCCTGGTAGTATTCGGAACCATCGCCGCCGTTGAACAACTTGGAAGCAGCATACATCCACAATTTGGCGCGCAATGCCTTGGCCACTACGATAGTGGGGCGTACCACTTCATTGGTATTGAAATTGTATGCATTGTCTGCGTATGATGTGATGACTGATTCGGGCAGCTTGGACTGTGCGGGGTCGCAGAGGGGGGCCAATATGCCGTCGATGTGGTTAACCATTTCGTCTACAGTGGCACGGTCATAGTTCGTCACATGCGGTTCGGCAGCGTCGTCTATCTCCGTCACGATACAGGCTGGGCCGTAAAGCTCGAACATAGAGAAGTAATAATAGGCAATCATGAATCGGCATTCGTCCTTCATGCGGGCTATTTCTTCGGCAGTCAGTTTGTTGGTGCTGGTGGGATCGCCAACGCCTCCGTCGTGGGCGCGTTCAATGAAGATCATAGCCTGGCGTATGTCCTTGTAGAAGGTGGCCCAGCGGTGATAGCTTCCGCTGGCTGCTGTGAAACCCGCCATCATGACATCGCGTGAACTGGCCTTTTCCGAAGCAATTTCACCGCAGAGGTTTGACCATGGGTTTTTGAAAGCACTGACTTCCGAACCGGTTTCCGAATATTCCATCAGATTGCGGTAGATAACCCCGTACCAGTTTCGCGTATAGGTTGCATTGTCCCAAACCTGATCGACTCCCAGGCTGGCGTTGAATTCGCCTGATATGTCAAGATAGTCTGAACAAGATGCTGTGCTGAATGCAAGGACGGCAGAGCCGACGGTTGCGTATAGTAAATTTTTCAGTTTCATATCGTTTATTAATTAGATGTTTAGAATGTAACTTCTGCTCCAAAGGTCCAAGTGCTGGAGATGGGATATTTGGCACCTGAGTTTGCATCACCCAGTTCCGGATCCCAATATTTCACGTCGTCCCAGGTCTTCAGGTTGGTGCCTTGTACGTAGAGGCGCAGGTTGGTGAGACGCAATGACTTCAGTTGCTTCTTGTTGAACTGGTAACCGAATTCCACGTTCTTCAGGCGGAGGAAACTTGCGTCACGATACCACCAACTGCTCGGTTGCAGATTGTGTGCAAAAGTATTGTTGCGCAAGCGTGGGTAGAGCACGTTGTCGTTGTAAGGGTCGGATGCTTTCCAGCGGCTCATAGCCTCCATACGTGCAGAAGAAGCGTCCTTACCTTGGTTGAACGGCATGAAGTTGGATGCCTTGCTCATCAGGTTGATGGAACAGCCCGTCACACCCTGGAAGAAGATGCCGGCAAAGAATCCTTTCCATTCGGCGTTCAGCGAAAGACCATACACGCTACGCGGGGTCTTGTCCAAGTGACCGTTGCGGTAAGTCTTGTCATCGTCATTGATGACACCGTCATTGTTCAAGTCGCGGTACTTGATGTCACCAGGTGCTACTGCTGCTCCCGGATCGGCTACACCGGATTTCAGTTGGTAGTTTTCGGCACCGCTCACAGGGTCTACAGTGATGTTGAAGTCATCGGGTGTATAGAGTCCGTCGGCGATGTAGAGGAAAGGAGTCCACAATGACATGCCCGTGAGATCCTGGTAGCTGTATTTATGTCTGATTTCATCCGTTTCCACAATCTTGTTCTTTGCATACGTGTAGTTGGCGCGGAACGTCAGGTTCAGATTACCTACGTGTTGCTTGAAGGTCAAGCTTCCGTCAATACCCTTGTTACTTACGATACCGTAGTTCTGGGTAGGGTTGGATTGCAGACCGCTCATTGAGGGAACCGTGTTACGGGTAATCAGGATGTCCTTACGACGGTTGGAGAAGTAGTCCATGGAGAGGTCAAGTTGTCCGTTCAGCAGACCGAGATCGAAACCGAAGTTGGTTTTGTCCTCAATCTCCCAGCGTAGGTTGGCGTAGTAGGCGCGGTTTTCGCTCAATCCGCCGAACCAGTTCTGTGCATTACCGTTTGATATGCCTGATATACCCAGGTTGAGGCCACCGGCATCGGTGTTCATCGCTTCCTGATAGGGGAAACGGGTTTCTCCCAACTGGTCGTTACCGGTACGTCCGTAGGATGCACGCAGTTTCAAGGTACTGATTACTTTTTGTATAGGTTCGAAGAACTTCTCGTGACTCACGTACCAGGCTCCACCCACGGCGGGGAAAATACCCCAACGGTGACCCGGGGCGAAGTTCTCACTACCTGTCATACCGAAACTACCTTCGATGGTGTAGCGATTGTCGTAAGTGTAAGAACCACGACCTACGATGCTCTGCTTGCGATAAGGAAGCAGGTTGAGACCACCGACGTTCTGCTTCTGGGTTTCCTTCTGGTTGTACAGCAGCAAACCCGTAACATCGTGTTTGTCGCTAAAATTACGCTTGTAGTTGAAGGATGCCTCAATGTAGATCTTCTTGTTACCGCCGGATGAACCACTTGAGGGGTTGCTCAGTGCCGATCCGGATTCCAGAGCTTTGAATATCAGGTTACCATCGGCGTCGCGTCCGGTAGCTGTAAAGGTCGCAGGCGACATGGTGCGGTTGACATACTGGTTGGAGTTGGCGTCAAAACTGACACTACCTCTTACAGAAAGTCCCTTCGTAATGAAGTCCAGATCTTGTTCCAACAATACCTTGCTTTGGAATGTGGCATCCCAACTCTTGCTGTAACCACTGAAGTAGAGGAAGTTGTAAGGGTTCTGACGAAGACCCGAATTGTCATAGTTGGGGTGCTGTGCTGCTGACCCGTCAGAATAAATCTGCGGATAGAGATGCACAGGTTGCAATGTCATACCACCGAAGATGTCACCGGCCGTTTTGGAGGGAGCCACACGGTTGATGTACTGTCCGGACATGTCCACAGACATACGGGTGGTCTTGCTCAGTTCGAAGTCAATGTTGGAACGCAGGTTGTAACGGTCGAAGCTGATGTTTGAATCGTAGTCGGCGTTCTTCTTTTCTTTGTACACACCGTCTTGCGTAAAGTAAGCACCCGATACGAAGAAGCGTACGCGGTCGCCACCACCACGGAAGTTGATGGTATAGCGTTGGCTGCTGGTGTGGTCGCGTAACATGCTCATCCAGTCTGCATCCGGGTAAAGGTCGGGGTCTACGCCGCTGCGGTATTTTTCCAGGTCAGCATCGCTCACCGGTGCTGTGTAATTGGCGCGCGGGTTGCCGTTGCTGTTCCAGTCTGCTTCGTTGTATAAGCTCAAATAGTCGTAAGAACTCATGAGGTTGGGCAGACGGAGCGGCGTGGAGTAGCCGTATTCGGCTGACATGCTGACAACAGTCTTCTGTGATTTACCACGTTTGGAAGTAATCAATACTACGCCGTTAGCACCTTCGGCACCATATACGGCTGTCGCGGCGGCATCCTTCAGAATAGAGAATGTCTCGATTTCATCTACGTCAATATCATTCATTTTACGGGGCACACCGTCTACCAGTACCAGTGGGTCTGTTCCACCGGCATACGAGCTGATACCGCGGATAAAGAACTGCGCATCGTCCCAACCCGGTTCACCCGAGCGCTGTACGGCAATCAGACCGGACAGCTTACCGGCGATGTTGTTGGTAAGGTTGGCGCTCTTAACACTCAATTGAGCCGGTCCTACGGTTGACATGGAGCTTACTACGCTCTCTTTCTTCTGCTTACCATAACCCACAACCACTACTTCCTCCGTGGCGATGGCATCCATCTCCATTCGGAGGTTAAAAGTGGTTTCGTCGGCTTTCACTCTGTGATCTACACTGACGAATCCGATATAGCTGAATTCCAGCACTTCGCCGGGAGCTGCTTCGATAGAGTATCGTCCCTCGACGTCACTGATGACACCGCGGTTGGTGGTACCTTGCACCCTGACGGTGGCACCGATGATGGGGTCACCATTGGAATCGGTCAGCAAACCGCTGATGCGTTGTTTTTGTTGCTGTACGGTTTCAATACCGTTGGCTTCGTCAGCAGCGCTGGCGCGTAGAGTGGCAGGTTGTGCTACCAAACCAAGGGCAAACATGGCTGCTATATAATATCTTTTTTTCATATATCTATACTTAATTGTTTATCTATACTTTAAGGAAGTTGGTCATTCGCCCATTTCGTACAAGGGGAGTTCGTCTAAGGCCTTTATCCAGAGTCCGTTCGGGTTGGTGCTGGTTTCTACAGTCATTACCATATATTTACCGGACGGCCAGGTATCATTGGCGTTGAAGTTACCGTCACTGGCATACTTGACGTAGTTGCCACCTTCTTTTGTTGTATATACTCCAGGACCTTTCCATTCCGTTCCCCATCCTTTCTGTCCGAAGAACTTAAAGTTGACGCCATTTACGTTTTGCCCTACCAACAGTATCAGTTCATACTTGGTATCGGTGAGTGGAACCAGGTTGAATGCTTTGCCCGTGTTCCAGTTAATGTTGTTCTGGGCGTATGATGGGAATCCTATCTTATCGTTACCAATCACCCACATAGCAGTGGCATTCTGTGTGTTTGATGAAGAAGCGTTTTCCAACTGTTCCATCATGATTGCCTTCATACCTTTATCCAGCGTGAGTTTGTACTTGCCGTCTCTTCCGCGGAAGTGGAGTAGAGTTTCGTCTCCATTTACGAGGTCAAACCAGGTAGGGTTCTTCCAAAGCTCGGCATACTCTTCTTTGATACCGCTGATTTTGATGACATCATCCTTCTTGAATTCGGCCTCGAGGTAGAATACATTACCTGATCCGTCGAATTCCATGAACTTATTCTGTGTGTCGAAGCGGACACCAAATTTCGGGAATGGACTACCTTCGAAAGTCAGGGTATTGAATGTAATTTCATACTTGCCGTCTTCATCATAACCTGTGGTTTCAAAGCCGATGCCTTTGGTAGCATTAAGGGCAATCTTGCCATTATCCATGCCGAATTGCAATTTGTTGCCTTGCAGGTAGGGGTTGTCTGTTCCATCAGAATAGGCCGGTGCTATGATAGATGCTTCCATGTCGGCCGGGAAAGCTTCACGTGCTTTGTATTCATACTCTTTGCCGGGAACAGGAGTCATGGTGTATTCTTTGCCATTGGCAGCCACCAACTTCAATAATTGGTACTTAGGCCGTTCGATAGCAACGGTCATTTCCTTACTGTCGTTGCTGAAACGCTCGTTCTGGATGCGCAATATAACCTTTGCTTCTCCGTCAGGCGTGTTTTTCTGGTAGGGAGCCAGTACTTTCCCGCTGTACTTTCCGTCGGCCTTCAGACTGTAGAAGGCTTCGGATACCATTTCTTCTCCATAGTAGAGTTGAATCTTGGCCTGGTTGATTTTCACGCCTCCGCTTTTCACCTCGAAGTCGAAGGTGATGCTATCGCCCATGTAAGCTTTTTCACTGCCTACAAAGGATACGATAGTCGAGCTGCCGTGATCATCGAACTGGTCAATCTCATCTTTGCACGATGTCATGCCTATAAGGCTGAGTACCATCATGCCGAGCAAAAATCGATTTCTCATAATCTATAAATTTAAAATTAAAAAAAGTGATGTATTATATTTAAGTCTCTGTTATTTCCATTTGAAAGAGGTTACCGAGTGCGGCTGTAGGGTACAGTTTGCCGAGTGCTTCTTGCCGCTATCGTCAGGGGCGGTAAGTACGATGCTCTTGCCCGAACGACTTTTGTTGATGATGACAAAGGCATAGCTTCCGTCCGTATTCTTGAAAGCACTGTAGGCAATGTCATTGTCGGTGTATCCGCTTGTTCCGATCCGTACGGCACTAGGTTTTACCACTGCTGACAGATGGCAGATCATGTAGTAATGTGAGTTCATGTAGATTGTTTTTAGGTCACTCATGCTCAGATCTACTGCTCCAAAGCAGGTCTGGCATCCACCGGGACGGTTGGGTTGCCCACCGTTGTTGCTGGGTACGGCTCCGTTGAAGTCTGTCTCCAGCATCAGGTTCCAGATGGTCACTGCGCTGCAATAGTTGTTGATGGTGCCTATGCCGATGCTTTCCATATTGGAAAGTAGAGTTTTGGACAAGTCGTGGCCGTTATTCCAAGTACCGATGGATGATTCGGTGAAAATCAGGTCCTTTTCGGGAGCACGCTGATAGACGTTGAGTAATTCGTTACGGTTGCCTCCATAGTCGTGGTAGGCGGCTCCGGTTAGATACTTGGCGGCTTCGGTATCGTTGTATATCTGGTAGGGATAACCATTCTGGTCACCCTTGTTATCATAATTATAGTTGTGGTCGTAAGCGTAGATTTTGGTGGAAAGTCCGGCAGTCTCAAAAGCAGGACCCAAAACTTTCACGAAATCACGCTGTTCTTTCCATTCCATCACCAGTGAGGCTGAGTTCTTATTATTGAGAGGCTCGTTTTGTATGGTGATAGCGTCGATGCGGATACCGGCCGTTTGAAATGCTTGTATCCACTTAACGAAGTAGGTGGCATAGTCGGCATAGTATTCGGGTTTCAGTTGCCCTGCTGTGTATTCCCGGTTTTGGTAGACAGGGTATTTTTGATAGTCTTTCATCCATAGAGGGCAAGTCCAGGGCGAACCTAATATGCGGATGTCCGGATTGATGGCTATGATTTCTTTTAAAATAGGTATCACGTAATTTGTTTCTTCCGAAGTCAAAGCAAAGTTTTCTATACCTGGTGTGTCGCAACAGGTATATTCTTTCAGGGAGAAGTCGGAGCAGCCGATAGCAATGCGTACATAACTGCTTCCATAACCTTCGGTTTGCGAATACGTTTTTTTAAGGAATGCTGTCCGGTCTTCCTGTTTCATCAGTTTTAGGCAAAAAGCTGACGAACCAGTGAGCGCCGCTCCGAATCCCTGCATAGTTTGGTAGGTCTGCTGTGGATTCAGTAGAATATTTTTAGGTGACATGCTGGCCTGGGACTCGAATGCCACGGTGGATTCCTTTAGATCATAGGTGCGGGTGTCAGTGGTGGTAAGCATGTAGGCTTGCAGGCCGACAGGGCTCTCTGGGTTTTCGCCACTGGGCGTTTCTGGCGAATTTGTTTCATCGTTGTCCGATCCACATGCATTGCCGTTGACCAACAGACCGAATAGCAACATATACATGAATAGATAAGATGCTTTTTTCATGTTAGTATGACTTAATAGGTTTAACAAAATGGTTTTATCCGCTGCAAATATATGCGTACGATGAGATCATTCCCTAAAAAAACGCTACTTCAAAACTTTCTCATTGATTAGTTTTGACTACATCATAACTTTCTCTTAACTTAATTATTTTGTTGATAATTAAATGTTTATTATGATAATTTAGTTACATCTAAGAATAATATTTTTATTTGTAAATAAAATATTCTATCTTTGTTTTTATAAGAATAACACATTGACTGCTATGAAACAAAAGATTTCTTGTTTTTATATTCTTCTCTTCTTCATATCTATTCCTGTAAGTGCTGAATGGCAGCGTCCGGTGACAAATTATACCCGCCATACTTATAAAGCAGGCAATCAGAATTGGAATATTCAGCAACACGATAATGGCTGGATATATTCAGCTAATAATAAAGGACTACTGGAGTTTGACGGTGTGGAATGGAATACCTATCCGATTCATAATGCCAAAACACGTGCAGTAAAGGTGGGGCATGATGGACGGATTTATATCGGTGGAATGGAACAATTTGGCTATTTTGCGCCAAATCGTCTTGGTGGGTTGGAGTATACTTGCCTTTCTGATAGTTTATCTCCCAATGTGAATGTGGGAGTCATTTGGAATATTCTATTGGATAGCGATCGGGTATATTTTCAATCGGACCGCCGTTTCTTCTATATGGAGAAAAATGTGGTGAATAGAATAGACTATTCCTCGGAGATATATACTTCATTGATTGTACAGAACAAACTATATATTATTTCTGCTGAAGGGTTGTTAGTACTAAACGGAACAGAATTCAGACGGGTGTCGGGTTCTTCGGCAACAGGTGCCACGGTTAAGATTGGAGGACTATTACCTTATCGGGATAACCTTTTGGTGGTGACTCGGGATAATGGTCTTTTCATTCATGATGGCACTTTCTTTAAGAAATATCCCACAGTAGCTGAAGAGTTCTGTCGTAAGAACCGGATATTCTGTGCGGCGTTGCAAGATTCATTGCTGGCACTGGGTAGCATTCAAGGTGGAGTTTGTCTTTTAAATCTGGAGACGAATGAAATGGAGGTAATATCTACGGAGAATGGCTTGCAAAACAAAACGGTGTTAAGCATGATGTTTGATAAGGCAGGAGATCTTTGGTTAGGCTTGGATAATGGTATCGATTGCATCCATTTGAATGCACGGCTTGCCTCACTCTATGGGGGTAAACCGGTGATCGGTTCGGGTTATGCTTCTTGCAGTTATCGGGGTAAATTCTATTTTGCAACGAATCAAGGTTTGTACTGCTCTACTCTCCCTGAACAATTGAACCAGAGAAATCCTATTGACTTTGTATCAGGTACGGGTGGTCAGATGTGGTCGCTTCACCAATATGACGATAAGCTTTTCTGTTGTTCGGATAATGGTATCTTTATAATAGATGGAGATCGTATGGAGCATCTCAATAATCCTAAAGGTGTATGGGGGATGGTATCAGTAGATGCCCGGAAAGATGTGTTGATTGCGGGAACTTATAGCGGATTGTATTTGCTTGTGAAAAAAGGTACAAATTGGACAGTGGAAAGCTACATAGAAGGTTTCAGCCGCTCATGTAAGGATATGCTGATGGAGAACTCTACCAATATTCTGTGGGTAGGGAATAAGGAGAATGGAGTTTCCCGTTTAACTTTGGCAGAGGACTTACGAAAGGTTGAAAAGATTAAGGATTACAACAGCATAAACTTTCCACGTGGTTATGATGCATGCTTGTTGCGGGTGAAGGATGAAGTAACCATAGCTTCCCATTATGGCTTATGGCACTATAACCAAAGTCGTGATTGTCTGGAAGCATGTACTTGGCTTGAGCAGTTATTAGAAGGTAGAGCGGCTTATACTTATATGAAGATAGATTCATTGCAGAATATCTGGTATATAGTGGATGGCACATTGAAGGTGTTGCATTATGATTCCGCTAAGAGGGAATATCATCGGGTGAATAATGAACTGTTTTTGAAAGGGGCATTGATAGAGAACTTTGAAGATGTGCATCTTTATAAAGCTGATCAGGCAATTGTTGGAACAGAAGAGGGCTTTTCACTGATACAAATGGATAGTTCGCAGACACAGCGTGCACCGCTGACCTTGCAAATCAGAAAAGTGTATCTGACGGGATTGCGTGATTCGCTTATCTATGGTCGCAGTTATTTATATGATACAGCCCCGATAGTGATTCCTTATTCTCAGAATTCGATGAGGATAAAATATAGTGTGAATAATTATAATAAGGGGCGGACAGTTTTATATTCATATCAGTTGAGTATGGGTGGTGAGAAAGGAGTCTGGAGCGAATATAGTGAGAATAATGTAAAAGAATTCACAGGTTTGCATGAAGGTAAGTATGTGTTTAGTGTGAAGTTACTGACTGACGGGGATCAGGAACTGGTGGAGACTTCTTTTGCTTTTGAAATCCTGCCGCCTTGGTATCGTACATGGTGGAGTTATCTGGTATATTTGATAGTTGTAGTGTTGTTGTTGTACTATATGTATTATCGTATTTCAGAAAGTCGTAAGCGTTTGTTGATGCAAAAGGAATTGGAACTTTACCGTCAAGAACAGAAATTCCAGAAGGAGAGTGATTTGAAAGATAAGAAAATTGATATCCTGAAGGAAGAAAACTTGCAGTCAGAATTGCGCCATAAATCAGAGGAATTGATTCGTACTACACTCAATATTGTGCGTAAGAATGAAATCCTGTTGGATATCAAAAAAGAGGTACTGAGCATTTCCCATTCCATTAGTGAGGAGAATCTTGTTTCCCTTCGCCGGAAGACACTCCGATTGTTAGGGCAGATTGATACAAACATTGAGCATGATGACGATTTGCAGGCCTTTCAGAGTACTTTTGACTCGGTACATCACGATTTCTTCAAAAAACTGGAAGAGGCATTCCCCGAACTGAACAATAAAGAAAAGCTACTTTGTGCCTATATCAAGATGAATCTGCTTTCTAAGGAGATTGCCCCGTTACTGAATATCTCTTTGCGCGGAGTTGAAATCAGTCGTTATCGCTTGCGCAAGAAATTAGAAATAGAAGAAGGGGGAAATCTTGCGGAATTTTTGCAAAAGTTCTCAAAGTGATGTCTGAAAGCTCAAATGGTTACTGCTTTATCTGTTACAAATAGATTGTTGCAATACCAGCAAACTCTCCGGACCCATATTGAACAACAAGTCTACAATGCTGAGATTGGGCAGAAAGCCGAGCCGTTCCTGGAAGACCTGATAATAGGGCCGGGCAATGAAGTCGGGATCTTCTTCCCGGCAGTCTTTCTTCGGATGAATGCGTTCGCGGAAATCATCTTCGCCGGGAGTGAAGATGGTCTTGTATTCTGTAGTACGCTCCATATCCGGCTGTATATCTATCAGCGAACAGATTAGACGGCACAATTCTTCGTTGAAATCGGCTAAAAACTCATATTTCTTCTCATAGAAGGGGCGGAAATCATCCTTATAATATTCAAAGAAGGGGGTATGATTATAAGAGGATGTCAAAGCATTCCAGTGCAGGTGCCGCCAGTTGCCGTGGTCGGAAATGCGGATGTCACGCAACGGACATTTCAAAGTATCGGGCTTGACCGTGGGGATGGAGAGAGCTAACTCACCATCAGGCCCTGCAATGGTGCAACGGTTGCGGTAGGTTTGCTTTACGTAATGGTCATGCTGTTCGATGAAAACTTTATCATAGGCCAGTAGTTTGGCGTAGTATTCCACGGGTGCCAGATAGGCGGAAGAAAGATATACGGTTCTCATTACATTCATTATTTTAGTGATTACCCCCTTTACTTTACAGGTTTGAAAAAACGCTTCCAACGGTAACCTTTGAACACCCCGGTTTCCTTTTCCTTGGAAAACCAGATGAGTGAGGCTTTGCCGATGACATGATCTTTCGGTACAAAACCGAATAACCGGGAGTCGGAAAGATTGATGGAGTTATTGGCACCTACCCAATAATAATCTTTGCAGAAATAGCAGTGCTGCACGGGTTGGCCTTCCACGTATAAGGTGTCGTTCTTGATTTCAGCTTGTTTGTTCTCATGTAGTACGAGCGTGTTGCATAGCAATGTCCGGTTCCACGGATATACACGCACCGCTTTGCCTTTGCCAGGGACGATTAACGGGCGGAGTGCCTCTATAGAGTCTTCCTTATTTAGTAGTTCTATCCAGCAATTCCCATTCATGGCCTGTTCCAACAGGTAAAACTCATAACGGCTGAAACTGCGTACGTTCCTTGCGCTGTCTTGTCCCATCAGACGGTTGTCCTGTATGGACAAGAGGTTGAGTAATGAGTCGAGCTGTTTTTCCCTTGCGCGTGGATAGGCGTACAGAAACTTCTGGTCGGGCGCATTCTTTTCAGATGGAATGACGGAAAACAGGGAGTCTATTAATAATGTATCTCCCGGCACGCCAATGCAGCGGCTGATAAAGACCTCGCGCTGGTCTATGACAGGTTCCGAAAGATTGGCAGGATTGTTGAAGACGATGATGTCTTCCTTTTCTACGGGAGTGTCTCCCCACCGATGGTAATTCCATAAAGACATGAAAGGAAGACGCAGTCCGTAACTCCATTTATTTACCAGAATGCGTTCTCCCTGAAACAAGGAATTCTCCATGCCCGAAGAGGGAATCAGGTAGGAAGTCACGACACAGCCACGGAGTAATACTATAACGAGTATTATTCCAATGACTGTTCCCGCTATCTTCCATCCTTTTTTCATCTAAATTCCCAAATTCTTCTAGTCTACCCATTTAAATATGCGGTTCCAACGGATTTTTCCATCAAACCAACCGCGGTCCTTGTCGAGTGAGAGCCAAACGACAATCGGTTTACCTACGACGTGATCTTCCGGTACGAATCCCCACGAACGGGCATCGGCGGAGTTGTGGCGGTTATCACCCATCATCCAGTAATAATCCATTTTGAAAGTGTATTCATCGGTCTTCTTGCCGTTGATGTAGATACCATCTTCTTTTACTTCCAGCTTATTGCCTTCATAAGCCTCGATGGGACGCTGGTAGATGGGCAGATTGTCTTCAGTCAACTTGATGGTGGCACCTTTTTTCGGTATCCAGATGGGGCCGTAATTGTTGCGGTCCCATTTGGTGTAAAGGTTCAACGGATACATCTGTCCGGAGTATATTTCCGGTTCCATAACGATGTGGCTGACGAGCTTCTTATTACCCGACAGGGTTTCGTACATTTTCTTCGTCAGCGGCAAATCGTAGGTAGGAGCGAGGCGTCCTTGTGCATCGCGTTGGGTCAATCCCATTTCCATTAACAGACCTTCGTTGTTTATCAATGCCTGATCGTCCTTGCTGATACCGAGTTCGCGGAACATATCTTCGGTGATGTACGAGCCGTTGGTCTGTACAAGATAGTTGAGCTGCATTTCTTCTGGGTTCTCAATAGGCTTACCGTCAATATACACTTGCGTATCCTTGATTTCCAGTGTGTCACCCGGCAATCCGACGCAACGCTTCACGTAGTTTTCGCGGCGGTCTACGGGACGGACAACGATGTCACCGTACATCTTCGGATTAGAGAGTATCAGGTTCCTGCCGGCATTATAGTACAAGTCGTAAACGGCACGTTGTTGCTTGCGTGTCAGGCTGTCCATATTCACAGGGTTCGGATACATGCGTTGCCCTTCGTTATAGGCAAGGGTGTAGAAGTCCGTTTGCTGAAAGTTGGTAGCCACGGTGTCTCCGGCAGGGAAGTTGAATACTACGATATCATTCCGTTTCACTTTACCCAAACCAGGAACACGTTTGTAGTCCCATTGAGGCCATTCGATGTACGATTTGGTGTTCACCAGTGGCAGGGTGTGCTGGGCCAGCGGCATGGATAGTGGTGTGTTCGGCACGCGCGGACCGTAACTCAGTTTGCTTACGTAGAGATAATCACCTACCAGCAAAGATTTTTCCAGAGAAGAAGAGGGTATCTGATAATTCTGGAATATGTAGATATTGACGAAGTAAACGGCTACCAGTGCGAATACGATAGCGTCTACCCAACTCATCACATTGCGTACAGCCGGATTCTCTGATTTTTTCCAAAAGCCCCAGGGGATTTTCTTACTGATGTAGATGTCGAAGATGAAAGGTAAGACAATCAGTCCCAACCAGCTTTTCACCCATACCAGGAAGGCAAGGTAAAGCACGGTGATGATTGCGAATTTAATCCATTGGGCACGAGTTGCTTTTCTCATAATATTTAATGTGTTAGTCTTTTAAGAACGGGAACAAATCGCTCATTCCCAGATAACCTTCCTTATTGGCTGTATATTCGGCAGCAAGAACGGCACCCAGCGAGAAACCTTTGCGGTTCTTGGCGTCATGTGTCAGGATGATGCTGTCGGCTTCCGATTCGTAGCGGATGACATGGATGCCCGGAACTTCGCCTTCGCGGATAGAGCTTACGGGTAGTTCGTTGGCAGCACATTCCGTAGTGCCGGAAACGGTTCCGTCCGGTGCCTGCATGGTGCCTTTCACCCAACGGTCTTTGCGGTCCAGATTTTCCAGAATATCTTCAGCAAGTGTGATGGCTGTGCCGCTCGGTGCATCCAGCTTATGGATGTGGTGCGTTTCGCTCATCGTCACATCGTAGGCAGGAAACTGGTTCATGATCTTTGCCAGATACTTGTTCACAGCGGAGAAGATGGTGACTCCCAGACTGAAATTGGATGCCCAGAACAGAGTCTTTCCTCCTGTAGTGCAGAGCTCTTTAATTTCGTCTCCGTGCTCCTCCATCCAGCCTGTACTGCCGGAAACTACTTTCACGCCGGCTTCGAAAGCCTTCATGTAGTTGCCATATGCCACCATGGGATTGGTGAATTCTATCGCCACATCAGCGCTCTTGAAAGCATCCGATTTAAAATCTTCCTGGTTATTCACATCGATGATGCTTACAATCTCATGTCCGCGGCTGAGGGCAACCTTCTCGATTTCCTTGCCCATCTTTCCGTAGCCGATTAATGCTATTTTCATTGTTTCTTTTGTTTTTTATTCAGTTTATCAACAAACTATAGGTCGCAAAGGTAATGTTTTTCTTACATTTGCGGGCAACATTAACGTCTTGTTAACATGGAACAACTACTACACTACGTTTGGAAACATAAAATATTCCCTTTAAAGATGCTCCAAACCACTACCGGTGAACCGGTGGAAGTGATAGACGCCGGACTACCGAACACAAATGCAGGCCCCGACTTCTTCAATGCCAAACTGAAAATAGGCGGTACCCACTGGGTGGGGAACGTCGAGATACACACGCTGTCATCCGACTGGTTGAAGCACGGACATGATAAGGATGCAGCCTACAACAACGTCATTCTGCATGTGGCGGAAACCATCGATTGCGAAGTATTCAGTGCCAATGGAGAAAAGGTACCGCAGCTGCAACTATCTTGTCCCGAAGCCATCCTCCAGCATTATGAAGAACTGCGTCATGCAGAGATTTATCCCCCTTGTTATTCCATATTATCTTCCCTCCCGAAACTGACCGTTCATTCCTGGCTTTCCGCCTTGCAGGTGGAGCGCTTCGAACAGAAAGCCCATGCTATTGCCGCCCGGTTGGAGCGGCTCAATAACAATTGGGAAGATGTATTCTTCATCACCCTGTCCCGTAACTTCGGCTTCGGGCTGAACGGGGATGCTTTCGAGACATGGGCCGGCCATTTACCTTTCCGGGCGATAGATAAGCACCGGGATAACCTTTTTCAGGTAGAAGCTTTCTTCTTTGGTCAGGCTGGATTGCTGGATGAAGAGTTGCCGGATGCGGATGAGTATTATCTGAAGTTGCAGAAGGAATTCCGCTATTTGCAGCATAAGTTTGAGTTGCCTGCTCCGATGACTATTACCCAATGGCGTTTCCTGCGTTTACGTCCCGGCAATTTTCCGCATGTCCGGATGGCGCAGTTGGCGAATCTTTATCATAAGGGGCAGTCGTTGTTATCCCGTGCTATGGAAGCGGACACGTTGGAAGCCGTTCAGAAGCTATTGACCACGACCACTTCCTCTTATTGGAAAGAACACTTCAATTTCAGCAAAGCCTCTCCCTCGCAGGAAAAACAAGTGGGGAAGAATGCTCAGAATCTGATAGTTATCAATACTGTTATTCCTTTTCTTTATGCCTATGGGTTGCACAAGGCGGACGAGGTACTTTGTGATCGTGCTACGCGCTTCCTTGAAAGTCTGAAAGCAGAAGATAATCATATCATCCGACAATGGAGTGGGGCAGGATTGCATGTTTCTACTGCTGCCGACTCTCAGGCTTTGTTGCAACTTCAAAAGGAGTATTGCGATAAGAAAGACTGTCTGCGTTGCCGTTTCGGGTTTGAGTATTTACGGCAGAAATGAGAAACAAAACCGAGACTAAGTGCAGAACACAGAAAGAAGGTTGTAAGATAGCGATTTAGGAGACAGCACGAAAAAAGGAACAACGCCCTCCGAAGTCGGGCGATTCTAAAAAAAACAAACATCCTGTGAAACGGATTGGCATATCTTGATTTTTATTTTGCAGATGTAACAGTCTGCGATATATCTTATCGATTTATTTCTTGATTCAAATAGTTTTTGTCGTTTTGTAAATGCACTCAAAAAAACAGCGAGAAAAAGAAATAGATTATTAAAAGACATATAGCATAACTTGCAGACAATTATTTGATTCGGTTAAATCTGGTAAATTAAACAAGGAATCTAAAATATTGGTCGAAGCAGGTTTGTACCCTTTAAGGGCGCAGACTGTTTTTCCTATTTTGATTCCGAGCTTACCAGAGCCTAACCGAAAAAATAGAGAAAGATAGTGTTGCGTCCTTTTTTTATGAAGTTATATGCTGTGGATGTTAAGAAAGGAAATTATATGAAAGGAGATTTTAATATTTAAACTGTAACGTTATGAATAAAATTTTAGACAAATCATTTGATTCTGAATTTGATAAAATCAAGAATTTGACTTGGTATCCTTGGGTAGGAAAAGATTATAAAGATGCTCATGTTAAGGTGCTGATAATAGGAGAAAGTCAGTATGCAACTACAGAAGATGGAAGACCTGATGATGAAACGGCAGCTGATTTTAAAAGCAACAAGGCAACGACACGTGAGTTTGCATATAATACGATTACAAAAGAGGTGAATCCTGCAAAGTTTTACAATAATCTATTAAAGACCTTTGTGCCGGATGAAAATATAGAAATATTTTGGAATAAAGTATCATTTTATCATTTTTTTCAAGACCCTGATGAAGCCGTTTCTAGTAATAAACATCTTAAAAAAGAATGTTTAAAAGCCTGGAGTCTTTGGCGGGAAATAATCGGAATATTACAACCTGATATTTGTGTTTTTTGTGGAGTAGGACTTGGGAAGTATTATGAACAATGGAATGAAACCATAGGAAAAGAGTTTAATTGGCAAGATATACAGACAGATTTTTGTAAAGGAAACCATCAACCTCCGATTTTTGGTAGATTTGATATCACTTCTATTAAAATGGCAAACTTGTTATTTATAAATCACCCATCTTCTCGAGGTTATTCTCCAGACCGATGGCATGATTTTTTGAAACAACAATTTCCAGAAGTAATGAAATGGTTAAATCGAGAATAAAAGTATGATTGTAACACATGCATACCCCTTTGTAGATGGACATGCCATTATTTGGGTAAAAAACACCAACTTTACCGATAATTATTCGTGTTGTACTGAGAAATGCGGACTGATTAATGAGAAGGGAGAATTTGTAATACCTCCGATATACGACAATATGAAATATGACGGAGGAGTGAATATGGCAGTTAACATTGGATTTAAAGAACATGAAAGATACGAAACATCCGGGAAATGGGGTGTAGCCGATTTAGATAATCATATTCTGATTTCACTAAAATATACCGATATTTATCCTTGGGAGAATGGTTTGTATGCTGTAGAGTTTCAAAAAAGATGGGGAGTTATTGATCTATCCGAAAAGGTAATTATTCCATTCGAATATGATTGGATTTCGTGGTCGGATCAATATGGATGGATTACAGCTCTCCTTCAAGGAAAATATGGGTGTATTACCCTTGAAGGAGAAATAATTATTCCATTTATATATGATGAAATGCTAAGTTGTGGAAATGCTGAATTAATTCCGGTAAAACGCGGACACCAAGCTTATTATATAGATAGGAATGGGCACAGAGTTTTGTTATAGTTTTAAACTGAATAAAATCACTAATCATATTTTATGGCAAAAGGTTTATTTAATAGATATATTTGGTTGATAGATACTATTTATCGCGCAGGAAAAATTACATTTGAAGAAATTAATAGACGATGGCTACGTACCGAAATGAGTGGTGGAGAAGAAATATCATTACGAACATTCCATAATCATCGAAAAGCCATTGAAGAAATGTTTGATATCAATATCGAATGCAATAAACGAGCAGGTTACTATTATTACATCGAAAATACTGACGATATTGATAAAGATAAGGTGAAGAGTTGGCTACTTAATACCTTTTCCGTAAATAACTTGATTAACGAAAGCCATTGTCTTAAACGAAGAATTTTATTTGAAAACATTCTATTAGGAAAGCAATATCTACCTCAGATTATTGAAGCAATGCAGGACAATTGGACTATTGAGATTACTTATCAGAGTTATTGGAAAGAGAAACCTAATACATTCAATATCGAACCGTATTGTTTAAAAGTCTTCAAACAACGATGGTATATCGTAGCTCGTAGCCCTTATTATGATACTATTATGATTTATGCACTCGACCGCATTCATAAACTACAAATTACGGATATACCATTTGTTTATTCATCAAATTTTGATCCGCAAAGCTATTTTGACTTTAGTTTCGGTATTATCGTAGATGAAAATTGTGATACTGAAAAAATCCGAATTAAGATATATGGCAAAAAATGCCAATATATCAAAGCTTTACCCTTGCATCACTCGCAGAGTGAAGTTGAAGCGACCAATAGCTATTCCGTTTTTGAATATTTATTGAAACCGACCTATGATTTTTGCCAAGAACTATTATCGCATGGTGATGAAATAGAAATACTGTCTCCAATATCACTTAGAGAACAAATTAAAGAGATTGTAAAAAACATGAGCAAATACTACAGCTGTTTATAGCATTTGCCTGTGTTAGAATAAAATATTGTATTTGAACAGAGTTGTTTGATGAGATGCAAAGCACAGAACTTCAATGCAGTTACATTGTCTCCAAATCGTTACCAACAACTTTCGACTTCTCCACTTAATTCTGTCAGCCAGTTAGATACAGGAAGATTTCTTATCCGAGGTAAAGATAAGATGGTTCTGCTCTTTCAGCTCCCGCCGCATCCCCCTGTTTATCGGTATCCCGGCTGAAACAATTTTCCCGTTTCACCGCTTCACCTTTGCATCCCGCGACATGCCGTAATATCCTGGCATCGGGCGATAGATGGGTTGTGTACGCCGCCCTACGTTCATCAGCTTGCCTTCTTCCAGAAGCCGTTTCAAGTGCCCGTTGGCAGTGCTGCGCGTCACTTTCTGCGTAGCTTCCAGCGTGGGGGCAAAATATCCTAAACCCTCGATGTGCACCTCACGACCTTCGCGCAACTCCTCGCTGCAAATCTGCGTCAGACAATCTATCGCGTTCATCACATCGCCCACCGTGAGCGAACTGCGGGCATGCACGCGGGCATAGAGTTGCTTCATGCTGACTTTTCCGTTTAGTAACGGACGGGGATGCAGTCCCCTTTCTTCCGGATCACCCTCAGCATTGGGGTTCTCGTACCAATCATATACTATTGCCATAAACCTTATTCTTTTCTGCGTTAATATCCTTACTTTATTGTGCTAAAGATACTGGTTGATAAATGAACCACTCTGGTCGGTTGAACAAATGACTGGAGTCATTTAATCAAATAACTCCGGTCGGAAGAGCGAACAACTAAAGTCGGTCATTTGTAAAACAGCATGCAAAGATACATAAAATAGGGTATTATGTGCATAAAAGTCCTCTCTTTTTCTGCAAGCACCTTTTAGAGAAAAAAGTTTGAGAAAAGCTTGCAAAACCCTTCTCCCAAGTAGTAACTTCGTGGCATCGAGCTCGACAAAATGATACCATTAACAATTAAAGAAACAAAAAACATCATGAAGAAGAACCAAATGACATTACAACAACACCGCCTCCTGCGGGAGGCAAGCCAACTGCTTACTTTTGCGGAAAAACTGAAAACGGAAAAGACAAAATCAAAGGTAAGAACATCATCGCCCGCCACCAACGCGACCCTGCTCCTGACCCGCAACGTAAAGGAATTCCTGACAGCCCGCTACGACTTCCGCTACAACCTGCTGACGGACGAAACCGAATTCCGCCCTGCCGGACAGCGCCTGACGCCCTTCATCCCCATAGGCAAGCGGGAACTGAACGCCCTGTGCATCGAAGCACATGACGAAGGCATCCCCTGCTGGGACAAGGACCTGAGCCGCTATGTCTACTCCTCCTATATCCCCTCCTATCACCCCTTTCACCTCTACATGGAAGAACTGCCCGCCTGGGACGGGCGCGACCGGCTGACCGCACTTGCCCAACGCATTTCCAGCCATCCGCTGGGGGCAGAAGCACCCCAGAAGCCGACCGGGGGTCTTGCTTCGCAATGGATGAATCAGTCCGGACTGCATGCCAACAGCGTGGCTCCCATTCTCGTCAGTCGGGAACAGGGACGCCAAAAGAGTACTTTTTGCCGCTCGTTGATGCCTGACGTGCTGATGCGTTACTATACCGACAACCTGAAACTCACCTCGCAGGGACAAGCCGAACGACTCCTTGCGGAAATGGGATTGCTGAACATGGATGAATTCGACAAATACGCCGAAAGCAAGATGCCACTGCTGAAGAACCTGATGCAGATGTCCAGTCTTAACATCCGCAAGGCCTATCAACAGACTTTCCGACAACTGCCCCGCGTCGCCTCGTTCATCGGCACGAGCAATCGCTTCGACCTGCTCACCGATCCAACGGGTAGCCGCCGCTTCCTCTGCGTGGAAGTGAAGCACAACATTGACTGTACCCATATAGAGCACGACCAGATTTTTGCCCAACTGAAAGCAGAACTGGCTGCCGGACGGCGTAATTGGTTTACCAAGAAAGAAGAGGAAGAGTTGCAAAGACACAACGAAAAGTTCTATCGCACCAGCCTTGTCGAAGAAGTGCTTGTAGCCCGGTTTCGCGCCCCGCTTCCCCATGAAAAGAGCCTCGACCTGACCGCCGCCGACATTTTCAGCGAACTGCAAACGAGTAACCCTGTTGCTATGCGTGGCAGTAATCCTATGCGCTTCGGGCAAGTGCTGCTGCGGGCAGGGCTGAAAAGGAGGCATACGGAATACGGCAATGTGTATGAGGTGGTGAGAAGACAGGAAGTTTCAGCCGGAAAGCCGATGAACAGGGAGATTCGGGAAGACTGAAAGAACTGCAAGAAGAAAAGGAGGTTGCGGGAAGGGAATGTATGGGTAAAAATAGTTCGTTAAACTTTAAATTAACAAATAGAAAATAGGTCAAGTCCTCCAGATTTCTTATATTAAGGTATCTGACATCTTAATAAGAATGAAACAGAACGAACTTGACCAATATAGTGAGATAATCCTCGGCTTGCTGCATAAATGTTAATGGAATGTTTAACGAACTATTGAAATTCCATAATCAATACTTATTATTAGATGTTAGATTATTTTCGCTGGCGATTACGCCATTCACCAAACGTTTCAGTTCCTCCTTATTCGGTAAATATAATTCGTATTTGGATACAAACAACTGTGAGTCCATGCCAAAGGTTGCATATTCTATCATCAATTCATCTTTGGTTCTACTTAATATTATACCGATAGGGGGATTGTCATCAATTGTATTTTCTTCCTTTGCAAAATACCCCATATACATATTCATTTGTCCAATATCTTTGTGCTTTACGGCATTTTTCTTCAAGTCGATCAAAACGAAACATTTTAAAATCCTATGATAAAAAACCAAATCAACATAAAAGTGATGATTATTGATTGTAAGAGAATATTGTCTGCCAATAAAAGCAAAGCCTTTTCCTAATTCCAGTAAAAATGTTTGTAGATTATCAATCAACCTTTGTTCTAAATCACGTTCTTTATATAGTTCCTTTTCCGGTAATCCGAGAAATTCAAGCGTATATGTATCCTTAATAACATCCTCCGGATACTGGATAACAGCTCCTTTCTGAGCCAATTGAAGTATGCCCTCTTTGTCTTTACTGGCTGCAAGCCGAAGATATAATGCGCTATCCATCTGACGACGGAGTGAACGGACATTCCATCGCGAAGCAATACATTCTTTTTCATAAAAGCTACGCTCCAGTTCATCATCAATGGTTATAAGTTCACAGATATGCGACCAGCTTAATTTGTCAGACACTGTCTGACAAATTGGGTAAAGCAGATAAAATTTACGCATATTATTGAGGTTAGGACGACTATATCCTTTACCTAACTTTGCACGTAGTATTTTAGCAAGCGATGATAATAGAGCTGTTCCATATTGAGCCTTAGCATCCCCATGCTGTTCAAATTCAACAATATATCTACCAATATTCCAATAAGTAACGACCATAGTCGTATTAATTACTTGTGCCAAATGATTTTTTGTCTCATTGACAAGACTGGTAATATTATCAGCAAGTTGATTTAGTTTTAGATCAACCACCATATTTAAACGCTTATCTATATTGTTTTTCATATTCAACTAATTCTATTTTAATTGTTCGACAAGGATAAGTGTTTCGTCACTCTCTATTTATCTTATCTACTATACGGTTGAGGTAATCTTGAGTTATCTTCTCCATAACCTTATCAGTAGTCTTGCTCGTCTGTTTGTTGATAAAACGAACATCTTCCTGTCGATACGTCCGATACGCTGGATGACACGAGTCGGATTACAAGGAATATCATAATTGAAGATAGTACTTTCAATCTATTTAAATCTTTCATTATTTCCCCCTTTTATTGGCATATAATGCAAATTTATTGTTTTATTTGAACTAATCAAAGAATAAATATCCAAAATGATAGAAGAGTAAAACTTTTATCAAAATCTCTCGACTTTGGAGGTCGGTCTCATACTCTACATTTTCAGCAGCTTCTATTGGCTTTCTGCTTTTCTAAATCCATCACCAAAATCGCTATTCTGCAACCTTCTTTCTGTGTTCTGCTCTTAGTCTCAGTTTTATTTTATATCTTTGCGCCTGATTAATAAACCCTTTGACATTGTTAATAGATGAAGGCAATTCACTTTGTATTTTGTCTTTTTGCGGTACTTATGCTGACGACCATCAGTGGTCATGCTGCCGCAGCTAATGAGGATTTCCAGGCATTCCTCAAGAAATTCACTTCTAGTGCCTCCTTTCAGTATTCCCGTATTCATTTTCCGTTGAAAACTCCTATTGCCCTATTAGAGGAAGATGGCGAGACGGAGAAGACTTTTCCGTTTACACGTGAGAAGTGGGCATTGCTGGGTGAAGATGTATTTAAAGAAGAGCGTATCACGGATGAGGAGGGTGGCGTTTATGTTTCCCGCTTCACGGTGAATAATCCCAAGCACAAAGAATTTGAGGCCGGTTATGACGAATCGGAAGCTTCCCTCCGTGTGGTGTTCGAACTGATTGACGGGAAGTGGTACGTTACCGATTGCTATACGGATTGGTATAACTTCGATCTTCCTATCAGTGAGCTTCCGGAAACTATCAGCACGATAGCGGAAGAAAATAAGGCGTTTGAGGAGATGCATCCTTAATCAGCTACGGAGAAGACGTTTTTCCGCCATCCGATTACTATACTACACTTTTTTTGTACGATTTATGTGTCTTTTTCTCTTAAAAGTGCCGTTTCTTTGCAATGTAGATATATTGTGAACGAAACTAATACCGGAAATGACACATTCATCTTTCATACAAATTCTGTGGAAATTCCTTTTCCTTTTCTTTCCCTGCACCTTGCTGGCGCAGGAACGTGTATCATTGGGACACTGGATAGCCGAAGACCAGTCGGGACTGATGGACTTTACCATCCGTGAAGATACTCTGGAACTCATCGTCCCCGAAGGACTCACTCTATGGTATAAAGACCGCCTGACCGACGATTACGAAATCAGCTACCACATCTGCACTGTAATGAATGGCGGTAAGCACGACCGCCTCAGCGATATGAACTGCTTTTGGGCGGCAAACGACCCGAAGCATCCTGGCAAACTTTTTGCCCGCGCCACTTGGCGCAACGGAATCTTCCGCAACTACAATACTTTGAATCTCTTTTATGTAGGCTATGGTGGCAATGATAATACCACCACCCGCTTCCGCCGCTACTACGGAGAGTTCTATGAAGTAGATGAGGCACGTATCAAACCCCTTATTAAAGAGTATACTGAACCGGCGCATCTGCTGAAGCCTAACCAATGGTATCATATCCAAATACGCGTTCAGAATAATTGTACCTCCTTCAGTGTGGACGGCGAAGAACTTTTCCGCCTCCCCATTGAACCTGGTGCCGGCGACGGGCATTTCGCTCTCCGCCTTCTGCAAAACCATGTCCGTTTTACGGGCTTCCGCATCAAAGACTTAAATTCAACCCATTAATATTTATACCATGATGACGAAACCTAATTTGATGAAACCTATACTTACTGCCGTATGTGCCTTGCTGCTCTCTTTCAGCCTCTCGGCACAAGTCGTGAAGAACGAACGGCTACTTTCTTTTGAAGGACCGGAACTGCCTGCCGGACTGAATGCAACGAAAGGCATCCTCGGCATTAGCGACCAACATTATAAAGACGGCACACACAGTCTGCGCTGGACCTTTGAGCCCGGTTCCGTGCTTGCCCTTCAGCGTGACCTGCAATTTGAACAGAAAGACCCTACCGGAAAAGACACTTACCTTTCCGCTTTTATCGTATGGGTATATAATGCGCAGGCACAGGATGCCACCATCGAATTTGAATTCCTGAAAGACGGTAAGAAATGTACTTCCTTCCCTTTCGGCATTAACTTTACCGGTTGGCGTGCCGCTTGGGTGTGCTACGAGCGTGATATGCAAGGCATCCCTGAAATCGGAATGAACGAACTGCGCATCGTGGCTCCTGATGTGAAAGGAGAATTGTTTATCGATCATCTGATAACCGCCAGCAAAGTGGATGCCCGCCAGCAAACGGCTGACGTGCAGGTACCTTTCGTCAATAAAGGAACTACTAATCACTGGCTTGTGATTTATGAACATTCTTTGTGGAAACCGGAAATCGCCCTGACTCCGGTTACTGAAAAGGACAAGGAGGACATGCAACTGATGGAAAAGCGTTTCCGTGATATGCTCTATACTCCGTCAAAACTTTCGGAAAAGGAACTGGAAACCATCCGTAAGAAGTATGACTTTTATGGAATAACCTACAAGAATGGGGTTGTAAGCGGTTTACCCATCTTCATGGTGCGCCAGGCAGAAGCTTATGAGCGCATGTATCCGAATTGGGATAAAGGTATGTTCACCAAGTTGGGTATGGAGATGAACGAATACTTCAACCTGATGCGCCGGATAGCTTATGCCTACAACAATGCTTCGGACACAGCGGTGAAGGACGAACTAAAACAGAAGTTTTTGGCTATGTACGACCATATCACCGATCAGGGCGTGGCCTATGGCAGTTGCTGGGGAAACATTCATCATTACGGATACAGCATGCGCGGCTTGTATGTGGCATATTTTCTGATGAAAGACGTTCTGCGCGAAACGGGTAAACTGGATGAGGCTGAGAGAACGTTGCGTTGGTATGCCATTACCAATGAAGTTTATCCCAAACCTACGGTCAACGGCATTGATATAGACTCGTTCAATACACAGACGCAAGGCCGTATGGCAAGCATCTTGATTATGGAAGATACTCCCGAAAAGCTGCAATACCTCCGTTCCTTCTCCCGTTGGATAGACTATGGTTGCCGTCCGGCATTGGGACTGGCAGGTTCTTTCAAGAAAGACGGAGCTTGTTTCCACCACCGTAATAACTATTCGGCTTATGCTGTAGGTGGTCTGGATGGTGCTACGAATATGATTTATCTGCTGAGCGGAACGGAATTCAAAGTTTCCGAACTGGCGCACGAGACGGTGAAGAAGGTGTTGCTTACCATGCGTTTCTACTGTAATTTCAAGCAATGGGCCCTTTCCATGTCGGGACGCCATCCTAATGGGAAAGGACAATTGATTCCCGTGCAATACGCTACTTTGGCATTGGCTGGCACCCCTGATGGCACCCAGAAGTATGACCCGGAACTGGCTTCGGCCTATCTGCGCCTTGTTTCACGTACGGAAGCTCCTGATGAGAATGCTCCGGATTATCTGCCGAAGTCGTCTACTGCCCATGAACAGGAGTTAAAGAAACTGTTCGAAGCGCAAGGCTTCCGTCCCGAACCCGACCCACAGGGTAATCTGGCTTTAGGATACGGTTGCGTCTCAGTGCAGCGCCGTGATAATTGGGCGGCTGTGGTGCGTGGACATTCCCGTTACCTTTGGGCTGCGGAACATTACTTGGATGCCAACTTCTATGGTCGTTATCTGGCCCATGGAAGTATGCAGATATTAACCGGAAAACCCGATGAAATGGTGACTTTTTCAACTAGTGGCTGGCAGGAAGCCGGCTTCGACTGGAACCGTTTCCCCGGCACGACAACTATTCATTTGCCTTACGACCAGCTCCGTGCGAAAGTGATGAATGTGGATACTTTCTCCGGAATGGAGGAGATGCTCTATTCTGATGAAGCATTTGCCGGAGGCTTGTCGCAGGCACGGCTGAATGGTAACTTCGGGATGAAACTGCACGAACATGATAAGTACAACGGCTCGCATCGCGCCCGTAAGTCCTATCATTTCTTCAACGGAACGATTGTCTGTCTGGGTACGGACATTGAGAATACGAACGAAGAGTTTCCCACGGAGACTACTGTTTTCCAGTTGGCTGCTGTCACTCCCGAAATGCATGAGTATTGGGATGCTTACAAGAGCGATGGGCAAACGTATATAGACCCTAACGGCGTAGGCTATTATCTTTCGAAAAACTCGATGAAAGCGGCGAAATATGAGAAAAACTTCCCGCAGGTTTCCGTAGGAGAACGTAATCCGAAGCCTACTTCCGGCGACTGGGTTTCGTTGGTGCTGGAACATGGCAAGGCTCCGAAAGGTGCTTCTTATGAATACGCAGTTCTGCCTCGCACGGATGAGGCTGCTCTGAAAGCATTTGCCCGGAAACCTGCTTATAAAGTCTTGCAGCAAGATAGCAATGCCCATATAGTCCGTTCCCTGACGGATAACCTTACGTCTTATGTGCTTTTTGAAACTCCGCAAGTGTTGCCGAAAGAAGGTTTATTGCAGAAAGCCGATACTTCTTGTCTCGTTATGATACGCGAGGATAAAGGCAAGCTCCTGCTGACCGTTTCCCAACCGGACCTGGCTCTTTATCGTGGTCCGAGTGATGAAGCTTTTGATAAAGACGGCAAGCGCAAGGAACGTAGCATCTATTCCCGACCCTGGATTGACAATGATAGTGGTGAGATACCTGTAACAGTTACATTGAAAGGTGAGTGGAAGGTTGCTGAAACCCCTTATTGCAAGGTTGTCTCTAAAGATAAATATCAAACGGTTCTGCGCTTTGCGTGCAAGGATGCTGCCAGTTTTGATGTGGAGTTAAAGAAATAATTTTGTATTTCTTGTTCTGCTTAGCATCTCCCTATTGAAATTATTGGTTTCAATAGGGAGAAGAACTGTATATTTATGATTCGTGATAACTATTAATTATCGTGTTTCCATATTAACTTAACTTGTCTTAGTCCCGAAGGTTCAAGCCTATCATTTGGAGTAGCAATTTGTGGATAAGAGTAAGTAATGCGCTCGCTTTCCTTTAATGAAGCATCATATATCATGCGATTCATCAATGAGTTTGCTACATGGATTTCAATATTATTCTCTCCATCTACCAAATACGGAGTGATTTCTAACTTCCAGGGCGAGCACCAAACAACTCCGGCATCTTGCGAATTAACAAACACCCGTGCAATAAATCCCGGATTATCCAGATCAATATAAACCTTGTTTCCAGTGGTATGTGTGGAAATTGTCTTTTTGTAGATAGCAGTACCTGAATAATATTTAATGCATGGATCCGTATTTGTTGTCCAATCGCTTAGATTATCAAAGGTAACATTGCCTGGTCCTCCGAATTTCTTATCAAAATAAACTTGCCACGGACCTTCAATCCTTTCCGTTTTATCTTTAGAGGTAAACCAGGAGATAGGAGGAAGCTGTTCTTCCTTATCTGTTATTACTACAAAATACGATTCACGAGGATGTAAGTGTAGTTTAATGGATGTACTTTTACTATCTGATTTTAAGATTGGAAGAGAGAATCGCTTGCCTGTTACGGTATTCCACAACTGGGCATATTTACCATGTGAAGCAAAAGTAAAGATGTTATCTTCTTCCTCATCTTTATGATTATCCAGAAAGTAGATATTAGCATCCGTCAGTTCACGATGTGTGAAATAAATCATTGATGCTTTCGTATCACCTTTTTCCATTTGAATATCAGGGATAATGTTAGCCTGTTCAATTGCTTTTGCCAAAGTCATCCCCCAATATACTTCGCCTTTTCCTACTTTGTTAACTCCTGATGACGATGGATTCTCACCCCATAATTCCTTGGTGAGTTTCTGATATTCAGCCTCTCTTTCTAATTCTTTCCCAGAATCAGAACCAGTTGGTTTAGGTCCGTAGATTTTTGCTCCCGCTTTCACCATAGAAGCAATTTTCTGCAAAGCATCTAAAGTAATATCGCCATTTTCCGGCAGAACCATCATCTTATAATTCACTCCATCGGGTAATGTGATCTTTCTATCGCACACATTCATTCTGGTGAGCAGCGCATCAGTGGTAAAAGCATCAAAATCAAAGCCACCCGGTATGTCCGGAAGTCTATATGTCAGAATCTTTACCGGGGCATTTCCTCCCAAATAAACACACAAATCAATGGAAGATTTACCTTGGCGCATGATAAAAGCATTTCGTGCCTGAAAATCCCAAAAAGGAGCACTGTAATTCCAAAAGGTATTATTTCTATTGATGGCGTAATGGCGTCCCCCCCCTGTGCTTCCAGGTATTTTATCCAACCAAGGCTGATAGGCGGATGCACAGATTACAAATTCATTAATGCCGAAGGCATAGGCATAGTCGGCAAGTGATTTAATAAAGGCTAATGATGCACTGAATTTAACATCAGTATACGCTTCTGCGGAAGCTATTTTCTTTCCGTATAAATGAGCTGACGAAGAACTTTCTTTTATGTCATAATTTCCGGTCGGATGTATGCCCCAGAATTCTCCCTGAGGTTTACTGACTTTGCTTTTTGCCTGAATAGGGTCGCCAACAATGCCTAAAGCGTTCCCAATGGCTTGGGCGGTAAGTATTAACCCATTTTCATTACATAAACGCTCCATGGTTCCAAAATAATTATCGGCCACCATATCTGCAATGTTGCGCCTCACATCAAAAAGAAATCCATTGGATTCCTTCACTCCATCAATAATATACCCCATCATGGCAGGAAGATAAAGGATTGGATCATACCCCTGTCGTTGCTTAAACTCAACCATAAAATCGTCGGTCCAGTTTTGTGCGCCAGCTTCATGACTATCCATTATGATACCCGAAACATGTCCGCTATTTGTGACCTTCAGCGAATCAAGAATCTTCCCTACATAATTATCCCATTGTACTTCGGCTGCTTTTGCAGATAATTTATCACATTCCCTTCCCATTAAATTGGGTCTTCCATGTTTGATAGCTCCTCCGGTTGGTACGTATACAAAACGCATTATCAGCCATTTGCCTGTGGGGACGTTCCAGCGCAAAACACCATTCGCATCAATTTTGTCAGTGATGTTTATGATGCTTTTGGAGTCAATAACTTCTGATTTGGAGTAATCTGGAGTCTTATCGCGGTCTATATAGTCGGAATAGAATCCGGCTTTTTTCTCCCATTGATCAAGTTTTGCCGATGAACTCAACACTACCGCTCCAAGCTGAAGATTCGGGTTGGTCATCTTCTCATCCCACCAGTCGTGAAGATTCAGCCGGTAATATTTTCCCTTTACTGCATTGAACGAAATTGTTCTTTGACGCCAACCTTCGAGAGAGTGATAGGTGGGCTTAATATCACAAACCTTTTTGTAATTCACACCATCTTCTGAAACTTCCAATTGACCGAAGTCGGGGAGGACACGATAGCCGGTACCTACGAATGTTTCTCCCGGAGGACCGGGAATATTCGTTGCGCTGGTTCTCACCCTTACTTGTGGGTATGCTTCATAAGTCATACTTCTGGCTGTAAACTCGTCAGAAAACTCCATATTAATATACACATTGCCTTTGGAGGTAACAGGAATTTGTGTCAAAGACTTTGATTTAGGATTAAATATATTATCTACATCTATTTCCGGTATGTTCGATGATACTTTTACTTTTTCTGTGCGGGACGTTCCGGTTTCTTCTTGTACGGGAAAAGCTAAAACGGCCACATCTTTATAAAAGTTATACTGATTTTTGGGTACTTCCAGGTTACCCTCAAAGAAGCGTCCTCCATCAATAAGCAGTTCACTTGCTGCAAGCCTCTTCATGCTTAATTCATCCGTAATCCAGGGACCACCGGCAACAAACCCATTAGAGATATTCAATTCAAAAGTTAGGTCTAGCCGCTTTGCTTCTTCGGCCGAGAATCGAAGCATTTCCCACCATTCTGTTGAAAATGCGGGTAAAGCATTCTCCATTTTCCAGTGGGTCTGGTCGTAGTATACAACGCCTCCTACTCCTGCTTTCTTGTAGGCCTCCAGATCGGCGGTTATCCCTTCTTTGGTGGTTTCTGTTTCTCCGTGGAACCACCAAACCTTCGTGCGGGCACTGTCTTGGATATGCTCAAATCCATAAAGTGCATCAGACAAACTTTCTGTGATATACTGGTTCTGTTTACCACATCCCGGCAGCATTACACTGGATAGGAGCAATAGAGATATAACTCTCATCTGTTTCATAAGGTGTAAAGTAACTTGTTTTTTTTTATTTTTCATAAAACATGGGTTTAAAACGATGGAAAGTCTATATATTAATTTTTCAGTTCAATGAATTCAGGTTCCTGAGGAGCAAGATTGAAACTTCCATTATAATTTTTATTGTGAAGAATACTATATGTTTTTCCTTCTATTTTCACTTCTTTCGTTTCATTGGTTAGATTAAGCATTAATAAATGATTATCGTCAATCTTTCTGGCCATGATACCTTCGGGTACATCCGGTCCTTTCTTGATTGAAAGCTTCTCAATCAATTCATCCACTATCGGATTTAAGACGGTATTGTCTGCTGGAAGACCAACGTAAATGGCCTGGCCCTTTCCGTAAGAATGAGAAGTGATGACTGGATAGTCTTTGTCCAAGCTAACTATTTTTCCGAGTACTTTGGCACCACGTACTTCAAGGATATCATATCTTGCGGACTCTGTTTCTACATTCTGTCCCTGATAGTCTAGCAAAAGTTCTTTCTCTTTATAAGAAAGGCGTGAAATTTCATTCATATTCTTTGTCTCCTCAAAACCTCCTACGCGAATACCAAAGACTTCGTTAAGGTGTCCGGGTAAAGTTGTGGCAAAAACCTGCCCTGTTTCTTCCAAAAGGGCCGAATGGCTGGTCATGATAACCGTTCCTCCGCTTTTTACAAATGCCTCTACTTTATCGGCTGACGCTTTATCCATTACAGCTATTCCCGGTAAAATGAGTAATTTATAATCCAATTGGCTCCGATTTATATCCAGTATCCGGACATCCATGTTTTTCTGTAGGAATAGCTCAAAACAATGTTGAAGTTGAGTATCATGCTTTACGGGATAGCTACTACCCACCATCTGGCTCGGAAATGAGTAGGCAAGACCTATTTCAGCATTTATTTTATAGGGGAAAAAAGTCTCAATTTTCTTAAACTCTTCGGCAATCTGTTTGTATTCATAGTACTTTCGGTTCAATTGACCATCCCAATCCATCATACCCATGAAATACTGTTCTTCTCCTCCGTGCATGCTTTGCCATGTCCATCCACATACCATTTGATTGCCATACATCAGTGTGGCGTAAGCGTATTTCCTCATCGCTTTAGGCACTGAAGTCATGGTAGCAAATTCATTACACCAGAATGGATTGTCACTTTCGAACTGAATCCGTGCTATACCGAACAACGCATCATATAGTGCAGGGTTAGAGAGTAATGAGCCCCCCGGATAAAACCCGGCTCCTTCGCGGGTCATTTTTCCGGAATAAGCCATCGGTACATAGTCGTAATATTTTCTGTCGCAATAATACCAAGCATTTGTATTTGTCAGTGCGCTGGGTGCATTTCTATTGATAACATCAACCATCCTGAAATAAAAGCTGTTTATTTCATCGGAAAGAAAGCGTCTGAAATCGAGCATTCTTTCGGGTTGGCCTGGTATTGAACCGGATTGTGGTAATCCGACTTCATCAAAATCGCTGATTCGCCTTGACCAACGTTGACCAGCCCAGGCTTTATTGAGGTTGTCTGTAGTAACATATTTATTCTTCAACCATGTTTTAAATCGTTGTCTCACTGTTTTCGAATACGATATCCGTCCATCGCCCGGTTCATTATCTATACCGAATGCCAGTAAGGCCGGATGGTTTGCGTATCGTTTGGACATGGCGTCTGTAAAACGTAAAGCATATTGTTGGTACATTGGATCGCCTACATCCTCCATGTATCTGCGGTTAGGATATAGCAAATCTCCATCCGAAGCGGTGATACTAATGGATGGGTATTTCTTGTGCAACCAAATAGGTGCTGGACGAACGGCAATATCAAGTATTACTTTTATTCCTGCTTTGTACATCAGTTCCATCACTTGATCAAACCATTCGAACTCGAACCGTCCATCACTTGGTTCATAACTATCCCAAGCTAAGTGTCCAAGACGGACTGTTGTGAATCCGGCTTCTTTCATTAAGCGGATATCTCGTTCCCATTGTTCCGGGACCACGTCGTGCGGATGATAATTAGTACCGACATAAAGTCCTCGAACATCCTCTGCCAGTCGATATACTTCTGCAGCAGCCAATAGAAAACACCCAACACCAAAGTCTTCAAACTCCGGAATATGATTAGCTAACATAGGCTGTCCATCTTCGGGCTTTGAGCCTGCTCCTTGTACATAGCCCAGTAAACCGTCTTCTTTTCGTACGGCAATTTTGCTAAGGGCATTCCAACCTCTGATTACAGTCGGTAAATATGTTTTCCGATCCAGAATACCTTCATTAATTCCATAAGCCATTCCGGCTACAAATAAAGCTGTGCCAGATGTTTCAGGACCGGGAGAAAGAGAATCGCCTGTGTTGGTTGGAGCAGCTAAACTTACACTCCAAAATCCATCGGTACGCTGACATTGAAGTAAGGATTCGGACATTCGTTTGAAGTCATAAATATATTGATTCCGATGAGTCACGTCTTTCGGTGCATATTGCAATACACGAGCCAAGGCTGCATATGCCCAACCATTTCCTCTCGACCAATAACAAGGTTTATCTGTTTCAATAAGATCCATATAAGGAGGGTCGTAATGGTGGTCTCTGTACCATAGTCCGTCTTGTTCGTTAAATAGGGGGGTACCTCCGCAACGATCTTCTCCTCCTTGTTTATTGCGCGTATACATATACATTTCATACATTCGTTCAAAATAGCGGTTATCTTTTTCAATCGAACCGAGTTGCGCGAATATCGGCATGGCCATGAACAATGCATCTACCCAATCCCAGTCATCTATTTTGTCGGTAGCCAGCATGCTATCGATTAGTTTTTTTATATGGGCTTTGCGTTCTGGTTTTGATTTGTCTAGCATATATAAATCAAGGTAGGCCTGTCCGCAGCATTGAAAATCGGCATGACGAATGGTTTTATTTACACCTGCCATCCAGTGATGAAACTCTGCCCAGTCTGTAGCATATTTCAACCATGTTGGATTAGGGTTTTGTGTATACATAGCCATTAAACCGGCGTAGTATACACCTCGTGTCCAGATTTTGCTGTCTCTTTGCTTGCCTCCTACATTGGAAGGTGCACTCACGTCGGGATATTTTTGCATGAAATAGCTATTGACTAATGTGGCGTAGTTGAGCACTTCTTCCTTTTTTAAAGGTGCCATTTGTTCCTTTTCTGGCAAAGGTGTGTACTCTTTATTACTTGTATAAGAAGTTAAAACAAATAACGGGAAGACAAGTAGTAAATATGTATATCCTGTTTTTACTTTCATATTATATTTATTTATTTAAGTCATAAGGCTGAAGATAGAAAACTATAAGATTGAAGAGTAAACAGGAGATGTAGGTTTCCTAACATCTCCCATTTTACTTCATTTATATATAAACTAATACCCGTAATTTTGTTCCCATGTGGTGTGTATTGCTCTTACAGTTAGGGGAATAGGTAATAGCATGTCGCGTTTATCCGGTTCATTGGCATTCTTACCTACATGGTAGTGGTCTGAGAAGTTCTTTAATGTGGTTATAAAAGAACTTTCCCCCATTCTGACCAAATCAAAATATCGTTTCCCTTCACCTAAGAATTCGCATCTGCGCTCATACATGATATCATCTATGGTCGGATCTGCGGTTAAAGGAGCAAGTCCTGCACGTTCGCGTATAGCATCTACCCATTCTTTGGCTTGACCGGCTTTGCCATTATTGACCAATGCTTCGGCATATAACAAATAAGCATCTGCTGGGCGGAGGATCGGATAGTTTAACGGATAATCATTCCACGCTTTAATCGTGGCATTTGTATTGTCCTTGGTCAGGTATTTGATGAGAAGAGACCTTTTTTGATAATAGTCAATCGTATCTTGTTTGGTATATCCATGGTCAACTATTGTCCAGAAACCATCGGCGACTGTTGTTACCAATCTCTTATCGTTGACTTCTTTCATTTTATTTATCAGAAGCGTATCTACACGGAAATCTTGACCTTGCTGTGTGTATCCTGCATAGGCCCATTCAGGAAAACAGGTTCCAGTTGAACCACTTGCGGTTACAAAACCCGCCATTGAACTTCCCAACCCTTGATTACCAGATGCAAACTGAACGGAAAAAAGATCATATTTATTTTCTTTTTCTACATCGAAGATATAAGCATAATTGGGAGCAAAACGCGCTTTAACATCATTCATTATTCCGCTTAATACAGTTTCTGCTTTTCCATAAGCGGTGTTGTCATTTAGGGGATATCCGGCCATTGTGACATATACTTGTCCTAATAAACATTTGGCGGCTATTGAACCTACACGACCCGCATCGTTTCCTGTATAAAACGGATTAAGATTAGCAGCAGCAAATTCGAGGTCGGAAATGATTTGAGTATAAGCATCTGTGACAGGCTGACGTTCCATTTTCTTTGCATCCGCATTCTCAATCGGGTAATTAAATACCGGCTGAGGTCCATAAGCTCTTACTAGTTCAAAATAAGCCAGTGCGCGAAGAAAACAAGCCTCTGCACGATATCTGGTATAAGTTTCAGGTGCTTTGCTTAGCAAATTGTTTGCTTCCTTAATAATCTGATATAACCGGGCATAGATGGTCTGGTTTAATACTGTAACATCAGTAACATGAAATGTTCTGAAATCCACCTGATCGCGTTGCGCATTGGCTAACGAGGCATAGAACCAGTTATCTGAACGGCCTTCGGATGCTTGCAGATAATAATCGGTAGGAAAGTCAGTGTTAGTGCCATTACGACCTAATCGCGCATACACCCCAATAATGGCTTGATTCATTTCAAATTCTGAAGAATAAAACTGGTCCGCAGTATTATTCTCGACCGGATAAATATTAATATTATTCTCGCATGATGCAAAAGACAATATCACTGCAAATAGAGCTACTATATATATTACTTTTCTCATTGTTCTTACTGTTTAAAAAGTTATATTAACACCAAAAGAAAATGTTCTAGCTTGTGGATATGCACCCCAATCGGCTGCACCACCATCTTGCGTAGCACCTTCAGGTGAGTATCCGGGATCATAGTTATCCCACATATACACATTATCGCAAGAAGCATATACACGAGCTTGGCTTATTATGCCATTTGGTTTGAGTGGAAGAGTGTATCCCAGGGTTATATTTTTAATACGAACATATCCGGCATCATACATCCAGTTCGTATCATATTGCCCGCCAGTTACACTATTAGCAAAGAAAGCCGGTGTTTTGCCATCGCCCGGTTCGTCCTCCGACCAGTATGCATTATACAGCCATCTACTCATGTAGTTGTATCCTGGTGCACCAGTTGCACGATTCCACCCTCGGGAACCGATAGCTAGAAGATCTCCGCCCACTCTGCCTTGCATTAAGATAGATGCATCGAAATTCCCATATTTGAATGTGTTAGTAAATCCCCACTCAAAATCAGGTTGGTAGCTTCCAACTACATCATAATCATCCGAGGTGATTTTACCGTCTTTTTTTACATCAGCCCACTTTGAGTCTCCGGGTTTTTGACCGGTATATATGGCTATTCCTTCTTTGGGGGTAACGCCATCTGCCTCAAAGTCGGATGCACGTAAGGTACGTTCAACGCGCAATAACATGTATGAATTAATAGGGTGTCCTACCTTTTGGATAATCGTATTACCTTGTCCTGAACGGATATCCGAATTATCAGTCCCTAAACTGGTAATTTTATTTCTGTTAAAATATATATTCAATGAACTGTTCCACTTGAACTTACGAGCTGAAATGTTTGCTGTATTTAGCTCAAATTCCATCCCCCAGTTGTCTACATTACCTACGTTGTCCATCATATTTGAGTATCCGGTGATTAAAGAGACGGGTGCTTTCAACAGCAAATCCTTTGTCTTCTTTTTATAGTAATCCATAGATAAATAAATTCGGTTGTTGAGAATACCAAAGTCAACCCCTATGTTGTATGAAGTAGTAGTTTCCCAACCAAGTAATGAGTTGGCAATATTACCTACGACATATCCATTAGTTAAAGTTTGTCCTTCACCGGTAGGATAATTTAAGGCAGACATGTTAGACAAGAATTGTGCCGTACCAATACGGTCATTACCTGCTTGTCCCCAACTTAAACGTAATTTTGTAGTTCCTAACCACTCTACATCACGTAGAAAAGACTCTTCATTTACTTTCCAAGCTCCGGATACGGATGGGAAAAATCCCCAACGGTTTTTAGACCCAAATTTGGACGAACCGTCGCGACGAAGAGAAATCGTAGCAAGATAACGATCCATTAATGCATATTGTACACGACCAAAATAAGATATAATGGCATTTTTATTATAAGTTACTTCATTCTTATCTGTCTTGCCTTTATCTTTATTGAAAATCCACGTTTTATCGTCAGGAAATGCAGATTGACCTTGTTTAGAATATGTTGTACTAGAGCTTTCTTGTGATATACCTAATAATGCATCAATACTATGAATACCCCATTCTTTTGTGTAGGTCAATAACCCTTGAAACAATAATGAGTTCGAAAGTACTGTATTATAAGTAGAACTAGAATATTCACCAGGATATTTTGCTACATCCCATTTTCCATTTGACCATGTAGGGGTATATTCCCGTTCGTTATTTGAGCGATAGTTCCATGCAACCATACCGTGAACATCAAGTCCTTTTAATATGTTGATGGTGGTATTTAAAGATGTGTTGACACGTGTATCGGCTATTTTTCTTTCAGGAGCTGTAGCTCTTATATACGGACTTACATTATTAGGTCCCGGTCCCCATGTGTCATAAAATTTATAAGGCTTTGCACCGGCATTTCGTCCAGCACCTGGAAGCACCCAACCGGGAAGACTTAATGCACCAGATACTGCATTGTCTTTACCATCTACATTTGCGCCTTCGCGGACTCCATAGGAGGGGGCAATATTAACTCCTATTTTGATGCGATCTGTCATTTGCGCTTCGAATCGGGCACGTAAAGAATAACGGTCATAGGATGAACCATGAATGACGCCGTCTTGTGAAAACACACCACCGGAAACTGTATAGTTTAATCTCTCAGTAGCACCCGAAGCATTGAGTTGAATATCGTAAGACGGAGCTGTCCTAAACAGTTCATCTTGCCAGTCAATGGCTTCAAGGTCACTGCTATCCCACCATGGGTCATATATACCATAATTATTCCGAATGCCAGCTAATTCTGCCCGTGATGAGTAAGTCTTTCCATCTTTTTGTTCAGCATAGGCTATCCTGTCGGCTTGACTGACTGATGCCGGTTGGCCAGTTTTGGTTACCCATTGGTGATCGTACCACTTTTTATTGAACGCTATCCATTCTTCCGAGTTCATTACATCTACTTTTCTTTCAATGGTAGAATATGCCGCATACGCATTCAGTGTGATTACGGGTTTGCCTGTTCTACCTTGTTTTGTTGTAATGAGGATAACACCATTTGAACCACGTGCTCCGTAGATAGAAGCCGAAGCTGCATCTTTCAATACATCAAGAGAGGCAATATCATTGGGGTTGATTCCTGAAAGGTTGTCAAGCGGCACACCGTCAACAACGTACAATGGAGTACTTTCTCCATTGATGGAAGCATTTCCACGCACACTGATTGTGATATCACTACCCGGTGAACCGGAAGTGCTTCTTACGGATACCCCTGCTATCTGTCCTTGTAATGCCTGTTCAACACGCGCAATGGGGCGGTCTTCAATAGCATCTGCTTTCATCGTACCAATGGAACCGACTGTATTCGATTTTTTAATGGTACCATAACCTACCACCACCACTTCATCTAACGATTGTGCATCTTCTTTTAAGATGATTTGGAAATTGGTTTTACCTGATACCGGAAAGATTTGCGTAAGGAAACCAATGTAGCTAACTTTAAGTTTGCTATTATCAGTTACACCGGAAAGGCTAAACTTTCCGTCCAGGTCGGATATGGTACCATTGGCGGTACCATCTACTGTTACATTTGCGCCAATAATTGGCTCACCGGTACTATCAAGTATAGTACCCGAAATTGATTTGCTTTGTGAAAATGCAATAGTGGCTATTACTAAAAATAGCACTACAAATGAAGGTCTGAGAAACTTTCTCATAAGGTGTAAGGCACCCTGTCTTTTTCCATTTTCCATAAAATAATATTAGTTTAAAATTAATTAAGGCTCCTATTGAAATGTATCAATTCATCGTAGGAGTTACGCTGCAAACGTACTCAGAGGACGCTTGGAATATATGTACGGGAGTACATTTTTATGTGGTTATTATCAAAATGAAGGGTTCATTTGAAATGTATTGAGGCAAATTTGGGATATTCTCACTTCTTTCTATACTGCAACGGCGATACCCCAAACTGACTTTTAAATATTTTGCTGAAGTGGAATTGATCGTTGAATCCTATCTGATAGGATATTTCACCCACATTCATATCGGTTGTCAGGAGCAATTCCGCAGCTTTCTTCATGCGTATAATCCGTAGATACTCGTTGGGAGAATGTCCTGTGAGCCCCTTTACCTTTTTATAGAAATTTGTACGAGCCATGGAAAGTGCCTGTGCAAAATCTTCAACGGTAAATTCGGAATTGTCTATATTTTTCTCTATGATGTTGTGTAGTTTGTTTAAAAAGACCTTATCCCTATCTGTGAAATTCGTATTCAGTTGTTTTAAACCAGGTTCAGTCATGAACTTCTGTTGTAGCTTTTCGCGTTGTTCGATTAGTTTCAGAATGCGGGTAACCAGATATTCTATACTAAATGGTTTGGTAACATAATCGTCTGCGCCCATTTTCACACCTTCCAACTGGTGTTGTTCCGACGAGTGCGCGGTGAGCAGAACGACGGGGATATGGCTTGTCTCAGCTCTATCTTTAATGCGTTTGGTAAGTTCGAAACCATCAATTTCGGGCATCATAACATCGCTGACAATGATGTTGGGTTGCCTTTCTGCTATCTTTTCCAGACCTTCCGCACCATTGGTAGCCGATAATACGGTAAAATATTCACTGAGCTGGTCTACGATGAACTCCCGGACGTCATCATCATCTTCAACCACCATGATATCATATTCCTTATAAGGCTTACCGATGGGTGAATCGAATGATTTTATGTCCTTGATATGGTCTGTAGAAACATTTTCCGGAGTATATAGTATGTTTTCGTCTTTCATAATATCTTCTTGGCTATAGGCTGAATCGGATAAAGGTATGGATACTTCAAAACATGCTCCACCCCATTCTGACTCGATGTATTTTATACGACCTTTATGCACCTTTAACAATTCGGAAGTGAAGTGCAAACCCACCCCTGTTCCATTGGAAGTATAGTTTATCTGCTGAAAACGTACGAACAGGTGCTCACGCTGTTCTTTGGGTACGCCTTTTCCGTTATCAGCCACATGGATTATAAGAGAATCGTCAGTGGTAGAGAAATGCAGGCTCATGACGATTTTCCCTCCATGGGGAGTATGTTTAAAGGCGTTTGATAATAGATTGTATGCTACCTTGTCCATCTTACTTTTATCGATTAGCATGCGCCATTTTTGTTCGTCCGATACGAATTGGTATTCAATCTTCTTCTTTTCGGCTACCTCATTAAATGTTTGATAAATATCGTAGAAGAAGCTTACGACATTTGTTTTCTCCAACCGTAATTCCATCTTGCTGTTTTGTAACTTGCGGAATTCGAGCAATTGATCTATCAGGCGAAGTAAACGGGAGGAACTTTTGGATAAGGCGTTCACCTGCTTGTCCACAAACCAGGGCAGGTTACCATAATTCAGCAAAGCATCTATCGAACCACGGATAATTGTTAGCGGGGTACGAAACTCATGTGAAATGTTGGTGAAAAAGCGCAACTTGTATTCTGTTAACTGCTTTTCTACTTCGACAGCCGTATTCAAGCGGTGTATTTTGATTAGCATTCGCGATACGAAAAAGGCAATAATGACTGTGGTTATAGTATACAAGAGAAATGCCCAGCCCGATTTCCACCACGGTGCCTTGACTACGATTTCTACCGTAGTTTCCTGAGCACTCCATATACCAAAACTATTTGTTCCTTTTACACGGAAAGTGTAAGTTCCCGGAGGGATATTCCGGTAGGTGGCTACGTTGCTGCGTGATATGTTATTCCAATCTTTTTCATACCCTTCGAGGTAGTAAGTGTATTGGTTATACTCCGGTGCGTGAAAATCAAGCACCGAAAACTCCAGATTAAAAGAGTTCTGGTTATGGTTAAGGATGATTTTAGAGGTGGTAGTAATACTTTCCGTAAGAGGCGAGTGCTCCTCGCCGGGTTTTACTTTATTGCCATTAATGCGTAAATCGGTAATGGTAACCGGAGGAACATAGGTCTTGTATGCAATTTCGGCCGGATTAAATCTATATATTCCATTATAACTTCCGAACATCAACTCGCCATCACTGTTTTTCCAACTCGATAACTCACTGAAAATAGTGGGCTGTTTGCTTTCAGAGAAAATGATATTTTCAAAACGTTCGGTGGTGGGATTAAATCTCGAAATGTCATTTTCTGTACTCACCCATATATACCCTTCATTATCCTCCGTAATAGCTTGGATAATCTCGTTTGATAGTCCGTTTTTGCTGGTATAATGCTTAAACCACGAATCACGGAGTGGATTTTCTCTTATCAACAGGTTCAGACCGCCTCCGGTGGTACCTAACCAGATATTTCCTTTACTATCTTCAAAAATCACTTTCACTTCATCGTTGCTCAGCGATTGCGGATTCTTCGTGTCCGACCGGAAGTTCAGGTATTGGGTATTATCCCGCATCAGTTCGTCCGGCTCAAACACAATGGCGCCTTCATTGCTTCCTACCCACATCAGGCCCTCGCAGTCTTGTATCATGGAACGCATCATGTCCTGCTGTTCGTTTGCCATGTTAATCTGAGTAAAAGTGAGTCGGTCACCTTTCCGTTCGCCCAGATGCAGACCTCCACCAAAAGTCGAAATCCACATACGATTTTTGGTATCCCGAAGAACAGTGAAGATATTATCGCTTAAAGAGCTCTGCCTTGCGTGGCTATGCAAATGAAAATTCTGTGGTTTCCCCCCGGTGCTTTTGGGCGGAAAGATGAAAAGTCCTTCCCCTTTCGTTCCCACCCATTTACAGCCCAGCGTATCTTCGGCCATGCTAAAGGGTATGCCTCCATTCATGTGATAATCGTGCAAGGGATTGAATAAGGAATCGCACAGATATAAATGTCCGCCTCGCGTTCCGAACCAATATTGCCGGTTGGAGTCCTCGTATATCAGACGGATAGCATTCCCTCTGTTAATATTGTCATTCGAAACATTGAGTACATTGACCGGATAGTGGGTTAAGGATATTTTGATGGCTCCGGCAAATTCAGTACCTACCCATATTTCACCGGAGCTGTCTTCGGTGACACAGAATAGATAGTTGCTTGTTAATTCTTTATTTGCAGTGTAGTGATGAACCGTTTCATCTGATGTGTCAATGGCAAACAGTCCGTTTCCATAGGTAGTGATCCAGATAATCCCCCTTGAATCGTGGTATACCTTGAATCGCTCATTATATACTAAAGGCAAGATTTCAGGAGGGATCAGATGCAATGCCTCAAACCTATTTCCGGCATGATGTCTCCAGAGCATTCCTGTTCTGTTGTATACCCAAACACCCCCTTTGTTATCAATGATAAAACTGCCATCCACCGGTGGTGTATGTGGGAAGAACGGGTGTGCAGATATAACATTCAGTGTATGGGTATCGAAAGCATGCATTCCTTTTCTTCCGTTGATCAGAATGATACCCCCGTCGATGAGGCAAGAAGAAGTTAATGCTGCGCTGGGATCGGTGACGATACTTACTGCCGGGAGAAATTCACGGTCACGGTCATCGAATATTGCGATACTGCTTTCTGAGATAAAAAATAAACGCTCACCTATTTCGTGTACGCTTTTATAGGTTGTGCCCTTTTCAACAGACGTTAATGTATTACCCGTTAGTCGGAAAAGTTCGTTATCTGTTCCAATCCATATGCTATGCTTCGAGTCTTCAAACAAGACAGATGTGGGGTGATGATTCAAGCGGGAATCATTAAAAGGCTGCGATTGCAATTTCCCGTTTATATGGCGTATTCGCAAGCATCCTTGTTTCCCCCATAACCAGATATCGCCATTGGTTGTTTCCGTAATTTGATTGAAGAGTTTTGATTCGGCGGTATAATCTATGAACGATTCTAATTTGGTATCGTAACAGAAAAAGGTATTCGAGAAGGTGTGTATCCAGATAAAACCGTTTTTATCTTCAAACAGGTTTGTTATTCTGTTGTCCGCCATAGACGAAGAAAGACCGGGGCCGGGTTTAATGGTAAGGAATTCCTTGCCATTAAACCGGTTTACGCCATTAATAGTGCCCATCCACAGAAACCCCTGACTGTCTTGCATCAATGCTCTGACTGTATTCTGGGATAACCCGTTTCGGTTGGTTACGGTATTGATTTGCAATATATCATGGGCAAAAGAGGGTATGATAATAACAGACAGGAACTGAAATAACAACCCAAACAGAATTGTTTTTTGTCTATCGCTGATTATAGATTGATACATGATTTTCCGGTGTTGAATCAAGAGCAAAGGTAAGCAATCGGCAGGAGAAATAATATATTTACTCTAATTTAAATGCAATCCCATTCTGCAAAATGAGTCGGTGGGAGGCTGTCCCTATCCTGATGTCATTGCCATTGTTTCGGAGCACAATACTTGCCGACTGCGTACCTTGTATGTTAACGGCCAATTCATTTCCGGGAATCTCGAACCTGACCTGATCTAATAAGATATTCCGTCCGTCAAGGATGTTAATCTTATTTTCCCGTGCCCGAAAACTTAGGTTGCGTAAAATAAATCCGTCGACATCATTCAACACAGGTATGAGTGATGTAGTGTTGACTTCACCATTTTCAATCAATACATTGTTAACGGGAATTTCCGGAATGCAGTTGGCGCTTATAAAATTGTCTGCCGACTCCACGATGAAGTCTTTTACATGAATGTTTCTCAATATCGGAGTCAGTTCAGTAACCTCTCTTAGCGGCAAACGGTTTGCCAGATCGCCCACCCAACGGCGGCTTCCCAGCATATCCCAGATGAAAGCCACGTTCACATCTATCATGCGGATGCGCTTATACAACACATTTTCCGTACCGCCTCCACGAGGCCGGAATGCTTTGAAACGAATCCCCGACCATGTACCGTTAAAAACGCAATCGTGGGCATAGATATTCTTTATATTCCCTGCCGTTTCGCTTCCACAGGTTATGCCACCATGTCCTTGTTGGGCTAAAGAGTAGCGGATGACTACGTTTTCGGTTGGTCTGCCTATGCGCACTCCTTCTTCTCCCCGGCCCGATTTCAGTGTAAAGCAATCATCGCCGCAATTCAAGGTACAATACTCGATAAGTACATTTTTAGACGATTCCACATCAATGCCGTCGCCACGGGGTATCCCCAACGAATTCACTGTAATTCCACGGATGATAACGTTCTCGCAATATGTGGGTACTACGTTCCAGATAGCACTGCGGTTCATTGTGATGCCTTCGATAAATACGTTGGTGCAATTGATTGGTGCGATTGTTCTCGGTGGTTGGAAATCTCGTCCTTCCATACCGTCGAACACGCGTTTGGCAAGAGGCATGGATGGAGGTACATCTATATCTACGTTGGCTGCAGTGTTCAAACGGGTTCTTACTTCGGAGTCCAACTCAGGACCAAGGATTGTTCCCTTACCGGTCACCGCAATGTTGTGTTGTCCATTGGCATAAATGAATGCACCGGAAGCCAACATCTCAATGCCCTCGTGGCGGGTAAATACGGCGGGAAGATAATCTTCCACCCGTCCGGAAAATTCGATAACTGCCCCTTCGGCAATGTGGAGGTTTACATTGCTCTTCAATGTAATACGCCCGGCAAACCATTTTCCGGCAGGTATCAGTACTGTTCCACCGCCTTTTGCGTTCACTTCATCAATCAGGTTATTTATCACGTCGGTAATAAATGTGTCTTTTTTAGCTCCACGTTCGGTGATGCTGACTGTGAGGTCGGGAAACACCGGTCTCTTGAAATCAGGTAACTCGAAAGGTGCATCGGTGACGGGAGCGATTTCTTCCGGCATCACCAAGGCGCCGACTTGCTCTTCCGTTGGAATCGCAACAGAGGTCGGTTGATTGTTGCAGGAGAACAAGGCGAGCGGCAATGTGAAGGCTACAAACAGGCGATAGATGGGCGTTATGCAACTTCTTTTCATGATTTGTTTTGTAAGTATATATGTAATATGAATACTGTTTTATGTGTTATTGCTCTACGAATGTAGTCTCTCCCGTCTTCATATTTATTGTATAAGGTTGGGGAGTAGGTAGCCACAATTTACCGTTACCAATTTCCAACGGCATTAACACATAGCGGGAGTCCCATTGTGTTTCGGGTTTCCAGATATCAGCCAAAAGCAGGACTGTTGTCTTCTTAGAGCCAACCACTTTAATCAACATCGATGATTGCGCTCCATATGTATTGACTTCCGGTGGAGCGATATCTTTAAATTCCGTCCAGGGTCCTTCGAGTGAAGTAGCGGTTGCGTATTTGTTGGGATTAGGTTTCCAACCGGTCAGCCCCGAACCCACACAATAGTATAAGCCTTCGTAATAGATGATGGCTCCACCTTCTATACGCTCTTTCAGGAGGCATATGTTCTTTTCAACATCCATATAGTCATCAGATAGTTTGGCAATACGGAAACCACCACTTGGGCGGTCCTCAAATATTAAATACGCGGAACCGTCTTCATCAATAAACTGGCCGATATCCCGGCTTTCAAATCCCAACGGATGGAAACGTCGTACATATTCAAACGGACCGGTTGGTTTATTGCTCACTGCAATACCCACTTGTGCCAGCTTATAGTTCACATCAATATGAACATACATGACATATTTCTTCGTCTTCTTATTATAAAAGACTTTGGGGCGTTCCAATACCCAGTTGGCAGCAAGTGTATCAGGATTAGCCATTTCCAACACATTGCCTCTGAACTTCCAGTTCGTCAAATCCTTTGATGAGTAGCAACCCACATAGCGTCGATCGGGGTCTTGACTCTGCGCACGTGCTTCGCCATACCAGTAATAAGTGTCTCCGATTTGCGTAATGCCGCCACCATGAGCCTGTATGTGATTACCATCCGTATCGGGCCATATTTCACCCGGACGAATAACAGTTTGCTTTTGGGCAAACGTATCAGTGAATTGAGTTACTAAAAAGAGTGTGAGGAGAAGGCGTCCCCGTTTCAATAAAATGTTCTTCATGATATATATTATTTAATTAGTGATTGGATGTACAGTTAAGGTTTTCTCTGCCTGTTTCAGACCTGTTGCCGTAACTTTCAATTTTACGGTTCCGGCGATTTGTCCTGATCGTAGAATAGCCATGGCAAAACCGTTGTGGAGAGCTTTTTTATGGCCTGTAAATAAATCATCACTTGTATGATCGCCATTATCCACTGCAATTAACTGTGCGGCTCCACTGACGTGGAAAGTTACTTCGCCGGTTGCCGTCGGCACTATGCGTCCCTTGCTGTCAACGGCATATACCTTGACATATTGAAGATCCATACCGTCGGCTTTCCAGGTGGCATTTTCAGTTTCTATTTTTAGTCGAACGGCTTTTCCGGTAGTTTGTAGCTCGTGTTGGGCTACGACTTTGCCTCCTTTCCGGGCAATTGCTGTAATTTTGCCGGGAGAGAATGGGACGTTTTCCCAATATATGACATTGCGTTTTGTTACTTCAGTCGTATTCTGTTTCACGCCGATAGATTTGCCATTCACCAGTAATTCCACCTCGTCGGCATTGGTGTAAGTATAAAGATTATATGTTTTTCCCTCTTGTCGGTTCCAGTGTGAGGAGATGTATTTTCGTCCCACTATCATGTCGTTCCACAATCGTGTATCACCTTCTCGATCAACGATTCCAATATATACCAATGGTTCATCTTCGAAAATACTTTTAATTAAATAGGCTTGCGGGTTCGGTTCTAAAGAATGATTAAAGAATGAATAGTCCCAGCCCTTTCTCGGCCAGCCAGCGGATTCTCCCCAGTACTCGATGGCTCCCCAATAAGCCAATCCGACCATTTTCTCTCTGTCCATTCCGAAGTAAGGAGCTGCCAACTCATTGGTTACAGCCTCGCTTTGATAAATAATCATGTCGGGAGCATGTTTCAGATACTCTTGGTAATCATCCCAGCAATAGTTGAAACTGGCGACTTCGGTTACGGTTGCTAATTCGGGTGGAACAATGTTTTCTTCAATCCTGAAAGCTGGGTCGTGTTTTACAATGCCTCCGGCACGGGCAGGATACATGCCAACCGTTGTCTTGCGGGTAGGGTCGTAACGTTTGGCTAACAGATTTAGGATTCGGTAGGTAGTTACTCCCCAATCGTTTGTTGGAAATCCGCATCGTTCTTCCTGAAATTGCAGTTCATTTCCAAAGCTCCACATAATGACCGAAGGATGATTGCGGTCCCGTTTAATCCATTCTATAAGATTCTTATACCAGATTTCAGTCCATGGCGCACTTCCTGCCCAGGCAATGGTGTTGCTCCACTTGTCGTATAATTCATCAACGATCAGAATCCCTTTCTCGTCGGCAATTTTCATGAATGCCTTTGAATAAGGATTGTGTGACGTTCGTATATGATTAAAGCCAAAGGCCTTAAGTTTGTCCATCATGCGGGCAATCGATGTTTCGTGAGCGGCTGCCCCCACAGCCCCTAAGTCGTGATGATTGGCAATACCTTTAAGGAAAACCTTTTTACCGTTTAATTTAAATCCGAATTCCTTGGAGAACTCAATGGTACGGATACCAAACTTCTCAGTAAGTTTATCAATCACTTGGCCGTTTAATATCAGTTGAACTTCCGCAGTGTAAAGATGGGGAGTTTCGCAGGACCAAAGCTGCGGATCAGAGATGATGACCTTTGGCAATGGAACTTCTTCTATAGGGCGTCTTGAATTTTGTGGGGCCAACGTTTGAGTTTCGGCTACTTGTTTCCCTTCAGGCGAAAATATTTTTGTTAGGATTTCCAGTTGCTTCTGATTGTTCTTAATCCCCTCCACTTCCACTTGTACACTGACCTCGGCATGCTGATTGGCGATGTTGGGAGTTGTTATAAAAATGCCGTTACGAACAATGGAGATGGTATCTTTTACGATTAAATGCACATCCCGAAAAAGTCCGCCGCCTGTGTACCAACGGGAACCTCCTTCTGTAGAAGCACGAACGGCAATCACATTAGCGGTATCGTATTTAATAATATCCGTTATATCTGATTCAAAACCAAGATAACCATAATCTGTTCCACCAACTTTCTTTCCATTTAACCAAACGTTACCTGTTAGCATGATACCTTCAAAATCAAGTAATATCCGCTTTCCCATCCAGCAGGAATCTGCTTGGAACGTTTTTCGATACCAACCTATACCTGTCGCTTTATATCCGCGCCCTCGACTGGCAGATTCATCCCAGGGTTGTTCAAACTGAAAATCGTGTGGCAAGTCCAGCTTGCGCCAATCACTATCATCAAAAGTCAGATGGTGGGCATTCGTAACCTCACCCCATTTGAATTTCCAACCAAAATTGAAAAGCTGGTTTATTCTAATATGCTCATTGTTGTGCTGAGCAAAAAGAGGTGTTATGCAAAAAAGCCCAATAATAATTAGCAAAATTCTCATATTCTTCATCTTGGTATTGAATAAGTTAATAACTCGTTGTATATTGATTCTAATTTTAACTTCATGCAGAAATTACGCTGCGAAGGTACCAGGAGAGGGAAAATAGTCTATGGATGGAAGTACAATTTTATGTAGTTATTGTCAAAAGTCAAGGTTGCGAGACCCTTTATTGCAAGGTTGTCTCTAAAGATAAATATCAAACGGTTCTGCGCTTTGCGTGCAAGGATGCTGCCAGTTTTGATGTGGAGTTAAAGAAATAATTTTGTGTTTCTTGTTCTGTTTAGCATCTCCCTATTGAAACCAATAGTTTTAATAGGGAGATGTTATTTTTATGTGCATTTGATAAGCGGAGTTACTTTAGCAGGTTGTTTACCGCAGTCTGATAAGTCTCCAGTTTATTGGCTTTATGAATAGCTTTCTTTGCCTTTCGGTCACCATCCGGCATCATGTATTCCCAGAAGCTTTTCATTTTCGTGAGTAACTGCCCGTCTCCTCCTTCCAGGAGATTGCCGTATTGTGCAAATATGTCTGCATGGAACAATCTGAGTTTCTCCTGCATCTCTTTATCAGAGAGCGGATGTCCCTGTTGGTATTCCAATGCCAGCGCCGGGTTGGCAAGCAGTCCGCGTCCTATCATAACCCCTGCCAGGTGCGGGAAACGTCCGGCAATGGTATGTATATCTTCTGTCGTAAGCAAATCTCCGTTATAAATCAGCGGGTGGCGACATTCGTTATAGAAAGCTTCGAAACCTTCCAGATTGACTTCTCCTTTGTATTGCTGCTTTCCCAGTCGTGGGTGCATAATGATGTGTGTCAAGGGAAGTTCGTTCAGCAAGGGGAGCAAAGCCAGACATTCTTCCGTATTCTCCCAGCCCAACCGCATCTTTACGGAGAATTGCATATCGGGATGCTTCTCTATGGCAGTGGTCAGCAAGTTGCGCACTTCTTCCGGATAAGGCAACATTCCCGAACCATTGTGGCGTTTGGCAAGAATGGGGAAAGGACATCCCAGATTGATGTCCACATTTCTATATCCTTTCTCTATGAATAGGGCGATTATCTGCTCCATCTTGTCCACATCCGGTGCAATAAGTTGGGGAATGAGATTCACTCCCCGGTTGTTGTCCGGAGTAATCTCCCGCATATCTTTCCGCCGGATTTCTCCGCGTTCCACACGTACGAAAGGACTGTAATAACTCTCTACACCGCCGAATATACGGGCGTGTGCTTGTCGGTAGATGGCCTCGGTGTAACCTTGCAACGGGGCGAAATGGATGGGGAGAATATTCTGCATATCAATTGTTTGTTCAATTCTCTGCAAAGGTAGCTATTTTAGTGGAATAACCATGTTCCAGGAACGGGTACCATTCTCAAATTCTCCGAGGCCGTCCATGGTTGCAAAGAATATGAATGTAGGTTTACCGTCCTCAAAGAGGATGAAAGGACGTTCCAGTTGGCCTTGTCTGGCAATGGTGCCATCTTCCCATTCTACGGTTTTTGAGTATGCTTTCGGGTCTTTGTCCACCGTCCAGTTGATGCCATCCCGGGAGTGTGCCATCACGCCACCACCTCTTTCACCGGTGTACTTGGCAACATGGTCTTTGAAGATGACGTGGTATTCTTCTTTATCTTTCCAGAGGAAAGGGTCTTCCGCTTCGCCTTGTCCGTCTACCTGAAAGATGGGTTGTTCATCATTTAATACTGTGTATGGTCCTTCGATGGAAGGGGCATAAGCGATGCCTAATGCCATATTTGAGTACTTTTCATTGTCCAGATATTTGCGTCCCTTGAATATCATCAGGACGGAACCGTCTTCTTGCACTATGGGGGAAGGATTGGAGGTCAGGAAGCTGAAAAAGGTATTGGGCTTTGTCTTTAGAATGGGTTCGTCCAGTCGTTTCCAGGGGACATAAGGTGAATCGGCCACAGCCAGACCTATACGCTTGTTGGAGCGTGCCACAGTACACCAGGGACTATCGAGTGTTAATTGCTCGTAAGTAGGGTCGGTGAAAGGGTGGGTGGAGCCCATATAAATCAAGTAATATTTATGGTTGTACTTCAATATCCGCGGATTGTGTGTGGAGCGCCCGTCCCAGTATTGCGCACCCCGTGCGGGCAGTGCGACTTCACTGAACCGGTAAGGTCCCTGTGGTACGTCCGATACGGCATGGACGATTTCCGAAGCCACCATCCAGCCCGGATGGAAGGGGAGTGACTTCGGAAAGCGGGATACGAACATATGATATTTGCCATCATCTCCTTTTACCACGGAACTGCCCCAACTCCAGTAGCCCTCACTCTCGAATGCCGGAGTATTTATTGCTTTGCCCAATTGGTGGAACAGGCGGTTTTGTGATTGCCGCTTTAGCTCTATCAGGTTGTCAATCTTTTGGGCACGAAGCATGCCGAGGGTGGAGAGACTGAGCAATAGTAAGAGGAAATAATACTTTTTCATGCTTCTTTCGATTTAATGTTATTTTCCTGATTCTGTTGTTTCTTTGGTTAAACTGAATTCTACCGGTTGCCCGTGTTGACAAAGAACAATGATATCGGTATTTGTTCCGTTTTGTATCAGCTTTACCTGCGGGTGAGATGTTCCTAATTCCCATTTCCCTTTCACTTCAAGCCTTTTTTCAAGGATACGACTGGGCTGTTTGGTGGTATATGCCTTTTCCTCAATATTGAGGTTGGGATCGCATACACTCATAATGATATTCCCTTTATCGCTTCTGTACATGACCATCGTTTCTGCCGGGATGAGGCTGAATACATTATCCTGTTGAGATTGATAAGTCTCAAAAACAGCATAAGCAGTGATTCCTGTCAGGAGATCGTGAACGATATGGGCGCTGTCGTTGCGTTGCACTACTTCATAAGTCTGCAAGGCGTCATGTTCTTTCAGTTCCTGATTGGTTGGTTGTATCCATACCAGATATTCGTACGTTCCGTTTTGTGGAGCTCTGCCATGTTCTATCCAGGCAGAGGCAAATGTTCCCTGTGTGTCGGCACGTGTCTTCTCATGAAGGGAACTCTGTTGGGCAATCTGTACCTGTACGTCACCCTCTTTTACGAAATAGTAGTTATTGTAACCATCTCTGATAGAAACTAACTTTTGCGTTTCTGCAAAAAGTTTCTTTTGGTATCCGACTTCCTTTTCTTCCTTTCCATTGACGCAGATGGAGCTTTCTCCTTGTTGAAATGTGCTTTGGAACAGCGTTGTTTCAGTAGGGTAGTTACTATTGCGGTTGTGGATGCCTGTACCCAGGCATATCATTCGGTTATCAAAACAGAATACTGACTTGCGGGCGATGAAGTCCGGAGTGAAATTCTTCAGTTCTCGTTCCATCAGCTTCATGGCAAACATACCGTTCTTTCCTTCCAGGGAACTGCTGCCGGAGAAGTTTTCTTTGGAGTGTGCCATAGTGGTACCTGACAGTGGACTATCCAGCAATTCGAATGGTAAGTGAATAGTGGTGGTGCCCGGCAGTCGATTCCAATCCCAGCCATTCTCATCGTAGCCGCTGGCAAGACGGGACGGGTACCCCATTATTTGTACAGAACCGTAGCTTTGATAACGTCCATAGCGATTGTTTTTCCGGTAAATCTCCGATCCCCATACGTCAGTGGTGTATCCTTTCAAAGTAACCATCCAGTCATTTCTCCGAAAGATACCTGCAGAACCATAATTATACACGAAGAAACCTTGCGGGGCAGGAGCGGGAGTGATACCTTGTTTTTTGAAGAAACGGGCTTCGGGTGTATCTTTGTCGCAAAGCCTCAGATAGTCTGCTGCCAGATGATGGTCGAAGACATTGCTTTCTCCTGATAAATCTCCCGATAAAGCAAGATAAGCAAAAGCCGCCACATCATCCGCTTTCATAGAGCCGCCGAAAGGATGACGTCCGCTGATGCCGATTCCCCATTCATATTTATTGGAGTAGTTGCGCATGGCGATGAAAGCTGATTTTAATACTTGGCGGGCCTCTTCCGTAGGCTCATAGGCGGTTTGATTGGTCAGAGAAATGAATTGTCCTACCATGGCAAGCACTCCTGTGGTATATGCCGGATAGAAACCACCGTGATGAAAAGTTGTCCCGTCCACTTTAATGCCCCCAATGGTGCCGGGAGTATATTGAAGCGAGGAAGATACCCAGCGGGAAAGTCCTTTTAATGCCCGTGCCCGCTCCCGCTCATCGGTGAACAACAGGGCGGATACGGTCTTTGCCATCAGAAGGGTGTGCCAACTATCCAGTAATTCATCCCTGCCATGCTGATAAGGCTTGCGGGTTTCCTGTAGAGCGGACCAGAAAATGAGGGTAGATAAAATATTATCACGATTGGGAGCTTTCCAGATAGCATCGCGCATGAGCCATGCAGTAGTGTAGATTTTCCGTACCTGATAGCCGTAATGATGATTGGTACCCATTCCACTACCATAGGCAAAGCCTTGGTTGATGGCAAAGTCCCATACAGTGAAGTAATTTTGCAGGGAAGCTTCGGAATGATTGTAATAGGCGTCATAAGCAAATCCGGAGAGCATAGTTTCCAGGTCATTCCAGGATATTTCTCCTTTGGAGCGATCCAGTTCGTCGGGGGTTAAGACCGGAGCACCGGTAAAGCCTGCACCGGAAGGCTGGATGTTAGTTTTCTGAAAGACGCTGTAGGCTTTGTGTATTGCTTCTTTGGGGGCTTTCTGAATGTCGAGAGCGGCTGTCAATCGTTGTTCCACGCTATGTAGTTCGTCTTTTTCTGTCTGACTGAGAATGGTAGGCAGGGGAAGATCGTACTCATATTGTTCCCATTGCCAGACGCGACACCAATGCCATAGGTCGCGATAAGAAAGGGAATTGTTGTAGGGCATTTGCAAATCGGGGGTGGTGCGGTCGTTCATCTTCTCTACGGGGAAGGTCAGGCGATCCAGAAAGATGCTTCCTTTTCGTTCGGGAGCTACTAAGCGGTAACTTGCTATCTCTTTCTCTTGCTTATCTCCCTTCATGTGTTGGAAGCCAATCCAGCAGGCACGCCAGCCGGCTACTGACAACCGGAAACTGAACCAGTAGGAGACGTGTCCTTGCGGGGAAAGAAACTCAAAGCGGATGGAATCCTGCTGGGGAGCTTCGTTGTAAATCCACAGGGTAATCCCGTATGTATTTTCCATTTGTTCATTGAGGACAAGGGGGTGTTCCAGGGTGATATTTAGCATAGAACCGGAACGGAAATCCCATTCCAAACTTTGTTTGCCTTCTTTATAATACCGGGTGGACAAGGAAACCTTTCCCTTACCGATAGTTCTGAACTGTTCAGGAATTCCTGTCTCGAAACCTATGAACTGGGCGAGGGAAACTTGGCAGCATAGCAACGCAAGAATGAATAGCAAATGTTTTCTGGTCATAAGATATATTGTTTTTGAGGTTTTATAAAAAGGGGAGAGGAACCTCACGGTCACTCTCCCCCACACATATCAAATTGATTAAGGTCTATTTGATTTCATTTTAAGGTTAGAAGCTCTGTGCAACTAAATAATTATTTCCAATACTTGTTTTGTTCCAATTTGGTATTCACACCCAGTTCCTTGGTGGGGATAGGAAGGAATTGGTTCTTTTCTGTTGTATTACTAACGTATTGTGCAGCTCCTTTGGCATTATTGGCAGTGGACCAGCGTGCATCGTTAACTGCTGCTCCCAGGTCTTCTTTGATTGTCTTATAATAGATACCCCAACGTACCAGATCGTACTTGCGGAGAGACTCAAAGCAAAGCTCACGACCACGTTCGTCACGAATCAGTTTCTGAAAGTCAGCATATGACAAATCTTTTACTTCGTCGATTCCTGCACGGTTGCGTACCTCGTTGATGCAGGTATAAGCTAATGCTGTAGGACCTTGGTTGGCTTCATTTTCTGCTTCAGCCAACATAAGCAATACATCAGCATAGCGCAGCAGGCAGTAGTTCTCCTGAGTGTAGTTTTTATGTTTAGGACTGCTGCTTTCCCATTCACGACGATATTTTCCACAACGACGGTCTACAATCTGATTGTCTTTCCAGGCAACTTCTACGTCTTTGTTGTTGAGTTTGTAAGGAGCCATGGCAAGGTCACGACGAGCATCTTTAGCATCATACAAATCCCACAGAATCAAACTGCCGGCATAGAATGCATAAGTATAACCGGCGCCTGTACCGGCTGAGTTTTCCTGAAGATTACCGATTACGTTACCGATGCGGCTTTCAGTGTAGCTACCATCATCACGTGTACCAACGAATTCTACTTCCCACATGCTTTCGTTGTATGTAGTTTCATACTGGTCGGAAGCTAAGGCTTTCCATGTGGCATATACATCAGGATTCAATTTATGCTTTTTAGAGTCGTACACGGCTTTGGCGTACTTGGCAGCCTTTTCATAAAATGCCTTTCCACCTTTTGAAGGTTCACCTGCACGCCACAAACATACGCGGGCAAGGATACCTTCTACTACGGTTTTCTTCACATGTGAAGGAGACAGGTCATAGCTGCTGTTATCTACCATATCGAGACAGTCTTCCATCTCCTGAATAATCCAGTCGAGCGCTTCGGCGTGGGGGGTGGCCTCCAGACTGCTGACAGTGATGTCTTTTACTGTTTCTTTACGGATAGGTACTTCATACCAACCTTGCACCAGCAAGAAGTGGTAATAAGCACGCAGGAATTTAGCTTCTCCTTTAATACGCGTTTTCACTTTATCGTCAGAGATGCTGGCTGCATCAATATTATCGAGCAATACATTGGCATTGTTGATACCAGAGTAAAGAGCTTCCCATGTGTACCACAAATCGGTATTACCTGTATTGTGTGAATTGGCAACTACTGCGTTGGTCTGGTTCGCACGGTAGTAATAGCTCAAATCATCAATATTAGATAGCATGCAGGAGTAGCGGTTTCCATATACATGTTCTGCTGCCATCGTCCAGTATACGCCGGCTAATGCCATCGTACAATCTGCTTCATTCTTATAGAATGTTTCGGGCGCTACAAAGTCATAAGGCTTAGTGTCGAGCATGTCACAACTCGCCATGGAAGCAACTATTGTCAGGATGCAGGCCTTTTTGAAGATATTCTTGATACTTTTCATATTAGTTTCTTGATTTTAGGTGATTAGAAGGTTATGTTAATACCGAGTGAAGCGTTGAATGAACGCGGATAAGCGGACCAGTCGAAACTGGGGGTCAATACACTGTTACGTGTAGAGACTTCAGGATCGGAACCGGAATAACCTGTAATGGTAGCTATATTCTCTGCCGAAACAAAGAGTCTGGCTGCGCTGATACCCAAAGAACGCAATGTGTTGGGTGTAAAGTTGTAACCCAATGAAATGGTCTTTAATTTCAGGAATGAACCGTCTTCCACATACAGAGAGCTGTAATATTCTGCACCGATAGCTCTTGCACGCGGCATGTTGCTGGTCGGATTTTCGGCGCTCCAGCGATTTGTATAGGAAGCAAACATATTCGTATTCTTTTTAGCTTGAGGATTTTCAAACACCATGCGGTTAGCATTTAAGATATCGTTGCCGTAGCTCCATTGCAGGAAGATGTTGAGATCCCAGTTTTTGTAAATGAAGTTATTGCTGAAACCACCCGTATGTTTGGGCTGTCCGTTACCGATAATGGTACGGTCGGCATCAGTAATCATATTACCTTCTTTATCACTCAGCTTCTTGTATTTCGGGTCACCCGGTTGTGCAGCATCCGAGATACGAACTACGTCATCTTTCAGTGTGTAGATAGTTTTTCCGTTTGCATCTACCGAAGTGTTGAAGTCTTCATATTTGTAAGTGCCGTCATAGATGAAACCATACATACTTCCGGCTGCATCACCTTTCTTGCTGATGTAAGCAGGCATTGTTTTGTATTTATTATCCCAGTTGACGAAACTAATCATATCATCCTGTCCGTAATTGAGCTCCACAATCTTATTGCTGTTGAAGGCAATGTTGAAGTTAGAGGTCCAAGTGAAGTTTTTCTCTTTGATATTGATAGTTTCCAGAGTAAGCTCGAAACCTTTATTGCGCAGTTTACCAACATTCAATGTAGCGCTGGAGTAACCGGAACTTGCAGGCACGTCTGCACCCAACAACAGGTCTTTGGTAGTTTTGATATAGTAGTCCATTGTGACGTTGATACGTCCGTCAAAGAAGCCTAAATCCAAACCTAAGTCATATTGTTCAGTAGTTTCCCATTTCAGTTTTTCGTTAGCCATAGAACCTAACACATAACCGGGATAGAAGGAGCTGTCCCAAGGATATTTGTATACATTGGAACTGGTTACCAATTGTGCCATGTAGTCGAAGTCGCCAATACGGTTGTTACCTGTGAGACCCCAGCTTACGCGCAATTTACCATTAGATAGCCAAGGAAGTGGATTGGATACGAACTTCTCACGTCCGAATGCCCAAGCCAGTGAGGCTGATGGGAAGTAACCCCAACGATTGTCCGGAGAGAACTTGGAAGAACCGTCAGTACGCATAGATGCTGTAACATAATACTTGGAGGCATAGTTATAGTTGATACGTCCCAGGTAAGATATCATCGCATTTTCGCCTTGTGATGCTGTAACAACCGGAGTTGCAGAACCTTTACCGATACCGGACATGCCGAAGGCCTCGTTTGTAATCTGTTCCTGAGTGATGCTGCTCAGATAGCTGGTGTACTTCTGGAAAGTGGCACCGACCAAAGCGTTCAGGTTATGATCGTTCTTTGCATAAACGTATGACAACGTATTTTCATTCAGGTAGTTTCTTGTTTCCTGTTGTCTCAGGAAGGCATTGATACCCTTACTTTGAGTATTAGACGGATGCGTGTTACCGGTACGGGTCTGGCTTCCGTTGAACTCTTCTCTCTTGATGTCACGTCCGGTGTATCCGGCAGTAGTTTTGAACTTCAGGTTCTTGATGATTTCCCATTCTACACCTAAGTTGGCTTGCAGATGGTTGGTAGTAGTGCGGCGATATTCGTTCTTTGCAGAAAGTACCGGATTGAAACGATAGTCATTGCTCATGTCCACATCGTTATCGTAAAGTTCTGCCAGAAGGTCGGAACCGGAAGGAGAAACTGGGCGGTAACCCCATACACTATACATCAGTGAGTTGGATACACTTGTTTGTGCAGCAGAAGGATCGGGACCGTTCTGTACGTTACTTGCAAAGTTTGCATTTGCATTGATTTTTATGCTCTTGTTGATTCTCTGGTTGAAGTTGAAACGACCTTGGTAACGAGAGAGGTCGGAGTTAATGATGACACCCTGCTGGTTACTGTAAGAGAGGGATGCAGAGTAATCCATCTTATCGCTACCACCGGTTAAACCTACATAGTGGTTGTGACTGATAGCTGTGCGATAGATCTCATCTTGCCAGTCATAGCTCTTAAATCTTTTATAGTCATCAAGAGTTATGCCATCTTTTAAATAGTAATAAGCAAACTCATCCACTTTTTCTCCGTCTACATCTTTTGTGTTTCCTTCCATGATTTCTTTTTGCAGGCTGACAAAGTCGTAGCCATTCATCATATCCATTGTGTTCTTAACCTTGCTTACGCTGACACTACCATTATAAGAAAGAGTGGCTTTTCCAGCTTTACCTTTCTTGGTTGTGATGATAACAACACCATTGGCACCACGCGAACCATAGATTGCAGTTGCAGAGGCATCCTTCAATACGTCGATAGATTCGATATCGTTCGGGTTGAGGGCACTCATACCGGAAGTTTCGCTGGGGAATCCGTCAATTACGTACAGTGGGGCAGTACTCTGAGTCAATGAGCCGGCACCACGGATTACGATATTGAAGTTGTCACCCAAACCACCATCTGTAGAAGATACCTGTACACCGGCGATACGTCCGCCTAATGTCTCAGCTACGTTGTTGATAGGAGTTTTTGTCAGGTCACTCATGTTAGCCTTACCGATAGCTCCGGTCAAGTCGCGGCGTTTAACGTCACCATAACCAACGGCCACAACAACGACTTCATCCAGCGCTTGTGCATCTTCTTGCAATGTAACATTGAACGTCTTTTGATTTCCGACTTTGATTTCTTGTGTTTTGTAACCTACAAAAGAGAATTGCAGTACATCAGAGGGTTTAACGTTGTCAATCTTGAAACTACCGTCAAGTGTGGTGATGGTTCCGTTAGTAGTTCCTTTCACAACGACACTAACTCCGGGAAGCTCTCCCATTGTGTCGACAACTTTACCTGTAATTTGGCTTCCTGTCTGTGCTTGTACTCCTAATACACAGCAAAGAAAAGTTGCCAATAGAATTAAGGTTACTTTCTGTTTCATAAATATTAAATTAAATTAGTTATTAAAAGGGTTCTTCTTTCTTACTATAAGACTCGAATCACAATGCAAATGTATGCGATTGGATAGGAGACGACTTTAGTTTTTAGTTCGCAAAAAGTACGAATTTGTACATTCTTGATAAAGAATCGCTGTTCTGTACGATTCTTTACTCTGTTCTCTGGTTATTGCCTGTCTTTACCAGCTCCAGTAGCTCAGAGAGCTCTTTTACCATCTCAGGATGTGCTGCCGCCACGTTGTTTTTCTCCGATGGATCTATGGAAATATTGTACAACTGAGGCTGTGGATTGTTTCCTAACTCCATCTTTGTCCAATGTTCAATGGCAGGCTTGTCACTCGGTTCGATATACTTCCATGCACCTTGAATGATAGAGAGGGTATTGTTCAGATTTTGCTGCACTACGTAGTCACATCCGGTGGTATCTTTGCCTAAGAAAGTACCCAGTTGGTCGCGGCTGTCCGGAGCAACGGTTGCAGGGGTAAGGGGATGATTTAATAAAGCTGCAAGAGAACCATATACATCAATCATCGAGAACAAAGCCTGTTGTTTACAGGGTTGAATGCCCGCAGGCCAGCGTACAATGAACGGAATCCGTGTTCCGGCTTCGTAGGCACTATACTTTCCACCGCGATATTGCTTCATAGGTGTATGACCGTTCAGCAGTTCGAGAGCTTGATCTTGATAACCGTCATCAATCACGGGGCCATTGTCGCTACAGAATACGAAGATGGTATTGTCGGCAAGATGAAGGCTGTCCAGAGTGTTCATGATTTCGCCTACTGTCCAGTCCAGTTGCAGGATGACGTCGCCACGGGTGCCCATGCCGCTCTTTCCGGCAAAACGGGCATGGGGGACGCGGGGAACATGTACGTCTTGCGTACCCATATATAAGAAGAAAGGTTCATTCTTATGATTCACGATAAAATCTTTAGCTTTACCGGTGATGACGTCGGCAATGTCTTCATCTACCCAAAGGGCGGATTTACCACCGGTCATCCAGCCGATGCGAGGGATACCATTAACAATGGTGTTATTATGTCCCTGGCTCGGTTTCAGTTTTACGAGTTCCGGATTTTCCAGTCCGGTAGGCCAATCGCCCACTTTGTGGTTGTAGTTGACGGTTATGGGGTCGTTAGGGTCGAGACCTACGACGTGACCGTTCTCTACGAATACACAGGGCACGCGGTCTACGGTGGCTGGTATGATGTATTCGTAATCGAACCCAATGTCTTGGGTATTCGGTTTAATGAGATGGTTGAAGTCAGTGCCGCCTTTAGGACCGAGTCCCAGGTGCCATTTGCCGACGGCTCCGGTGGCGTAGCCTTCTGCTTTGAACATATCGGCCATGGTGACACAGGCTGTGTCGATAATCAGTTCTGAATTGCCCGGAGCGATGCCGGTGTTTTCTTGTCGCCATGGATACATACCCGTCAGCAAGCCGAAGCGGGAGGGGGTGCTGGTGGAGGAGGTGGCATAGGCATTGGTGAATTGTACTCCTTGTCCGGCAAGGCGGTCGATGTTGGGGGTACTTATTTTGGTGGCACCGTAGCAACTCAAGTCACCGATGCCAAGGTCGTCGGCAATCAGATATATAACGTTAGGTTTCTGACGGGAATTGTCAGCAGTTTCTTTTTTCGACGGATTTCCGCACCCTGCTATCAGGGCTGCGCCCGGAAGGAGGGTCCATAAAGAGGAGAATTGTTTCATAGTTCCTTGACTTTAGATTATTATTTCTGAGGTCAAAGGTAGCGGCTTTCTCCGAATTATGTGTATAAAGGAGTACGAGGGAAGGACGAAAAAGTACAAAAGATGCATGGAGTACATACTTGATACTTTGCCAGCCTATTGCCACCCCTTTGGCAAAACTTTGCCAGTTAAGTGGCAAGAAACTTACTCTTCTTCCTCGTCGTCCTTCTCCTCCTTGCCCGCGTCTTCCCCCTTGCGGTAGGCAAGTGGACTTACGTGGTACACGTCTTTGAAACACTTCGAGAAGTAGCGCGACGAACTGAAACCTATTTTATCTGATATTTCAGTGATATTCAGTTCCGGATTGTTTCGCAGCATCAGGGCACCCTTTTTCAGACGGATGGTCAGGATGAAGTCGTTCGGCGTCTGTCCCGTGATGGCTTTCAGCTTGGTGAACAGGTTGGTACGTGCCATAGCCATTTCGCGGGCGAAGACGTTGACGTTGAACTCTGTATCGTCCAGATGCTTTTCGATGATGGCGATGGCGCGGTCCAGAATGTCCTTGTCTATCGGGTTCGTTGCCAGCATCTGTGCGTATGCCTGTGGTTGCTTGCTGAACTTCTCTTGCAGGAGGATGCGCGAATTCACCAGGTTGTTGCAGCGTGAAATCAATAGGTTTGTATTGAATGGCTTGGTGATGTAATCGTCCGCACCGATGCGCAGCCCCTCGATGTTTTGTTCTACGGCGGTGCGTGCGGTGAGCAGCACTACCGGGATGTGGCAGGTGTTGAAGTCATTCTTTACCTGTTTGCAAAGTTCCGTACCGGACATCTTGGGCATCACTACGTCGCTCACCACGATGTTTGGCATTTCCTTCTGTATCAGTTCCAGACCTTCTTCACCGTCTGCGGCAGTCAGCACCTGGTAGAAGGGGCGGAAGATGTTTGCTAACATTTCGCGGATGGAGTCGTTGTCTTCCACGATGACCATCTTGACGTCCGGCATGCGTTTTATAGGGGCATTCTCTTCCAGTTCGGCTTTGAGGGAAGCATCTGTTTCGGCAGTCTGAGGCTGCTCTATTTGCAACACGGTTTCGGTCTTCTTGCTGATTTCTTCTGCGGTGAACGGGGCATTTCCCAGATGCAGGCGGACGATGAAGCTGCTGCCTTTGCCCAATTCGCTCTCTACCCGGATAGTACCGTGATGCAACTCTACAATACCTTTCGTCAGGGCCAGGCCAATCCCGGTGCCGCCACTGCTGAGGCTGTCCATCTGTTCGGTCTGATAGAAACGGTCGAATATCTTGTCTACCTCATTGGCATCGATGCCGCTACCGGTATCAGTCACGCGGATAACGGCTTCGTTACCTTCCGTGGTGATGCTGAGGGTGATGGTGTCTTCAGCCTGAGTGTGCTTGATGGCGTTGGAGAGGAGGTTGTTGATAACCTTCTGCATCTGTTTCTGGTCGTACCACACTTCGAGGCTGTCGGTGTCCTTTTCGAAGTTGAAGTTGATCTGCTTGCTGCTGGCGTACTCCATGAAAATCAAATAGTTCTCATAGAGGAAGTGTACAATGTTGTGCGGACTGACTTTCACCTTCATATGTCCCTGTTCCTGCTTGCGGAAGTCGAGGAGTTCGGTGATTAGTTCGCGTAGCTGGATGCTGTTCTGGTAGATACTTAATATCTTATTATAGATGGTAGGCGTGAAGTTCTGCAACTGCATCAGTGTCTCCACCTGCGACACGATGAGTGTGAGCGGAGTGCGGAACTCATGCGAGATGTTGGTGAAGAAGCGTAGTTTCGACTGGTTTAGTGCTTCCACATCTTGTATGTGTTTCTGCTCGTACTTCAACGACTCACGCAGTTTAATTCTCGATTTATACGTCCTGACCAGATACCACAGCAGGATGCCCGTCACTATCAGATAAATGAGATAGGCAAGTGTTGTTCTGTAATAAGGAGGCAGCACATGGATGGTCAGGTGTACCTGTGGACAGAGTGATTCTTCTTTGCCTTTGGGCTTTATAAGCAGATTATACGTTCCTGCATTCAGGTTAGTATAAGTAATCATGGGCTGGCCGCGCGTACTGTTCCAGTCGTCGGAGAAGCCTTCCAACTTGTAGATGATTTCATCTTTGTTGGCTGCCACATAGTTGGAAGTGGCGAACTCAATACTGAACATTGTCTGGTTAGCATTCAGGGTAATCTCCTGCGTATGGCATAAGGATTGCGCTAAAATGCCCGTTTCATCGGCAACTTTCACTTCGGAGCCATTCACAATGAGGCGGGAAAGGATAATCTTATAAGGCTTCGGGGTGAAGTTTAGTTCCAGTTCATTGAACGAAAGCATGCCTTGCGTGCCGCCAAGGAATATCTCACCGTCGCGCGTTACGCAAAGGGCGTTCTCGTTGACGGCTGTCAGTGGGAAACCGTTTTCTACACTGTAGTTCTGGAATTTCTCTGTCTTCTGGTCGAAGATGGAAAAGCCCTGATTGGTGGTAAGTATCAGCTTGCCGCTTACGGGGGACTCTTGCGTGTCGTAGATGCAATCGCTGACGAGCCCGTTTGAGTCTTTATCGAAGTTCTCGAAGTCATTTGTTGCCGGGCGGTAGAGGTCGAGTCCACTGCCCGAGGTAGAGAACCACAGGCGGCCCTGGCTGTCCTGCATGATGTTGTTTACATTGTTGTTGCTGAGGCTGCGCAACTGTGTCACGTTGTGGCGGTAATTGGTCAGCTTGTTCGTATCGAAGCGATAGGAGAACACCCCTTCGCCTGTGGCAGCAATCCAAAGCGTGCCGTTGCTGTCCATTTCCAGATCAGCCACCATGGCTATTTTGCGCCCTTCTTTGGTATCTTTAAACAGTTGCCGGCACTTTCCATCCCGGGGATTGAACAGACATACGCCATTTTGGGTAGCGATGATTAATTGGTCCTGATAAGGTGCTATGTCCCGGACAATGTTCGATGGGAGGGTTTCCGGATTTCCTTCTTCCATGCGGTAATGAGTGAATATGCCTGTGCGGATATCCAGTTTGTTTAGTCCGCCGAGGTGAGTGCCTATCCAGATGATTTCCTTGTCGGAGTCATAATAGAGAGCCTTCACGTTGCTGTGGGAGATACTGTTGTGTCCTTGTCCGGCAAGATACCACTTGAACTCGCGTGTGCGACGGTTATAGAAGTTCAGTCCGCCGCCTTCCGTGCCAATCCACAGATTACCGTTTTTATCCTCGATGGTACGCCCTACAATAGGGTTACTTAAGCCTTCTTTCTCATGCCTGGAAACTTTGTAACTGGTGTAGATTTCATATTCGGGATTGAAGTAGTTGACACCGCCGAAATAAGTACCCAGCCATAGCGTGCCTTGATTATCTTTTACGATACACCAGATGGAGGAGTGGGTGAGTCCTTCGTTTTGCGTATCGTCTGCAGTATGGTTCTGGAAAATGCCTGTCGATTTATTATAGCGGTTCAGACCGTTGAAAGTCCCTATCCATATATTGCCGAGATTGTCCTCGCAACAGGCTCTCACGAAGTCGGAAGATATGCTGTGCGGATTTGCCGGATCATTGCGCAGGTTCTCGATGCTTCCGTCTGTTTTCACCCGAAAGAGTCCCTTTTCCCAACTGCCTATCCACAGTTCGCCTGCGTTGTCCTGATAAATGCTGGTGATGTTTCCTTTATCAATGGGGTGCGTCAGTTGGTGCCCGTCCAGTTTCAGTTTGAACACTCCCTCGCTGGTGGTACCTATCCACATCTCTCCTTTGTCCTCGAACATACAGGATATTTCGATGTTTTCTCCTGCCATCTGGTAGTAAAGGTCGAAGTTGTCGGTTTGTTCGTTGTAACGGTATATCTCGTTCTTCTTCCCGATGAAAAGGCCGTTTTGGTAGTATATGCTGTTGATGTTTCCTTGGAGCAGGGTGGTGAATCGTTGAGTGGTCAGGTCGAACTGGGCGACCCCTTCGGTGCAGAGCAGATAGATTTTCCCGTTCTGGTCTCCCGCCATGCGCAGTACGGTGTTGCAGAAAAGGCTGTAAGGGTCATTCTTGCTTAGCTTGTAGGTCTGTATATCGTTACCGTTGTAGCGGTTCAAACCTTCGCGCGTACCAATCCACAAGATACCATTCTCGTCAATGTACAGGCTGTTGACGCTGAACTGTGATAAACCGTCATCGGTGGTCAGATGATTGAAAGTGATATTCTGGCTGTGTAGGTTTGCCGCCACTATGCTCACTAAGACAAGTAACAGCGTTCTGATAAACTTTTGCACTTTTCCTCCGGTATTTTAAGGTTTCAAACACAAATATAAGGTATTTTGCTCAGAGGGATGAAGTTTCCAGCCCTGTTTTTATGGTTATGTCTGCCAAAATGTATATTTTTGGGGGTTTGCCGGACGAATTTAGACTTTTGCATTAATAAGGAAGGCGTATATTTGCATAGCAATTTTAAATCTATTATAAAATATCATGAATAACCTCCAATCTATTGTATCCCATTTCAATACGAAGGGTACAGTCAACGAAATCCAACCTTTGGGCAGCGGACTGATTAACGACACGTACAAAGTGACTACTCTCGAAGCAGATGCCCCCGACTATGTATTACAACGTATCAATCATGCCATCTTTCAGAATGTTGAAATGTTGCAGGCTAATATCGAAGCTGTTACCCGTCACATTCGCAAGAAACTTGTGGAGCAGGGTGCGGAAGATATTGACCGTAAAGTGCTTTCTTTCATTCCCGCCGATACGGGAAAAACATTCTGGTATGATGGTGAGAACTATTGGCGTATCATGACATTCATCCCCAATGCCAAGACTTATGAGACGGTGGATGCCGAATATTCTTATTATGCCGGTGTAGCTTTCGGTAATTTCCAGGCAATGCTTGCGGATATACCTGATACATTGGGTGAGACGATTCCCGATTTCCATAATATGGAGTTCCGGTTGAAACAACTCCGTGATGCGGTGGCGGCAGATGCTGTGGGTCGTGTAAAGGAAGTGCAGTATTATTTGGATGAGATAGAGAAACGTGCGGACGAGATGTGCAAGGGTGAACGTTTGTACCGTGAAGGCAAACTACCTAAGCGGGTGTGTCACTGCGATACGAAGGTCAACAATATGATGTTTGATGAAGACGGCAAGGTGCTTTGTGTGATTGACCTTGATACTGTGATGCCTAACTTCATCTTCTCTGATTTCGGTGATTTCCTCCGTTCTGCAGCCAATACAGGAGCCGAGGATGATGAGAATCTGGATAATGTGAACTTCAATATGGAAATCTTCAAGGCATTTGCAAAGGGCTATCTGGAGTCAGCAAAGGTCTTCTTACTTCCATTGGAGATTGAAAATCTGCCGTATGCTGCTGCATTGTTCCCCTATATGCAGTGTGTCCGTTTTCTGGCGGATTATATTAATGGTGATACGTATTATAAAACTAAATACCCGGAGCATAACCTTGTGCGTACGAAAGCGCAGTTCAAACTGTTACAAAGTGCGGAGGAGCATATGCCGGAGATGCAGGAATTTATCAAGGCTTCATTGGGATGAGCAATTGTGGCTCATAACCGCTCAGAAAGGAAGAAAATCAGTATTAAAGTAATTATGAATAAAAGAACCTTTGCAGCCCCCTTGTGGAAATTTGCAGCCCTGTTGATAGCCCTGCTTTGTATTTCCCCTTTGTCTGCAACTAACCCCCAAAAGAAAGAAATGAAAGAGTTGAATGTAAAGAAAGTAAGTTTGGCAAATATGTCAGTAGAAAATGTTCCTGCATTGCTCGATGAAGAAAAGGTACCTTTTCAACCAATCAACACTGTGAATTGGAAAGCATTTCCTTATCAACCGGAAGTGCAATTCCGCATAGCCCATACGACTGATGCCATTCTGTTGCATTATAAAGTAAGAGAAGCCAGTGTGCGTGCTGTAGCTGCCGGAGACAACGGTGCTGTGTGGGAAGATGCCTGTGTGGAATTCTTTTCCATTCCTGCCGGAGACGGAATTTACTATAATGTGGAGTGCAACTGTGTCGGAACCCTCCTCATTGGTGCCGGTGCCGGACGTAATAACCGTGAGCATGCACCACAGGAAGTGATGGACGAAGTGCAACGTTGGTCTTCTCTGGGTCGCAAAGCCTTTGAAGAACGGGTAGGCGAGTGTAGCTGGGAACTTGCGTTGGTCATTCCTTATTCCGCTTTCTTCAAACATCAGCTCACTAACCTCGATGGAAAGGCGATTCATGCTAATTTCTATAAATGCGGCGATAAGTTACAGACTCCCCATTTCCTTTCCTGGAACCCCATCAACCTGGAAAAACCGGATTTCCATCGTCCTGAATTCTTCGGAACGCTGAATTTCGAATAACTACGTATTCATTAAAAGGACTCTGACTATTTCCAGTCCTTCAGATTATAGCTTGCTTCTACCGCTCTTTCTATATCATCAGGAAGAGTGGGGAAGAAGTCTATCCCTGTTATCCGCTCCACTTCGTCCACTGTATTCACATAAGCATCCAACGGATTATTTCCCTCATTATTTTTATAGATAAAACCGATGGCTTTCGGCTTTTTATGCAAAGAGAGTATCACCTTGAAAAAGGCATCGGGTACGGCAACCTTGTGCTCGCCTATCGTTTGCGGCTTACGGTTGTAGAAGATGGGCCCGGCTACGATGTACAGGCAACTGTCTTTCTTTACCCATTTTCGGCATTTCTGTTCGAGTTCGTTCCAGTCTCCACGGTTCAGGTTGTGGTGCTGCGGGCAGATATTGGTCATATAGAAACTTTCTATCATGGCTTGGCGACTCCATTTGTTGTCGCCTGCCGGGCAGAGGTGGCCGCGATCCCAGCCACTGCCTTTATAGTCTTGTGTGGTGACGGCTTTCGTTTTAGGCAAGTCAGGGTCAGGATGGAAGTTGTTGATACGCTCGGTATTTTCTTTTAAACGTTCGGGAGTTAATTTCCAGGCTACCCAGTTTGCAATGCGGGTGTTGGAGTTATAGGATACGAGGTATCCGGTGCGTTGCAGAAGGATTTCGGGGGTGCCGGGGACAGTGGTTTGTTTGATGTAGACGTCGGAGTCTTGGAGGGTATTCTGGGCAACGGCTTCTATCGGTTTGCTGTCTACAGCGTCTTCTTTGGAGGGGATTGTCTGATAGGCGGTGATGATGCCACATACTATCAGGACTATCAGTAGCATTAGTTGGTTCTTACTATTCTTTTGTTTCTTGCTTTTCTTTCTCATAATCTGTGTGGGTAAGATGGCGCAAAGATAACAAAAAAGAAGGTGTATCAAAAACACAAAGCCTTTGATGCACCTTCCTGTTATTAGAAAGTATTTTTTTACCTCACAATACCTTTCGAACCCCGTACAAAGTTGATGATATTGTGTATCTCATCACTCATCGGTACTTGGTCTTCAATTTTTTGTAAAGCATCGTGTATACTGAAGTTACCTTGATAAATCAACCGGTAAGCATTTACAATATGGCGCAAAATGCGGTCGGAAACCTGATGCTGGCTTTGCAGTACTATGGCATTGATGCCATGATACTCTGCCGGATTACCATTCATGATGACATAAGGTGGAACATCCTTCGCGATGCGGCATCCTGATTGTATCAGTACCCAACTTCCGATGTGGCACTTTTGTTGCAGAATGACGTTGCTACTCAAAATCGTGTAGTCATTAACAATGCAATCACCGGCTAAGATAGTCTTGAGTCCTATTACACAGTGGTTACCGATTTGCACGTCGTGGCAGAGGTGTACACCGTCCATGAGGAAGTTCTCGTTGCCGATACGCGTAGCATCGCCTTCGTGCGTGGCACGGCTTATGACTACATTTTCGCGAATATCGTTCTTGTCACCGATAATCAGTAGACTCTTTTCACCCGTATAGTGGAAATCTTGCGGAGTAGTACCGAGTACGGCGCCATGATGCACTTTGTTGCCTTGTCCCATACGAGTACCTTCGAGAATGCGTGCACCAGACATGATTATGCAATCATCGCCAATCTCTACATCGCCTTCGATATATGCGAAAGGCTGAACTGTTACATTCTTGCCGAGCTTTGCGGCAGAATCTACAAATGCTAATGGACTTATCATAGTTATTAGTTATTAGTGATTAGTTATTAGTTACCAGTGGTTCGTTTCTTTGATAGCAAATAACTAATCACTAATAACTAATAACTGATATTATTCTCTTCCTCCTCCGAGTGCCTGATACAGACTAATCACAGCCTGCATGCGGTCGAAGGTATCGGATACCTCAGAGGTTTGTGCGCTGAGGTAAGATTGCTCGGCGGACAGCACTTCGAGGTACGTTGACGTGCCTAAGTTAAACAATTCTTTTGTATCTTCTGCAGCTTTGCGGGCAGAATTTACCTGAATATCACGAGAAACAGCTTTTTCTGTGGTCATTTGATATTGATACAAAGCATTGCTTACTTCATTTCCGGCATTCAGAAGAGCATTCTGGAACTGAATTTTGGATTGCTCCTCCTGTGCTTTGGCCTGTTTCAGGCGAGCGATATTGGCACCGCGATAGAACAATGGCTGCGTCAACGAACCTACTGCGGAAGCCAGCAACTTAGCGGGATTTACAATAGCCGAACCGGCACTGTTGGTCCATCCGGCAGAACCGTTTATCGTAATCTGCGGGTAGAAGGCTGCGCGTGCACTGTTAGTATCGTAATAGCTTGCAGCAAGAGCCATTTCGGCTGCTTTCACGTCAGGACGATTGGACAACAACTGTATGGGGACACCGGCGGAGAATTCTGTCGGTAATTGTTGTTCTTCCAATACGCCGCGTTTGATGCTCTGTGCAGGTTGATGTAGCATCAGACACAAAGCATTCTCTGTTTCGCGGATGCTTTGGCGCATGTTGGGCAGGGATGCCAATACTTGTGCATAAGCAGCACGAGTCTGTTCTACTCCGGCGGAAGTGGTGTTGTAGATGCCTGCATCTTTCATGGCCTCTACGGTTTCCACATTCTTTTTCAGGATTTCGGCAGTTTCTTCAGTGATTTGCAACTGGCGGTCGAGCATCAGCAAAGTGTAGTACATGTTGGCTACATTGGCAATCACCTGTGTCTGCACGGCTTGTTCATAGAACTGCGTCTGTTTCAGTGATACCTTTGCTGCGCGTTTCGGGTTCAGTATCTGACCGAAAAGGTCGATTTGCCAGCTTGCTGTTACGGGGAGCGAGTAAGTCTGTGTCGCTTTTCCCTTATCCCAGCTGCTTACGGTGCCTTGCGGAGACAATGCCAGTGTGGGGGCATAAGCCAGACGTGCAGACATGAGGGCAGCTTCAGCCTTTTTTACATTCAGGGCAGCACTGCGCAGATCAGGATTGTTAGCGAGTGCTTGTTCAATAAGTGCTTGCAACTGAGGGTCGGTAAAGACTTCCCTCCAGGGCAGGTTGCCGAAATTGGCAGTATCGGCGGCAAGTGTATCGTTCACGGCTGTCGTGTCACGATACAGTCCGGCAGCCGTAATGTCTTCGGGTCTGTCGTATGATTTGTAGATGTGGCAACTGCTCAGCAAAGCAGTTGCACACATCAAGGTTACTATTTGTTTCTTCATATTCATTTCTAAAGTATCTTCTACTTACTACTTAACTACTTACTACTAACTACTTAGTATATTGTTCTATTTCCGGTTCTGCATCCGAATTGTCCACATCGGCCCATTCCATCGGCTTGAATTTCTCTTGCAGATATTGGAATGCCACGAACAACGCAGGTACAATGAAAATCTGCAATATCATACCGATCAACATACCACCGATAGCCGAGGTACCCAGTGTACGGTTACCGTTAGCTCCCGCACCGGAAGCAATCATCAACGGAATCAAACCGACAATCATAGCCAATGACGTCATCAGAATGGGGCGCAGACGGGCGGCGGCACCCAGTACGGCTGCCCATGTGATACTCATACCCATCTTACGACGGTCGAGGGCAAACTCAATAATCAAGATGGCGTTCTTCGCCAACAGACCCATCAACATAATCAATGCAATCTGCATATAAATGTCGTTCGACATGGACCCCATTATCATCTTCAGGACGGATATGTTACCGATGGCACTCATACCGTTGACGAACAGGAAGCTACCCAACAGACCGAATGGAATAGACAACAACACGGCAAGAGGCAGGATGTAACTTTCGTACTGTGCACTCAGCAACAGGTAAACGAATACGAAGCAGAGCACAAAGATCAAACCGGTGGTACTGCCACTGGTTTCAGCCTCTTCACGTGCCATACCACCCAGCTCATATGCAAAACCAGTAGGCAGGTTCTCTTTGGCAACTTCGGAGATGGCAGCCAGTGCCTGACCGGAAGTATAACCGGAAGCAGGTGCAACCATCACCTTCATAGAAGTGTAGAGGTTGAAACGGCTGATGATGTCCGGGCCATATACCTTCTTAATAGAGACGAACTGGGTAATAGGAGCCATCTCGTCACCATTGCGCACCTTGATGCTCGACAACGATTCCAGATTCTTCGTTGCTTCGGGTTCTGCCTGAACCATTACGCGGTACATCTTACCGAAACTGTTGAAGTTGGAAGCATACAGACCGCCGAAGTATCCCTGCATCGTGCTGAGGATATCGCTCGGGCTGAGACCTGCTTTTTTACAGGCTGCTGCGTCGATGTCCAGCATATATTGCGGGAAATTAGGGTTGAAGGTCGTCTTGGCGGAGTTGATTTCCGGACGTGCCTGCAGTGCGGCAGTGTAGTTGTTCACTACATCGAAGAAGTGGTTCAGGTCACCACCAGTCTTATCCTGCATGTTCAACTCGATGTCGCTGGATGCAGAGTAACCCGGAATCATAGGAGGAGCGAAGAACAATACTTGCGCTTCCTTGATAATCTTCTGTGCACGCATGAAGAGCGTGATGTAAACAATGTTGGAGTTCTGCATCGTAGAACGTTCTTCCCAGTTTTTCAGCTTGATGATGATAGAACCGTAAGAAGGTCCCTGACCACCGATGAAGCTATAACCGGAGATAACCGTACGGGATGCAACGGCAGGTTCGGCAGCTACCAGGCTGTCCACACGGTGCAGCACTTCTTGTGCACGTTCCTGTGAAGTGCCCGGAGGCAAGGTTACTACACCCATGATGGTACCCGTATCTTCATTGGGCACCATTCCCGTCGGAGTAATCTTCATAAAGAATATCAACAGCACGATGGATGCTATCACAAGACCGAAAGACAACCACTTCTTTTGGATGAAGAAGAGTACGTGGTTCTTATATTTCTTCAGCATTTTGTCGTAAGCCACATTGAAACCTGTGTGGAAACGGCTGACGAAAGTAGACTTCTTTTCACCATGTTCATCGTGCGGCTTCAGGAAGATGGCACACAATGCCGGACTCAGTGTCAACGCGTTCAATGCGGAGAAACCGATAGCGATAGCCATCGTCAGACCGAACTGCCGGTAGAACGTACCTGCCGTACCACCCATGAAACTTACCGGGATAAATACGGACATCATCACCAGTGTAATAGAAACGATGGCACCACCCAATTCACTCATGGCGTCGATGGAAGCGGCACGGGCAGACTTATACCCCTGGTCTAACTTCGCATGGACACCCTCGACGACGACTATGGCGTCGTCGACCACTATCGCAATGGCGAGCACCATGGCCGAGAGGGTCAGCAAGTTGATACTGAAACCAATGAGTTTCAGCACGAAGAATGTTGCAATCAAAGCTACCGGAATGGCAATTGCCGGAATCAATGTAGAACGTATATCCTGCAAGAAGATATATACTACGATAAATACCAGGATGAAGGCCTCGATCAGTGTCTTGATAACCTCGTGGATAGAAGCGAACAAGAAGTCGTTGGCACTCTGTGCAATGTTGATCTGCAAACCGGAAGGCAGTTTCTCTGAATAGTCGTTCAGCAGTTCTTCCAGGTCTTTGATGGTCTGCGTAGCATTACTACCTGCCATCTGGAATACGATACAACTAACGGCCTTGTGTCCGTTTACGGTATTGTTGAAGCCATAAGTCAGACGTCCCAACTCAATGTCGGCAATGTCTTTCAGGCGGAGTACTTCTCCGTTTTCTTGTGCTTTGATAACGATGTTTTCAAATTCTTCTGCTTGTTGCAGACGTCCTTTGTAACGTATCGTGTATTGGAATGTCTGATTACCGCGTTCGCCGAATTGTCCCGGGGCAGCTTCAATATTTTGTTCTGCCAGAACTGCGGCTACGTCATTGGGAATCAGTTTGTATTGTGCCATGATGTCGGGTTTCAGCCAGATACGCATGGAGTAGTCTGTACCCAGCACCATAGCATCACCTACACCGGCCACACGTTTCACCTCAGGGATAAGGTTGATGTTGGCATAGTTTTCAAGGAATTCAATGCTGTACTGGTCCGTCTCATCGTAAATAGAGAATACCATCAACATGGAAGTTTGTCTTTTCTGTGTGGTTACACCGATTTTGGTAACTTCGGCAGGCAGCAGACCTTGTGCCATAGACACACGGTTCTGTACGTTGACGGCCGCCATATCCGGGTCGGTTCCTTGTTTGAAGTAAATGGAAATGTCGGCAGAACCGCTGTTGGTGGCATTGGAAGTCATGTACATCATGTTCTCCACACCATTGATCTGGTCTTCCAGCGGTGCGATGACAGAGTTCAATACCGTTTGGGCGTTGGCACCCGTATAGGTGGCACGCACTGATACGGTTGGGGGGGCAATGTCCGGATATTGGGTAATAGGCAGCGTTGCCAAACCAATAAGTCCCAGGATAACTATCAACACGGAGATTACCGTGGATAGCACCGGACGATTAATAAATCTATCTAATTTCATGTTATTTAGTGATTAGGGGTTAGTGATGAGTGATTAATAAGTTGCTAATCATTTATCACTAATCGTTAAACCTTAATTAAACGCCGTCTGGATATTACCGTCTTTTTGGTCTTGCAGCGCTTTCTGATACTCGGCTTCTTTCTCGGCAGGAGTGATAGGGCTGATAGCTGCTCCGTCTCTCAGGTTCTGAACGCCTTCAATTACAACTTTGTCGCCAGCTTTCAAACCTTCGGTCACGTAGTAATACTTGCCGTCGTTCAGTTTGAACACTTGTACTTCGGTATTCTTCAAAGTGTTGTCAGGCTGTACTACAAAGACGAATTTCTTGTCCTGAATTTCCGTGGTAGCCGACTGCGGTATCATAATGACATCTGTCATAGGATTAGGGAATACTACGTTACCCGTACCACCACTACGCAGGATGTTGCGTTGGTTGGGGAAAAGGGCGCGCATATTTACAGAGCCTGTCTTCTGGTCAATAACGCCACTGATGGTCTCTACACGTCCGCTATCGGCGTATATGGTTCCATCGATCAGTTGCAGTTGTACGGCAGGCATTTTCTCCAGAATCTCCTTGATGCTGCCACCTTCGTGTATCAGTGACAACAATTGTCTTTCGGTCATGGAGAAGTAAGCGAACATTTCGGAAATATCGGCAACGGTAGTCAGCGGAGTGGCTACGGAAGGGCTGACCAAGCTACCTACACGGTAGGGGATAGTACCTACTACACCATCACTGGGGCTGGTTACACTGGTATACGACAGATTGTTCTTGGCGTTTACTAATTGTGCTTCAGCTTGTGCCAATTGTGCTCTGGTTTGTGCCAATTGGTTTTCGGCCATTTGCAGATCGTAGTCACTGATGATGTTTTTCTTATTCAGTTCACGCTTATTATTCACGGTGAGTTCCTGCGTGCTCACGGCAGCTTTGGCTGTTTCAACAGCAGCTTTAGCTGAGTTCACAGCAGCCTGATACTGTACGGGGTCGATACTGAACAGCACCTGTCCCTTACGTACTACGGAGCCCTCGTCCACGTGCAGTTTGGTGATGAAACCGCTTACCATCGGGCGAATTTCTACATCTTGTTTACCTTTAATAGTCGCTGGATAACTATTTGTCAAATTAGCAGTGGTGGTATTCACTGTAATTACTGCGAATTCGGGTGTTTTACCCGTAGTTTTGTCACCTTGTCCACAACTGAACAGTGACAGGCAACAGCATGCCAATAAAATCAATCTACTCTTCATACTCGTAATTATTCTCTGTCTTTTGGTTTATTTTTTCATTTTGATGAATAAAGGCTTTTATGTCTTGTCATAGTTGGATTGCACGGTAGGCAAAGGGAAAACTAAAAGCACTCTCTCGGTTTTCAGAGTGCAAAATTATCTATTTTTGAACAGATTAGTTCTATATTGACGCATTTTTAACTATGTTTCATACATCTATTATATATAGAGGACTTCTTAGGGTTATAGAGATGGTTTGCGTAGTGAGTACTGGTGAATAATTATCCTTCCTTCTTTAGTTCCTATTTTCGTCTGTATATATTTGATAATTCCTTTTAGCAAACTCGGTTCTTTCCCATAAAAAATGATATTTAACCGAATTTGTACCGAGTTTATACCGAATCTGTACCGAATTTGCATAGGACTGATTATATAGACGGACCAATCGTTGGGTTTAATTGGTTATTGGGCGGGTTCTGAATTAAATTCAACGATTGATTACCGTTGACTACCTGTCTGGGAACGAACCTTTCCCTGTTATCATCTGTTTTTAAATACTATATTGCTCTTTTTTGATTAAAATACTGTAAAGCATACTGCTTATTAATGGATAACCTTTATTTTTGCAGGATGTTACGTAACAAATATTCGAATATGAAACCTCTTTTCAATCGTTTGGCGGGTGTTGCCGCCGTTGCTGCTGTACTTTATTCCTGCGCCAGTATCGGGCGTCCGGAGGGTGGTGCTTATGATGAGACTCCTCCACGCTTTGTAAGTAGTACGCCGGCGCCGGGTGCACTCAATAATAACCGGAAGAGAGTTTCGATTGAATTCGACGAGTTCATCAAGCTTGAGAAACCGGGGGAGAAAATCGTGATTTCCCCACCTCAGGTGCAACAGCCGGAGATAAAATCCAACGGGAAGAGGGTTATCATCAACCTGAAAGATTCACTCAAGCCGAACACTACTTATACGATAGACTTCTCAGATGCTATTCAGGATAATAACGAGGGCAATCCGTTGCCTGACTTCGGATTTACTTTTTCCACAGGTACCGCTCTTGACTCGATGGTCGTTTCGGGCACTGTGCTGAATGCGGCAAATCTGGAGCCGGTGAAAGGAATGCTGGTAGGTATGCACTCTAATCTGGCTGACTCCGCCTTTACCACGAAGCCTTTTGAACGGGTAGGGCGTACCGATAGTCGCGGACATTTCACCATCCGGGGGGTAGCTCCGGGCGAATATCGCATTTACGGATTGCAGGATGCCGACCAGAACTTTTATTATAGCCAGCCCAGCGAAATCATAGCTTTCGAGGATTCTCTGATTATTCCATCCATGGATGAACGGGTACGCTTTGATACCCTTTGGAAAGATTCCTTAACGGTAGATACAATTGTGGAGAGGACGTATACCCACTATTCTCCGGATGATGTTATTTTGCGTTGCTTCAAGGAACTGATTTCTTCACAACGTCTCATCAAAAGTGAGCGCCCCGAACCCCGGAAGTTCTCTTTCTACTTCTCGGCCACAGCAGATAGTCTGCCACTGTTGAAGGGGCTGAACTTCGATGAAACCGATGCTTTTATCGTGGAGATGCCTACCGGGCGTATTGATACGCTCAATTATTGGATAAGGGACTCTTTGATCTATCAGATGGATACGCTGAAAATGAGCCTTAGTTATCTGTATACGGATACGCTGAATAAGCTGGTGCCTCGCACGGATACGCTGAAACTTGTATCTAAACTCAGACCAAAATCGGAGAAAGAGTTGGAAAAAGAGCGGGAAAAGAAGGAGAAGGAATTGGAAAAAGCCAAAAAGAAGGCGGAGAAGGAAGGCAAAGAGTATGTGGAACCAACCATTTTCCTTCCTGTTGATGTATATGCTCCGGGCACGATGGATATTTATGATTATATCACTTTCACCTTCACTGAACCGCTGGCAAGTGTTGCCGATAGTGCCCTTCATTTAAGGCAGAAGGTGGACAGCTTATGGCGGGATGTTGCTTTCGACTTTGTGCCGGACTCGCTGAACCTGATGCGTTACAATGTTTATGCGGATTGGGAACCCGGCGAGAGTTATACCTTTGAGGTGGACTCTATGGCTTTTCATGGAATATATGGCCTGTTTACCGATAAGATAAAGAAAGAATTCAAGGTAAAGAAGCCCGAAGAATACGGGCAGATTTACTACAATGTGAGCGGGGCGGATTCGGTAGCATTCGTAGAGTTGCTGGACGGACAGGACAAAGTGGTGCGCACGGTGCCTGTTGTCGACGGACGGGCGGATTTCTACTTCCTGAACCCGGGCAAATATGGTGCGCGCCTCATCAATGATACTAATGGAAACGGTGTGTGGGATACCGGAAAATATGAAGATAAACGGCAACCGGAAAAGGTGTACTATTATCCCCAGGTGATAGAGCTAAAGGCCAACTTTGACCTGACGCAGACCTGGAATATACATGAAAAGCCGCTGGATAAACAGAAACCGGTAGAACTCAAAAAACAAAAACCAGATGAAGACAAGAAAAAGAAAAATCAAAATAACCGCAACTCCGGCAATCGCCGGTAAGCGTGGATGGGTATTCTGTCTGTTAGGAGCCCTTTTGCTAACTATTGCTATTCCTGCTCGAGCGCAATGTACGGCGCAAAATACCGCATTCCAGTCCGGTGAGCATGTGATGTATGATTTGTACTTTAATTGGAAGTTTATATGGAAGAAGGTTGGGCTGGCAAGCCTGACGACTTTCTCCACTACTTACCAGTCGCAACCTGCCTACCGCTTCAATTTGCTTTCAGTGGGTAGTAAGAAGACGGATTTCTTCTTTAAGATGCGCGATACGTTGACATGTTATGTCACGGAAAAACTGGAGCCGCTCTACTTCCGTAAGGCGGCAGAAGAAGGAGACCGCTATACGGTGGACGAAGCTTGGTTCTCCTATAAGGACGGATTGTCTCATGTGAAGCAAAAACGTACGTGGCGCGACCATCCACCACAGGAAATGGAGTACAGCGATACCCGTTGTATTTTTGACATGCTGAGCATTCTGGCACAGGCGCGTTCTTACAATCCGGATGATTATAAAGTGGGCGATCGCATAATGTTCCCTATGGCTACCGGCCGTAGGGTAGAAGAACAAACGCTGATTTATCGTGGGAAAGAAGATATAAAGGCGAATAATGACACTATTTATCGTTGCCTTGTCTTCTCTTTTGTGGAATACAAGAAGGGGAAAGAAAAAGAGGTGATTACTTTCTTCATTTCAGACGACAAGAACCACCTCCCCATTCGTTTGGATATGTATCTTAACTTCGGCTCGGCAAAAGCTTTCCTGAAGAGTGTTCAGGGTAATCGCTATCCGATGACTTCGGTGGTTGGGAAGAAGTGAGATAGCTTGTAACTTGTCATTCTCAGACTCTGAACGGTAGCGGGTCTCCTTTTCTGAATACACTGGACTCGAATGTGGCAATCAGTTTGCCGTCCTGATTCGTAACATCTATCTGATAATATCCGGTTGTCCGTCCGATGTACCGTTCGCGTGCTTCGGCATAGAGCGTATCGCCCGGACCGCTGCCACGCAGAAAAGTGATATTGGAAGAAAGGGAGAAAGCCAGTGCGCCGTGCGAATTGGCAGCAGCGGCCAGTGCCAGGTCGGCAAGGGTGAAGATGGCTCCGCCTTGCGTGCGATGTCCGGCATTGAGGTGTTCTTCCGTGATTATGAGCTGTGCTTTGCTATATCCTTCGCGCACTTCCAGCAGTTCTACACCGGTTTGTTCCGCAAAGCGGTCTTTCTTGAAAAATTCTTGTGGGGTCATGTTTTCTATATGATTAAAGAGTTCAATCTATATGATTTATGTGCAAATGTAACAATTTTGCCCTTTTACTGGATAATTTATGAGGGTCTTTTCTGCGAATCTGCGCTACATTTGCTGTCGAAAGAATATGAAACTTTAATAAATAAATCATTATTATGAAAACAATCCTCACAACATTGGGAGTATCTCTCCTTGTTTTGGCAAGTTGCACAGGTCAGAAAAAGCAGCCTGAGAACAACTTTATTCAGGAGAATATTGATAATGCGGTGGCGCAAGAAACTATTCAGACCGACATTATCGAGAAATCAGGGAAAATCTTGAATCCAAGAACCATCAACAAAGACGGTAGCATTGTTTATGTGCCCATTGATGACTGGTGTTCCGGTTTCTTCCCCGGAAATATCTGGTATACGTATGAACTGACAGGCGACAAGAAATGGTTGCCGTTGGCTGAGAAGTATACTGAAGCACTAGACTCTGTGCAATACCTCACCTGGCATCATGATGTAGGCTTTATGATTGGCAGCAGTTACCTGAACGGATATCGTTTTGCCAATAAGGAGGAATATAAACCGGTAATTATCCAGACTGCCAAGTCACTCTCTACTCGTTTCCGTCCGGCAGCAGGAGTGTTGCAATCCTGGGATGCCGATAAAGGCTGGCAGGCCGAACGTGGCTGGAAATGTCCGGTTATCATCGACAATATGATGAATCTGGAACTGTTGTTCGAAGCATCCAAACTTTCGGGTGACTCTACTTATTATAATGTTGCTGTGAAGCATGCCGATACAACCATGGAGCATCACTTCCGCCCCGACAACAGTTGTTACCATGTAGTGGACTATGACCCCGTAACCGGTGAAGTGCGTAAGAGACAGACTGCACAAGGGTATGCTGACGAATCTGCCTGGGCACGCGGACAAGCATGGGCGCTCTATGGATACACCATGTGTTATCGTTATACTCACGACCAGAAGTATCTGGATATGGCAGAAAAGATTTATAACTTTATCTTTAATAACCCGAACCTGCCGGAAGACCTTGTTCCGTATTGGGACTTTGATGCCCCCAATATTCCTAATGAACCGCGTGATGCTTCGGCAGCGGCTTGTACAGCATCTGCTTTGTATGAGCTGAGCACCTATATCCCGGGTAAGAATTATAAAGAAACTGCAGATAAGATAATGGAAAACCTCGGCTCTCCGGCCTATCGTGCTGAAGTAGGGACGAATGGTAACTTCATTCTGATGCACTCCGTAGGCAGTATTCCTCATGGTGCTGAGATTGATGTTCCGTTGAACTATGCAGATTACTACTTCCTGGAAGGAATCATGCGTAAAAGAGACTTGGAGGCTAACAAGAAATTGTTTTAAGGAATAAATATATAAACACAGAGGCACAGAGTTATCTCATTTTACCAATTTACTGAAATCTCTGCGTCTCTATGCCTCTGTGTTCAACAAATAAAAATAGAATGATAAATCGGTTTAGTTTGTTTTTAGGAGGCTTGGGCCTGTTTGCCCTGCAAGGCTGCAAAACTCAGCAGGGAGAGCAGGCACAACTTCCAAATGTTATTTATGTCTTCCCAGACCAGTACCGCAATCAGGCAATGGAATTCTGGGGACAAGACGGGTTTCGCGACAAGGTGAACTTCCGCAACGACCCGGTGCATACACCTAATCTGAACAACTTTGCCCGTGAAGCGCTGGTGTTGAGTTCGGCTCAGAGCAACTGTCCGTTGAGCAGCCCCCACCGGGGAATGTTGCTGACGGGTATGTATCCTAACAAGAGTGGTGTACCTTTGAATTGCAATTCGAGCCGCCCCATCAGCTCTTTGCGTGATGATGTGGACTGTATAGGCGATGTGTTCAGTAAATCGGGCTATGATTGTGCTTACTTTGGTAAACTGCATGCCGATTTCCCTACGCCGAACGATCCGCAACGCCCCGGTCAGTATGTAGAAGACCGTGTGCCTGCATGGGATGCCTATACACCGAAAGAACGCCGTCATGGTTTCAACTACTGGTATTCTTACGGTACATTCGACGAACATAAGAATCCTCACTACTGGGACACAGAAGGAGAACGCCATGAACCGAAGGAATGGTCGCCGTTGCATGAATCCGGCATGGTGGTTTCCTATCTGAAAAACGAAGGGAATGTGCGCGACCCGAAGAAACCATTCTTCATTATGGTAGGTATGAATCCGCCTCATAGCCCGTATCGTTCATTGAACGACTGTATGGAAGAGGATTTCAACCTGTATAAAGACCAACCTCTGGATAGTCTGCTCATTCGTCCTAATGCTGACAAGAAACGTGAGAAGGCAGAGAGCGTCCGTTACTATTTTGCTTCCGTCACCGGTGTGGACCGTGCATTCGGACAAATACTGGAAACGTTGAAAGCGCAGGGATTGGATAAAAATACAATTGTTATCTTTGCTTCCGACCACGGCGAAACCATGTGCAGTCAGTTTACGGACGACCCGAAGAACTCTCCGTATTCCGAGTCTATGAATATCCCATTCCTGGTGCGCTATCCCGGACATATCCAGCCGCGTGTAGATAATCTTCTGATGTCTGCCCCCGATATCATGCCGACGGTTTTAGGCTTGTGTGGTCTTGGCGATTCTATCCCTACCAATGTGCAGGGACGCAACTGGGCACCTCTCTTCTTCGATGAAAAGGCAGAAATTGAACGTCCCGGCGGTGCTTTGTATATCCAGAACCTGGATGGAGAAAAAGATGCGGAAGGCAAAGTACAGACTTACTTTCCTTCGTCAAGAGGATACAAGACGGCACATTATACTTTGGCTTTCTATATTGATAAGAAAGACCATAAGTTGAAGAAGAGCCTGTTGTTTGATGATGAAAAAGACCCTTACCAGATGAATAATCTTTCGTTGGAAGAGAATCAGGAGATTGTTGCAGAACTTTGCCGTGAGATGGGTAAAGAGTTGAAAGCAATAGATGACCCCTGGTACAAGGAACGTATTCTTTCTGACATGATACCTTATTAAAACTCTCCTTTTTTAAATGGTGCTGCCTCCCTCGATTTTTAGGAATCGGAGGGAGGCAGCCTTTTTTTTCAGGAAGTCAGGCAGTGGAATTACTTATTCAGTTTCCACTCGCAACCGTCTTTTGTATCTTTAATAGCGAAACCGAGAGCGGTTAGCTCGTCACGTATCTGGTCGGAAGTAGCCCAGTCTTTATTGGCTTTCGCTTTCATGCGTTGCTCCAGCAACATGTCCACTACCTTGCCGAAAGCAACTTCACGCTCTTCGTTCGAGTCGTTTTCTTCTTTCAGTCCCAGGATGTCGAAGCAGAAGAGGTGGAAGGTGTCTTTCAGGTCTTTCAAGTCTTCGGCAGTGATGGTGTCGTTGCCTGCAATGATATTGTTTATCATACGGGCGCCATCGAAGAGATGGGCGATGACAATAGGAGTGTTCAAATCATCATTCATTGCTTCGTAGCAGTTCTCACGCAATGACTTGACGTTTACACTGGAGGTAGCGGACGGCGTAATCTTCTCCAATCCGTTCACGGCATCCATCAGTCGTGCCAGTCCCTTTTCGGCAGCTTGCAGGGCTTCGTTGCTGAAGTCCACCGTGCTGCGATAGTGTGCCTGCAGGATGAAGAAGCGGATGGTCATCGGGCTGTAAGCCTGTGCCAGCAACTTGTGTGAGCCGTTGAAGAACTCATCCAGATTGATGAAGTTACCATAGGACTTACCCATCTTCTGTCCGTTGATGGTAATCATATTGTTGTGCATCCAGTAGTGCACCATGTCATTGCCTTGTGACGCTACCGATTGTGCGATTTCACATTCGTGATGAGGGAAGATAAGGTCCATGCCGCCACCGTGAATATCGAAATGCTCACCGAGATACTTCTTACCCATAGCCGTACATTCGCAGTGCCAGCCCGGGAAACCGTCACTCCACGGAGAGGGCCAGCGCATGATGTGCTCCGGCTGGGCACGCTTCCAAAGGGCGAAGTCGGCAGGATTATGTTTCTCTGTTTGTCCGTCCAGTTCGCGGGTGGTATTCAGTACATCATCCAGATTGCGTCCGGACAACTTTCCATAATGGTAATCTTTATTATACTTCTCTACATCAAAGTAGACGGAACCTTCGCTTTCGTAAGCATAGCCGTTGTCCAGGATTTCCTTGACAAGCTGTATCTGTTCGATGATGTGTCCCGAAGCATGCGGCTCGATGCTGGGCGGAAGTACGTTGAGCGCTTCCATAGCTTTGTGGTAGCGGTTTACGTAATATTGCACCACTTCCATCGGTTCCAACTGTTCCAGACGGGCCTTCTTTGCAATCTTATCTTCGCCTTCGTCGGCATCATGTTCCAGATGGCCTACATCGGTAATGTTGCGCACATAACGCACCTTGTAGCCCAGATGGGTAAGGTAGCGGAAAAGTAAATCGAAGGTGATGGCTGGGCGTGCATGTCCCAGATGCGCGTCACCGTAAACGGTAGGACCGCAGACATACATCCCTACGTGTGGAGCGTGCAAAGGCACGAATAACTCCTTTTTCCTATCTAAGGTGTTGTAAATCGTCAGTTGATGTTCCATAACGTTTGATATTTAATTCATTTAAAAGCACAAAGTTACAACAATTTCATAAATAATTAGTTCTTCGGTTCTTTTTCTTAATGTTTGTTCTTTGCAAACCGGATACTCAGTCCCACTCTCAGGTTCAGATAGTTTCCCGGTGTTTCTTTTATATTATATTGTTCTAAAACTTCGTGAGTGTATATATTGCTGCGCTGATAGTGTGCTGCGAACTCTCGTGTGTGCACCGTATAGGAAAGGTCTGCCGTCAGGGACACGATGCGGGCTATTGCTTTGGAGACGTAAATGCCCGGAGAGAGGCAGAACCCGTATTGAAGATTCTTGTTGTTGCCGACGGTGACTTTCACTTGTTCCACTTGATTATTCCCTTCCTCTTTACGGAGATAGTCTATTGTGCTTGCGTGCATATATTGTACGCAGCCAAGCGCGAGATAAGGCCTGAAGCTCCATGAATGTATGTCCTGACGGTACATGGCTCCTATGGTATAAGTGGCTTGCATAATATTCTCTTTATCCATAGAACCGGTGTAGGTATAGTAATGGGGCGATGGCTGTGCCTCCATCTTACTCATTAACCTTTCTTCCGAATAAGGTGACGAACCATTGGAGTTTAAACTCAGCGAAACTCCCCAATGCTTGTGGAAGAAATACTGGTATCTCATTGTTATACTTGCAAACGCCCGCTGCTTGCCTTGGAAAGCAATTTCTCCAATCGGACTTTTATAAGAAGACGTGTTGAATTCCGCACCGAATGCAAGGTCGACGAAATGCTCGTTTCGGCGTGTTGATTCCTTTTGTGCATGGGCTTGTGTGCTTATGGCAATAAACAGGCTGAAGCATATCAAGGTGTAGTAGATGGCTCTCATGAAAGTATTGGTTTAAAGTGGGACTGATTAGTAAAGGTTGACTTCGGTTTCTTCTGCAAGGATAGCGCCGTCTTCTGTTTCCAGTTCAATGCGAAATTGATAAGTTCCCGGTTGCGGATAAGTTAACAGTACCTTGTAGAAAGCACCCTGGTCTAAGGTGGTGATAGGCTGTCCCTTCTCCAGACAATCACTGCTGAGGCTGTACCCGCTGAGGTTTTCGCCCAGCAACATCGGAGGATATTCTTTGAACAAATTGTATACATCACTTCCCGCAGGATAATCTTTGTTGAAGTCGGTCAGTGTAAGGATGCGGAAAGCTATGATGGGAGACTTTAGTGTATTTATACTATAGTAATAATCGGCAATCGGGGTGATACGTATCAGATAGGCTTCTTTGGGGCATAGCCCGTTTTCAATACTAACGGGATGTGCTCCGGAGTTGTCGTATTGTTCCAACTTGATGCCTGTTAGTTCAATGATACCTTCACTGGCATCTTCGTCGCAGCACATGGCCGAGGTTAACATGAAGAGTGTGCACAGGCCTGCATAGAGTGCGTTTTTAGTTCTCATATTTGTGTGTATTAGCTCAATAATGGCAAAGATATAAAAATAAGGGTTTGATTGTTTTTCTTTTGAAGATTATCTACTTTTGCCAACCTATTCGTATGGAAAAGAAGCGTGTGTTGTTGGGAATGAGTGGTGGCACCGATAGTTCTGTTGCCGCCATGTTATTGCAGGAAGCCGGTTATGAGGTAACCGGGGTCACGTTCCGTTTCTATGATTCCGAGGGCTTTGAAGAGCATCTGGAAGATGCCCGCCGCCTCGCTTCCCGTCTGAACATCCCGCATATCTTCTATGATGCACGCCGATTGTTCCGTGAACGTATTGTCAGTTACTTCATCCATGAATACCTTTCCGCCCGTACCCCTGTGCCTTGCACCCTCTGCAATAATGAGTTGAAGTGGCCCTTGTTGGCAAAGATTGCCGATGAAATGGGCATTTATTGGGTTTCGACGGGGCACTATGTGCGTAAAGTCTTCCTGGATGGTTCCTATTTCATAGCCCCGGCTGCCGACCGGGACAAAGACCAGACTTTCTTCCTGTGGGGCCTGAAGCAGGATATTCTGGAACGTATGCTTCTTCCGATGGGCGACTGGACAAAGAGCGAAGTGCGTGCTTATGCCGCTAAAAGAGGCTTCGAGCGGGCGGCAACGAAGAAAGACAGTCTGGGCGTTTGTTTCTGTCCGATGGACTACCGCTCTTTTCTGCTCCGTGAAGTTTCCCCTGAACTACTGCCGGGAAAAGGAAGATTCGTCGATGAAAGCGGGGATTTCTTAGGTTGGCACGAGGGATATCCTTTCTATACAATAGGGCAACGTAGAGGCTTGGGAATTCATCTGAATCGTCCTGTCTTTGTTAAAGAACTCAGAAAGGAAACGAATGAAGTAGTGCTCGCCCCTCTCTCATCCCTGTACAAAAACGAAATGCTGCTGAAAGACTGGAATATAGTAGATGATGCCCGCTTGCTCCATCGTGATGATGTCATCGTCAAGATACGCTATCGTAAACAGGCGAACCGTTGCACAGTCAGCCGGACAGAAGAGAATCATCTCCATGTACAACTCCACGAACCACTCGAATCCATTGCCTCCGGACAGGCAGCCGCATTCTATGACGAAGCGGGACTACTGCTTGGGGGAGGAATCATAGTATAACGTTCTCATCAATTATTCTTTTATTGGTTCTCGAACAAAAAATAGTTTACTCTGTTTGTAATAGAAAGACGTCTTGTTTTTGTGAAACAATTAAATTGAATAACCGTATGAAACGTATATATTTTATGATATTGTTTGCCGCTCTGGCAACAATCGTCTATGCCCAGACGGATGATAAGGGATATAAAGAGGGAGCATGGGTACTGAAAGGTGTGACAGGTGTGAATATGTCGCAAACTGCTATGTCGAACTGGTCAGCCGGCGGTGAGAACTCCGTGGCGGGCAATGCTTACCTGAATGGTTCGTTGACACATAAAAGTGGAAACTGGTTGTGGGTGACGAATCTGGTGCTCGATTATGGTTTGTCGAAGACCAAATCTCAAGGAATGAGGAAAAGTTCCGATAAGATAGGGCTGTCTACCCAGTTGGGATATTCTACTAATAATGTGTGGTTCTATACCGTTATGGCGGACCTGAATACCCAGTTTGCCAAAGGATATAATTATCCCGACAAAAGCCATTATATTTCCAATTTCTTTGCTCCGGCCTACTCCAATGTTGCTTTAGGTATGGAGTACCGCCCGAAGAGCAATTATTCTATCTTCCTTTCTCCCGCATCTACCAAGATGACTTTTGTATGCGATGATTATCTTTCGGATTTAGGTTCTTTCGGTGTCGACCCGGGCGATCACTTCAAGATTGAAGCCGGTGCTTATCTGAAAGCTCGTGCGGAATTGCCCGTCATGGAGAATGTGAATCTGATTACTACTGCTGATTTTTTTACTCCTTATAGCAAAGACTTTGGTAATGTGGATGTTAACTGGGATGTACTTATCAGTATGAAAATCAATAAAGTGCTGTCTGCAACGTTGAATATGACCCTGAAGTATGACAATGATGTGAAGACCTTTGAGGATGATGGCACTCAGAGAGGACCGAAGGTACAGTTCAAGGAGATATTGGGGATAGGGCTGGCTTATAACTTCTGATAGGTGTGGTGAGCTTGCTTGTCACCATAGGATAATCCTCCCCGTTACTTTGCCAATGTTTTGCCACCGTGTTGGCAAACTTTTGCCACAGCCTTGGCAAACTTTTGCCACCGTGTTGGCAAGACTTTGCCACAGCTTTGGCAAAACATTGGCAGTACGGTACCGAAGAATCGGGTGTGCTTCAGGAAACTTTATTCAGTTCCAGCATTTCCTCAATATACTGCCTTGTATTACTCAACCGTGGCACCTTGTGCTGTCCGCCCAGTTTCCCTTTCTGTGCCAGCCAGTCATGGAACAGTTCTTTGCGGGCAATAATCACTTCCAATGGTTGCAAGGCAAGGTTATTCTGGCGTTTAGCCTCGTAGTCAGAGTTTACTTCTTTCAGTGTATCATCCAATATCTTGGCAAACTTTTCTACGTTATCCGGCATCTGGGCAAACTCTACCAACCATTGGTGGCGGCATTTAGCTTTGGCGTCCATGAATACGGGTGCCGCCGAATAATCGGAAATCAGTGCTCCGGTAGCTTCACAGGCTCTTGCCAGACCTCTTTCCGCATTATCCACAATCAGCTCTTCTCCAAAAGCATTGATGAAGTGCTTTGTACGCCCGGTGATGACAAACTTATACGGGTCTTTCTGCGTGAACTTTACAGTATCCCCAATCATGTAGCGCCACAGGCCGGCGGAGGTAGAGATGACCAATGCATAATTCTTTTCCACTTCTATTTCTTCCAGGCAGTAGATGCGCGGATTTTCTTTGTCCACATCTTCCAGTGGAATGAATTCATAGAAGATCCCGTAGTCAATCATTAGCAACATGGAGGGGTCATTCGGATCGTTCTGTGTGCCAAAGTAACCTTCGGAAGCATTGTACGTCTCCACATAGTGCATGTTGGATGAACGGATCACTTCTTTATATTGCTCACGATAAGGAGTGAAGGCAACACCACCGTGGAAGAAGACTTCCAGGTTGGGCCATATCTCTTCCAGAGATTGTTTACCTGTCTTTTCAAGAATATGCTTAATGAGTACCAGCATCCATGAGGGGACACCGGACAGATTGGTTACATTTTGAGAAATGGTGCTGTTGGCTATAGCTACCATCTTGCTCTCGAAGTCGCTCATGAGAGCAATCTTTTTGCTTGGGACGCGGACGCAATTCACCAACGGATATACGTTCTGTATCAGGATGGCAGAAAGGTCGCCTACTAAGCTATGTCTGGAATTGAGGTTGGGACTGTGGCTTCCGCCCAGAATCAAGCCTTTTCCAGAGAAGAAACGGCTGTTAGGATTCTGTCCCAGATAGATGGCAACTGCATCTTTGCCGCCTTGATAATGAGTATCATTCAACGACTCTCTGCTGACGGGCAGGAATTTGCTCTTGTCGTTTGTTGTACCCGAAGACTTGGCAAACCAACGTATCTCCGACGGCCAAAGCAAGTTTTGTTCTCCTGCGCGCAGACGTTCTACATACGGCTTAACCTCTTCATAGGTTTGTATGGGAAGGCGCTTCTTGAAATCTTCATAAGTATGGATGCTCTTATAATCATATTTCTTTCCCCATTCCGTATTTTCGGCCATACACACCAAACGCTCCAGCACCTTGTGCTGTAGTTCTCCTGCGCGGTTAGCATAGAAGTCGATTTTCCTTAGGCGAGGGGCAAAATACACCTTATTCAACAATGTTGTGATATTCATCTCTCTTGGTTAAAACTATTTTGTAGCGCAAAAATAATCTTATTTATCGGCTTCTCTATCTTTTTTCTCTTTTTTTTCTATCTTTACGGACGTAAAGAACAATAATTCAAACAAAAGTGTCATGAGAATCGGTATTTTGACTTCGGGGGGCGATTGTCCCGGCATCAATGCCACCATTCGTGGAGTGTGCAAAACTGCAATCAATCATTACGGGATGGAAGTGGTAGGCATCCATAGTGGCTTTCAGGGGTTGCTGACGAAGGATGTGGAGTCGTTTACAGATAAGTCTTTGTCCGGTTTATTGAATCTGGGCGGAACAATGCTCGGCACTTCACGCGAGAAGCCTTTCAAGAAGAACGGAGTGATTTCTGATGTTAATAAACCGGCACTGATAGAACAGAATGTAAAGGAGTTAGGGCTGGATTGCGTAGTTTGTATCGGTGGTAACGGTACGCAGAAGACTGCCGCCAAACTGGCTGCAATGGGGTTGAACATCGTATCTGTGCCTAAGACCATTGACAATGACATTTGGGGAACGGATTTTTCTTTCGGTTTCGACTCTGCCGTCAGCATTGCTACAGATGCCATCGACCGTCTGCACTCTACCGCCAGTTCGCACAAGCGGGTGATGGTGATTGAAGTGATGGGGCATAAGGCCGGCTGGATTGCACTCTATTCCGGTATGGCTGGCGGGGGTGATGTTATTCTGATACCCGAAATCCCTTATAATATCCATAATATAGGAGAGACAATCCTGAACCGTTTAAAGAAAGGAAAGCCTTATTCCATCGTAGTGGTTGCCGAGGGCATACAGACTGATGGGCGGAAACGTGCCGCCGAGTATATTGCTCAGGAAATAGAATACGAGACGGGCATTGAAACCCGTGAGACGGTGCTTGGCTACATCCAGCGCGGTGGTTCGCCTACGCCTTTCGACCGTAATCTTTCTACCCGTATGGGGGGACATGCCACGGAGCTTATTGCTACGGGACAGTTCGGCAGAATGATTACATTAAAAGGAGATGAGATTTCTTCCGCTCCACTGGAAGAGATAGCGGGAAAGCTGAAATTGGTGACAAAAGATAACGATCTGGTTGTTCAGGGACAGCGAATGGGGATTTGTTTCGGATGATATATATATCCCGGCACTCGCTTATATAGGGTGCCGGGATTATACCTTTATAGCAACACCTTTATAGATAACATCACATCTGCTCTTATCACTTTTATACGATTCCATTTATCTAATTTCAGGGTTTCTTTTTCCCCTTCTATAGATTCTTTCAGTGACGAAGTATGACCGCCCATTACTGATATATTGGCACCCATATATAAGTTCTTGTATAGATGGCGGGTGAGTGATAAATCCGCATTGGCACCTATAAAGCCTTTTTTACATTTGCGTTCTGCCTCGCTGTAGAGGCTTTTGCTTTGATAATGCATATAGCCGGCACCTGCCATACAATCGAGGCACCACTTTTCCGTAATCATTGTGCGATAGCCTATTTGCGGTGCAATATAAATCAGTTCCAGGTCATCGGCAACCTGTGTTCCTTTTGTCAGGTCGTAATTCTCTGATGCCGAGAAAAGGTTGAACTTAAATCCGGCTTGGAATGTTTTATTCAGCAAATAAGAGGCTTTAATGTTTCCACTAAATCCACTTTTATATTCTCCCCGATAGTTGACACCATAGGATGACAAGTTGGAGTGCCCGAAGAGGTATCCTGCTCCCAAATCTACTGATACGGAGAGCTTGTCATTGGTGAGGGACTGAGCATTGATAAAGACTGTACTAATGAGGCACAGTGTGAAAGTAAAAATCACTTTTCTCATAATATTAAATCTTGAGTTGATATTCTGTTCTCCATTTTTTTTATTCGACCACCCAAAGAACTGCACTGTTAGCGGCTACTTCAAGTCCCGATTTCAATATTTCTTTTTGTGAGTCAGTTAAATTTGAATTTTCGATAACTTGCAAATAGCCTTCCAAGTACTTCTTTACTAGTTCTGTACTGTTAGTAAGACTCCCGACATTAGTGGCAAAATCGTCAAGGACGGATAGCTCATCGGAGAATTCTGGATAGGCATTTTTTAAGAGTATAATTAGTTCTATATTAGGATCCACATCATCTTTAGGAATAGTTGAATTGACTTTATGAATTAGGATGCTCTGCTCCGTTTCTGAAATGGTAAGATTATATTCTTTCATTTCTGTGACAATGTATTTGGCCATTGTTTCCGAACTGATAGATTGCTTGTAAACATCTGGATGTTTTTGGTTTATCTTGCTAAGAATTGTATTATGTAAGTATCCAATTCCGGAATTAGTGACAGTCACATTTGAGTTTATTGTACCATAACCCTGATTTTCAGGATTCGCAGGTTCCATGTCTTCGGGATTACGAGTTGCGGGAATACGAGTAATTGGCTTGAATATAGTGGTATCTATTGTTATGATACCATCGTCCTTGCTCTTCATTTCATGTTCGGTGTAAGCAGGTCCTGCTACGGCAGAACAAAAAACAGCTCCAAAAAAGGAACCCCATCCACCGAAAACACTTCCGATTAATGCTCCACCAGCATCTGCTAATAAATATCCTTTCAGTCTTTTCCAAAAACTTCGTGTCTGTGGAATATTGTTCTCGCTCCAAAATGCTGCATTATAGGTTGCCAATTTTTCATTTAGTTCGCTATAAACATTCAGAGTCTTATCAGATTGAGTGTATGTGTTTTCATCAGACGAACAAGAAGATATACAAATACACATAATTAGAAGACTTATGATATATTTTTTATCCATAGTATTATTTCTTATGATAGGGTTGAACAATAAAGAATTTCTCCTGAATAAGCAATCGTTTGTGTCTTTGCCATTTTAAGTTTTTGAATTAAGAATCAAAAGGTTTAGACTTCATAGTAGTTGTAGGCGAAATCTTTTCTAATTCTTTAATGAAAAGAGTGGCAAGCCCTTTCCTTTATAAATTAGTTTGTTTTCTACAAATGTCCTATCTGTCTTTTATATTGCAAAAAAAAAGGAAATATTAATTTGTAGTTACTTTTTTGATGTGCATTTAGTGTGCATTTATGTGTCTTTAATGTAATATTGGTGTACAAAAATGTGCACTGATATAAAGAGATATATTTAAAAGCTTCTTTTCTTTTACGATAAAAGTAATTATCTTTGTGAATATGAAACACGTCTTATATTTGTTTTGCTTCTTTTTCTCATTAAGTTTTCATATTTATGGGGGAAATACTTATCCACAACTGCTGTTGCTTGCGGATAGTTTGGCGAGAAGTAAACCTGATAGTGCTGTATCTTTACTTATTTCTATGAAGGAAGATTTACTTGTACAATCAGAAGAAACACAAATGTACTACAACTTGCTTTGTGTCAGAGTGGATGATAAAAGATGCATACTCCAGGTTTCGGATAGTTTGATACTTTCCATATTACATTATTACATAAATAGGGATGATAAACAACATCTTTCAGAAGCTTATTTTTATGCTGGGCGGATGTATCGGAACTTGGGAGATTTTCCTCAAGCACAGAATTGTTATGATAATGCTTTAGAGGCGTTAGAGGGGGATTCTTGCTATAGATTAAGAAATCTGATATATGGGCAAATGGGAGGTCTTTGTTCTGAACAAGGCTTTTGGAATGAGGCGAAGGAGATATATCTTCGAGCTTATAAGTGGAATTCTATAGCTACTGATTTTTATTACGATATTGGAAATATGGACTCTATGTTCTATTATTATAAAGAACTATTAGGGTTCAGTACTCTTTATCTTAATGCAGATGCTTACTCTCATCTGGTAAAATTTGCTTCAAAAGAGGGAAAAGCACAAAATGTAGGCTATGTTGATAAACAGCCTATTTCTTATAATAATTATGTATTAAGAGAAAAAGAGAATAGTAGATTGAAAAAGGAAAATAGGCAGAAACAATTTTATTTGATTTGTTTAGTGACAGGGATTGCTATTGTATTGTTGTGTTTTAGTGCTTATTTCCGATACGGTAGACGGAAATACGTTCGACTTAGATTACAACTGTTGCAATTGAAACAGGCTAAAGAAGAACAATGCCCGAAAAATGACCGACTTATAGAAGCGAAAAAGACAGGACATTATGCAGAAAAACAAGCAGAACTTTGCTTGCAACTCGAAAAACAGGTGCAAAGAACATTGTTAAACTCTGATATCTGCAAATATTTTAGAGAAATCTGCAGAAATAATGCAGATACTCAAGTGTCTTATGAGGATTGGAATTTACTGGAGGAAACTGTCGATAGTATTTATAAAGGCTTTACTGAGAGGTTATTTCAGATACACAGGGTTAGTGAACTTGAACTTCGTATCTGTCTTCTCATTAAAATAGGTATTTCGCCTAAAGACATGGCAAGACTGACTAACCATTCCAGAGAGTCAATAACATCTGTCAGGCGGAGGCTATATGAAAAGTTCTTTGGGAGGAAAGGTACCCCTCAGCAATGGGATGAGTTTATTGATTCTCTGTGAGAGGATTATTAATCTGTGTCATTTCTACGTCAGGAGTCTGGTTAGCTATAGCTAAACTCTCTTCTGTCAAGCTTTCTTCAATGGTTACTCCTTCTTCCACATTCTCCTGTGGATGATTCTGTGCTTTTGCCGCTTCTATCTCTTCTTTAAATGCAGCATCATTCTTTATTTTCTTCAAGGCAGCTTGTGCCGCATTCTGTTGAGATTCCTTTTTAGAATACCCTGTTCCTTTTCCGGCTGATATACCCTCTATGCGGATTTCAGTATGGAACATAGGATTATAGTCTTCATCAAGGAACTGCTCGATGAGCTCGAATGAAACTTCGACCTTACTTTTCTGGCTCCATTCAATCAGTTTCGATTTGAAATTTACCTCCTTGCGGGACATCTTGTCGAGGTCGATGTAGTTCTTAAATATCTTTTCCTCCATGAAGTGCTTGCAACGATCATAGCCCTGGTCCAGATAAATGGCACCAATAAAGGCTTCGAATGCATTGCCGTACATGTAACTGTTGTGTGAGGAGGAACGGGCAGAATATTTTACCAGCTTATCCAATCCGATTTCTACAGCCAACTTATTCAGTGTTTCCCGCTGCACGATTTTGGAACGTGTGTTCGTGAGGAAGCCTTCGCGACGGCCTTCAAAATGTTTATAGACAATATCTCCCACGATGGCGTCAAGAATGGCGTCACCCAAAAACTCTAACCGTTCATTATTCAAAGGGCGTCCCTTCTCTGAGCGGATAGAGGTGGATTTGTGCAACAACGCCTGCTGGTAGAGCTGGATGTTGCGGGGATAGAACCCCAGTATCTTATAAAAACAAAGATAAGACTCTCTGTCCTTATGGAATAAGAGCCTTATCTTGTTTATTTGATTACGTAACACGACTGATTATTCTGCGTATTTCTTGAAGATAACACATGCATTATGACCACCGAATCCAAATGTATTGGACAGGGCTACGTTCACTTCACGCTTTTGAGCTTTGTTGAACGTAAGGTTCAGGTCATAGTCGATGTTTTCATCATTATCACCCTCTTCGTGGTTAATAGTCGGAGGCACAATGCCATTTTTGATAGCAAGGATACTTGCAATAGCTTCTACCGCACCAGCAGCGCCCAGCAAGTGGCCGGTCATGGATTTCGTTGAACTGATGTTCAACTTATATGCATGTTGACCAAATACCTCTTTGATTGCTTTAGCTTCCGATATATCACCTACAGGAGTAGAAGTACCGTGAACATTGATATAATCTACTTCATCCGGGGTCATTTCCGCATCTTCCAACGCGTTTCTCATTACCAACTTTGCTCCCAAACCTTCAGGATGGGAAGCAGTCAGGTGGTGAGCGTCGGCAGACATTCCTACACCGGCAACTTCCGCATAAATCTTAGCACCACGTGCTTTGGCATGCTCCAGTTCTTCAAGAACAAGGCAGCCGCCACCTTCACCCATCACGAATCCGTCGCGGCTTGCACTGAACGGACGAGATGCAGTTGTGGGAGATTCATTGCGTGTTGATAATGCATGCATAGCATTGAAGCCACCTACACCGCCAACGGTGATTGCAGCTTCAGAACCACCACTCACAATGACATTAGCCTTGCCCAGACGAATCAGGTTGAAGGCGTCAGCGATAGCATTCGTGGAAGTAGCGCATGCAGAACAAGTTGCGTAGTTGGGACCGTGGAAACCATACATAATAGAAATCTGTCCGGCAGCAATATCCGAAATCATCTTAGGGATGAAGAACGGATTGAACTTAGGACCGTTTTCTTTGCCGGTTAAGGCATAGTTACTTACCTCTTCTTCAAATGTACGGATACCACCGATACCGGCGCCAAAGATGACACCAATTCTGTTTAAGTCCTCATTTTCGACGTCAAGACCGGAATCGTCAACCGCTTCTTTGGCTACAGCGATGGCATATTGTGTATATACGTCCATCTTGCGGGCTTCTTTGCGGTCGATATATTTTGTTGCGTCGAAGTTTTTCACTTCGCAGGCAAATTGAGTCTTGAAAAGGGAAGCATCGAAATGAGTAATAGGTCCTGCTCCACTAACCCCATTCACAATGTTTTCCCAAAATTCGGGAACGCTATTGCCAATGGGAGTAATGGCGCCAAGACCTGTTACTACAACTCTTTTTAATTCCATATTAAATTGATGGATAGAATTACTTAGCGTGTTCTTCGATGTAAGAAACGGCGTTACCTACAGTACCAATCTTTTCAGCTTGGTCATCCGGAATAGAGATACCGAATTCCTTTTCGAATTCCATGATAAGTTCTACAGTGTCAA
>OGIE01000038.1_pt1 | contig 156412 bp, 211 predicted proteins | sample 1571581 | NCBI WGS metagenome assembly OGIE01 (sample SAMEA2582021, study PRJEB24529) | metagenome | biome: Human gut stool | place: China | collected 2011
GTGATGCTGGGCCGTGACCTCGGCGTCGAGAGCACCACGCAGGTGCAGGCGTCCAACCGCATCGTCCGCTCCGGCGCGCAGTTCTATCTGCTCACCGACAACGGCGTGGAGTGCCTTTCCACCGACGGCACCTCCCAGTGGACCCAGAGCCTTTCGGCCCGCCCACAGGGTCTGCTGGCCGACCGCAGGCAGATGCTGGTCTTCTGCGGCAATACGGTGCAGGTATTGACCCCGCCTGCGGCGGAAAACAACGCTCAAAGTAATACATAATAAGGAAAACAAGGTATGTTCAAGAATCCGTCATTTCTTTTTGATATAGTATGTACCGTGGTCTGGCTGCTTCTGGCTGTGCGCTATGCCCGCAAGGGCTTTCTCGCAGCCAGTGTCCAGCTGGGCGGGAATGTCTTCAGCCTCGTGGGCGCCCGGGTCTTTTCGGGCTGGGCCGCTGCCGAGGTGTTCCAGCGCTTTCTGGCCGGGAGCTTCCGTACCCAGATCGCGGAGAGCATCTCGGCCGGAGGGGTCGTGGACCTGACCGGCATCGCGGACAAGTACGCGGGCTTTCTGCCCGAGAGCTTCCGCGCCTCCATCGTGGAGACCTGCGAGCGCTCCATCTCGGCTGTGCTCAGCGACAACGCCGTGGTGCTGGCGGACGCCATCGTCCAGAAGGTGCTGGCTCCGCTGCTCACGCCGGTCATCTCGGTCGTGCTCTTTTTCGTGGCCTTTGCCTTGCTGCGGATGCTGGTGAGTATGCTGGTCACCGTGCTGGGCCTTGTCAACCGGCTGCCGGTCATCGGCACCGTCAACCGCTGGCTGGGCTGGGTCACCGGCTGTGTCGCCAGCACCATGGACATCTATCTGGTGCTCTGCGTGGTGTGGGCCGTCATCGTCATCACCGGCGGCAATCTGACCGTCCTGAACGATACGGTCATGAGCGGCAGCCTTTACTATAAAGCATTCAATCTGTTCAACCCCTTCCTGTAAAGGGGAGCTTTAGGAGGAACCTATATGGTCTGCAATCGCTGTCAGAAACGTCCGGCCATCATCTTCGTCCAGCGGATGGAGAACGGCCAGATGAAAAATGAGGGCTTTTGCCTGCACTGTGCGCGTGAGCTGCACATCAAGCCGGTGGAAGACCTGATGAAGCAGTTCGGTATGTCCGACGAGGACATGGATAACATGGAAAACCGGATGGAGAGCATGATGGATGAGATGGGGGACGCGAACCCCCTCTCCCTCATGATGAATATGGGCCAGCCCATGGACGGCGAGGAGAACGAAGGGGACGACGACCTTGTCCCCGGCTCCAGTGCTACCTTCCCGCTGGGTGTCAAGGCGGAGGGCGATGCCGGAAACAGCAAAAAGGCCCAGAAGAACGGCAAAAAGCCGCCCCGCCGCAAATTCCTCGACACCTACTGTGAGAACCTGACCCGCAAAGCCCGGGAGGGCAAGCTCGACGACATCGTGGGCCGCGACCGCGAGATCTACCGCACCATCCAGATCTTGAGCCGCCGCCAGAAGAACAACCCCTGCCTCATCGGTGAGGCGGGCGTCGGCAAGACGGCCATCGCTGAGGGCATCGCGGAGCGCATCGCCAGGGGCAATGTCCCGGTGGGCCTGAAGGATAAGGAGATCTTCCTGCTGGATCTGACCAGCCTCGTGGCCGGCACCCAGTTCCGCGGCCAGTTCGAGCAGCGGGTCAAGGGCCTGCTGAGCGAGGTCAAGGCCGCTGGCAACATCATCCTGTTCATTGACGAGATCCACACCATCACCTCCGCCGGTGAGAGCGAGGGGGCCATGAACGCGGGCAACATCCTCAAGCCTGCCCTCTCCCGCGGTGAGATACAGGTCATCGGCGCCACCACCTTCAACGAGTACCGCAAGTATATCGAGAAGGACCAGGCCCTTGAGCGCCGTTTCCAGCCCGTCCGCGTGGAAGAGCCCAGCGTGGCCGATACGCTGGCCGTCATGAACGGCATCAAAAAGTATTACGAGGAGCACCACCATGTGCAGGTGGATGCTGATGTGCTGAGCGCCATCGTCACCCTCAGTGAGCGGTATATCACGGACCGCTACCTGCCCGATAAGGCCATCGACCTGCTGGACGAAGCCTGCGCCTGCTGCAATCTCGCCCACCCGGTCATCTCGGAGTATCTCGAGATGCAGAAGGAGCTGGACGGCCTCAGACAGGAAGAGGCAGACATGGAGTCCTCCGACGTCAATGAGGCCATCGACTATGAGCAGGTGGCCCAGCGGAAGACCCGCATCGCCAAGCTCGAGGCAGAGCTGCCCGCAAAGCAGGCTGCTGCCAGCGAGATAAAAGTGACCATGGACGATGTGGCAAAGGTCATTGAGCTGTGGACGGGCATCCCGGCGGTGAAGATCCAGGAGACGGAGTTCGTCAAACTGGCCGGGCTGGAAGCCGAGCTGAAAAAGAAGATCATCGGTCAGGACGAGGCCGTCCATCTGGTGGCACAGGCCGTTAAGCGGAGCCGCGCCGACCTGTCGGGCCGCCGCCGTCCCGCAAGCTTTATCTTCGTCGGCCCCACCGGCGTCGGCAAGACGGAGCTGGTCAAGCAGCTGGCAAACCAGCTCTTCGACGGCCCCGACCCGCTCATCCGTCTCGACATGAGCGAGTATATGGAGAAATATGCGGTGTCCCGCATGATCGGTTCGCCTCCGGGCTATGTGGGCTACGAAGAGGCCGGCCAGCTCACCGAAAAGGTGCGCCGCCGCCCCTACAGCGTGGTGCTGTTCGATGAGATCGAAAAGGCCCACCCCGACGTTATGAACATCCTGCTCCAGATCCTCGACGAGGGCAAGATAAACGATGCACAGGGCCGGACGGTGGACTTCTCCAATACGGTCATCTGCATGACCTCCAACGCCGGCAGCAGCGACAAGACGACCTCCGGCCTCGGCTTCAACAAGAGCGAGGAACAGCTGAGTGAGGAAAAGACCCGCAAGGCTCTGAGCCAGTTCCTGCGGCCTGAGTTCCTTGGCCGTGTGGATGAGGTCATCGCCTTCAAGCCGCTGAGCCAGCAGACGCTGGAAGGCATCGCGGCTCTCATGCTGGATGAGTACAAGCCCAGCATGGAAGCCAAGGGCATCGCTTACAGCTACACTCCGGCGGCTCTCTCTGCCCTCGTGGCCAAGAGTCAGGGCGGCAAGTTCGGCGCCCGCGACCTGCGCCGCGTCATCCGCAAGGCTGTGGAGGACCCCGCCGCCGAGCGCATCATCGACGGCACCCTGAAAGCGGGCGGCAGCCTGACGGTGGATGCTGAGAATGGTGAAGTTATTTTGAAGTGAATGCTTGACTTTTCTGTACTATCGCATATAATAAAGACAGAAAGACAATGAATTCGTGCATAGAATTCACACCAAAAGAAGAAAACCCCTTCCTGGAGTTGCAGCTCCAAAGAAGGGGTCTTCTTTTTAGTGCTTACAGTCCTTGTTCAGCATTCTGTCAAGCCACTTGCTGATGAGATTAGAAGTCACACCAGCTGCGATAGATACCATGAAAGACAACATCTCGTGCATAGGACACACCTCCCTTCCCAATGAAATTGGGTCGGTAAGGACCGTGAGACGATTATAACATATAATTCGACCAAAAGATACAGTAAACGGCACTCCGAAGCAGTTCGGAGTGCCGTTTGTCATAGGAAGACTTAGTCGAGGGAGACCGGGAACTCGGGCTTGTTGGCCATACGGGCATTGGTGCGGCCCTCGGGGATGATCTCGCCGGCGGCGGTCAGCGCCAGCTTGGTGAGGGTGGGGCCTACCAGCTCATACACCAGCACCGAGAAGAGCACGACGTTGCGCACCATGTGGCCGTCGGAAAGCTCAGCGGCCTCGGCTGCCATGCCCAGCGCCACGCCAGCCTGCGGCAGCAGGGTGATGCCGAGGTACTTCTGGATGTTGTGGCTGCAGTGGGTGGCCCGGCCGCTGACAAAGGCGCCGGAAATTTTGCCCAGAGAGCGGAAGGCGATGTACACCACGCCGATGAGGAGCACCAGCGGGTCGGAGAGGATGTTCAGATCCAGCTCTGCACCGCTGAGCACGAAGAAGAGGATGTTTACCGGCGACACCCAGCGGTCGAGGCGGTCCATCAGCTCATCGGAAGTGGGGCAGATGTTGCAGAACACCGTACCGGTCATCATGCAGACCAGCAGCAGCGAGAAGCCGCAGTGTATCGGCCCGATGTCGAAGGTGACCATGGACAGGCCCACCGTCAGCAGCACGAAGGCCACGGAAAGGCTCATGCGCTTGGAGCGGGAGTGAAAATAAATTTCCAGCTGGTTGAGCGCGAAGCCCGCCGCAGCGCCCAGACCCAGCGAAAAGACGATCTCCACCACCGGCTCCACCAGAACACTGATGGCATCGATGCGGCCCTGCTCGAGGGCGTTGGCAATGCCAAAGGAGGCGGAGAAGAGCACGAGGCCCACGGCGTCGTCGATGGCGACCACCATCAGCAGCAGGCGGGTGAGGGGGCCGTCGGCCTTGTACTGCTTGACGACCATCAGGGTGGCGGCAGGGGCCGTGGCTGCTGCGATAGAACCCAGCGTGATGGCCGAGGCCATGGAGATGATGTCGGGCCGGATGAAGTGCAGGATGACCAGCGCCGCATCCACGAGGGCGGTGGTCACGACGGCCTGTAAAATGCCGACCGTGATGGCCTGCTTGCCCATGCGCTCAAGAGCCGAGAGACGGAACTCGTTGCCGATGACGAAGGCGATGAAGCCAAGCGCCACCTGGGTGATGATGGACAGGCTGTCCACCTGTTCGAGGGTGCCGAATCCGATGCCAAAATCACTCAGGCCCAGACGCCCCAGAAAGAAAGGCCCCAGCAGCAGGCCCGCCAGCAGATAAGATGTGACCGCTGGCAAATGGACCGCCTTTGCGAGGCGCGACATCAAAAGACCTGCGATAAGCGCCACGGAAAGGCAGATGAGAAGCTGTTCCATGCGATATTGCGGGCAGCAGCACGATACCGACGCGCAGCCGCCCTTTCCTCCTTTTTTTCAGTCAAGCGTGTTTCCTTGCTGCTTGCCAAAAGCCCAAAAACACAGCACAGTAATGAATTATACTATCCCACTTTCTAAAAAGCAACATCCTTTCAGGCGGCAAAATTGAAGATTCCTTAACAAATGGCCGAAAAAGGCAAAAAAACAGGGCCGCTGCGCAGGCAGTGGCCCTGTTGTATGCAACAATCGTGAATTTAGTTGAACTTGAAGATCTTCCGTGCGATGCGGTAGCCGCCCACCACGATGGCGTCGCCCTTGGGGAAGGGCAGGTTGGTCACGCCGCCAAAGCCGAAGCGGATGGAGCGGTAGACTGCGGCGCTGGTGTGTTCGCGCAGATACTGCCACAGGCCCTTCTGCTTTTCTTTGGCCTCGGCGCTGCCGTCCAGCAGCAGGAAGATGTCGCTGACGGCCATCATCATGGAGAGGTAGTGGAGCATATAGGCCCGCAGTTTCTTCTCGCCCTTGAGGGCGTCGAGGTCCTGACAGTCGATCATGTGCCGGGTGACCCGGAGCTGCTGGTCCACGCGCTTGACCATGACGCTCTCGTTGACACTCTGGTCGGCACGGCCGATGAAGTAGCGGTAGAGGTCGAGGTCCATATAATACATGGTCTTGACGAAAGGCAGAGGCTGGTAGACGAAGATGTTGTCCACGTAGAAGGTATGCTTGGGCAGCACCATGCCGCACTTGCGCAGCACCTCAGTGCGGTACATGACCGAGTGCATCAGCAGGTTCTGGTCGGGGCGGAAGTGGCCGACGTGCATCCAGGTGAACAGACGCTCCTGCGGGAAGATGTTGGTGTACCGCACAGTGTGGCTGGTGCCGTCCTCGGTGTGCTCGTAGACATAGTTGCAGATCATGAGGTCGGGGGCGGTGCCGCGGGTCACGAGGGTGTGCAGGCGGGCCAGCACCTTCTGGAGGGCGTCGGTGTCCAGCCAGTCGTCGCTGTCCACGACCTTGTAGTAGAGGCCGGTGGCGTTGCGGATGCCCTGGTTGACGCCCTCGCCGTGGCCGCCGTTCTCCTGATGGATGGCCTTGACGATGGTGGGGTACTTAGCAGCGTACTCGTCGCAGATGGCCGGGGTCTCGTCCTTCACGGAACCGTCGTCCACGAGGATGATCTCAGCCTGCTCCCCGGCGGAGAGCAGCGTTTCGATGCAGTGGCGCATATATGCCGCCGAGTTGTAGCACGGGACGGCAAAAGTGATGAGTTTCTGTTGCATAAAAATAAGCTCCTTATCGTGCTTGCCCGGCCACGTTCAGAACAAAATGGGCCGGAGATGGAGATATGTATTCTTATTATAGCATTTTCGCGCACAAAAAGCTATTGAAATGGAAAAATCCCGCTGGCGTTTTACAGGAAAACGGAAAGTGTGGTATAATACAGATAATAATAGGGGAGTGTGTCCCCTTTGCCGCCCAAACAGGATAAGGAGGTAACGAATCATGAAGCGAACCCGGAAACTGCTGGCCGCCGCCCTTGCCGCTGTGCTTGCCCTGACGATACTGTCGGGATGCAGCCAGACGGAGAATATCTACAATACCATCGTCACGCCTGCCGCCGAGCCGGACCCTATGACAGCCTACTATGCGAGAGTCATAAATGAGAAGCTCAATCGGGAGGGGGAGAACAGTACAGATAAATACTCGGTGGCTGTCTTGGCGAGTGCAGAGCTGGACCAGAAGGCAAAGGAGGCAGCTGCACTGATCGAGAACGGCATGAGCAAACAGGAGGCTGCCTGCGAAGTGATGAAAAATTTTGCAAGTGGTGAGGAAAAGGTGTTCTACGGTGAAGAAGAGATCGATTCTTGGAAGCCTGTAGACCATATTTGGCAAATCTTCAAATGGTGCCAGTCTATTGACCCGAAAGAGACATGGTCGACCGTGGGCAGTCTGGAATTCATCAATTATCCGGCCTTCAAGATCGGCACGGCAACCTATATCGATGGAGGTAAGTCTGGTCACCGCCTGATCATTGTGGTCGCATATAACAGATTCCTTTACGATCGGAGAACATAATGTCAGACCCGTATTCTATCTTGAAAAAAGTTTTTGGCTACGACAGTTTCCGCCCCGGGCAGGAGGACATCGTCCGGCGGCTGCTGGACGGGCAGGATGTGCTGGCGGTGATGCCCACCGGTGCGGGCAAATCCATCTGCTATCAGGTGCCGGCGCTGCTTCTGCCGGGAATCACCATCGTGGTGTCGCCGCTGGTCAGCCTGATGAAGGACCAGGTCGGGGCGCTGGTGCAGGCCGGTGTGGCGGCGGCCTTCCTTAACAACAGCCTCACCGACAACCAGAAGGCCCTCATGCTCCGCCGCGCCCGGGAGGGCTGGTATAAGATCATCTATGTGGCCCCGGAGCGGCTGGAAATGCCGGGCTTCCAGCGCTTCGCACAGGAAAAGCTCATCAGCATGGTGACGGTGGACGAGGCCCACTGCATCAGCCAGTGGGGGCAGGACTTCCGCCCCAGCTATCTGCGCATCAAGGAGTTCGTGGACGGCCTGCCGAATCGCCCGGTGGTGGGCGCGTTCACGGCCACGGCGACGGCCCGGGTGCGGGACGACATCCGCAGCCACCTCGAGCTCTATCAGCCCTATGAGGTGACGACCGGCTTCGACCGGCCCAACCTCTACTTCGAGACGCGCCGCGCCCTGCCCAGCCAGAAGCCGAAGGAGCTGCTGGACCTTGTGCTCCGGGAGGGCGACAACGCGGGCATCGTCTATTGCAGCACCACAAAGCAGGTGGACGAGACGGCCCGCCTGCTCCAGAGCCGGGGCATCCGGGCAGCGGCCTACCACGCCAAGCTGGACGCCGAGGTGCGCCGGAAGAATCAGGACGACTTCCTCTACGACCGCGTTCAAATCATGGTGGCGACCAACGCCTTCGGCATGGGCATTGACAAGCCCAACGTCCGGTTCGTCATCCATTACAATATGCCCAAGGATCTGGAGAGCTATTATCAGGAGGCGGGCCGCGCGGGCCGCGACGGTCTGCCGTCCCGCTGCATCCTGCTCTATTCCGGTACGGATGTGCGAACCATCCGCTTCTTCATCGACAAAGAGATGGAGGCGGACAACGGCCTGCCCGCCGACGTCAAGGCCGAGGCCGCCCGCAAGGCGGAAGAGCGGCTCAAGTATATGACCTTCTACTCCACCACCCAGAAGTGCCTGCGGCGGTTCATGCTGAACTATTTCGGCGAGGCTGCACCTGAAAAGTGCGGCAACTGTTCCTGCTGCCTCTTTGCCGAGCAGAACGCGCAGGAGGTGGAACAGCGCGCTGCCGCCGCAAAGCAGAGGGCTGCGGCCAACTCCCGGCGGCTGTCGGCCCGCCGTGCTGCTGCCGGCGGCGACCTCAGCGAGGCAGACGAGAAGCTGCTGGCCGCGCTCTACGCCCTCCGCAAGCGTCTTGCAGCGAAGCAGAATGTTCCGGCCTACATGGTGTTCAGCGACGCTACCCTCCGCGAGATGGTCCGGAGCAAGCCCCTGAGCATGGACGAGTTTTTGAACATCACCGGCGTCGGCGAAAAGAAAGCCGCCCGCTATGGCATGGCCTTCCTGCGGGCCATTGAGGATATGGTGGGAAGCAGAGAATAAGAAAAGGCGCAGATCTTCCACGAGCGGAGAAGCTCGTTGTGGAAAATCTGCGCCTTTTGTTTGTTATTCCATCGTATGGGTGGAGAATACTTTTTCGTCCTGCCACCACACCGGCTGCCCGGCGGCGAGGGACTTGGGAACATCCAGCAGACGCTGGTTCCGGCTGCCCCGGAAGCGGAGGGAGATGTCGTGCTCAGCCTCCACGAAGCGGCCATCCACCAACACATCCAGCAGACTCAGCAGCTCGTCGGTGACTTCGCACCGCGCGTGGCAGGGGACTTTGCCGGTCAGCTGCTCCCAGGTGTAGCCGGAGTAGCACCAGACCGTTTTCTTCGGGTAAAGGGCTTTGAAATTTTGCACGAAGGTCACCAGCTCCCGCTGGTTCTCCGGCTCCATCGGCTCGCCGCCCAGCAGGGAGAGGCCCGTGATATAGTCCGGCTTGCAGGAGGCGAACACCTCGTTGCGGACGGGCTTGTCGAAGGGTTGGCCATAGCCGAAATCCCATGCCACCTCATTGAAGCAGCCGGGGCAGTGGTGGCGGCAGCCGGAAACGAAAACGCTGGTGCGGACGCCCGGCCCGTTGGCGATGTCGTAATATTTAATAGTCGCGTAATTCATAAATCAGACCTGAAAGCAGAGCACGCTGCTTTGCCTTGCAATTTTTTGTGCTTGGGTAGCTTGCCAATGGCTCCCCCTCTGGGGGAGCTGGCGCGAAGCGCCTGAGAGGATCACAAGTGCAACACCCGATCCTTGATCTCCTGCGTCCGGCCCTGGTTCCAGAACTGGGTGCCGATATAGCCGCAGGTGCGGCGGGCGACATTCAGCTTGTTCTGGTCACGGTTGCCGCACTTGGGGCATTCCCACACCAGCTTGCCGTCGTCTTCGACGATCTTGATCTCGCCGTCGTAGCCGCAGCACTGGCAGTAGTCGGACTTGGTGTTCAACTCAGCGTACATGATGTTGTCGTAGATGAACTGCAGCACGCTCATGACCGCCTCGAGGTTGTCCTGCATATTGGGGACTTCCACATAGCTGATGGCACCGCCCGGAGACAGCTTCTGGAACTCGCTCTCAAACTTCAGCTTGGTGAAGGCGTCGATGTGCTCGGAGACATGGACGTGGTAGCTGTTGGTGATATAGTTCTTGTCGGTGATGCCGGGGACGATGCCGAACCGCTTCTGCAGGCACTTGGCAAACTTGTAGGTGGTGGACTCCAGCGGGGTGCCATAGAGGGAGTAGTCCATGTTCTCGGCCTTCTTCCACTCGTTACACTTGTCGTTCATGTGCTGCATCACGCTGAGGGCGAAGGGCTTTGCGCCGGCGTCGGTGTGGCTCTTGCCGGTCATATACTTTACGCACTCATACAGGCCGGCGTAGCCGAGGCTGATGGTGGAGTAGCCGCCGAAGAGCAGCTTGTCGATCTTCTCGCCCTTCTTGAGGCGGGCCAGTGCGCCATGCTGCCAATGAATAGGGCTCATATCAGAAATAGTACCGAGCAACCGCTTATGACGAGCCTGCAATGCTCGATGGCAAATATCCAGTCGTTCATCAAAGATTTTCCAGAATGCGTTCACATCCCTACCAGAGCTACATGCTACATCCACCAGATTGATGGTAACAACACCCTGATTGAAGCGGCCGTAGTATTTCTGCCCCTTGACCCAGTTTCCTGCATTTGCTACATTTTCAGTAGTTCGATCAGGAGTAAGGAACGAACGGCACCCCATACTTGTCCACACACCGCCTTTGAGCTCCTTCATAACCTTTGCAGAAATATAATCAGGAACCATACGTTTTGCGGTACACTGCGCTGCCAACTCAGTCAAGTGATAATATTTAGAATCCGGATGGATATTATCCTCATCAAGAACATAAATCAGCTTCGGAAACGCAGGAGTAACATACACACCAACTTCATTTTTGACACCTTTGATACGCTGTTTTAACATCTCTTCGACAATGACAGCCAAATCATCACGAGTCTGACCGGCAGGAACCTCGTCTAGATACATAAACACAGTGATAAAAGGAGCCTGACCGTTGGTAGTCATAAGAGTGATAACCTGGTACTGAATTGTCTGAACACCACGAGAAATCTCAGCCCTTAGACGACGGTTTACAATACGGTCGATGACTTCCTGTGAGGGCATTTTTTCGATATCATCATTCTGAAGCATCTCATAAAATTCGTTATGAACTTCTGCTGTAATCTTCTTACGGGAAACATCCACAAAAGGAGCCAGATGAGACAGCGTAATACTCTGGCCGCCATACTGGTTGGACGCCACCTGCGCAATGATCTGGGTGGCGATGTTGCAGGCGGTGGAGAAGCTGTGAGGTTTATCAATGCCAGTGCCAGAAATAACAGTGCCGTTCTGGAGCATATCGTCCAGATTGACAAGGTCACAGTTGCCTGTAACAATGCCACCGTCAAGTGTAAACGAATGAGTGTCTGGCTCTTCAATACACCAAGCGTCATAATCAATTTCCGGACGATACGGGGTAATCTTTTTTACGATCCATGGATTGTTGACGATTTGATGCTTTCTGAATCGAAAATCAATCAGCCGTGCGTTCTTTTTGAAATTCGTATCATGAACAATTTCAGATTCACTTGCAATATAAAAACCGGCAACAGAAGAAATATCTCGAATCATATCGGCCACTCGATCATCAGCAGTTGCGACCTTATTGGTTTTTACTGCTCCATCTGCGGCATAAAATCCATCAAATAAATGCTGTTTCTTTTTGCTATCAAAAAATCGCCATGCTTTTGCATTCAAGAAATCCTGTTTAAACGCTCCTTTATGTAAAACATAAGCATCTCCATGATAAGACTTTGGATATGTTACTGTGTCTCCCGCTTTCACGAAGTAATCAGCATATTTTGACTTTTCTCCGCACAGCCGAATCGTTGTGTAATTTGTACTTTTATCAAGTCCATCTCCGATTGCAAAGCCTGTAGCCCATGCCTGATAGTCTTCTTTTGACTCTAATCCAAATTTTGCCAATTCGGGCAAAAGAGCCAATGTCATACCCTCTGCCAGGTTAGTTGTTACCGACCCATCATTTAGCAGCCAGCGATGATTTGCGGTGCAAAAGATATGTTTAATAGAGCGACCAGACTGAAGCATGACATCCTGCATTTTTTGCTTCCCATATTTTTTTACAGTCGCAGTATGCCATTTACCGTCAGCTCCAATAACTTTTACCATTTCTCCATCATTGAAGTCTCTAAATTCTTTTACTCCACCATCAGTTACAAAACGAGTGTTGCTCTTGAAGCAGTTGTGCATGTGCTGAGCAAAATAATCTGCATCATGGAAGTGAATTAAACCATCTTCATGTGCCTTGACGATTTCTGGGTCGAGCAACAGACGAGCAGTCAGATCCTTTGATACCTCGCCGGCCATATAGTCGCGCTGGACGCTGTTGACGGTGGGGTTCTTATTACTGTTCTCCTGATTGATCGCATCATTCTTAGCGTCGATAATTTCAAGGATACTGGCATTCGTCTTTTCTTTGTCGCGAATTTCCTGACGGAGCTTTCGCCAGTGGCTATAAGATTCAGCTACATCAGCGAAAGGACTTGCTTTCAACTGCTCAATGACGATATCCTGAATCTGCTCGACAGAAAGAGTGTCTGGCATCTCAGCGATATGATCCGCAATTGCATTCGATACACGAGAGTCAATACCGCCGGGAGTGGTGGTCATCGCCTTTTCAATCGCATTTACGATCTTAGACTTGTCGAACGGAGCTTTTACGCCATTGCGTTTGATTACATACTCCATATTCCATCACCTCCCTATCAATAATAACGCTGTTCGCCCATCATCTTTACAGCATAATCTTCGTACCAACGAGCCTTCTTCTCGTCCTGCTCTGCGGCCACACCGGGCTTAGAGCCATCACGGAAGCGATACTTGTAAGCGTTGCAAATACAGAACCAACGGACAGCCTCGTCGCCAAACAACTTGCGCATATTTTCGATGCACTCTGTGCCATTATAATGAGCGGGACCATTCACATACTCGTACTGCGACGAATCAGGCTTGGTATCTTCTTCAATCGGGTGCGGCCACTCTGGATGCTCTTCTGCTTCACAGCTGTCATCATCCTTTTCGTCTCGGTCATCCAACTCTGCGAACTCGCAGTTATCACAGTCGCCATCACACTCGTCGGTATCATCTTCATCGTCATCATAATGGCAGATACAATCGCCATCATCCGTCATCTCTGCGCAATCGCAATCTTCGCAATTATAGTCGCAATCAGCATCGTCCACGTCGATGTCAACCAGACTCACACTATAGGCGAGATCATTCGGGCCAAGGGTGTCGTACTCAGAAACATCAAGATCCTTTGCCAAAAGTTTCAGACAGTCATAATCCATCTTCTTCAAATCTTCAAAGTCGAGACGCCCCATACGATGGCCTCGCTCATTCTTTTCGCCCGTAAACTCTAATGCGATATATTTGGTTGGCTCTTTCTTGTTGACTGCCATTGTCTTCTTGTACATATCGTTATGGCTCACATAGATATCTGCCAGCAGATTATGCCAAATCGGGTCCTCCTTACGAAGATTCCATTCAACGACACTCTCGGTCCAATCGTTACCGTCAAAGAGCTGCATAGCCTTTTCGTTTAAATCATGATAGGACTTTGTAACGGCCAGTACCATCGGGACGGGCAACTTATCGGTATGATAAATCAAACGCAGATAACCATTTTCCATAGTGACATCACAATTTTCAATATTAAACATCATATGTACACTCCTTATTTTTTGACGGGTTTATATACATCTGCCAGCTTCGGGTGGCGGCCACAGCAGCGGCTCCCCTCGGGACAGAACGGATACTTAGGATTTGCTTCACAGGACGGGACCATCCAAGCGGCGAGTTCAGGGCAAACCTGAGCAACCTGGAATTTGATTGCCATAAACAGTTCCCGGATCTCACGCTGGGCACGAGTGCAGAGCCGCAGGTGGCTCATTTCAATCAGTGACCGTGCGTTGATGGTGACATAAAGTTCCGTACAGCAGGCATTTGGCAAAACTGCACGAGCGTCTTCATTGGCAGCACCGTGATACTCTTTCAAGATGCGATAGTCATTGGCGATATCTGCCATCATACCATCAAATACATCCGCGTCTTCCCCACTGAATGGATTGACATACTGCATATCGCTTTCATCACAATAACGCTGGCTGCGAACACTCAGACTGATATGTCGATGACGACTTAACTGTGCCAACAGCGCTCGACTGACACCGGTGACATGAAACGTAAAGCTGATGTGTTCAAGTACGCTCTGATGTCCGGTCGCCTTGCATCCCTTTGCGATTCGATAAGTCTCAGTCGGCTGCGAATTGTAACAGACACTTGCTGCCAGCTCTGCGATACTGAGCGGATTCTTGTCTGCGTCTTTCTTGACCGGCTGTGAATACGAAATCAATTCGACTTCCATTTACTGCCCCTCCTTAATAAAATCATCTATTGTTTTCCTGCCAGCCAAAACCTGTTTCATTTGGTCCGGCGACAATTTATATGTAACAACATCACCACATTCATATCCGTAGCGCCGAATCTGACGCTCGCATTCTGCTGTGGCGCGTTCTTTGCGGCCAAGCTCTCTTTGATTGATCCCTCGCATGGGACCTCACCTCCCTCCTTATTCGGTATTTACAATCTCTGTTTCAATGTCGTATGCGTACTTGCCGTACTTGGGGAATGCAATCATCGTGCCATGTGCCCAAAGAAAATAAAATTCATCCAGTTCTGCGACGATTTCGAAGCGTTCTCCATAGCGAAGCCGCCAACAGAGAGATTCATCTTGATGTTTAAGTTTTAGATATCGACGTGTCCACATAACGCGCCCTCATCAATATTCCTGAGAGAGCTTCTTCAGCGTTTCGGAGATTATCAATTGCACAATCGATAAACTCAGGCTCACAAAACTCAAAATGATTCCAAGCAATTTCAAGTTCTTTGAGATCTCCTTTAAATCCACTTTTGATTCGTTCTTCATGATTCATACGCCGTTCCTTTCAGCACCTCGAAATATGGGTCGCCATCTCGTTTTTCCAGCTGAGTTAATTGGCCATCATCGGCCACAGAATATAGACGGAAGTTTTTATAGATTTTATCGCCTTTGATCGTAGCCAGAGACGTGATGACATAGTTGATATTGTGTTCTTCTGTGCCGTCCATGAGCTGAACTTCAAGCCGTTCTTTTTTAGGAATAGTCAGCTTGTGAAAATCAACCATAGGACACCTCACAAATCTGCAAGCTGTGCAGGAGAAGAAATTTTCGTAATAAGCATCGCCATAACAAATTCGTCGGATTCAGCATCGTCAAATTTAACGCTATAAAAATAGCCATCTGATATTGCATAAACAACATACTGAGTTCCATATTTCGTTCTATGTTTTGGTATGAATTCGATTTCACCGTCTGAAAAAACAGCCGTTTCAACTGGTGATTTGACACATTTGTTATCCAAAATCCGAAGAATGTGCTTAATAGTCTTCTTTGAAAGATTCATAACCTCTCCTTAGCCGTAGCTCACTTCATTTTTATCATTACGAAATCGGACAAATACCGGAAACTGCAGCGATTCAATACCGGTCTTTTTATCCTGGGTGGTTTCTTTGTACTTTACTTCGATGATGCGCCCGATATAATCACTCGGATTTGCCCAGACTGCCGCACGAGTTGTATCATCAAAACCGGAACCAACTCGAAGTTCATTGCCCTTATAGTCAACAACTAGAGCGCCCATCGTTCCTGCCAGCCGATTCTGACCTTCCTCAATTGCAGTGATACGGAGATCGACCGTATAGAAGCGCTTGATTTTGAGGCAGCCGGTATGACGGGATCGCTTGTAAGGGACGTTTGTGTTCAACATCAAACCTTCCCAGTCATGTTTGACTGCATAATCGAGCCACTGAGGGATCACACTTTGATCAGTACCTTCGTAGACCATTGGCACGACCTGGATATTTTTGAGCCCTTTCTGCTCGATCGTAACGGCTAAATCTTCAAGCCATTTACGACGGAGTTTATATGGCGTAACAAAAGAACCATCTTCATAAGGAAGGCTGCCTTTGCCGTTCTCAAATTCATCAGTCGGAATCAAATCAAACACAACAAACTTGATCTGGCTCTTATCTCCATCCGAATTCAACATACCAGTGCCAACCCGAAATGCCTCGCCGTCTGATAGTCCTCTGCTATTACGGTATACCAGCTCGCCATCGTAGACGTATTCATCAATCAGCGATTCATCGCCAAGCTCTTTGATGATGTCGTCCTTAATATGGTCGAGGCCGGTAAACTCTTGTCCCTGACGAGAAATGAACTTGCCACGGTAGAAGGTGCCCCGGTTACCATTCATCTTGCGGCTGAGACTGAACCAAGTGCCCGGCTTGAGTTTGACTTTATCGATAGGATATCCCTGCTGGACTTCCCAGACCGGAATGACCACTTTGCCAAAAATCTTATTGACCGTAGCAGCTTCAACACCCAGAGGCAAATTCTTAGTGAACACTCGAATCAGAAAATCTTTATGTGAAGCATTCCAATAGATGTAACTGGCTGCCATTGACAAAGCCATGTCAGAACCGGTGTTACATTCCGCCAGGAATAAGCAGATATCTTGGAAAGTGTGTGGGAATTTATCCACGATTCGCACCTTTTTGTTGATCTTCGCCTTAGAGATTCCTGTTGTGATCTGCGGATCGAGAATGAAATCAAGGAAGAAAAATAACGGATTCTCCCCGATCTCGTTCTTAGCATCCAACAAGATTGTTGCCTTATCAGTCTTTTTTGTGGCCTTCTGGAGCTTTTTTGTCAGTGCTTCCAGTTTGTTCAACAGTACACCGTCCAGAATCAGCTCGCCTTCAAAATCAAGTGATGATGTCATCTTCAGTTCCCTTTCTTATTCTCTTGGTTTTTTGCGGTAGTTCATAATGGGTCAGCGCTTCACGCATTTCGTGGAGAAGAAACGCATGGATCAGCCATGATGTGGTGTCTGGCTCACAAAAAATAATCTGGCAGTTATATCGAGCGAGCCATGTGGTGAGACTGCCAAGCAGTGAAGCTGGTGTCATTTTACTGCGATAGGCACCGCGATTGATCTTCTCCTATGAGCCATTTTCAATGAGTATGTAAGTCTTCGCCCCAGCGGCCGCAGCTCTGTCGAACTCTTTAGCGAACCGAATTCGATTCGTTGTGAAGTTGCCGCAGATCTCGTCAAGTCCGGATTTGCGTTCAATGGTCACCTTATCTGCCAACGAGAATTTTTCGCCATTCGGCAGTGTCACCTCAGCACTATAGTCACCAAAATCCAGTCGCTTACGCATATAAGCACACGGGAACGAATTGAGTCGCTGGTGTAAAAGCGGAGTATCCTTTTCGCGGTCATCCACAATAATCACTATTGACTTGAGGATCTGAGTGATTTCGTTATATGTCATTCATTCACCTCCTTTCAAAAGCGCCGCGTCATCTGACGTGTACGTATTTACGAAGAATCGTTTCTTTGTCTGTCTTAGACTGAATCCACTGACCATGTACGTCTTTTGACCAACGGCCTTCTTCTCGTTCTTCATCGATGCGGAGGATGTCGCCCTTTTCAATTGGGGCAGCTTCCAGAGTGCGGGCTTTTACTTTGAGTCGGCGCTGTTGACCGGTTTTAAGAACATAAGCCGTAACCGTTTTGTTGGAGAACTTGCCATCAATATCCAAGACATAGATATAGGAATCTTTGAGTCTCGACATTGTAAGCTGAATGTAACCCAAATAGTCTCCCTCATACTTAATTCGATCTTTGATTGAGGTCTTGATTGGATTTTCATGCTCACAGATGTACTGAATTACACTCAGCCAATCTACATTGACATATTTCTTTTCAGTCTCTTTCTCGCAGAGCGTGAGCATTGTATCGTGCGGAATGCAAGCATCGAGAGCAATCTTGTTGAGCTGCTTTGCGCCAAAATACTTATTGAAGATTTCGACCTGCCACAGAAGGTTGTTTGGAGATTCGTCAAACTCAGAAAAGAAATTGAGCTTGATGAGAATATCCAGCTGCCGACTGTCTGCGATTTTTCTTTTTTGGTTCATCAATAACAAGTCAATGAAAGAATCGAATTTATGGTCGCGGAGTTTATAAAACTCACGACTGAGTCGCTTGTTCAGATATTTGATAGACTCCATTCCCTGATAGATTTTTTTATCTGTTTTATCGTAGACATATTCATCCCGGGAATGGCGAAACTTGATCGGCATGATCTGAATGCCACGCTCATTTGCAAGTTTGGTCGCATTGATGATTTTTTCTTGTGTGTCCGCAGTATTCAGAAGTGCCGTTACAAATTCGTGGGTGTAGTAATAGCGATAATACGCACAATAGTATGTAAGGATCGAGTACCCGGTGGCATGGTTCAAACCAAACTGATAGGAGGCTGAGTTTTCGATAACCTGTAAGAATTCTTTTGCCTCTGTCTCGGCGGTTTCTCTTGCCTTTGTTGAGTGGTTACAATAGCCATTCAGGATACGAGGCATTGCCGCATCCAACTCCGCCTTGTTCTTATGACCGATTGCACGGCGAACACTATCTGCATCACCGCCGCTCATGTCACAGAACTGTTGAAGGAATGCAATGGTCTGTTCTTGAAAGACAAGCCAGCCCAAGCTATCTTTTAACAGCTCGTCGATTTCAGGCGATGGATTGTGATTTGCTTCGTGCCTGAAGAGCTTATCTCTGTAAGAAGCACCGCCGGGTCGAATAGCTGCTGTGACCAAGCTCAAATCTGCAATGCTGTGAACATCATATTTTTTGAGCGAATCAAAAGCGAAGTCTTCAACGAACTGGAAAATACCAACCGGAGACGTTTTCATATCAGCCCAAACCTTTTGGTCATCGAAGTTCATCTCCCAGGTGTGTGGGTACGGAATGTCAGCCAGCTTACAGGTCTTATCAATAACAGACACTGTATCAAGACCAAGGATATCGTACTTTGCCAGACCGACTGCATGAGACGCTTCCATGTCAAGACACAGAATAGGCAGACCGTCTTTATCTTGGAAGACACCATACCTTTTATAGAGATCAATTGGAGCGATGATAACGCCGGCCGGATGGTGAGACAGCGATACAATTGTCCCCTGCAATCCATCGAAATAGTAGAAGATATCAGGATGGTCTGCACGACACCTTTCAGCGCTGACATCGTATTCCTTTTTCACTTTTGCGATTCGATCAAGGGAATAAGGATTCTTGGATTCATCTACATTCGGGTTTTCTCGCTTCCAGACTTTAGCAAGGGCTCGTCCAATCTCGTCGATCGTCGCCTTACCTGCCAGAGTACCCATAGCCAGAACGTATGCACATTTTTCGCGGCCAAACGATTCAAAGATGTGGTTGTAAATCATGGGACGATAAGCATCCGGCACATCGATATCAATATCACCAATCTCAACACGGTTTTCATTACAGAAGCGCGAGAACACCAGATTCCAGCGAGCCGGGTCAACATCGATAATGTCGGTAACAAATGCACATCGGGAACCTGCAACAGAACCACGACTTGGTCCGAACGGAATGCCCTCATTTTTGCCCCAAATCATCAGGTCGCTCATAGAAAGCATAAAGCCCAGCATGTTGGTTTTCTTAAAAACTGTAAGCTCCTCTTCAACATCTGCCTTAAACTGTGCGACTTCATATTCAGGAATGATACCGCGACGAATTTTGTCGTTCAGCATATCATGGGTACGTTTGATATAAACCATGGCATCTGATTCAGAGGTTCCGGTCAAAATGGGATACCGCGCCTTTGTGCTCAGCGTAAAATCATTGACACTATCGGCCATCCGATTCGTATTCTCAATTGCTTCCATCCAGACTTCACGAGGGAGCGCATCTTGCACAGTGAACGCATCGACCAGTTCATTGTAAGATTTGAATGTTAGATCAAATTCGTCCTCGCCAGTGAACTCGATTCCCTTGCCCATCATAAGGATCTTGCGGCACTCTGCTTTATACGCATTCAGACTGTGAGTGTCAGTTGCAGCAATCAGTGGCTTGTGATACTTCTTAGAAAGCTCCCAGAGATACTGGTTATATTCCTTTTGATCGTCACAATCGTGGTACTGAATCTCATAATAATCATAGGTCTCGCATAGTTTGTCATAGACTTCCTGACGAAATCCATCACATTCTGACGTGTATTTACGAAGCGGACTTGCCAGACAGGCAGAGATTTTGATAATGTTATCAGACAGACCAAAGAACTCTTCAAAAGTAATGCGCGGCTTATAATACTTGTGGTCAACATCATAAGACGTGCCCATTACTTTATTTAGCTCCAAAACGCCACGAGCATTTTTGCAAAGAAGAATCGTATGGAAGTTGTCGCGAACTTTATAGCGTCCGGCGTCCATCATTTTACCGATTTCCTCTTGTGCTTCCTGTGGGTCCAAGCCTTGATAAGATTCATAAACCTCATCTGGGATTTCCGGATAGTGGTACATTTCAGAGGTAAGATATACCTCACAACCAACGATAAACTTCAACCCCTTCTTTTCTGCGTACTGTTTCTTCTCAGTCCAGTTAAGGTTGTAACCATGGTTGGTAGAAGCAATCGCTTTCATCCCGTAAGAAGCAGCGAGATCAACATAGTCTTCCCATTTTGTACAAGAATCAAGGAGCGAACCTTTATCGTCGTGCAAGTGGTATACAACATAGTTTTGCTCCATGAATCCTCCTTAAAACAAATCGTCTATACCGACCACGCTTGGGTCTTTTGCCGCATAAAACGGCCGCTTGTTGATGCAATCCCGAAGCGGTTCACAGGTTTTACGATGACCACAGAGATTAGTACAGAAGAAATTGGGACTGCCATTTTTTTCTTCAATCTCTCGTGCAGGCCATTCGCCGCTGCGTTGCCGCTCCTCGAATTCGTCCGCTGTTTCGTTTATGTAATCGATGCATTCTTTGCGCAGTTCATCGGTGATAGGATACGGTCTGACATATGTAGTCAATTTGAACTGGCAGCGAATATTTTCCGGCAGACCATTGATATCGTTCGATTCGATAAATGCCTGGGTAACAATTTCGATCTGCTCACTGTCATACCCTGCGGCTTTCATTTTGGAACGAACCGTTGACCGCAGCGTGTAGCCTACCTTGCATCGGTCGAGCACCTTTTCCTGCTGCTTTGCCAACTTGCCTTTGCCAGTCTGATAAATGACCTTACAGTATTTCACCATGATCCACGCTGGGAATAAACAAGTGAACCCGGCCTGCTCAAGCGCCAAAGTATATGCAACCAGCTGACGACCATAGTGAAGCAGGTCTTCGTCCTTAAACTGACTGGATGTTTTGATATCCAACACCTGCAGCCGACCATCTGGCAGGACACGAATCAAGTCCGCATAGCCCTGTAAATATCTGTCTTCTCTTAGCTTAAGAATCAGAAGTTTCTCAACCTCAAACTTACCTTTAGGACTGACATAATCACGAGCCATACACATCATATTGCCAACCCAGCGATCTCTGATGCCGTTGCCGCCATCTCGTGTCTTTGGAAAATCAATACCAAGCATGTCGAGCTCATCTAAGGCGGTTTGAAGTGTCGGTTTAATGTCTGCTTCTGTGTTCTTGCCTTCAATGATTCCCTCAAGCACGTCGTGGCAGGTGCCGCCGAGATAGGAATACACGTTCTGGCATTGATCTCGCGGCTTGATATATGTAAGATATGCGTTATACGGACAATCGTGAATCGTACCAAGCTTCGAATAGCTGTACACCTGCGCCCCTTTGTCATACAACGCTTGTAGTTCTGGGGCAACGACTCTTTGACCCATTTACATCACTCCTCTACCCATTTCACATACTTTGCTAATCCTTCTTTATAAGCCTCACGGCCAAGATCTGCGATATTCATTTTGGAATACTCAGGAATAAGTTCGGCTTCTGTCCACACATAGCCTACCTTTGTTTTCAAAATCAGATTGTTCGAGATGAGCTTTTTGCACTCGTTGATAAGATGTTCTTCTTCTAGTCCCTCGTCATAAGCCAAAATGATTCTTTTGGGAAACATCTTTTTAATGTATTTAGCCTGCACATCTGACACATGACAGCCACACGTTGCGAGGGCGATATGACTACCAAATGAATCGCACTGCATAACAGCCTTTTCCGATTCAAACAGAACAACATTGCCAGTTTCTTGAATGCGGTGATAGTTTTCCGCATACCCAAACAGCGTTTTACTGCGCGGACAAGGAATCAAAGGATACCAGCGTTTTTCATGTTCACATTCATAATTTGCTCGGCCCATAATCCCAACCAAGTCTCCACTTGTTGATCGTTCTGGGATTGTAATTCGATTTGAAATCTCGTCATAGCCTACGCCAAACTTTTCTTGCGTCACTAAGCTAATGCCGTCTCTGACAAATTGAAGATTAAATTTATCTGCATATGGCTCAAGTGTTTCTTCTGGATATACTTTTAAATCTTCTAACTCTTCTGAATAATCTGGCGACAACTTCAAAAAGAAACCACCAAAAGGCCAGTGAGTTTTGATATTAAGTTCGTCCATCGAAATTTCAGCTTTGACTGCAGCGAACTTCAATGCATCAGGGAAGGAGCATCGTTTAACGTCCATAATCAAGCTAAAGATATTGCCTTTTTGGTTCGTGGAAAAAACGAAAAAACGAAGTGTACCGCAATCAACAAGACAACTTGTAGGATTGCGTTGCTCCTCACGAGCGAATCTCAAACTGTTTTTTTGAGGATTAAACTTGATATTTTCAAAGCCAAGAGCTTCAAGGATTTGGATGATTTTGTCTGGCTGATTTTCAAGCTTAGACTGTAAAAGTGCAGCGTCTATAATCATCCTCTCCTTTCTTATTTATCTCCGGTCATACATACCGTGATCGTTTGTGATTGTACAGTATCCAAGTTCTCGCCAAGTGTTCCACGCACCGTCAAATTGAAAAAGAATCGTCTGTCCATCTTCATCGTTTCGAGTCTTGTTAAGAAATCCGACAACATAGGTTTTGTCCTTGTCCAACGTGATTGGTGTCTTCACTTTGGGGTTATCCTTGGAGCGATAATACGGATCACAATCAAACTTTTCACCAGTATATTCATCACGCCACAGTTTCCTAACCATTAGAAGCTCACTGACAACTTCTTTTATCTGTTTTGAGTTACTTAAACAGGATGCATCAAGCCAACGCTGGTTCGTAGTATGTAAAGCCAACTGGAACGTACTGATAAAAGCAATTTGTTCTTTATTGACGATATTGAAAATACGGCGACTATTCATAAGAAGGGCCTGCCACATTTTATCGTCTACTTCATCATCGCTCTTGAATGTATCGTAAACGATGGCTTTCGTTCCGGTTCGTGCCAGCCGCTTGATATGTTTCAGCAGTTTGTTCGTGTTATTTTCGAACATTTTTACGAAGCGGATATTGCTATATTTCTCTTTTGTGATTTGAGCAGCTTTTCGAAGCATGACCCAATCTTCATCAGAGAAGTGCCCCATTTTCAGTTTTTTACGAGTGATTTTCCAATAGTTCAATTCTTTCGTAAGGATATGAACTAGAAGCATATTTTTATATGCCTTAGACATCATTTCGTTTGAAACAATAGCGACATTTACGCCCTTATCGGCAAACGGAATTACCATCATCTCAAAAATGAAACTGCTCTTACCAGCACCGCTATGACCGGCAAGCATATACATATCGCCGATCGGCGCACCGAGCGTTAGATAATTCAGAAGTGGAGCGCCCGATGCATAGCTGATTCCTTGGTCTTGCCCTTCGTTGCACTGTTGAAGATAATTCTCATCAACGACAAGAGATTCGATTTTTGATTCCTGTCCAGTTGTTAAAGAGACTTTGTTATTTAATAATTCAAATGCCTCATAAACTTCTTCGTTAGTGGAGTTGTCAAATCGCTCAGGATGGCTCAGCATATCTTCATAACGGATAGCAAGAATTTTTAATGAATTCATTTTGGCAATCTGATCGAAATATCCGTCAGCGTTGTCCACATCGAGCAGATCCATCATTCGCTTGCAAGCTTCCCAGCCATTTAATTCCTGATAGTGCTTTCGCAATGTAGGTTTATCTGCCAGATATGTATCAACAGTGATATTGTCGATGTTTTGAAACCCCTGTTGACGAATACCACGGCCAACCAAGAAATAAAAAACCGGCTCTTCACACGATAGTGTCTTATCAGTTCCAACATTTACTTCTTTATAGTCGTCATACCGCTGAGGATCTTTCCAAAGACAAAAAACAAAGCTTGCTTCAGTCTGTTCACGATTTGCTTCGATTCTCTCAATCGTCTTGTTCAGGTCCACAAGTCGTCACCTCCAAGCAAATCGCTCACGTCATTCCCCTTATGCGTTACACCGACATTCGATAGATCAACCATTGTATCCATATCCGGGCGAGACTCTTCCTTGACTGTTTTTTCGGTCTTGTCTTTTTCGCGGCGGTACACAGCGGCGATATTATTCCGAACAATTGCCATCAGATAATTAGCTTTCGCCGTATCGTTAGAAAAATTCTTGTTCGTGATTGCCCACTGAATCGCACTTCGCTTCTCGTCTAGAGTCATCTGAATAATTTCATCAGAATAAAACTCCAGTTCTTTCAGCCGTCGGAACACAACTGTCGGCATCGGCTGCCCCCCATCAAGGTCATAACCAATCAAACCAGCAATCGTATCACACAACTTCTTATATGACTCGGCTGTCCGCCCGGGCTTCTTTTGAGGTTTGGGTTTCTCCTTCCGAGCCTTTTCCTTCCGACGACCTTCAAGCCAAGCCTGATAAACGGCTTCAGACTGAAAATATCTATTGTTGGGAGCCTTGTAGAATTGCTCTTTTGGACCTTCAACTCCCGTGGCCATACATTTGACCATCTTTGATTTCGCCATATTTCCTACCTCAAACTGCCCACCATCCCACCGCCACGCAAATTAGTTGGTCATAAAAATACTATGGGTTGTATTACTTGACCAAAAAATAAGCGTTCTTCAGTTCGTTAATAGGAAACGCCGGATCGCTAAATTTCAGATTGACCTTGTCCCGAATTGCTTTAACCTGAGCCTTGACATCTTCAGAGGCATTGCCGTAACGATTCTGAATAGCATTGACCCACTCTGCACGATGAGGCTCATCCTCTTCTGCCTGAGCTGCAGCACGATTTTCTGCATCCTTACGACGAGCGATTTCTGCTGTCTTTTTCTGCTGTGCGACCTCTTCCTTCTGACGGGCAGCCATATCAGCATCATTTATCGGCTTCATAGTGGCAGAGTTCTTAACGCCCTCTTCAAACGCTTCGACGAAAGCCTTAGGGGTAAAAGGAACCTTCTCAGGTAGACCATGGAAACGAGAACCAGCATCCAGACTTGCAGTAGCACGCAGATATAGGACACGATTTTCTCCAGTGACCTTCTTATCCTTGATTTCACGATCAAAGACCGCCATCATAACCATCTGAGCGGTGTCAGCAATAGCGCCATACACCTTATCCATCAGGTTGTTGGTCCAAACCTGATATTCTTCACCAGTGACCATATCAGTACGAGTCTTTTCCTTGACGTGAGACAGGATGAACACAGCGATACCAGCATCTTCCAGACGAGTGATCTGCTCTTGAATCAGTGCAATCACACGATCAAGCCCCCGACCGTAGCCTCCAAATGCATCATTTATACTCTTGCACGGCTTGCCGGTCTCTTTACGAGATAACCGAATAGCCTCCTGTGCAGCGATATCATACAGACAATCCAAGGTGTCGATGGCAACCAGCTTAATACCGTAGTCCTTATTGTTCTCGACGATATCATCAACAATCTGAATGAAACCACGGCTGTCGGTCTCTTCGTCGTAATCCTGATTGAAAACCTTCGCTTCTTCAACCTGCAGATCATCCAGAGCGTGGTAGCCATTCTCAGCGCCACAGGAAATCAGTAGACCTTTGGTTGCGTCGCCATATTTCTCTTTGATTAAGTCACGAATGAAAGTAGTTTTACCAATCTTGCGAATTCCGAGCAGCATATAATGAGGATAGCTGCCAAGGTCTGCCTTAATACGATTGATTTTAAAACTCATTATGTATTCTCCTTTTAATTTTCATTCCATGGTAAATCGACAGGATCAAAACATGGTGTCGATATCATCATCGCTGTCTGCTGGGGCCTCGACTGTAGGAGCAGCCTTTGCCTTAGTCTTAGCCTTGGAGTCGCCCTTCATCATATCGTCCACGCTTTCATCAACCGCCGGAGTCCAGATCTCATCCTCAAACTCACGAGCAGTGTAACCAGAATCAGCCGCAGTCTTGCACTCCTCAAATTCACCAGTCAGGATAGGCTTTACCAGACGCAGTTCCTTTTCCCGTTCACCGAGGATATTGCCGCGCGGCTTGAAATCTTCCATCTTAGAGATACCGAGTTCAACCTGTTCCCGCTGCTGTTCAGTGAGGCTGTCCATAGTAAACGGAACCTCTTCAGCGCCATTGACGACCGCGATCTGCCAGTTCATATGGACAGGATTGCGAGACTTTGTTTCCAGATAGCGCATCTTATAATCGTGGATTGCCTTGTGCTTCGGCTTGTCCATATCAAAAACAGCGGTATTGAACACGGTGTCAATCTGGAGCATCTTCTGTGCGCCATCTGCCTTAGACCACATCGGGGTGTAGCAATGCATCATAATCTTGCCGTCATCCTTCAGAGTGGCTGTATCCATACTATCCTTGTCGTAATACAGATCTAGATTCATCGTCAGATGTGGGGTGTCCTTTTCGCTGGGCATGTACACGTTCTGGATCTGATACTCGCGATAAACCTGATCGCTGTATTTACCAGTGCCGGGACGCAGAACAAATTTGCCGGTGACAACAATATCGTCCTCGTAACCAGCCAGAGCGGACTCCAGATACTCGATCATATCCCACTCAGTGATGAACTCCTTGCGCTCGCCAAGATTTACTGTGAACTTCTTAGTGCTCGCGACCATCTTGATAACGTCCTCATCCAGACGATCGTCCCATGCAATATCGATATTATTGCCATCAACATCACGGGTTTTAATTTCATCGTTCTTAAAGCCGCTCAGGGTAACGTAGCCCATATTGGTGCCGGCTTTGATGCCAAAATTGATACTGATTTTCTCACTTTTATTAAAAGTGTCGCGCTTCACCATCGGAGCCTTCCGAGAAACAGAAATCTTGCCGCAAAAATTAAAGCGGGAATAAACATCGTTCTTTTTATCTGCCATATGTAACCTCCTGTATCATAACAATCAATAATCAATCTCTTCTGTGGTCTTATGTTCCCACTCGGGCACTTCTGCGCCGAACGGAACAATTTTTGGCTTATGCTTGCAACGAGACATAAATTCATCTGCCAATCGATCATAGCAATCCGAACAAAGGGCAAATTTCATCTTGTCGCCATCTCGCTTACTGCCATAGTAGAAAGGTATTTCAAGATTGCCAAGATTAAGCTCTTCACAAGTATCAAGCGTCTTACCACAAAAATTGCAAAGCATATTATTTCTCCTGTCTAATTTGATTTTTGCTTACTATCGCATCAAATCAGGAGAAGCACGTCCATACAGCATCTCTGTTCCCCTTCCTTTAGTATTTATATAAATTCACTTCAGCTCTATAATGTCCCAAAAGAGCATTACATAGTCGTCAGTGTATTTATCTCCATGAAAGTGACCAAAATACCACATCGGTTTATGGTTCGCCGGGAATTGCTCATAAAGGTCATCGAAAAACTCTTCGGTAGACGTATCAACCGTACTCTGATCAATACAATCCAAGAACAACTCTTTAGGTTCGAATCGCAGCGGGCAAGTATGAGTGAGCATAATATCGATTTGATTTTGACTTGCCATAAGACGAACGACGCCCTTTACAACTCTACTTGGCTGCTCATCTGGCCACCAGTTCCCACCACACTGCAGACGATAATACTTATCAACAGAATAGGCACCCCCACAAACCAAGGCATTCAGCTTACGCTCCGGTGTCTGAATTTTATAAACAGCTCCGTCAATAGCGAAATACTGATTTGGATATTTGGCGTCCCACAGCATTGGACCTTGAATAGCACCCTCAGTCACTTCAATTTGCTGATATCCATCTGCCTCACTCGGCCGACGTTCGTGGTTTCCGTGGATACAAAACATCTTGATCGGAAGTTTGACCGCTTCATTCTTGATTGCGATTTCCTTTTTGGATTTCGCTCCATAGTAGTTCAGGCCAACATCACCAAGGCAAATCAGCCAGTCATTCGTAGTGGTCTTATGGTTGTTGCAAAAGATTTCGATACTCCACAGACGAGCAGGGTCTCCATGAATATCACCTGTCAAATAAACTGCCATCCGGGAAACTCCTTTTCAAAAAAAATTCTTTACAGTCGGACTCAAATTTACAGCCTTCACAGCCGAGATTTACTTCCACCCTTGCATGACACACCTCGTAGATACTTTCATTTTCTTTTATGAACTTATCGAAGCGATCAAACGAATATTTCATAACGGCTCCTTTCTCCTTTTTAATCATACAAATGAGAAATTGGTGTATCAAGATCGTTGCAAATACTCTCATATTTGCATTTATTGCAATTCCAGTCTTTTAATCTCCATGTTATTTCTTCAGGCCGATATTCATGTTTTTTGCATTCAGTAATTGCGTCACTAATAGCTTTTTTAAGATTTTCGGGCGTTGTTGTACTATCTTTCTCTTTTTTAATTTTATTGAGTCCATATATCCTTCTCATATCTTCGGGATAAAATCTCCAACAGAAATCATAATAACAACAACCTTCACACGGTTCGTCTTTAGGGATTTTTGTGCAATCATAGCATGTCGCCTCTAGTTGTCTAAATGCGGCGTATAATTCTTCATCTGTAAACATTAGTGAACCTCCTTCGATTTATTTTCTGGCTGGGGATGTCGGATTCGAACCGACGACGGCCTGTTAAAGCACTGGCGGAGTCAAATTCCGCTACCTTATCCACTTGGTGAATCCCCATTGTATATGGCGGCACCCAGTGCTACCTGAGCACCGCCGGGAGTTTACATCTTAGGAGTTGTATTGTGATAGAAGTATCCTGCGATAAATGATAGTCCCATCAAACAAATCACGATAATCGCAGCTTTACTGATTTCAATCCAGATCAATCTGAATCACCTCAGTTCTCGATTCGCATGAAGCTAATATCGGTAGACTGGTACACACTTGCATCACCGCTCAGAGTGCCAGCTGCCTTGTCTGCCTGATACTTTGCGTTGCCGGAACCAGTGACAATCAATCGGTTCTGATCAATACCCTGAGAAGCCAGATAGTTGGCGACGGTCTGAGCGCGATTAGCAGAGAGCTGGACGCCAAACTCGGTCTGAGAATCTGCGTTGATATTACCGTTGATAACAATCATAGTGCCGTCCAGAGTCTTAGCGATATTCACAAAATCATTCAGAACAGAAGCAGCACTGGCCTGATCGGTAAACACGGAAGAATCCGGCACAAAAGTTACATTCGCGGTCTTGCTCAGCATCGAGTCATAGTCCAGATTGCCAGTGACCTGCTGGGTAATATTTGCACGAGTCTCGTCGCTCACAGTTACTTTCGTAGTAGCATTTGCAGCAGAAGTAGACTTGAAATCACTCTTGAGCGCATCGATATATGTAGTATCAAACAGTGTATTCACGAGATCCCGATTGATAGTTTCGCCCAGGTCTTCCCAAATATCGCACATCTGGTTATAAATCATCGGAGCGGTATCATTCAGAATATTGTAATTATCCTTCCAGCTGGCCATCTTAGCGTTTGCGTAAGTAGCATCAATGTCGGTGTCGGAAGAAGTGGAGTACATCGGGAACACTTCACGAGCTGCATCATGATTGATAGGCTGGTCATAAGACATCAGGATGCCCTGAACGAACTTCTTGACGGTGTCTTCGTGAGCCGCTGCCCAATCAGCGTCAAACACAATGCCGTCCATAACCAGAGAGGAAGAGGATTTCGTATCAAACACAACAGTGCTATTGGTATAAGTCTTGGCCTGAGTCAGGTACGGCTCCCAAGTAGCGGCTACATCGATCTGCCCAGCAAAGTATGCCTTGGCGGTATCGTCTGCCGTGCCGAACATAATCAGATTGTTCATGATAGTTGCCTTGTCGGTATCGGACAGACTGGAATTATTGACAAACCACGCAACCAGAGTTTCGGCCTCAGAGAACTCAGGAACGCCGATCTTAGCATTGACCCACGAATTCACATCAGCGAACTGAGTAGAAGCGATAATGCCATCACCGCCGTAGCTGTAGTTGGTAAAAATCGGCATGATGATATTCTTACCAGCGTCAGTAAACTTCTGAGACAGGAATGCCACACGATTCGTAGTATAACCAGCAGCCTGCAGATCACCAGAGATCAGAGCATTACTGGACTCGGTCGCATCGTTGATGACATTGATATTCACCTTGATGCCGAGCTGATCAAACACAGAGCCGGGCTGAGTAGTAAGACCACCATTTGCCGTAATACAGCTCAACCATCCTGCCCACTCATCCAGAGACAGATTGATCGTGTTGTCCCCGGCGGAATTAGACGGCTTATTCGCACTGATAGAAGTGCTCGGCTTTGATGCGGCCGGCTTCTTCTTATCAAACTTGATTACACCGCCCTTGATGCCACCAACGACACCAATAGCAACCGCTACCGCAAGAACCACACCAACAACGGCGCGGCCAGCCTTAGTCAATTTGAACTTAGACATGTTGTTCTCTCCTATTTAATTTTTTGATTTTATTTCTTGGACTGAGTATTCAATCCAGAAGACTTTGTGAAGGCATTGATATCCTTAATGTCGTATGTAATGGGTTTCGCAGTTCCCTTCTTTAGACTCTCCAGATAATCATTTACCTTATAATCAGCAGTTTTAGCATTGGCCTTATCCAATTTACCATCACGACTTGATTGATACAGGACCTTTGCGCCAGCTGCTTTTTCGCGACTCTCCTGCAGACCATCACGAGTAGCATTGAGCATCTTATCTGTACCAGTAGCAGAACGAAACTTACCAACGGAATCATATGCGGCCGAGATCTGCTCATTAGCCTGCATCTCGGAGACGACATCTTTACTCTCACGCTTTAGAGCTGCCAGCTGATTTTCCAACTTTTCTTTGATGTTTTTCATTTCTTCAACTGCCGGGCGCATTTTAGCATACTGCTGAGACAGATTCTCCATAGCGTCCATTTCTTCCTGAAGATTACGAGCAAAAATAGTAGCAGACTCTTCGTCGCCACGACTCATAGCGGCCTTAGCGCGTTTATCGTAATCTTCAGCTCGTTTCTGTGCGGAGGCGAACTGATCTTGAATCGTCTTGAGCTTGCCAGTTAAATCTCTCAGAGTGCGGCACGCATCGTTATATTGATCGGTTGCCTCATCAATCTTCTGTGCATAGATTGCCTTGGCTCCTTCAGGAGTCTTAGCTGTGTCCTGCACAAACTTTTGAAGAAATCCACCAGCGAGAGTTTTAATTTGCTCTCTCCAAGACGGGAACAGAATTAGACTTCCGATAAATGCGCCACCAACACAGATAACCACAAACTCAGGAATAGTTAAATGAAACATCAGACACCCTCCTTCCCGGCGGGCTCTGTTTTATCCTCTTCAATAAATTCCTCAATAGAAGAAATCATCTTGAGTTCATCCTGAACTGTATTTGTGATTTTTTCAATAGCCGCGCCAGCTTCGACATTGCGATTGGTAAGAGCTTCGATTTGTTCCTTCATGGATTCAATCTGCTGGTCGTTGCTCTTCATCTCGTCAAACAGAGCGTTCATCTTGTCGTTACCAACTGTTCGCAGGAGTTCCTTGCGCTGCTCTGCGTCGGACATAATTGCGGCCGCATCATAGCCCAGTGTCGTCATCAGGTTTTTGACCGTAGCACGCTTGGTCTTGGTGGGCATCTCAGACGGGAATGTATCAATCACATCCTTGATTTTATAGACCGTCACAGAGTCGGCAGGATTCATATTGTTCGCATTATAGACGGCTTCGATGTCAATCGTGTCGCCCTCCGGAACCTCGGCCTGAACCTGTTCGTTCTCTGGGAAATCTCCATTGATGTAATGATCTCCGACGCCACTACATACGCGCAATTCACTTTCGAACTCAGGAGTTCCGACCGATTCATCCGACTCAACAAGACCGAGCTTCTCGAAAAAACTTTTCTTTGCCATAATTTTCTCCTCTATATGATTTATATAATTGGAGCCCCAAGAGTTCCATCAGGCTTCACATAGCAGCCATCTCGAATCTCAGAGAACCCACCACCATAATACCAACCATGCGACTCCACAAAATCTAAGAACACGTCCGTGATTTCATCAAAGTTCGCATCATCTGGAATGATCAAGCAACCACACAGCTCAATTTCATGTGACATATTTTTCTCCTTATGAAAATTTCCATTTGAAAATCTTCTTTATACAAACATTCGTAACCCAGTCAAAAAGAATGCTGAAAATCACGATTGCCAGAATTCCAACAAACACCAGAGATGTACGACCACGAGCAGACGAAGTATAAATTAGATAACCGATACCGTATTTCGCATTCACTGTTTCGGCCACTGCGATATATGTCCAACCGATAGCATACATTGTAGCGAATGATTGGCAGATGGACGGCTCTGCTATTGGAAGAACGATTCTTGTAACCGTATGAAACTTCCCTGCCCCATCGATGCTGGCTGCTTCGATCACATCATCATCGACGTCATCTAGAGCAATCAGAACGCTTGGCAACATGAATACGAAGCTGGCCACAAACAGGAAGGCGATTTTCATCTGCTCCCCTATGCCGAACCACATCGTAAGCAGCGGATAGAAAGCAGTCACTGGCAAGAATCTCATCGCTCGAATCGCCGGATACAACAGGTTTTGAATTGGATGACAGATTTTCATCAGGCAGCCAAGCGGAACTGCGATACCGGCACTCAAAGCTGCTGCTGCCGTGATACGAATCAATGAATATCGAAACGCCTTCAACATTGTGCCGTTCTGAATCAGCAAGAAAAATTCACGGAACACTGCACCCTTCTGGGGAACAAAAATTGGCGAAGTCAAAGCCGCGCCAATGTCCCAGATAATCGTCAACAGAATCAGAAGAATCACACGATAGATCCAATCTTTCTTCGTCGTTTTCATTTCGAATACCTCATAATATTTAATTTTCAAGAAATGACCTGTACCGGAATTGAACCGATGTCTCCGCCGTGAAAGGGCAGCATCTTCACCTCTTGACTAACAGGCCATATGGCGGCATAGGTAGGTTTCGAACCCACGGATGTTTTACCATCGACAGATTTCAAGTCTGCTGCTTTAAACCACTCAGCCACTATGCCATATAACGTGGGGTTAAGGTCCCCCGACCACACATCGGCTATAATCGAGTTTATGGACTATCTGCCTATTTGTTAGAACTCAGTCCTTGGCGCGAACGGCAGGTTTCGAACCTGCGAGACTGTTACATCTGACGGTTTAGCAAACCGCTGCCATCAACCACTCGGCCACGTCCGCATATAAAAGAGGACTATTTCGTCCTCTGATTTGTTCTCCTTATGAGCTCTTCATAGACCAGCTTCTGAAACTGTTTCCATTCATCCCCTGCCCAATCATCTGCAAAATCCCGTGTGATACGAGCCCGCTCTTTAAGATCGTTCTGAAAGTACCACAGGGTCTTATCAGATAGTTCGCTTAAATGAGGCTTGATAAAATCCATCACAAGACTCGGTATGTAGGTTCTATGCCCGACTGCATATCGAACAGCACAATTACAAATGGTACCGAAGTCATCATCGTGCGGATCAATCATCGCCATAATCTTCAAGCTCCTTCCTGATTTGTTCATTTCTGATTTGATTCGTCCTGTGCTTCGCAAGACGCTTATCGCGAAGTTTTGCCTCTGCCCAATTATTTCGAACTCCACTCCAACGTCCGTATCGATGTTCAAATTCATCAGCACCCCAACCCTGATGGCCTATGACACCTTTATAAATTTGCTGCTGTTTCACAAGACCGGCTCCTTTCTTGAGAAATAGGGATACAAATATGTAATTGTTTGGCACGCCCAGCAGGATTCGAACCTACAAAAATGGCAGTTTTAGAGACTGCGGCTTTAACAATTAAGCTATGGGCGCATATCGAATCCGAATGCCCGCCCACGGATATGACGCTCGCTCTTCTATCTTGTCAGCGTCTCCACAAGACTGTTTACCCAACCACAGACAGATATTGGTGCAACCGGCGGGTTACGATCCCGCTGCCCCTTGATTAAAAGTCAAGTGCTCTACCAACTGAGCTACGATTGCATATAAAAAGTCGGCTTACGCACCCTCGCGAGCTGGCATCATCACCGATAATCAGGGCTGCCACTATAATAGTAACAGCGCCTGAAAGGCTAATCCTTTGTGCAACGTAATTTAAGAATCACTTAACTGGTGGGCCAGGTTGGAGTCGAACCAACGATGTTTCTTGTGTCACGGAGTTACAGTCCGCTATCTTCGCCACTGGATATACTGGCCCATAATGACTGGCTTGTTTGAAGGCGTCCCCTCATTGGAACCAGTTAATTACAATTCCTGCGCAATGAATTGATATAAAGGCATTCCCTTTTAACAATTTAATCCATACTATTTTGAGCTCGCGTATAGTTACGCTTTTTGATTTTTTGCCTCCTGCGGACTCGAACCGCCCTATGGTTTCCCATTGTTCTCCCTACTAAACTAGAGAGGCTTATAAGTGGTCCCGGCCTGAATTGAACAGGCGACACGGGGATTTTCAGTCCCCTGCTCTACCAACTGAGCTACAGAACCATATTTACCTTGCCTTTTTATGCCACTACTATGATTCTCGCAGGGGGTACCTCCCCGCTACATAGGACAAGGAATAGTAGACATAATTTTGAAGCGAGTGGGGTTCGAACCCTGCATCTCTGGTGAATCGTAGCCGCCAGCACTTTTCCCCTTTTAAGCTATCGCTCCATATAAACGGCAGGTATTGTTACGCCCCTGCCAAGGCGCTCACCATCTACCAGCCATGTGGTAAAACGACGGGACTTATGTAATCGATCCACAAACCATAGCCCATGGATTTTATAAACCTTTGACCTGTATACTTTGTTCTTTGACCTTTAGTTAGAAGTTTAAGCTTTGAACTTTCAACCTTTAACCTTTAATCATAAACTTTAAGCTTTCCGAACATAATTGAGCGCTATCGCTCTGATTTTTTAGAATGTCGGATTCGAACCGACGTAGCAACCTTGGAAGGGTTGTGTCTTACCTCTTGACCAATTCTAAAACCAAGTATTATCATCAAATATATTTATACTTGCTTTATGTCGGCTTATCAGGCCAGCTTTTTGAAGCGACTATTTGCTTTTTATTGTTTGATTTCGCTCAAGCGATGCTGCCGCGAGCAAAGAGCGAACGATTACAGTTTGTCGTTTTCGATAGACAGTGAATGTGTTTTACTGATTAGGAATCAGTATTCAATGGTGATCTCGGTGGTCGCATTGGATGCAGACAGAACCGCATCAACCTCGGCCTTGAACTTGCTGATTTTAGAAGTGATTTCGTCTCGAATCTTCTTGATGTCGATACCATCAATCAGGATCATAGTCTCACGCTCAATATAACTGTCACGTGCGTCTCGAATAGCCTCAGGGTCCATGTTGCTCTTTTCAGAAGCAGATGCAAGGCCCTTGGTGTAATCATCCGCACGATCACTCAGACGAGCATTTGCTGTTTCAATGTTGGCAATAGAATTCGAATACTGATAATCCAGCATATTGAGCAGACGCTGCTTAAAATCTATGCCATGCTGATTCATATAAATTGCCTCAGCAACGGTATAGACAACACCGTTAATGGTCACAGTTGTCTTAGCATTGGACTCAGAAATCGCCCGCTTAATTGCATCATGACGGGCAATCAGGTCGTTGATGGAATCCAGAGAACTCTGTGCATCCTTCTTGTAATCCTCGATAGGCACACCGTTCAGTTTCTTCATGCTCTGCTTAGCAGCTGCACAGAACTTAGCCTCAGAAATCGCCTTGAGGATTCGATTCTCCAGAACCTTCAGCTCGGCCAAGCCACGGTGAATTGTCATGGTTTCAGTAGTCATAATCATTCTCCTTTATAATTTATAATCTTTGATGCGGTCGCCCGCTGTTAATGGAGCTGGTAAAGAATTTCGAAATCTTGACCCCGGCATTACAAGTACCGTGCTCTGCCTCTGAGCTACACCAGCATATAAGCGGTGGAACGCTCCACCGATTGATTAGTTTTTGAATTCGCTGCTCGACCAAAATATTTTTCTGTGGTTCCAATGAATCGAGATAGCTCTTAAATTCACTTTGATATGTAAGCACCTGTTGATGCGTTTGATTTGTATATCGACCAGCCTTCAAATACTGCTTGTACTTCCCTGCCCCAATCTGATATCGAAGAAGTGCGGTAGAATCATTTTTAGTGTACTGTTTATGATATGCCAGTAACTGAACTCCACATCGGATACCAGTACGATCATCAAGCAGCTCGTGCATCGAATTGATTCCAACCGTTTTATGCAGATACTCAAGATTAACTTCATTGACCTGCATTAAGCCGTAATCCGTGGTCCCATTTGAGTTTAGATGAGTCAGGCTACTCTGAAAGCGACTTTCGTTATAAATCACACCAAGAGCGAGCGAATAATCAACATCATATTCATCACACACAGTTTGCGTATACGATTTCAAATCATCGCTCCAGTTTTGATAGGTCTCAATTGGGCCAGTTGCGACTCCTGTTGGTACATTCGTCAACAGGCAACATCCTGTAGCAATAATTGCCGTCAGCAACCGTCTCACTGTTGCATCATCCCCTTCCATTATTTGGCCTAACTATTGAAAAGTGACTTTGTTGTTTGATAAGATACGGGGCATATAGCCCCGCTCTTTATTTCTTGATTTTTGCGCACATAGTTTTATATTGGCGGTATTGCATGGTTGTGTCATATTCGCCATTACGAAACTTTTCTGCTACATAGTGCGTATCGTATGTTTGCTCTTCCTGAACTATCTGATAAAAAATTCTTAAGGTCTTCAGCAACGGTACTTTGACCAAGATGCCTTTATATTTTGATCCTGCTGGAAGTTCGTCAACCGCTTCTTTTTCTTTCAGATAAATTCTTTTAACGAAATTGATTGACACCGCGCCAACTTCTGTATTTCGAAAGGAGCGAATAAGGTATGGCGTTTCTGCATAAAACAGATGACTGCCAATTCCCGAAATATAGTCAACAGCATATTTTGCCCGGCAAATCAGTTTCCACGCAATGTTATTGGCGATGATTGTATTTCGAACCAAGGTGTTCTTTTCATCGACATCGTCTCTTCTTATATACGGAATTTCTTCGCTTGAGAATCCATAGTAAAGTAAACAAAGGACCGCCGCATACATAGTATTTTTCGAATCCGAAAATATGGTTTTGATATAATCAAACAAATCATTTTCTGATGGAAAAATATAGTTACTTTTGTCGATTTTACCATTCGAAATATAATCAAGCTGATTTTTTACCCGAGTCGAACGAGATTCCATTTGTCCGCCTTCGTAACTCCATGGAGTAGTAGTTTTTTCGTAAAACGGATGCATGAAATACTGATTATGACTGATTATATTATTGTTACAGCACCATAAAATATAGTCTCGCAATATATTATGAATGGATGCTGAATAATTGTCTGAAATATTTGAAAGCCATTTGTTATAGATGTCTGAAACGAAATCATCATCTTCTATCCTTTTAAGCTCACAAAAATCCTTACCGAATTCTCTTTCGAAATCCGCCAACCGGCTGAAAGTATTACGGGCTATACCATATTTTCTTTTATATAGAGGGATGTACTCACCTACAGAATTCATCCGCGGGTTTCCGTTTTCATCCTTTTCCACTAAAGTATCAATAAGAAATTTTTCTTTGCGTTCCTCATCGTAATAGTCTTTGTTCCTTTTCATGATTGAGGCTTCTCCTTACACAGCATGTCTAAATCCCGTTGGGAATATATGTCTATAGACTAATTTTACACTATGTAAGGAGATTTTGCAAACAAAACTAATCGATTCTTAAGCAGAAACTCCAGGCTCAACTGCAAATGCAGCCGATAACATTGGACACTGAATGATCATCGCGTTTGCTGCTCGCTTCCAATTTTTATCAGAGAAGACTCCAATCGGATCGCTCAGCTGAGAATTCAACAGTGTGTCTCGACCTTCTATGACAAGAGTGGACTCCTGAGCCAACCCTTCAACTTCGCCCACACTGTACTTAACATGGACTGGGTTGTGACTGTTCCAGCGCTTTGTGGTGAAGGGGATCACTTCACACTGGCCAGAGCTTTTATTATAGACGTTGTTGCTTACGACCAGATACGGGTGAACCCCACAGTATTTGTGGACGGCCTTTTCGTCCTGATTAGTGTTGGCAACGTAGCCAAGACGGATCTCACCGATTTTAGGGATACTTGAGCCAGCCTTAAACATAATTATGACCTCCTTGCTGACCACTTGATTTATTTTGTATCCCTATTATACTAGCGACAAAGTCACTTTTCAATACTTGTACAATGATGCATCGTAAAATTTCTTAATAAAATTGTGACAAGCTTGTCTCCGAGGTCTGACGTGAGCGTAAACTTCTCACCTCCACTCGTCTTGATGCCTTCGCAAGTAAAGGAGCTCCCACTAATCCCCCAGCAGCACGTTAAAATATCCGAATCACGCCCGTACTGCTGTTCGAGCCTTATATGACCGATGGTCTCCCCTTTATAATAGGTAACGCAAGATGTCTTGGCTGCTATCATGCTGACGTTGTGCTTATTTTGGTTGCCCCAGAACTCGATGATGTCAAACGACCGGATGTGCTCGTACAGTTCCTGGGCTGTATATGTAACCCGCATTATGCTCTCCATATGATTTTACTATCATAAGTTTTATTTTCGGTTGTTATTTTATCACAAGATGCTTAAGAAATCAACCCGGCAAGCAATTTTTTAGGTGCTAATCGTCATTGTGCGTAAACTCTTTCGAATTTCCATCGCCATCTCATATTGCTCAACAGCTTCTTCAAGGGCTTCTTCCAAATCACCTAATGCCTCATCTTCGGCTTCCCACTTGTCGTGAACTACACCATCTGAATTTGGTTCTACCCTTAATTTGGAATGATTTCGTTCGACAGACATTAAAACTGACTTCAACGCTTCATATGCTTGCATAAATTACCTCGTATCTTAAAATCATAACCATCTGCGCCGCTTATTGCCTGCATTTCGAAGTTGTTCGTTCATCAATTTTTCGTAATTGACACCGCATACGTCATCAAGGATTACATCATCATAAGGAATCCCTTTAGCTTTCAAATGATCCCGGAACCAAAACTTTGTCTGATAGTACGGCCCCATATGACTGGGATATGCGCTGGGCCACTTGCCTAGACAATTTGGATGACAGTCTGGGATGCTCCACCACTCTTTGCGAACACGCTCGCGCATTTTCTTGACTTCAACATCAGTCTCGTTCCAACCGTACATCTCCGCCAATTCGGCTTCTTTTTTCTTCTGACTTACACTCTGTCCGAGGTTAATACCTCCAGCAGCACCTAGCCCCAACAAACCCAAAACGAACGAAACAGCACCACTCATAGTTTTTCACTCCTTATGTAAAAATATCTTCTCTAACCTTCGGCACATAGCACCGATTTTCCAAATGTACAATCGCAGATGTTACCTTTCCGGTTCCCCAGTCGTCCAGGTCGAACTTCAGAATCATTTCAATCAATCCCATTGCGTCTTTGCACTCACGACGAATTTTTCGAACTCTCTTCAACTCGTTTTCCAGATAGCATCGTTTTACAGCGTTTGCTCGGGTAAATTCGATTGCGTGTTCAAGATCATCGATCTCATCAGTGGCCTTATTCAGATCACTATAGAGCCCTGCATACATTGTCTTCAGCGTTCCAAGTGTCTCATCTACAGTTTTCAGCCGGCTCTTGAACTCAGCCATCCACACAGAGTCTTCGACAGGATACGACACCGGTGCCAATTTCTGTTGCGGCGACTCTGCCTTTGAAATACCCGGCTCTTTTAATGATGCCTGCGTTTCTTTAACTTCAACACCCTTCGGCAGATACCCTTGTCCCCTATATGCATTCGGCAGACTTTTGAGAACATTCCAAGCTTTATTCTCGGAATCGAACTGAACCGCCAGACCTGGGTCGTATGTCACTGTGAATTTGTTGTTAGGCTTTTTTGTGATATATGTGTGCCCATTGGTAAGAACATAGCTCACACTTGCCCCTCCTTATAGTTCCGTTTAACAAAATTCTCAAACTTGTTTCTAAATTGAATGCATTCTAAAGCATAGCGAGTTATCTTGTATTCATCAGAGCCAGTCGCGTTGTTGTCTTTCGCCCATCCAATGAATTCTTCATGCCAACTCACAGCCTTCTCGTACTCAGAACTCTCCAAAATCTATCACCTTCCTACCTTATTATAATAGGGGTCTGGGAAATCCCTCAATGTTCTTTCAAAACGATCGACTGTCCTGGACCCAGAACCCAGCAGTTTTTACCAGCGTAAGCGCAATCCTCGCAATGCCCAGAACACTCATGTGCGTTGGCCGGCGCTTCACAACATCCATCTTTAAATGCCACATAAGCAACTGGCAGATTATAGGGATTGTTCATATTATAGCCAGGCCAAGATGAAAAGAGAATATGTAAATTGCTGGGAATCGCACTACCCGCTTCCATAAATGCGTTAATCAGATTGTATTTTTTAGTGAATGCCAGAAATTGGGTGCGCGGCAACTTAATTGCAATACGGCACATCATTTCAAGATACTGCATATCCACAATGTCACCACTGACATGCCACCTAAAATAAAAAGACCCATAGGCGGCCGCAGTAGCCTGCATTTCAAAGCCGTCAGGGTCTGTCAACCAAAGATTCAGGTTGTTTTCGTATGCGTCTCGTACCGTTCGTCGCCAATCGAAATGGCCAACATAGCATGTCTTCGCACAGGGCACGTCAGGTGCGCAAGTAACCACTCGCGGCATAGAGATGGACTTCACGTTTCCCATCTTGCTGTTTGCGTTCGACACTGACAGCTTCAACATATTCAATTTTTACGCCCTCGTTTTTGGAGGGAGCACTCCTTCCTTATAATTGTATCATCCTAATAGTTCAATAAATTACACTTTGATTGCTTCTTCGTTGATAGTCATAGCTAACTCGTTAACCAACTTCATATTGACGTGATCTGGCAAGCTTGAATTTTCGCAAGCAGTTTTCATTCTGGCTTCATAGATCGGAAGCACATAAGCTCGCCATTCTAAATAATCGTATTCGCCAAATCTAAATTTTTGCAACAGATCAATGTCATTGCTGCGATATGTAATGATTTCGCCCTTTTCAAACAGATCAAACGCCATCAGATACAATCTATTTGCATTCATGACCAACTTGTTTAGCGTTTTACGAGCCTTGTCGATATCGGTCTCCCCATAACGACCACCCTGCATATCAATATATAATCTACCGGACTTATTGATCAAATCATTTACGAATCCGCCGAATGGTTTAATAGCATCTTTTGACAAAAAACATTTTTTATTTTCCATAAGCAGCTTAGTTGTCGGACTGTAGCTGATAACAAGGTCGTCACTGTTTCCAAACAATTCCAACACATTTGGATTTCCGTTCGATAACAGCTTCGTGACTTTATTGAAACTAAACACCGTTGTGTCTGTTACCGTATCCACATGGTGTTCGAATTTGTCAAGGCCAAGTAGATCTTCTTTGGAATTTAATGCTACACCGCGAATGTCCACATCAGATCCTTCTACGTTTGTTCCGTAAGCGTGGCTGCCGCCAATAGTTAGAAACATCAAATGCTTACCAAGATGCGGGTTGGTGCGCAGAAAATCATACGGTTCGCTATCAATGATGCTCTGTAATTCTTCTCGTGTCATTTTTACCACCTCTTTACGCTAGAGATTATCAATATCACTGCAATAAAATAAAATGCCCATAACGGAAGGATAATCCATTCCCACTCAAGACAAAAATCAACAAATCGAGATAATAATCTCAAAATAAAGTTCATCATAACCCTGTTTGCACCGTATCAAATTCGATCGTCTCTCCTGTTTCTTTATTGACACCATACCCTACCACATGAACAATATAAGCCGGCCAGCGCTCTTTGTTTTCATCAATAGCGATACGAACAACGCCTTTGAAATTTTTGATCCAAGTTGCACACCAAGGCTTTTCAAGATGATCATTGTATTTTGGATTAAACTTTAAGACGGAGGCCAAATCAGCCACACATACCATACCGGCATCTGCGCAGAATTCGCCCAGTTTAACTTTCGTTTCGGGCACGAATGTAGTACAACCCCAATCACCGTAGTAAGTATTGGACTCTATTCCAATGATGCCATGACTGCTGATATCGCAACATTCAAATTTTCTCTGCTCGTCATCTGACATATTATGAGACAGATAACATGGATCTGTAATGATAATATCCCCATCAAACTCCATAATACGATCTTCTGCTTCAAGATAACGATCTTTATATTCTAAGAATTCTTCATATTTTTCTGCCATATCTCGCAGTTTTTCAAATTCCTTCGAGATTTTCTTCAGCTCTTCGTCGGGATCTGCGCCCCTTTCGATATCATGATTAATATACCATTTCACAAAAAAGGAACTACTATCCGTTTCTGCGACCAATCTATATACATCTAAACTGTCTGGTTCCTCGTTAAGCTTTGCAAGCGCCTCAAACAGTTTTATTTCGACATCAACAACACAACGATCAATGATGTTCTTAACCCATTCAGGAATTCGATTCCATTCATCTACCAATGCCTGTGGATAATCTTTAAACTGTTCATGATATTCTTTATTCTTCTGTTCCACCCATTCGTGCGTCATATTTATTCTCCAATCAGATCAGGATTCGTTGAATTCCAAATTTCTTGAGATGTATTTTCGCCATCATCCGACAATTTATCGATCCAAGCATTCAGCACTTCACGGTACACTGTCATATTCGGACAAAAATGACTGTTGGTGAATACAGGCATATCGTCATTACACAGAATTCTCATGATAGCAGCGCACACAGCGGCAGATCTCGATACGCCAGCAGTACAATTCACGCAGAACCAATCGGCCTTATCTGCTTCGTGGTTATCCAAGACAAATTTCACGATATTCTTAGCCTGAACTTCAGTAATACATGTACCCTCCAGATCAGTAGTGCAATCATCAAACTTCAGTGGCAAGAACGTGATATTGCCTTTGCATTTCTGAAAATCGATATGATAACCATTCGCCTCAGTGATAGAGATAAACCGAATTCGTTCAAAGTGCGATTCTCGAATAAACTTTTCTGCTTCGTCTGCGCTCATCACAGAAAACTTCCATTTGCCGCGATACATTGTAATCATAACCCACCTCAAATAATCAGCTCATAAATCTGACCAAAGTAGCGACAAAACTGCAAGCCATCAAGCGTCTTAATGGCTGAATCGAGCGCAAAGAAATGTACCTCGGTCGGATCAAGCAAAACTTTCTTAATATTTTTTACATCAATGTCGTCATCTTCAAACCCGGCGTCAATCCGCCCCTGCTTGAACTCTTCATCGGAAGCATATGTAAACATTACTTCGTTATATACTTTTTCCTCGTCAAAATCGATCGTTAGATCTCCTTCTGACCAGTGTTCCAGCTCTTCCATGCCATTTTCAGTGATTGCAATCAAACCATAACTTCTGTTGATATCATCATTAAATGTTTCATTCGGATATTTTTTCTTGAACGCTTCTCGGTCGCGAATACTCACTCCACCACCACATTTCTCAAGCTGTCTTGTAATGCGAAGAATAAGTTCGTCCTTGCTAGTAGAATTAAACCAATCAACATTATTGATGATGTCTTTTGCCTCCTGAAGGGCACTCGTGGTATATGCAGACCAATGATAATAGATCTTAGCAATATCTTCATTAAAAGCATGAATCGTAATAACCAATCGCTGTCCCAATTATTTTAATTCCCCTTTCTCATACAATCTCTTTTTATACTCAACCGTTTTTCGATGTGCTTCTCTTTGGTCTTTGGTTGTTTTCTTATAATTCATCCAATGAGTCCGTATATACTCATCACTTTTCGCCTTAGCTTTAACATCAACGATCAGCGAAATCGTTTTATGGGTCACATTGTATTCTTTTGCCAGGCCACGAAGAGAATATCCTCCAGTTTGATATTTGCGAAGTATTTCCGATTTCTTCTCTGAAGTCAATTTTATACGACGATCTTGCTGCTCAGACAAACGGATATTTTGCCACTTACTCGCCATCTTGTTTATTCACCAATTCAAAATATTCTTCTATCACAGCATTCCAAGTTTCATTCTCTGGAATATTGCAATCGCAACTTTCTTCAAATCGTTTGCCCAGTTCTTCTGCAACTCCGATAATTTCGTCGTAAGAATATCCATACCTGTCTTCAATCCAATCAGCATTGAGTTCGAGTTGATTTTTCGCGTCTTCAATGAGGTATTGATGTTCTTGATACCGATAGGCTGCTTCGATTTGGTCTTCAGTCATCACATAGCTCGCACCAGTTGCGTTACTTACAACAAGAATATCTTTATCCATAATTAGTTCTCCTCTAAAGTAAGTTTCTTCGTTTTTCTCTTTCTAATCGCTTCATATCCTAGAACCACTTGATATTCTGGCATCTGTGCCAAATCACGCAAATGGATAATCCAGTCCGAATAGTCGATTGGCAGATGAATGGATTGGCTTTGATATTTTGTTTTCTCTTGACATACCAACTCATATGGTAACAGCAAAGCCCTGGCTAGTTCCGACGCTAAAAAGTCATTTTCTGAAGTAAAATCGTATAGCCCAAGGCTCGGTTCTAAATCACAAGTCAACCCGATGTTCTCTGTGTCATACAATGTCTTGAGTAAGAAACGGGCATACTCATACGCAATGGCGAACCTTTTGGTCGCCTGATCTAAATTTTTTTTTTGGATGAAAATCGTACCAGCAAATTTCTCTGGAGTTGCAAGAATTCTTCGAATCGTTATCCGAGAGATTGTGGTAAATTTTAAATTTCTCTGCTCGTATCGTTCCTGCTTTGACGTAAGCACAGAATCTTTGTACATATCAAAAAAATCAACTTCCATAACAATCAATTCATATGGAATAATCTTTTCAATCTGAATGGGAAAACAAAAACTGCTACCAAGCCTACATTCTAAAACCATCTTAGCGATGTCATTCAGTTGCTCCGTTGATACTTTCGACATCATTACACTCCTTCAATGTGGCTTGCCATCATATCCGCAGTGTGCGTCCATAGCACGTTAGGATACTTTTGGATAGCGTTTCCATAATATTTCCACTCATTCGTGTCCGTCTCATACGCTCCCATGTGCCACCGGATACAAGCAATTTCCTCTTGAGTCAAGGTGACACAACTCGCCAACATACAAATAGACTTTTCACCGTGATGACTGTAGATGGAATCATTCGCATAAGCATACTGATACCCATTTTCTATACCAGTCAATTTATACTGATCCATTTTGCAAACATCGTGCAGCAGACCGACAACAAATGGAGACCCGGGATTATCCCACTTCAGACCCAATTTTTCCGTCAACATCAGTAGATTTTTTGCTACCGTCAGGCTATGCTCTGCTAAGCCACCCGGATAATTTCCGTGATATTTTGTAGAGGCCGGGGCATCCCAGAATCGATACGTATTAAGAAAAGCTTTTACGATAATCGCTTTGGTTGGCATGAAATATTTATCAATCATTTGAAGTGTTTCAAGTTTGAGTTGCTCTACATTATGTTCTTTCATATCGTGTACCTCTTATTCGTACCAAAAGGTTTCGTCATCCATTTCTTCCGGATATAAATTGGCGTATTCTGCTGTCACTGCGCGATAATCGATTCCGTCAATCGTAACATATTCTTCGTCAAGATGTTCCACCATGTCCGCATTCGATTCCGACACTTCGATGTCGAAAATCTCTTTTGTTTCCGTGTTTACTTTGCATTTCGTAGTGATTTCAAAACCACCGTCCCACACAGAAGTAAACATGGCGTCTTTAATATTTCCAGGGTATTTCGTATCAACCACATCGCAAATTGCAAAATCCCAGTTTCCATCGCCAAGCTCAAAATGAGCGTCTGTCACATAGGCACTGTCATTGTTGATTTTAAAATCAACTTCCGTTTCTCCACCAGATTGACTCACGATTTGCTCAACACGTTTTCTCATCTCCGCTTGAGCCTCATCAAGAGTTTCAAAATAATCAGGTTCGAAAATTTTCCGTTCGTTAACGGCGATCAAAAGATACTTTTCCACATTCATTCCTCTTTACATAATCATAGCAAGAACTGGCTCACCGGAATCCTTCAACTGAAGTTCCAGAATATCGCCATCATCTACAATCTCGCACCTACTTAAGTAATCCTGAGAGAAGAACATCTGACATTCCTGCCAGAAGATTTCTTTCGGGTCCTCGTTTTTATCAACGAACACGTTCTTGTGATGGAATGATCCATTCCAAACCCAACCTTCACCATCGTATCGCGCATGAACTTCTCTTAACTCCCACATAATCAGTCCTCCCAAAGTCCCTCATCTTCAAGATAAATTGCAAGAGTTTTTATGATTTCTTTCATTTCGCACTCATCGATTTCGTACTGCACATAAACATCAAGATCGTTATCTTCATTGATTCGATACATTACAGAGAACCATTCATCGCCATCATCTTTATTAATGGTTTCAACTTCTGCGTAACCAATTTTCTTATCTTTGGCGTACTTATTTTCAATTACAACCCACATTGTATATACCTCACTTCATAGCGTACTTGTATCTATGTAAACTACATCCTTTTTTGGCTAAATACCTCATTCTTCGATTGATTCCAACAGAGCTTACAGAAATGGTCTTAAAATATGTATCCTTGTAGTTACATAACTTTTTATATTCGTCACTCTCATGATAGCTTTTCAGCTTCTCACAATGATCATGGCAACCGGGATAACGCTCTGGTGCTACGCAATACTGGCATGGATTTTTCATATTCTACACCTCAATCTTCAACAATATCTCCGTCTTCAAAACGAATGGCAGCGACGTAGTTTTCTTGTCCCTGCCGATAACCAACCGTTTGAATATTATTAAATGTAGAATTATATTCCGTTATTGAAATCAGGTCATCCCAATTAGCCATTTTCCCATCTTTAGAGTAAAAGATACCGAAGCCCGGGTAATCGTCTGCGGCTCCAGTTTTAATGCATACAAGATATCCACCTGGGATTTTAATCTTGGCGTCAGTTTCAATGACTGGAATCATATGATAGCCTCCTTGCAATTTTCATTCTGGCAGCGGTTATGTCTACCCTAGTACCGCCAATCACCTAGCATCCGCTGTGAATCAACTGGAAATCATAATCTCTTCCATGATTTATCACTCAATATCAATATCGATATCAATAGATGCGGTTCCGTCCTCATTCTCTTGATAGTTCATTTCAGCGAGAGCTTCGTTACAAGCCTTCAACTTCCTTTGTATTTCTTCTACGTTTGGATGCCTTAAAAGATACTGAAATCGTCTCGCTTCATCGGCATCCAAAATTATATCGCTATTGACGTAGTGCATTTTATTCCTCGTTTACGATTTCAATCTGACACATTTTCATAGCAGCCAGCGCATTCTTATGAGACTCAGGAGTGACACCAGCACAGCAGCTTGCATCCACAATGATAGGGACTTCAGGTAATGCTGCCTTAAGCAGAAGCGCATTTGAAATGACACAAATATCCGTGCAGAGGCCGACCAGAGTGATGGAATTGATCTCAAAATCTGCCATTTCTCCAATCGTAGAAAAATGAGCGTCACATAGATCTTCCATCAGCAATTTCGAACCGAAAGTTCTCTTTTCGTAAATTTTTGCTTGCGGATCTTTCATTTCTGGCAAAAGATCATATTCAATCTCGTCAATAAACAACCAGCCATTTGTGTGTTCAATACAATGTTTCACAGGGAGATGCTTACCTTCCTGAGTTTCGAGGTAGTTGTCAAAATGTGTATCCTGCGTATACAGAACTTCACCCTTCCAGTTCTCGATCTTTTCAACGACCTTCGGCACAATGGCCTGCGCTTCGGGAGTACCCAGCGAACCTGTAACAAAATCGTTCTGCATATCGACAACGACAAGGATATCAACTTTTCCCATTATCAAATCCTCCTGTTACCACTCAACTTCGTAAACGTCAGGATTGTACACCGGCATCGGCAACAGCTTGAATATGTTTGCGTCGTACATCTTATCGATCTTGCCTGCGGTTGCAGTATCACCGCCAAAATCGCCAGTGCGGATGTATTTGTCAAGGAAATCATAGGTAAAGCCGAAATTATCTTCATCAGTGCGGCCGGTCAATCCATCAGCGGGAGCCTTTTCAATGAACTTCTCAGGAAGCCCCAGCTCACGGCCAATGGCTTTTACTTCGGTAACAGTCAATTTGCCAAGAGGACTAAACTGACCTGCACTGTCTCCAAAAAGAGTAGCGAACCCGACATGATCTTCCGAAAGATTAGAAGTGTTAGCCACCCGGCCATTCATGCTCTGAGACACCATGAACAAAGTCGCCATACGGATTCGCGCCGGAAGATTCACACGAGCTTGCTTGGAATCACACAAACCAGCCGTCCGGCCATTAGCCAGCAATGCATTCACGGTTTCAGCGATATTGATTTCGAACGACTTGATGCCGAGATGAGCTACTAGTTCACGCGCCACATCAATATCGCTCTGAACGCCCTGCGGCATCAAGACACCGATCACGCGGCCATTACCCAAAGCTTCACAGCACAGAGCTGCCACGATACTGGAATCCTTGCCGCCAGAGATACCAACCACGGCGTTACACTCGGGGCCATTCTTACGGAAATAATCCCGAATCCATTTCACGATTTCATCCTTTGTTTTTGCCGCATCAAATGCATACTTACGCATATTATTTGCCCTCCAGTTTCCATAATTCAACATCGACGTCTTGAAATGTAACGTCAATGATCTTCTTAACCGTCTCCCAATCAGCGCCACCACGGACGCATCCGATTTTATACGGCATTGCGACCTTCCAGTTAAACTGTTTCGCCTGTTCTGCAACAGAGACAAACGCTTCCATCAGAGCGCCAACTGAAGTGTACTGTGCCCCGTTGTAACCGTATTTATCTTGACCAAAACAATTGGCGATACAAAGCTCTTTGCGACCACCATATACAGGGACGATCTGAGCCGTGCCAAGCAGCCCAGCAGTGTAGTTCTTATGAAGCTCACATAATTCGTGATATTGCTCGTACACATTCGGGAACCGTTCACGAACTTCTTTAGCAACGCCTGACCCCATGACGCCCTGACAATTCACTTGATGACAGATAATATCTGCGTCAGAATCAAATACGTTGCCTTCTTTGATAATTACGGCCATGAACTCACCTCTTATCTAAATTTTTAATTGCAAAATACTGTGCGGCTCTCGGACTATTTAGATTGAATTTTTCAAAAGCAGGATTCACAACTATAACATTGCCATACCCATATTTTCTGAAAAATCCATTTTGAATAAGTTTTCTAGCTTCATTTCGATACTCACACGCAACTGCTTTACTATCGACAATGAAGTATAACAGCTCTGGTTCGCCCATCCACGTTCTTGAACCGCTCATCAGAACTTTCCTTTCCACAGTCGGTCGCGGACTTCCTTCAGACTATACTCCTTAACCATCGCGCCATTACGGAATACGGTTTGCAGAAGATTCCCATCCGAATGCGCAGCGTGATTCATCAGACCATCTGTGCAAATCAGCTTTCCAGAATCATCCTTAGTGACATAACACATTCCCTTCAGGCTCTTCTTAAAGTGATCTGTATCAGTCTTTGGATCTTTGAAAATCTGAATCTCCTTACCGTTGACCACACCATAAGTTGCCTTGACTGCCATGCCGAACGTATCACGAGTGAACGGCTTCAGCTGACCATTCTGCTCGATGCACTGCATGGAGAACGAACCAACGCCCAGACTGACATTGTTGCAGGCGAAGCCGTGTGCTTTGAGTTCAGCATAAATCTTTTCGCAACGCTGCACCGTAATCGAATCGCCGTATAGTGCTTTCACATGTGAATCGAGAATCTTGTACCCCTTGCTGTTAACCGTACCGCCGAAGATGTCCCACAGATGATAGACCGTCTGCGTAACAATCTCGACCGGGTCACCAGAATCGCCACGAATCAGCAGTGTGCCATTGTGCGCCATGATTTCATCCTTGAGCTGCGGCAGAATGTTATCGACCAGATTCCAGTAGTCATAGGAATCAGACACCATGCTGAAACTCATATTGGGATACAGCTCAGTCAGCGCTCGGCGGATGAAAGTGATCTCATCGCCATCGACAGCGAAGTTGGAACACATCACACTATGCTCGGTACTAACAGCGCCGAATGCAACGGGCTCTTCTTCACAATTGCAGCGATACATTTCTTCCAGATACGGAATCGCAGGGACAGTAGCCGTATTCAGAAAACTCAGACACCAACCAGCGCTTGACTTAACTGCCGACTGCATACACTCCTGACCACGGAAACTGAAATCGCCCAGAGCACGAGCATGAGGCACGCCATCCTCCACGGTTTCATCGTAATACTTGTCCACGATATCACGATACAGCGTACCGACCGTCGCAGAGATCATCGGATGCCAGAGCTCAGAACTCATAAACGACTCCAGAAACTGCGGAACCCATGCGAAATCAGGATGCGTATTGCTCATCTCAAGGAACGGCACATGGATTGGGCAGCGAGTTCCTTCAGGCAACGCTTTGATTTCAATAGGTAGATATCCTAGATCATGCAGAGCTGCAATCTTGTGCAGGTCATAAGCGTCCTTGCCAATGGTCGCATCCAGATATCGCTTATACTGCGGAACGACCATTTCTTTTGGCTCGTCGAAAAAGTTGTCATTGAAATACTGCACCAGATAATCCTTGCAGAATGCCTGAATACCGAACACAACGACTTCATCCACGCCATCCAGACGGCTCATACGCGGAGTAAAGTAACTGACAAGCTTGGTAGTGCCAGCTGGGAACTGCTTACTGTGAGTCGTCTTGTAGAAATCACACAGCAGCATCGGGTTAATATTGATCATTCTAAATCCTCCTTAAATCTTAGTTTTTATCAACTCCGGAGACCTCTCTCAGAGCCAGAATGCCCATAGAACACGCTTCATACTTTTTTATATCATTCGGATCGAAGAGATTGCACCCAGCCCGGATGTCAGAAAGGGTACAAATTGCATCCCAGATTTCCTTTTCAGTGTGATTCCCGGTAACTTTCATCATAATGAAAACCTCCTAAATCTTAGTTTTCATCAGGGACACGCAGTTCTTTTGCCAGCTTATCCAATTGTGTTGCAAGCCTCAATTCATTAACCGTAATTGGAAATCGCTCATCACCAGCAGAAGCATTATTTTTCAAAAAGTTTGATACTGCAACAGCATAAGCAGAAAGCTCATATCTGTTCATATCCATTCCTCCTTAAATTGGCAGCGTTGGAAGAAAAACATCTATGATTTTTGAAATTACAGACTCACTGCATTTCCAAGCATAAACATCGTCAGCACTGATATATTGTCCACTTTCTGTGTACCAGCACTGTTTGCTGTGGTCATAATGACCTTTTACGATATACTTCCCTGCCAGATTCACCTTGAACATCACAACCTGACTGTTTATTGCAGGGAGTGCTTTATCTGTATCAATCCAAAACACAGTTAAATCCTCCAGTCCAATTTTTGACCACATTGTCTGCAGTAGTGATCATATTGACCAATTAACGTTGTATTACACTTTGGGCATCTGTAGCTTTCGTACTTTGGATCGATTACGACCTTCTTGCTCTCGATTCGATTGAAGTAATCACTCAGAGCATCACTTATCATTGCTTTTTCAGACCAGTGTGCATCTCCATATTTGATACTTTTCGTTAAGCGCTGATACGCACTAAGGATTTCACCTTTTGCATACTTCATATCAGTCCTCATCCCAATGATGCTCTAATACAGTAATCTTATCGTGATGGCCGGTGAAGATACTATCCGTGGTATAGACCATATGAATCAGATCCGGGTTGTCAAACAGATGGCCACGCTCCTTATCCAGAATACTGTTCTCACAGTGGCTGACATAGATATCGATATCGCCCGCACCCAGCTCTTTCAGCTTTTTGGCCGAGTAGTACATCGTTCCACCGTAAGAACAGATATCATCGATCATCAGAACTTTGCCTTTCTTTGGAGGATATCCTGTGACATCCAGACCGAGAATCTTACCCGTTGCCCAGTCCCGCTTTTTATCGCCATGGATGATATAGGCACTGCACTTTGCTCGATCCAGTGCCCAGTGAACAGGCCCCTCGTATCGTTTCATTGCGCCAGCATCTGGAAAGTAAATCACGTCAGGCTTATTCTCTTCAATCACTTTGCAAATCTCACGAATAGGAGTATGTACCTCACAACGATCGATCAGCGCCGGAGCCACGTCGCTGTGAGGATCAAATACAACAACGCGACTGAACTCACATCGATTGATCTCATCAGCGAACCATTTGAGGGTAAACACATCCTCGTCACTATGAACACGGTCCATACGAGCGTTCGGGATATATGGCATAAACAACTCAGCCTCTCCCCCGTTATCCTTTATGTCCTTTGCAATCATAATGACCGTGGGAAGTTCGGCCATGGATTCAAATGTCCAGACGATATTGATCACATTGATATAATTAATAGTCAGATCCTTCTTGATTAGCGGAGTGCCGTCAGGGAAAGAGCTGATTTTATAATGATTTGCTTTAACCATATTATTCCTCCTTTGCGAAATCCTTAAAATCGTTCCATTTGATTTTAACGATTACCCGATTGCCACGACGATCTTTTAATTCAACTTTTGGACGACCAACCAGACCTTCCATATAAATATCATTAGCCGAAATCGTAGACTTCGGATGCTGACATACAAACTTAATACCGTCTCGAATCGTTCCTATGAATAAAACAGGAACTGCTTGGATGCCAAACATCTGAGCAGTCTTTTCAACCCATTCCCTACTCTGGTAGTTATCACCAATCAGGACATCGAATAAGATGAACCACTCGTCAGGCCGGTATCCATGCCCGCATCCCTGTATCTTGCCACCGTAACCCTCACCAAAGAGGATTACTTCTTTGTCACCGTAAGTTTGTTCAAATAACTCTTCTGCTTCAGGGGTGCCAAAGATTTCATTCAGTGCGGCTGTCAGATTCTTAGGAAGTTCGGCGCGTTCAGTTCGTCCAGCAAAACTTACCTTGTGGCCATCCCAACAAACACGCACGTTCGTACCATCCACCTTTTCTGTGAACTCCCATTCGTTATTTTGTAAGAACTCGATGGTCTCATTGCGAAAATCCCCAAGAATCAGTTTCTTTGTGCCAATAGTGTCTCGATTGAAAACCGTCTCAATTTTTTCATAGGTGCGCATCAAATACACCTCCTTAAACTGCGTAATGCAGACTGCGACCACTGCGGCGTTCAAACACAATACATTTGATAGTTTCCTTTTCGAACGCTGCATAGTCTTCCTTTTCCCACTCAGTATCTTTGTCGTAAGGATTTACAACATCCAAATTTTCACCCATAATCAGACACCTATTTGTCTTGGGATCAAACTCAATATCGTTAGTATTGAATCGAATTTTAAAACTGTCGTTTCCGACGATCGGAGTAAAATAATCGGAATAATCTTGGCCCTCGCTAAAGAGATCGTAACTGCCAGTAGTAGAGCCCCTTTTACCGCTTTCAGTTATTGCGGTAATCTTGTAACTCAAATCGTCCAAATTGACGATGTTCAAATCCAAAATCGCATCCTTAAATGCAGTGCCAAGGTTCAACTCAAATGCAATAGAACGCAGGCAATCATAATTCAGAGCGACACGAGAAGAAAACTGAATAACAGATTCGATTTCTCCATAATACTTGGGGTCGAGCTTGTCTTGTAGATAAGTGCGAATTTCGTCCGCCTTTGGATAATCAAATCTGAAGTGATAATGGAAACGACCGGGACGATTCACCAGATAGTCATTCAGGCTTCGCAGTTCATTGCATGTGACCACAAACAATTTCTTGCCTGTGGTAGTGCCGTCGAATAGACTAAGCATAGTATCCTGTGGCGTATCGTCATCTGTTTTACGGAATGTTTTATCAAACTCGTCAAACAGAATCATAACTTCCTGCGTGATTGACTCAATAAAACTTGCAATACCGGGGACGTATTCACTCACCAAAATAACAGGATAGCCCTCATCAATAGCGGCCTTAGCGATCATTTTAGCAGTCATAGACTTACCGATGCCCTTATCACCGCTGAGGATTACACCAAGATTTCGGGTAAACACCTTGAACGTGCTCATTACCTTCGCAGCCTTTTCCCCGGCGACACCATACACCTTTTCATCAACCGCCATGTCAGGACGACGAACCAGATAAAAACCGGTCATCTTGGAAAAGCAGATATCGTATGTACCAGCCGGAATCTGGTCATATGCTTTCATGTCATCGCCATACAGATGTAAACGGCCAGAACTTTCAACAATCTTCATCTTGCTTCTCCTTAGTTCAGCTCTTCCAGCTTCTTCATCAGCTGATCAACATCCATATCTTCCAGCTCCTTATCCTTCTTCTTAGCCACGATCTTCATAATCTTATCGCGCTGCGCCTTCTTCTCGGCAGCATTTACACGAGCCTCGGACTCGGCCAGCTTGACAGACACGATGTACTTGACCAGCTCAATCTTGTTTGCCAGTTCGGTATCCTCCGCGCTCTTCACGGCCAGCAAAGAATCCTCATCGGCGGTCTTCTTCTGACGGTTCAGCGCTTTGAAGATTGCATCCAGAGCCTCAACGTTCAGATCCCACAGATCTTCAACGGTCATAACACCCTTATAGTTGAAGCGATAGCGATTACGGGTTGCGATTTCAAACAGATTCTTTTCCATAATTATCTCTCCTTTATTTTTTATAAAAGTGATTCACAAACACATTCCTGTTCTACAAAATTTTTGGGAATCAGCATTTGTTCTGTCCAACAAAAACCACAGCACTTCAGTTTTACAGTTTTTTGAGACCTAGAATACTCTTTAATCTCAGATTCCATTCCCGCAAGGCGAACCATATTCATCGTTGGGGCTGTACGATAACCTGCATTCTTGCCTCCAAATGTTTGATAGACCGTATTGATATTCAAATCCGGACGAACCACAACATGATCGCCGGACTTAAATCGAAGTGGAATTACATAATCCATAACAACCTCACAGAAGAGATTCGCAGCGGCATTCATTACTATTTTCTGAGCCTGCAAACATATCGTCGGTCCATTGAAAACTATTTGTTTCTTCCACATAATATTGGCCGACAGCAGAATAATTTTTAATATGGACAAGCCGCCCATGGAGTTCGGCCATTTTATCTGTCACGACATTACGATTGCATTCTGGATAAGGACCAGACGTCATATCATAATAGGCTCCATATTTGAGGTTATCTCTAACCCAAACGGCCTCTCCTATTTTGTACTGATAGTCCATTTGGCACCTCACAGAAGAGATTCGCAGCGGCATTCGTCATCAGCTAGACCAACGAACATCTCATCAGTCCAGCACCATTGCCCCGGATCTTCTTTGATGTAATAAAACCCATCCCGAGAATATCCAGAAATATGAACCATTTTACCTGCGAAATTTAACATATCACCAATAGCTACAAGACATTGCTTATTTCCATTCACCCCAGAACGCATCAAATAGTCGTGGCCACGTTTCAAATCAGGCCGAACAAAAACTGCGTCTTCGGGCTTGTATCGATATTCCATCAGATCACCTCACAACAGCGAAGCACAAACGCACTCGTTTAAATCAGCCGGCAGCAGCATTCCATCGGTCCATGAGAAACCATATTCTTTAAGTCTATATCCAGTTCCCCCATCACAAATTCTTTCAATCGTAGCAAATTTACCAACCAACTGTGTCATACTAGGCATGATACTGTAAGTATGTCGTCCATGCATTGGCCCCGAATACATCTTATATACTTCGCCCATTTTAAGATCCGGACGAATCATAACCTTATCGCCGACATGATATTTAAGCTCCATCAAATCACCACTTTCAGAACACGCTCCGTTGCGCCCTGTACCTTAACGATAAAACTGTTGTGCTGAGTCTCAGAGAAACCAACGCCGGACAGCTGATCGTCCACAGACTGCACTGCCATCTGAGAACCAAGAGCCTCAAATACTCGCTTATGCTGTAGCAGTTCCGCCTTCAGGAATTCGTTGTAAAAACCGTTCGGCTTTTCGGGGTTGACGCAATCCTTGAGCATGAAGAAGTAGTGACGGTTGCCATTGCCGGTCTGTTCGTCCCAGTAGTTCGGAGAGTACATCGCCACAGACACAGGTACGAACTGATTGGAATTCACACCCCAGATCTCGCGGGTGCTGGTAGAACTGGGCAGCAGCTCCTTGATGGAGAACTTACCATCCTTCAGCGTAACCTTTGCCACGGCGACATTCTGACGGCCATGCAGCGGCTTATCATAATTAAACGAGTAGATGTTGCCATCGAACTCGATTTCAGCCCGGAAACCGGTTTTACCGCCGCGATTAGCGTAGCAGTTCACATAGAAACTGTACTCGCCTTCCTTCATCTTTTTGATGTCAGGCCATGTGATATTCTCGACCGCAGCTTTACCATGATTAGGACAACGAATATCAATATCTAGGCGGCCATCAGTACGAGGATTCCACTTATCGCCATAATAGATGTGATTCTTATCGGGTTCAATGCAATGAGCATCCTCATCGTTTTCATCCCATTCACCCGGCTTATCGTTCCACTGAATAGAGAAACGCAGCACGCCATCGACTTTTCCGCCAGCATTCTTAACATTCTCACGGATCTGGCTGTCAGTCACGTTACCCGTATAAGCCCAGCTGAAACCATTGGGCCACTTGAACATGCTCGGCGCACTCTTATCCTGAGGCGCAATTAGAGACATCATATTCTTCGAGAAGCGATTTTCCATGAACAGTTCCAGACCCGTTGCAGTCGGCAGCACGTCTCTGATGAACTTGTCGATGCCGATTTCCTCTGCGCGGCCGAATTTCTTAGGATCGGTGCCCATAGATTTTGCCATTGCCTCGAACGGGTTCGCAGCGCCAATCACACGAGGGGCGGCATCGCGGTTGCAGAACAGGATGTTGTTGGCAGCAACATCATCCAGAGTAGCAAACCGGCGGCCAAGGCTGTTCATATAGCCAAGCTCAGTTACGGTTTTCTGAGCATCCTCCAGCATCTTCTTAGTGAAAATCGCCTTGGGACGCTTATAGTTTGCAGGAGCAACAACCTTCTCAAAGGCAGTAACGGCTGCATCCACGTTCATACCCTCGCTCAGGTTCACCAGTAGAGTACCGATTGCCGTATTACGGATACGAAGACGATTCATCGACGTACCGCCGGGAGCCATCCAAACATAAGCGGACTTCTTTTCATCAGGCAGACGATCATACACTCGCTTATCGATTTTGAAGCCACGAACCAGAGACTCAAACTCCTTGCCGCGATACAGGCTGTTCTGCGCAATCAGCTCAAGTACGGTGTCCACGGCATCCATGGTCAGTTCTTCCAAAGAGCGCTTGAATACATTGGCAGAATCACGCCACTCGGCCATCTTGGTAGGTACATCATCTCCACTGGTAATAAAACGCTGTGGAATATTGACTGCGAAATGATCCCAAGTATGTACGTCCTTATGGTTTTCGTCGTACTCGTAGTTCATCACAGTGCCGAACATATTGCCAGAACCGATCATATTGCGGCTGACAAAGTACGGATTCACAATAGTGCGGCTCTTCACATATGCAGCCAGCGCATCAACAACTGGTTGATACTTGGCGGACTTTGCATCAAAATCCCAAATAGAAACCAGATTATGACCCGCATCAAACGCTACCAGCTTGCCGATATTCTTCACGAAACGGCGGCAGCAGGAACAGTCATACTCGCGCCGCTTACGAAACAGCTCATTTGTGCCGGCCGGGAAGCTGTCGAGATACAAATTATACAGTTCATCCTCGTCTGCATCGGTGATAAACAGTGGATTCTCAACCTTCACCATCTCATTGAAGTGGTCCTGCAGCAGCGCACGAAATTCCTTAAAATCAGACATTATTATTCTCCTTTGAAATATTTTTAATATCTTTAGTAACTTCAAAACCATGCCAGGCCCAACTATATTTATCAGTCCAAACTTGACCCAAAGGTTCGTCGTCGTCGAAATCAACCTTCATATTAGCTTCTGGTAAGTCGTTTATATTGGCGAAACACTCACTTGCATCTTTTGCAATAAACGCAGCCGCTTCTTCGCGCGAATTGAAAAAATCGGGACTAAAAATCTCGCCTTCAGAGCTGGATTCAATAACACACCATATCTCTTTCACATTGATACCTCATAACAAACTTTCACAGAAACACTCTTTTGGATCTTCAAACATAGACTCTGTCCAGTGCCAAGGGGCTCCCTTCAATCCGTAAAACTTTTCTTCGAAAGTATAGCGGCTGATTTCAAAAGTCTTGCCTCTAAGTGCTGCCATATTAGTATTGCAATAAAGAGTTCTCTTGCCAGCAGCTGGTCCGTACAAGACAGGATACCCTGTGTCGTCTTTCAAATCAGAACGGATTGTAACCTTGTCACCTGGCTTATATAAAAGTTCACTCATATCACACCTCACAACAAACTCTCGCAGTAGCACCCATACTTTATGGGTTCTAACATTTCATCGGTCCAGCTCCAATTTCCACAAGGATCTTTTTCGTTAGGGTCGTCGTCGATATGATAACAATCACAGTCAGTGTAGCCCAGTATCGTATGAATTTCTCCACCGCGCCTTGTCATAGGTTCATTGATTCCGGGACTATAACAATACATAGGGCCGGACCGCATATAATAAGCCTTGGTATAATCAAGCCCCTCGCGAATTCTTACAACATCTCCGACGTTATAAAGATATTCTTTTGTCATTTCACACCTCACAGCAAAGAACTGCAACAACATTCATTCGGAGACTCAAACATATCGTCAGTCCAAGCAGAACCACTGTAGTCTTCTTCAATAATGTATCGTCCATTTCGTTTGTCTTTGATATGTACAGGTTTTCCTAATTTCTGAGATTGGCCATAGCTAAGCATTGTATACTGTTCGTCAGCTCGATAACCGGAACGCATGTAATAACGAGTGTTATAATCTAAATCAGCACGAACAATAACCTCTTCTCCGTTTTTATATCGATAATACCTCGATGCCATTTCTATCTCCCCCGTCGTTTAATTTTATAGTAGCGAATTACAACAACATTCATTGTATGCTAATCCAGAAAACATCTCATCTGTCCAAACAAATTCATCAGTTTCCGAAATCAAATAAGCACCATATTCATGAATCCCAGAAATATGAACCGCTTGTCCCCTCATAAGGCACATATCCGGATGAATACCCCATGTTTTATCTTTATATGGACCAGCAAACATTTTGTAGCTTTTATATTTATCTAAATCCTTTCGAACAATAACAATGTCCCCGGGTTGATACATATATTTTTTGGTGTTCTTCATTTACAGGTCCTCATAATAACGAGCTGCAGAAACATTCGTTTAGAGGCTCAAACATTTCATCAGACCAAACGCATTCGATTCCCTCTGCTTTATAAAAACCATCACCATCGATTCTTTTAATAGTAATCTGTTTGCCTGCATACTCTTTCATCCAGCCCCAGATCCAACAATCAGCGCCATTATTTTTTCCGCTACACATTTTATAGTTGGTATTTTCGGCAAGATCTTCTCGAACCCTAACCACATCGCCCGGATGATACATATAACCTTCTGCTTTCATTACTTTTCCTTCCCCTCAAACCATCCTGAAACGCGATCAGACATCTTATCGATTTTATCCTGATCCGCCTTAATGTATCGCATAGTAACGCGCTTATCACTGTGTTTGAATTTCACCTGAAGCAACTCCAGCGTATCACCAGACGCCTCTGTTCCATCTGCGGTTTGAAGAGCTGCCATTGCATAAGTTTTACGCATCGTATGAGTAGACAGGTCAATATCCAGCCCGCATACTTTGCCTGCGTTCTTCAAGATATGATAAAAACTGCGCACATTTAGAGGACCATTTTTACGGCTGCGGAATAGATAATTCTGCTGATCGATAGAGAATTTTTGTTCATCACGATACTGCTCCAGAACATCCACGGCCATTTTGGGAATTTTACAGACGTTGATTTTGCGCGTTTTTTCTTCCATAAGCTCCAAATGTTCTTTTACTGTGCCATCGGGTTCATAAACGTCGCTCGTTTTTAGGTTCAACAAATCGCCGCAACGAACGCCGATACTACAGCCAAAAATAAAAATTGCTTTATTTCGCAGCTGAAATTTAGGATCTCCAGTAGAACCCAAGTAATCAGCCAGTTTCCAGAAATCTTCTTTCGAACGAATCGGATCAGCTGGTGTGGGTTTTCTGCGTCCATCCTTCGTATAGAGACTATATGTAGGTTTAGGTTTATGCTTTCTAGACTTCTGAGCCGCAGCAGCAATACCCCGGATCATCTTCTGAAGTTCTTCTTCACTCATGGTGAAGTGAGTGCTATCAGAGACTTTGGGGAATTGGACCAACTTTTCATATTTTTCCCTTTTAACAGCTTCGGCCATTTTATCTCACCCTTTCTATCATAACAAGCTCACGCAAAAACATTCCTCATCCGAAATATTCTCGAACATATCATCTGTCCATACCCATCTATAATCGTCTTCTTTGATCAAATACTGCCCACTTATGTGGTCCGCAATGTGAACGATTTTACCAGCATACTTTTTCATTCCCTCAGTGACATTATTATATATTGGAGCTTCCGAACCAGACTTCATGTAATAATCAATACCAGCATGAAGATCAGATTTTACGACAACCGCATCACCAATATCGTGTAAGTATTTCATCTTAATGCCTCACAGCAGCGAATCGCAAATACATTCATTAGGCAATTCAAACATAGAGTCCGTCCAACCGAGATCACGTCCTTTAAGCTGATAACCTCTTCCGTCTTCTAGAATTTTTTCGATTGTAAATACTTTTCCGGCCTGTGCGACCATGCTCGGCACGGTGCAGAACATTCCTTTCCCTTTTTTGGGGCCAGATAACATAAGGTAACATTCGTACTCTTTCAAATCAGAACGGATTGTAACCTTGTCACCTGGCTTATACATTATCGACTCCATTTTTATATCCTTCCAAAAATCATTTTCTAAAATCCGTAGCTCCGTTTATCGAGGGAGATTTCAATGCGAGCGATCCAATGTCTGAGCGAAGCGAGCTCATTGGATCGAGAGCAGTTGAAATTGCACTCGACGTAGGATTTGTTCCAAAGGCCAAGCTGCGCGACGATGGGATTTGATCAGAGCGCAGCGGCCGTGCCTTAGTATTCTTCTAAACATCCACCTTAGGTGTAATGCTCGCTCTTGTAGAGTGATATGCAAAATGATTTTTTTATTTACGTTGTTTTATTTCATGGGAGGCACTTCAAAATCGTCGTACGAAGGATTATCCATCTCGACATCTGAGTCATCGAAATGTTCTCCTAACGATTCGGCCAGCTCGTACACTTCATCCACTAGAACATCATTACCGGCCTCCAGCATCGCCTGATGAATCTTAGGCTCTGCCGTAGCGACGATTGTGTCACAGATACTCGTGTTGTCCGGGTCGATAGACTGGATGTGCGAAGATTCGATAATCCCCTTTACATCTTCCGGCCCCCAGAACACCATGGCTCGTCGGTCCTGTTCCGCAATCACGTTGACCTCGATACCGGTAGAATAATAAATCGTATCTGCTAGTTTTTCGAGGTCGCTCTGAGAGATTTTGCCATCACGACACATAAGCTCAACCATTAGTACATATCCTCCTCTCCGATAAGGCCGAAGCCTTTAAATTTGTTTTCGTCAAAATATTCGTCTGCGGCATCTTCAAAGTCGCAATCGAATCCGTCGCACAGCTCTTCCGCAACAAGCTTTCCGTTCTCGTCCACCGCGATAGGTCCACAGTAATCAGGATCTTGTTCTGCCTTCATCAGATAGAATTTCTTATCCCGATACCACGTGGAGTCCACAACACGCCAGATGCCGCGAATTTCATCCAGCTCGTATCCTTCAGTGAAATCATCCACCACTGGAGGTGCCTTCGTTGCCATCAGAATGTCTGAAATGTTTTCTTTGGCCTCGTCGATAGCGTCCTGAATACGATTCTCAACCATTGAAAATAAGACATCAGACACTGTTCTAGCCGTAACATTCTTTTCGTTTTTAATGGCATCCATGAATTCTTCCATTGTGATACCATCAAGGACATTTTTATCCTGTTTAATCATCATATTCTCCTTACGCGGCTTCGCCCTCTTTGGGTCGAAGGTCTTCTCTAAGCATCGCCACAACATTGACGCCGAACTTTTCATTGTAACGATGAATTAGATTGTCAATAACTTCAGGCTCGACCATATGATAGTAATTAAGCTTGCCCATAAACGACTGAAGATCTTCAAGCTCCCACGTTTCGCCACGCTTTTTCGCATCAATGTAGTTTTTCATGGCAGACCGAAACATTTTCAGATTTCGCCATCCAACAGTGATCTGGTTATCCTTGTTCCACATCAAACCAAGGCACCAGTTTTTACTGGAATGGCGGTTGCCGTAGTGAGTTTTTGCTTCATTTAAAGTAAATGGTGCATGGATGAAGTTCAAACCGTCGATGACGATTTGCTGGATCTCCATCGGGTCAAAACTGTGATAACAACTAAACATCATATCGTCAGCGTAACGAGTGTAAGTGAATTCACGTTCGATGCCGTCTTTTGCCTTATAGCCGTAACACAGTTTCCGGGTGATAAGATGATCAAATGGAATCATCATAACATTGGTAAGCCATGGACTGATAGGCGTCCCCTGCGGCAAACCACCATGGAGAAAACAAAGTTTTAAGGCGTTGGCAAGCTGTTCGTGCCCCCGCTCATCCTTCATAATCAGAGCGAATGGATAAATAATGCTCAACATACCAAGAAGAAAATCCGGCGTTGTGCTCGGAAAGAATCCATGCAAGTCGAACTTCACTGCCCAGTGATTTTCAAAAGTCACTGTCGTCTGCACTCCGGTTTCCTCATTCTTTTTCGTTTTAATGTGGCCAGCCTGATGTTTGCGAACTGCGTCGATAAAACTACGATTCGGAATATAAGCAAATGCATTTGTGTGATAGTCCGCAATCATGAAACTGTGCAACATCTCGCGCAGCTCAACCAGAGCATCGGACAATTCCTTATCCGGAGCATCGATAGGACGCCAGCCGCCGGACTTCTTAGGAATCTCAAAATGTTCATAATGAGCGGCGAGGTCGCACGCTTCGAGTCTTGCATATTTCTGATTAAACTCCGTAAGTTTTGCGATCATATCTGGGATATTGGTGATTTTCTGCAGGCGCGGAGTAAGGTCATTACGACACACCGTAATCGTCGAGGTGGTGCTGCCGCCATAATGCAGCGCTTCAACATTCTGTACGCCTGCGATGATTTCATCAAAAGTAATCTGCCGTGTCTTAGGCGGATTCCAATATGTGATGTACATATATTTCTCCTTATGTAATTTAAAAAATCGTGATCTAAGCGGGTTGGTTCCTGCAGCCCCTGAGATCTTGTGATCCTCCTTAACCGGCACGTTGGATCACGGTCGTGCTTGCTGCTACGTCTCATCGTTGTATTTGGCTTGCATTTTCAGAGTAACACCGTAGCTTCCAGGGGATAGCTATCATGACATGTGTCCGTGCCCTTCCTCCTTGGGTGATACCTCGTCTTGACAGTTCGTTACACTCGGTTTAACCTGAGTGCATTGCTTATAAAAAGCAACTATTCATCACGATTATTTATTTACGATTTTATCAGAACGCCATGACGCTCTCTTCACCCAGAATAAACGGGGTTGCAACGATCTGCTTCTTCAGCGGCTTACCTTCCGCGAAATTGATAAAGTTCGTAACTGCCAGACAGCAGATGAAACGAACGGTCGGAGCAACACCCTGAACGATGCCGCAAGCGGATACCGGCGTAGCCGCCTTGGCCTCTTCATGGGTAAATGCCATGGAACGCTTTAGGTTTTCGATCTGTTTACGATCCTTCCAGTCGGCCGACCAACACTGCGCATCATAGAGACCCGTCCGAATGTCGAATACCCCGAGTAAATCGACGTTGTACTTGTTCTTCTCCAAGAACTGCTGCCGAATCTCAATATTGTCCACCGCCAAGAACACGTAACCCTTAACGGTTTCGCCCTGCCAGCCATTGGGCATCAGAACCAGGTCCTCTTTGATATCAGGATTCACATTACACAGGATGTTGCCCACAGCCTCAACCTTGGGATGAGCGATATCCTGCTGGAAGAACATCTGATTGACGATATTCTTCGGTTCAACAAAGTCCATGTCCCACAGAGTGAACTTGGTCAAACCATATCGTGCCAACAGTTCGGCCACAGTGGACCCGACTGAGCCACAACCGATGATATGGATACGGCCCTTAATAGTTGCGGGGTCAAAAACCATCTCAATCTTACTCAAATCCATTTATGCGTTTTCCTTTCTTAATTCGACAGAGCATCGGCATAAGGTAGACAGCTAGAATTCCAATTGGCCGACAGCTCGTTCGGATTCTTCTTGTAGTACCCCATGAGATTAGACTCATTCTCCTTATTCACCTTTGGAGCTGCAGCACCGGTGACAGTCTTCAGCGCCGGGTTCGATGCTTTCGCTTCTGTCTTTTCTGCCGACTTTGTGGTTGCGGTGCTAGTCGTACCAACGAATGAGCCTCCCGGATAAGTTCTTGCGTTTGATCCGTAGGTGGTACCATAGTTGTACACAGGTGTCGGCTTTTTGACGAGCGCTTCTGCCTCTTCGAGAAACCCTTTCATGTCAAGAGCTCCAATAGTCACCTTGACATCACTGCCGCTGTAGATAACATTGTCAGCCATATCAATTACGCGAACATTGTATTCACGGCGCTTGTTCCAAATCATAAAGATATAGTAATCAGTAGAATTGAGCTGATTGATCATGTCCCACTGATTCTGCATATCAACACCGCTAGGATTAGTAGCCATATTTACATGACTATGTCCCTGAAAACGAACTGCATTAAACTCTTCATCTTTGAGAGCATAAAGCCACTTGGTGTACTCCTCTTGATCAGTATTTACGGTGGCACCAGTCACCTTCTGCGGATAAATCAAGATTTTTGTGACCTGAAAATGCGTCTTATCAAGGCGCTTCACCAGGCCATGCCACGCAACTTCAGTCGAAAAATGGTCAATCAGCGCACACATTTCATGGTAAGCTTCCAGCGTGAAATTCACCTCAACGGCGTCTTTAGCTGGCTTAGAGAAACTCTTATTGAAAGAAAATTTATCCGTCTGGAGATTGCCGAGAACAGAAGCCTGACTGTAGAACTCCTGCATAACATCGCGAATAATTTCGTCAGTCATTTTAATGGGCTGCATAAATCAAACCTCCTTTACGCCGCCTTTGCCTCGTCTTCGAGGATTTTAACGACCTCTGCCACGGTATAATGGTTGCCATCCTTGTCCTCAAGACACTTCGTATCCTTATTGGTTTCAAACAACCGTCTCATCAACTTAGAGACAACTGTAGAGTCAGTCCAATTGATAGAAGAGGAAGAACTCAACAATGTACTCATGATTCCGATATAATCGCGAGAACGTGCAAGGTCGTTCAGAATGCCGGTGTAACCTCTGAAGCACTGGTAATCATCGATATGAGGCTGAGGAATACGGTCTTCCATCAGGTCATCATGACCTTCCATATTGGACTGCGAAACCGCTTCAACATTGCAATCATCATACAGAACCCACTCGCAATAAACTCTCAAGTTGAAGCGATGTTCCTTCCAAATAGCGAGGAACAACTTCTTCGTCAGCTCCAGACCATAAGGGCTTGCGCTATAGATGTAACTGGATACCTTATCCTGTTTTTCAACATACTGCTTGAAGATGTCTTCGTTGAAGTCATTGAGGTAACAATTCACACCAAGACGGAGATCTCGACCGGATTTACCGAGAACAGTGATTGACTTATTCGAAGAGAAGAAATCAATCAGTTCCTTTTCATCTTCTCCGCCGTTACAAGCTCGGTTTCTCAGGCCCAGAAGCTTCTCCTGCTCTTCTTCAAGGGTGTCCTGAGCGCTTCTTACATTGCGATAATAGTCATCAACATTCCGCTCTGCACGACGAACCCTCTCTTCCTGATTCCTGATCATGCGAGAATAATTCTGGTCACAGAATCCATGCAGAATAGTCTGGAGCTTTTTGACATAGAAGTTGTACGCAGCGTATCTTTTTTCCATAGCTGCGTTAAATTCCGTATACTTCTGCTCGCTCAGCAGTTTCAGGAATGCAATTTCGTCCTCAGACGGCGGATAATCCTTGAACGCCCACGGGAAGATTCGAGAAATACAACTCGCCGCCATCTGCATGGTCTGAATCCGCTTTACCGTCGGCGCAAACAGAATTGTGGCCTGCTTCTTTTCATTCTGATACGCCAAAATCTCACCACTACGATCCAGATAGAGAGAGACATCTTCCAGACGAGACCAACCAAGCTTCCTATAGTCTTCATCGAATTCCTTGACCTGTTTGATGTAGTCCGAAGCATTTTTGTTCGGAATGAAAACCAACCAGAGGCCAATGATTGCCTGACTGAAAGGGCCATGTGCGCCACCATAGTAGCCGGCGTCAATTTTTGCAGTCTCGCCCGTAAAGCGAATTTCCTTATTGATAGTCTGGACCTGCATCTTGCCCTTCACGTCAGGTTTTGCATTAAAAGTTGCCAGCCGCTTCTCGTTCATCATCGCACGAAGAATCGCCACAATGGTATTGTCTTCATCTTTGAAGTCATTTCGGTAAACAATCGAGTTGAAATATTCTTCACACTCGGGCGAACCAAGCTTGGTTTTAACACCAGAGAACGCCATATAAACTTCCTCCTTAAAATTTGTGATTGCATTATCAAGCCCAGATACTGGACACATATAAGGCAGACTTTAACCGGCCTGCCAGCGGCTGCAATGCTATTTATCTGTTGTAACCAAAAACAGATTTACATTCGGATTTTAAACTCGCCCAGAATTAGGCGGCCAGAGCGTTATCCATCTTCTGGACGGAAACCAGATAACAGGTACTGGTGATGCCCATCTCGGTAAAGGTCTTATCCAGATCACCGGGCTGAAGGACGCAACCATCCAGAGAAGTCTGGGCAGCGGAGTAGTTGACGCCATTCTCCTCAAGGCACTGACGCAGGGTGTAATCCTCGGGGGTAGGAACGGTATTGCGGCTAGTGTTGGTACCAACAGTGACATTCAGCATATTATGTATCTCCTCTTCGATTTGAAAAATTATTGTAGAAACGTCATTTGACGAATCATCTTAACGAATGCCGGACGTATTGCTCTGGAACATCCGGCGTGGAACCATAGCGGCGCTTAACGCTTACTCAGCGGCGCTCTTACTCGGCGGCGTGCTCGGGCTCATTCTCGATAGTGATGACGGCGTTCATAGCGGCCTCGTCACCAGCGATCTCGGTCAGAGCAGCGGCGATCTGCTCCTCGATCTTGATGCAGTTGACGATGGTCAGGCCCAGCTTGTCACGAACGAAAGCGTTGATCTTCTCGGTAGTGTTTGCATCATCGGGCAGGTCAATGCTCATGGTGGCGAGCTTCGGCTCAGTAGCGGAGTCCTTGGCGAAAGTAATGCCCAGGTTGTTGGCAGCGGCGGTCTTACTGACAGCGATGCTGCATACAGGAGTCTTATCCTTGCCTTCGCCCTTGTACAGAGTCAGAGCCTCCTTGCGGAACTTGGCCACCTTCTTCAGGGTCTCAATGTCGTATGCGCTGGTGATGAACAGAGAATTGTACTTAACAGTTGCCTTCATAGTTGTTACTCCTTTTTAATTAAAAAGTTTTATGTAAACGAGCCGTGTGCCCGTTTCACCTTGTTTGTAGTAGCTCCTTCATATCATTCAGAGCTTCGTCCCATGTGTCGGCCGACTGGATGAACTGGCCATTATCCGCCGACACGATTTCATAATGGCCATCAACATACTTGATTTGCATCTTATAATCCCCTTTCTATTCCATTATTTGGTTCAGATATTGAAAAGTGACTTTGTTGGACGAAAATTAAAGCAATGATTTACAAATACATTCGCGTGCGCCTTCGACTAACGTCCACCAATCATCATCAAGCCAATTTACTTCACGAGTAACAGAGACGCTCTATGTGTACTCTTCACAAAGTTTGACAGTTGGACAGCAATCATCCGGTTCATACTCTACAACAATGCCTTCCACTCCATAATTAGGGTCATCTGTCCGACCTTCACATGTGAGTTTTACTCGGTCTCCAATCTGAAATTTGCGTTTCATAATTTTACCTCATAATAAAGAGTCGCAACGACATTCATCTCTACTCAATATCCACCAATCGTCACCAAGGAAATCTACTGTAGAAAGTCTTTTCTCTCCAAACTTAAATGGAGTAAATACTTCTACGGTGGGACAACTTTCAAATGGATTAAAAGAATATCCAACCACTCTACCCGAGATATTGTGATTAGTATCTTCCTCGTGGACAATGTCTCCATCGAGTATCACAATGTCTCCGTATTTGAACTTTCTTTTCATTGGGCTCACCACGAAACATCAATCAAGGTGTCGTGCATCTGACAAATAGTTCCAATGAGCGATTTTCTCATACCTTCTGTCAGATTTGGGTCATCCCTCAACGCTTTATAAAAGAGACAACACATTTCATGATAGTTGAGTTCGTATCTCAAACCGTTCTCATCAAAAACCTTCGGAGGCTCAAGATTAGATTCTGGACAAGTAGGAAAATTTTCGAGTTGTTTCTCTCTTTCGATGTGATCCCAAACAGCATCAAGAATATAACCTGTCAAGCTCTTCCCTTCACGTTGCGCTTCCTTTGCGATACAATCTTTGTTGATCGGCGAATCTTTCCTAATCATCAGATTGATTCGGTCGTATGTTTTTTTATTGTACCTTTCGCGACTATCGCGACTGGTCTTACCACCCATTGCTTATTCCCTTTCGCTGTAGTTTCCGACCTTTTCCTTTGTGATGTTCCACGTATGACGGTAGCCCGTAATAGTATTTTCAACACAGGCACCCCAGCCATCAATGTAGGTATCACGGGCTCCATCTTCGTCTTCCTCGTCGAAGTGTTCTTTCTTACACTCGTCATACAAGGTACTCATCCTTGCGTAAGCATCGTCCCAGTTGTCATAGACGTGTTCGACTCCAGCAAACGCCCACTCATCCGGATTCTCAACGCAATCATAAAGAACGTAAACTTCCATAGTTCATTCCTCCGTATCTTGAACGGGATTTAATTCTTTGACCTTATCCACAGCATAGTCAATCACGTCGGTAACGTACTCAGTGGCGGAATTGATATTGTCCTGCGTAAACATCTTAGCGGCGAGCATCTTGTAGCAGGTGTCTTCGGACGGAAGAAATACAACACCAATCAAACCAAGAGATGCGAGAAAAACACTGACCTTTCGCACCATGCGTTCACGTTCTCCGAAAATAGGCTTATCAGTATAAGCGTCGCGGCAAAACGACAAAACAAAAACAACCAGCCCGACAAAAACGCCAATCGACATCAATCCACGCAGCATATCGCTGACACTGATCCAGTAGAACACCCACGGACTGATAATAGAATTCATACGGCTGCGCCCTCCTCTTCAATCGCTTCCAAAAGCTTTTTCTTAATTTCATCACATAGGTCAGACACAACATTCTTCTTGTTTTCCATCGTAAGGGTTTCGTCTTTAAGAATATAAAAACGAATGATAGCAAGAAGCCCGTTTACAGCACAATCAATGATCGTATCGTTTTCGGTATTCTCTCCCTCGTCAGCATAAACACCGGCTTTGTATTGGTTGTCATTGCATTCGATAACAATTTTCATTCTACCTTATTCCTCTCCTTATTGATGTTCGAACATGGTGCTACTGACCCGATTTGAACGGGCACATCCTAAGATACTTGCGCCTAAAACAAGCGTGTCTGCATTCCACCACAGTAGCATATAAATTAGGTACACCTGCACTCCCGATTCTCCAAGCAGGACAACTTCCCATCGGACCATTCTATCCGAGTCTTATGGCGTCAAGCAAAGAAGTCATGGCTATTATTTGATCGTCCTTTTACCACCATGTACCTATTCCCCATTTTGTTAAAGACCTAATGGGCAAAGCTGTCTACCTACACCGGTTGTGGACGGACTTACCCGGCTGGATTTGGATGTAGGAGTCTCAAACCGTCGCACACCATGGAGCAGCGAATGGGAGTCGAACCCACGCCATCGACTTGGAAGGACGATGTACTAGCCGTTATACGACCGCTGCATATAAACCCGGCTTACAAAGCCTTATTGCCACAGCATGTGCCATGGAGCCGGGAATAATAAGGAAGAAAAGAGGTAAATGAGTTCCTATATCGCCAAGCGGAAAGGAGGTTTTATGAACCACAACAACACACACAAATTACTAACAGCTGGGCAACACAAACACAGGAACTCTGGAGCAGCCAACGAGATTCGAACTCGCCCTCTCTGCTTGGGAAGCAGGTGTGCTAACCACTAACACTACGGCTGCATAAGATACTCGGCTTACAAAGGCACGCTGCACTCTTTCGAGCGAGCCGAGAATAGCGGGCGTAGAAAGGACATCATGGATAACTTCCCCTTTCGGGGTGGTATCTCGCACAGGCGCGGCCGGATCTGACCGCTAAAGATCCTACCCATACGAGATTGGTGCTACCGGCGGGATGTGAGCCCGCAATCCATCGCTGGCATTCGCTCTTAAGGCGAACGTGTATGCGTTCCACCACGGTAGCATATCAAGAGCAGGATTGCGTACCTGCTACGACTTGTCCAGTCACGGTGATTCATGGTCGCACTCATAAATCACTTAGCCGAGGAAAGGATGTGTATTGGGTGTTCACAGCACCCATGGTATCTCGGATGGGAGTCGGACCCACAAGCTTTCGCAGAAGTTTTTGAGACTTCCCTGTTTACCAATTTCAGCACCGAGACATATATGCTCGTCTTTCCGAGCCGCCACTGCTTGCGCAGGTTATTTCATATCGTTCAGTACCGGGATGCTGGTATCGCCGCCAACATAAGTAGGAAGCTTACCATCCCACTTCTCATACATCTGCTGCTGAATCAGCCGGTCAGTCAGAGACTCAGAGATGATTTTATTCGCCTCGGCTTCTGCGTTCGCCTTGGAAATCTTGGTCTGATTCTCAATCTCCTGCGCCTCGTCATTGCGCTCGGCCACAAAAGATTTGTTAATAGCGGCCTGAACAGACGCATCGTCGTACTCAATGCCATCCTTCATACCAAGGACAGTAATCGTGATGCCGCGCTCTGCAAAATACTCAGTCACATCCTTGCGGACATACTCCATGATCTCGGCCTTCTTCTCAAGGATCTCATTCATGGTGTACTTGGCGCACTTTTCAACAAAGTCAGCTTCAACACGAGCACGGATTTCAGTATCCATAATCTCGGAGAGCTGCTTATTGTTGTAGGAATACAGGAACTTGACTGCATCGTTTTCAGTGTAGATCTGAGCAGAGCAGTTCATACCGACGGAGAAGCCAATAGACTCCTTACTTTCGGCAGAGATGGACTGGTTGACAGTGCTGGTGCCACTATCCTTACCCTCGGACCATTCACGAGTAACAGGAGTTCTATTGACGACGACCAACATGTTGTCTGGAACCCAAGTACCAAGGATGTCAGTCGGCGACAGATGTCGCTTCGAGTAAGTAATGTACACCTGCTTGGCTGCCACCTTTGCCTCGGCGAGCATTGCCTCACTCTCAAAAGACGCCTGATTTTCCCCGCCCTCAGAGAGTGAAATCAGAAATGCGGTTTCATGAGGTTCGATTGTATGCACCTCTTTCTTGGTACACCCCGTAAAGGTCAACGCCATCACGATTGCACACGAAACCACGAAAATCTTTTTGAAATTCTTCATTCGTTCCTCCTTTTAATTTTTGAACAGAATATATACTACAGCTCCAATCGCAAGTGACAGAGCTACAGACACCGAAAAAGCCAACTCGCTAATACGGCCGTAAAGAGAACTTATGCTTCCCGTTGCCATTTGAACAAGCGAGATGTGCCGCAGGAGCTTTTCGAAAATATCATCGAGACTCAAAAACGAAACAGCCGATGCGCAAGCTGCCAGCAATAAATCTTTATGTTTTTTCACAAGTCACCCCGTATATCAGTCAAGCTTCTTGCCGCAGAATGGGCAGTAATGAATTGGATGAACAATTTCTGCAATCATAGGTTCACCCGTCGGCTCACAGTTCAGCTCAACTTCCATTCGCGCACCCTTCTTTTTACTGTTATTCAGCGAAAGAATCATGCGAGCTACCACTGCATCATTGATCAAAATTGGTGTATCTGCGAGATCATTGTAGAATCCGACGCCATCATCGGAAAATTCGGGGTCCCACTTGCAAAACTCACACATTTTAGCTACTCCTTATCAAAGATATCGGTGCCATTTTTTCTCCAGTTCCGCAATATATTCTGGCGGCCACGGTCCTCCATCACAACCGGTTGTTGGGAAGTTAATATGAAAATCAGGTCGAGGATCTCCGGCTCCACGGCAAGCAAACATTGGACATTCATGCATGTATTTGCCAATGAAGTTTCCATCGTAATACTCTTCTTTTGGGCGAAGACGATCGCGATCATATCCGTATCCATATGTATTGTCACAGCCAAAACTTCCGGGTTTTACTCCTACAAAACATAAGTACTTTAGGTTGTCTCTTTCCCGATCTCTATTCAGCCTTGCATAAAACGCATCAATGTAATCAGTTTTTAAGCTCCCCATACCGGCACCTCAGCAATACTCTTTTGAGCTCTTTCTGTCATATTCAGAATTTCAACAGCATCAAGGAGAAGAATCTCATTAACCTCACAGGGAAACTTGCATTCCTTGGGTTTCTTGGTTCCTTCCCGTGCAAGCTGAGAAAGAGTAGCTGCTCCTTCCCAGTACCAGATACGCCGCGCTTTCAGGAGAGTGACTTCTTGACCATTGCGCTCTTTCATGTAGCCACAAAACACACCAGCGCTGTCGGTACGAACCATCACATAATTCATACCATAAAGCTGCGGAGCTGGTGCTGTAGAAATAGCCAAATCTGCTCGGATATACTCAGTGCCATTGATCATAATTTTTTCGTCTGCCATTGTAATTTACCTCACTTCATAAAGGATCGATGCGAGATGCCCGTTCGGTTTAACCTTGTATTTAGGTTCTCGGAACTCGAATTCGCTTCCTTCTTCTTTAGTCCAAGACAAATAGGTGTTAAACATCCGACGAGTGCCGCTACTATTAGAACCAGCTTTGTATCCGACATCATACTTGAATTGATTCTTAAATCCTTCGTGGATCGTATCGGGAGTGTGTCCAAACTTTGCTTCCACGATTACTTCGACATATTTGCCTGGCTTTTTCTCACTTTTCCGCATCTCAAACCAATGGATTTTCTCCCTAAGATAAGAACGATGCTTCGGATAATACGTAAGGAAATCGCCAGCAAATGTTTTGCCGAGTTTCACTTTGTTGACAGAACATTCACTCAGAATCATCTTGAAGATATGTTTACGATGTTTCTTTGATTTATTCTGCATTTTGATTTACCTCTTTATTGAAATTATGCATACCACTTGGGTTGCTCCATATAAATTTTTGCTCCTTTGGTAAATCCGAGTCCCATAAGAAGATCGACGATTACTGCGTCCATATCTTCATGGACTCCGTCATAAGGAGGATATGGCCAATGGAGCTCGTCCATAAGTTTGTCGAACTCGTCGATAATTTCTTGAGGGATTTGAATTTGCCCTTTGAATTTATCAGCCCATACTCCATACTCGGACTCTGGTCTAAGCTGTTTCTCATTGTCGTAAAACATTTTAGTTGCCCCTTATTAAAGATATCAGCATTTACCTCTTTTTGATTTGTTTATATTCGTACACTAATGGTGGGACGTGAGGGACTCGAACCCCCGTGAAGAATTAACCTCATCACCCGGTTATGAGCCAGGAGCTTTAACCAACTAAGCTAACGTCCCAGAGAGGAGGATTTGACCATGTAACGGCATCAGCGATGCGCAATGCGACTTAGCCGCGTCAGCGGATACAACTAGGTACATTTTGTCTTCCCTAGAGCCCATCCTCAAAGGCTGCCCTTTTCAAATTCACTCTCCGATACTCTGGGCACCGAGCATCTATGCCACTTACGCAGGCAGTGCCATATTCGCCTACTCATAATAGAGCCATGCATATCCACTGTGGCGGGTAGCTACTCCCGTTGCATCATGGTTATTATTTTCGGTCAGAGCGTTATGGGTGTGTCAGAGGGGGAGTATGATCACCCACGGTGGAATTGCGCCACCCCATCTACCGACGTGCTACTCCACGCCGACAGAATCGAACCTAGCTTTGCGGCTTGCGCCGCTATGGACCCGGTGGGATTCGAACCCACGTCCAAAACTAATACTCGATTACAATTTTCTTACGCAATAGCCAGCATTTAGAATTTTGAAAAGGAATTCATGCCGCCGACGCAGCAAACCTAGGGACGTAACGGTTGTTACATCACTCCACCACTCGGTTTTGACGTCCGAGAACGCTGCTGTTTCTTACCGTTTACATCGGGTTCCGGGATTTATTCTTTGAACCGTCAAGCATTTACCTGCCTATCAGGATGCTGTTTTGGACACGGCATCAAGCCGCGCAACGATAACTGTTGTTGTTAGCGTTTATTTGTTTTTGCCTCGTAAGGTGATGGCCGACCTGCGAATTGTAATTTTTTCTTAGCCCTGTCGAAAACCTTTCGGGCCCATATAGAGAGGTCTCCGGGAATCAAACCCAGAAATAATCATTGACCTCATATAAAACGGGATTATCGTACCCGCTCGGCGTTTTCAGCCACGACAACTTAGAAATCGAAAGATTGTGGTAAGCAGCACAATGAAAGGAGGCGTTTCTAGGTTGTTTGTTATGTAAGGAAAAATGCGGAACCCTACACACTGGTCCGAGTGACCCGATTCGAACGGGCGAAATCTCTAGATCCCAAAACTAGCGCGATACCAGCTTCGCCACACCCGGTTATATGCCGGTCTTTCCCGGCTGTCAGCTCCAAGAGCTAATGGAGGAAGATAGATAGCTTAAATAGTAGAGTCCAAAGCCCGCACAGCCTCTTTGAACACTTTCAAATTCTTATCAGAGCTTTGGAAAATGTCAGGTGTGGATTTCGGCGGCTTGCTGTGAGTGCGAAGATACGCCTTCCTCATTCTGTCCATCTTTGTAACTCCGATGAGATTGTAGATTTTCTGATAAGTGATACGATAACCGATCGTCTTATCTCCAAGCTTTTTGGCAATCGGCTCGACAATCGGCAGCGTAATACTTGGTCTGTAGTACCCCTTCTTTTTCGCAACCGGCTCTTCGATTTCAATCGCCTGAGCTTCAGCTACAATAGGCGTCTCGCCTTGTTTAATGGCGGAATCTGCAGCGGTCTGTCGCTTCGGAATCATATCGGCAGGAATGACAGGCGGTGTCTTTGTGAGCACTCCCTTAATTCCCTTCTTGACTTCGGCATTGTGCTTTTCGTTTTCACAGCGGTCTTTCATAATCGACATAAAGATCGATTTATACATTTCACTTGCTTCGATTACATCCAAACCGCTGATGTTTTTGAGACTCCCCTTATAATCGGTTTGTCTTACAAATTCTTTACGTGCATCCTCAAAAAACCAACCGTAGTTGCGTCCCAGATAATCGTACCCCTGATGCAATACGCAATTCAGAGTTAAACCTGTCATGCTGACGATTTTGTTAGCCAGATCATAAATTTCAGTACGCCATTCACTACGGCCTTTCGGTGTCTGCTTCGGAGTGTAAGACCCAGGCTGTGTGGCTTGAAGTTTTCTTTCGAGCTGTTTGCAAACGAATAAGACGTTATCGATGGCCTGTCTATCCTGTTTGCGGGCAGTCTCGAACGCATCGAGCTTGGCCATCATTTCGTTCTGAACTTTCTGAACCGCAATGACTTCTTGGTTCATCAGCTCAAACCTTTGCTGACCCGTTGTTTTGACAGCGTAAGAGCCGGTTTTGCGAATCATCGGAAGAACTTCGCTCGTCACCCAATGTTTGAATCGTTTAGCTGACTCAAGCTTGCTTCCAAAGATCAAAGCGTACAGACCAGACTCATTTATCAACGCTGTTTTGACGGTTTTGACCGGATTCCCATTTTGGGAATCTGGTCCGATAGGAAGCATTTCGAACCGTTTATCCTCTTCGTCAACATGAGCCATGACCGCCTTGCTTGCATTGCTGTATCCCAAAGCTTTTGCCACGTCCATGCCGACGAACCAAGGTGAAGAGTCGATGCTCAAGGTTCGAACTTCGCCAAACTCATCACTGACAAAAGCCTGCATTGCTACATTCGCATTCATTTTACCTCGTTCCTTTCGTTTGCAACTATTGAAAAGTGACTTTGTTGTCTGTGTAAATAGTATTGCACAAACCATTAGTTGTTGTCAATGGTAAATATAGACAAATGGTTGTGCTCCATTTTATCTATCTTTTGTTGTTGACATCACAACCTTCATTATTATAATAGGGGATTTGTGATCTAAATGGTGCTGTTTGAGCGCCGCCTCAGGGCTCTGGAGGCGATTTCGCCGGGCGTGGACCAGCTCATTTGGCTCTCTGCTAGGAGTTTTACCCCTCGAATTTGCGTTCTATTCCTGGTTTTGTTACTCATAGTCATCATCTCGGACGGCTTCCCTGGCGGATCAGGCTGCCGGTCTTCTGACCTGATGGGTATTTCATCCTAACAATTCGTTACATTCGGTTTGACCTGAATGCATTATCCATATTGGACAATTATTCATCACAAATCGTGCCTCGATAATAACGGACCTTAATTCACTACATTAACTTTCAACTCTCTTTCAACATATATTTTTGTTGCATAATTGAGATCTAAACACATCCGTGCTGTCCCGTGCAATGATCATGATCGATCCCGTGACATCTGCATGTGCGCGGCTGACTTCGGTTATGGAATAATTCCTGCCTTTCAGTTCGAGTTCTGATTGCTTTTGGTCTCGTTGGGGCGTGTATTGTCTGCGTTTCCTCGCCTGCAGCCTTCTGCAGCCTGCCCTTGCACGCACCCGAGCCTTCAGGTACCAGTCCAGTCCTCTTGGCCAGGTTGGTTGCCTCGTCTTACCTTTTCGTTACAGTCGCCTTTGGCAGCTGCGTAAATCTTTCGACTTACTATTCATCTCAATCTGTCTACTTGTTTACTGTGTTTTTTTGTTGTGACGCTACTTGCATGGCAGTCTCTATGCGGTATCGTCAAAGCGTTGCGGTATCATACTCATTCACCTCCATTGTTATTCCACGATACTAAGTCGGATTCCATAAGGTCAAGCGTCATATCGTGGTCGTTAGATTTGCCAACAACGAGAAAAAACTCGCCGTCGCTACCGTCACATACGCCAATCTCGCTATTAACAAAAGCCGGACTGCCAACCAAAGCCTCGCAAAATCTGTCTCGCCATTCGGCCGCAACATCCGGGTGAGGACAGTGGATTCTGAATGTGATCATTGATTATTCGCCTCCCTGTTTTCAAAGTAGGTCATTTTTCTCCTACAAAGTCTCGATGGAAAACTGTTAACACGTCTCGGTAGAGTAATTTCATTACCGAACCATGATATATGTTTAGAACACAGTCAAACTCTTTATGAATTCGGCTGAGAATTGATGCTGACCTTATTCTGTCGAGCCGCTTGTGCTTTTTTCATTCGTTCACGGAGTTCTGCGCGCTGTTCTTCAGTCAGTTCACGAGGCGCAGTCGGCAACCGGAACTGCAACAGTCGCTTGGGCATCGTGTAGGTCGCACTGTAAGTATTGCGGCTCTTGACCTTGTAGTTGCCAGGGTCCTGTTCAACCCGCTTGTCCAGCCTTCGCATGTAGATCGGGTCAGCAGTGTACACTTCAGCCAGTTCATCTGCAGCCGAAGTGGTGATGATGACCTCCTGCTCCTCGCGGGTCAGCCTAGGGCGTTCAGTTTCCACAGCCGCTGTATCTTTGATTTCTTCCACGTATTATCGCTCCTTTCTTCTGCTGAGCTTATCCGTCATCTTTGCCAACGACATCCTTCTTATTCCACATAGACACGAAAAATACATCATCGCAGAAATCACTTTTAAGCTTGCCGCTCAGATGATCCACATTATAGCCAGTCTCGAAAAAGAACTTATTGCCGTAGATTTCGAACAGATGACCATCCCGCTTGCGCTTGTCGCGGCAAGTAAGATAATCAAATCCGTTGAGTCCTTTCTCAAGCCTGACCCACTTCGTCGGCACCCGAATCTGCAAGAACGATTCAGCACCGTATGTGATTGTGAAGTAGTCGTACTGCTGAATCAGCCTCAACAGGTGGTCGGCAGGCTCAAGTACGTAAGTGGTTCCGGGTGTCAGTTCGATCATAAAGGTTTCTCCCCTCTCTTTTGCTCTTCTGCTCTTTCGCTTCCTTCTCTCCGTTCTCCTTGATGGTTCTTTCTCCCTACAACCCTCTATCTCCTATAATCCTCTTACCACATAACCATCATAATCACATCATCACATTTGTTCTTCTTCACTTCCAAACTCTTTTCTCGCCACACTTCGCTCGTCGCTCGCTTGGCTTCGAACGATTGCTTTATTGGCGATTGTTTTTCGCTGGTGATTTTCGTACAGAATGATTGAGCGATTGAATTTGGTTATCATTGAAAAGATGAATTATTGTTGCATTGAAATCGTCGTTCAAAAGTTTTCAACATCGTTCGTGAAGTTCTCCACTCCTTCACTAGTGACACGATATTAGTCCTTTTATTGTACAACCGACAGTCGTATCAGTCAATTGGTGAATTGTTCCCATTGATTGAATTTCACAACTTTTAAGCGTGAATTATTCGCCATTTAAGAATCGGAAATGATTTCGACGCTCTTGATAGAATTGGCTACATAGATCCGTCCACGAAGCCGCTCCAGATTGATAAGAATCTCAGTAACCCGAGACCTTGCAACTCGTCCAATGGGTTTCCAGGAATAGTATGGTTTACCAATCGTATCTACGAGTTCAAGGGCCATATTGTCGGTGATAAAATCGAGAGTCGTGGCAGCTTCTCCATATTCCAGTTTGTCACCAGTCTCAATGGAAGCTTCGTATGTAATCAGGATCTTTTTCATTATGTTTCGCCCCTTTCAATCAACATTCTCGCCGCTTCTTTCAGAATGCAGACGCCCTGAGCACAACTTGCCACGTCAATATCATTCTGTCTGTAAAGCATCCAAATCCCGCCAAAGAAACATACCGGGTCGCCAGCAGTATAACCCGCTGCATTCTGCCATAAACCCAAACCGGTGTTGTTGAACAGCCTGTCCTTCTTATAGGCTCGCCGCAGCTCTTTCAGCGAAATAGGAATATACTGTTTGACCTTATCCAACCCGCCCAGATAGTCGATATAACGAGCATAGATTTCGCGGTGACTGAGTTCCATCCCCGTCTGCTTATCGATAGTGTTGCAGGTAATGCCGCACGCTTGTTCGAGTGTCACTGCTGCACCTCCCCTTGCACTTTCATAATCGACCAGCTTTTGAGTTCTTTTAGCGTTTTGATCTTTGCAGAATATGTGTGACAAATAGACAGTGGCTTATCATTGAGATTAGATCCGCAATCCATCCAAAGATCATTTGCTTCTTTCAAATCGTGGTCAAAATCAGCATTCATAATTTTCTGAAGCTCTTCCACATTGTTTGATACATGGATATTGCCAACGTATGCAGAAACATTATTGGCTACAATTTCAGTCAAGACAAACATATCTTACTCCTACTCTTCGAGGGTGATGTCATCGTGGCCAGCGTCCTCATTGGGTTCATCTGTCGCAAGCGCAATGATTTCGTCGATGTTGTTTTCGATCAGATACTTCCAATCTTCCAGCCGCTGACTGATAATTGCCGTCGCCTGAGCAATGACTGCGCCCTTCGTAATGCACTTACAATTACACTTCAGAGCCAGAATCAAGTCATCGAACGTGACAGGATCAAGAATCGTATCGCTGGTGAGCATATCTTTACCGAGCTTCCAACGTCCTGCATCACTCATATAATGTCTCCTTATAAAACTCCCAGCGTTCGGAAAGTTCTTGTTCGTATAATTGATCATAATATTGATCTAAATATTTCTGTTCATAATCTCGAATTTCATTTTCGAGTTTTTGCTTTTCTTCTTTGAGTCTTTGTTTTTCTTCAAAGAAAGCATCGATTCCTTCTTCGATAGGATTATCTCTTAATGGTTTCATTAGGGACTCCTTATACGCTACAGCGTTAGAACTTCCTAAATTGTACGAACTTGCCGTCAGAGTAGCAAGGAGAGTAACACTCAGCGTAATCAGGAGAGCAACACTGCAAGTCACGATAGTTGTTTACGAAGGTGGCCACGAAAACAGGTTCACCCTGGATGATGATTGCTTCCGGCTTCAACTTCTCAATTTGTTCGGTCATCTGCCATGCCATATGTCTTACTTTGATAGATTCGTCCGTAGGGGAAATTGTAGGCAATGGTCCATCATGTAGCACACCATCTGTACACAGCTTGCGAGCTGCATCGAGCTTGGCATTGGACCACTGGGCGATAGAAAGTTCAGTCATATTGAGAACCATACTGCGTAGCTCCTTTCATTCCATCTCGATCGTGACGCTGTTATATTCAGGATTTCGATACATCACATCAGCTTCCCACTTCTTGGCACAATCATAGCTGGCGAATGCACGACGAACCACCTTGAGCGGAATTTTGCCATTGTTGTCGGCGTAGAATGTGATTTTGTAATGCTGGAGTCGATAGCCAGCGTCTGCATAATCGCCCATACTACGAACCCTCACTTCACTTCTCTTGATTCGATCTGAATATAGCGTTCGAACTCATCGCCGTCCAAATTCTTCCAACGATAATGAAGATTGCGGCCATCAGTATCAAATTCGACGTCATAGCACTCCGGGTCTGCACTCACCGATTTTGCCATCTCACTCAGCATCTTCATTGCACGCTCGCAACTGCTATAAACATCTCCATTGTAACGATTGAAAATCACCCACGGCTGGCCCTTGACTCGCCTGGAATAGGAATTATCAAAGATATAAACAGTCATTTTGTAAAGCTCCTTTCATTTTGATATTTGTGGGATGGGTTACTTCTTCCACGGTACCCATCAGTCGCCCGTCTTCAGCACCGTTAGCTTCGCATGCTTTTGCTCGGCTGGCCTGCTCGTGGCCAGATAGGATTTTAAACGGGTGCTATCAGACCCGGCCTTAATATACTCGTAAGGACTTAGGGATGCGATTGGTTGACTTGCCCTCTATAACATCCTTATAGTGACTCCCGCCAATCAATTTTGCAGCGATCATAAAAGAGGCCGCTGACTTTTGGCCTCTTGAACGGTGTCCAGAGGGGCACCGAAAGTCTATTCGTTTCATCAAGTATATTGTTAGGTGTCAAAACAGTTTATATCGCCATGCCATGAAAACTTTCTCATTGGATTCAGACGCGACCTTGCACCAATGGCAATACCCTATCGGCTTGCTATTCATGTCTAAAAACACGTGATTTGAACCTCCTTTCGTTTAGTTTCGCTCATTCAAGAAACACCCTCTAGTTTACTTTTATCATTGATTTATCTGCGTGGCCTTTGCATCAAAATCAAATCAAATTTCACTAGAGCCGTGGAGCGCCTGCTTCTTCACACTTCTGTGTTCTGGGCTTGGGACCAGTACCGGCTCTGCAGAACCAGTAGCCGCATTACTCCCCAACTATTGCTGGGGAGCCCTCTGCGAATATTTCGTTTAGAAACCATCATGCTCAATACAATATTGACACTCATTCCAGCATTTCGGTTTGCCAAGGTCTTTAGGATCAATAGAATCGAGCTTTGCCATCATTTCAGGCGAAACATTATACCAAAATAAAAAGATTCCTCTTAAAAATTGCTCTTTTCTTGTTGCCATAAAACAACCAAGCCAGCAACTATTTTCCTTTTGAATATTTTTTGTGAGTTTGGTACGAATGTGGAGTTTGATATATTCTTCACCATTCCAATATTCATAAATATCAGGATGGTCTCGCATACACTGTTTAGCTCTTTCGCGCCAATATTTATCGTCGCTCATTTTTTCGAGCTCTTCAGGAGCGAACTCAGAAAACTGTTTTCCAGAAAGATCGATACCTTCAAGAAATTCCCATTTAGGTTTCCTATCGTAATTTTTTTTCTTACCATTTTGAGAAACCGCTTGAACAACGCACTCATATTGGTCGGCCATCTTATCTGCTTCATCACAAATATTTTCCCAACCCATATCGCCGTCAGTATCAATGATTTGAACCATCGAGTAACACCTCCGTCAGTCTTCCGCCGGGTTGCAACAGCACCACAAGACGTCCTCAATAATATCATCGAAGATGTCGTTTGTCGTGCCATTGGAATTCATTACCAAAGTAACCTTTTGGCCAATTTGGCAATCATAACCAGTTGCGCACCAGACTTCGCCACTCTCATCGGTGATGTTTAGAACCCGCGCTCCGTTTTCGTAGTACGCTGCGCTGACAGTGCCGCCGAGAATGTATCTGCCCGCCGGGTTAACCGTGGGCGACTGAACCAGACTGGGATTTGCAGACGCGAACGACACCGCGCTTACGCTCAGACTGAGGACGGCCGGCAGCAGCAACGAAATCGACAATGTTTTTAACCATCTCATTAGAAATCTCCTCCTCGTTTTTCTTCGTCTGAATTGCGGTGATACTTGCGTCGGGCATCGGCATACGAGCGCCAAACACGAACTTGGTCTTGCGCAGATTCACTTCAACCGGATACATATACTCCGGTTTCAGATGACGCAGCGCCACCTCGTTTGCGGTAAACAATTCGCCACCGACGTAGATGGACCAGTATTCGATACCGTTGCGCTTTTTGATAAACATGGGCTTCTTGTCGGCTTCTTCTTTGACACGGTAAAACAGCATTTTAATTTCCTCTTTTCTTTTTATGTTGTATGCTAGAAAGTGCCATACAACGAAACCATAATTACAACCAAAGCGGCTGCAACTACGATAACATCATAGACACAATCGTCCCAGAATGAAACGAGCCAGTGCGAAATCGCATCGACCACATGATTGAACTTGCGAAAACAGCCTAACATATAAACTGCTACGCAAATCTGATACAATGTGTACGCCGTTGCAACGATGATAACAATATACACTGCCAAAAAGGTTTCAGACACTGCTGCGCCCCCTTTATCGGATTCGCTGGAACTGATCCAGATAATAAAGAAGACCATACATTTTGAAGAATGCACGGTCAGTTGTTTTTGTTCGATTGATTTTGTAGAATCCCTTGTATTCGCGGCGGTCACCCGTATTGATTGCAACCTCGGCTCTGATAGCATCGACATCTTCTTTGACAGAAAGGATCTCGACGCCGCCGTAATTGCAAACAGGATACACGGCAATCACTCGTGAGTCTTCAGGGACAGGACGAATGCGCTTCATGCTTCGCAGCTCCTTTCTGCGGCGTTACATCAGGTCAGCGCTCTTGAACACGGTATCGCCGCGACTCAGAGAAACCCGAGTAGATTTGCGGCTCAGTTTCATGTCGAGGCAAGCTTTCTCATACGCCAGCATTGCATCATGCTCGTTCGTGAACTTATAGCTGAGAGTCTTGCGAGGGGTTTCGATGCAAACGATGAAGTGCGGCGCAGTCTTTTTCGCGCCTTCGAATCGATTTAATTCATCCAGCGCATTGCGCAGACTTGCGTTTGCCTCAATGAGGTCAGCTTCTGCGAATCTAAGGTTCCACTCCGTTTCGAAGCACGGACATTCCTTAAATGCAGATTTAGCGATCAACTCATTGCTCATCGCACCGATCAAGGCAATCGTTGCACTGATGATCTTTTCTTTAAGCTCGGATTCGTTCATACTACTACGTAGCCTCCTTTACACTTTGACTTTCAACGGACGATAGGTATAGCCGTTGCCGGTCGAACTCACTGCTTCCTTTTCGAGGCGGTGAAGTTCTTCGATTGCGGCAGCTTCGGTTTCGTGAACTTTGACGTTCTGAACATCGAAGTCGAGTTCGAACGGACATTCACATGCGAAGCATTCAATCATCATCGTAATGAACATGCAGTCTCCTTTCAATCCAGCGGTTCACCTTGGCAGCGACCTTGGGGTTCGCTTCGAGGTATTCCATCAGGCCGTACCCGATTGCACCGAGTACGAGCAGCCAGACGAGCGGGCTCAGACATTGCGCCTGATAACTAGTGTATCCGCCACCGGTGCTCAGAATCCATTTCATGTTGAAGTCTCCTTTCAGTCAGCCCAGCACGTTGCCTTGCTTTTGTAGTGAACACCAGCCTCGACAAGTGCTTCGGTGTAGATTGCCGCCAACTCTTTGTCGCCAAACATAATTGCGACATCGAGGGCGGATTCGATTGCAATGATAGTCATGGAACATAACCTTCTGTGCTTACAAGACTCTTCTTGACGGACGATAAGGTTTGTTCATTATTACTGCGAGAGCCGTAGCGAACAGTGCGTCGTGCAGCATTGCACGGGCATCAATCCCGTATACACCAGATACTGAGTCCAGAGACTCTTCTGTCCAGTCATTGTCCACCATGGCATCGTCCATAGTGCCATAACAGCCGCCCCATCTACGACTATCGGAACTGTCGATAGTCCAACCGATTCTGCTGCCAAAATCGCCGCAGGACATATCGTCCACGGTGACGGTAAGATACTCACCGTTTTCGAGAGCAACAAGGATTCCCCCGGACGGTTGAGAGTATCCCCCTCCGTTATTTGCCGTATCGGGATTTGCGTAAGGGTTGGTTTCGCAACCCCAAAAACTAATCATGTGTGCATTCATAATGATTCTCCTTTCCTGTGTGTGTCTTGTATTGGTAGCGGTATACTATCTTCCCCGTGACCGCTAATCGCACGGTATACTGCGTAGCTAAGCTACAGCGTTAGAAAAGAGGTAAAAAGAAAACGCCGCTTCTTGCGTTTGCTTGAAGCGACGTTGGGGTTGGTTATTAAATTAGGGCGGTTTTATGTCATGCCCCGGGACGTGAAGCATCAAAGCTCGTAGATTTCGACTCGAACAACAGTCTGGTTTTCGCCATAGTTTAGCTTCATAGCGTACATGGTCAAATCACGAAACTCTTCTGCTTCTTTTTTCGTAGGAAACTCATTTTCTGTCAAGACTTTTGGTTCGTCTCGGAGACAGCTGATGGTTTTTACTACGAATTTATTTTCAGTCATTGAATTTACCTCCTATGCTGGAATGGAGTAGGACTAACCACATTGTAATGGATAGTGGAGATAAATTCAAGACGAAAATCAATTATCGTTTACCAGATTTTACAGGAAATTGAGGATTGAGAGGACGATACCCTTCGGTCGTGTTACCATCCATATATTGAGCCATTTTGTTATCCATGAAACGGATTCGACCATTTACATCAATCTGGCCGCCGTAGATTTCTTGGCTTGCAATCTGGTATTCTTTCGAGAGAACAATCGGAGAATTGCCAGCGCTACGACCGATACCTTTGCCTTTAAATCGACGAATGCAAGACTTGCAATTATCATTAAAGGCGTGATTGTACATCACCTTTTCTTGGCGTTTTGCAAATTCAGCCTGCTTTTCAGACTTGGATTTGATTTTCAAGACCTGAATTCGATGCTGACGAATTGCTTCGAGAAGGAACGCGCTGATTTTAGTGGGGCAAATTCGTACCCACTTAGAACCATTATTTAGAATCGCCATGGAAGGATACATCCCAGAAGCAGTTGCACGTGCTTCCGTGATGAAATGAACACCGTCAAACGAACCATAAAGTTCGCCAGGATTGACAGTGTTACCACAAAACGTGATTAACTCTTTTGCTTGAATCACCCACGCATTGCCGGTCTTAAATGTCGGTTTTGTTTTCATTGCGTGTTTACCTCTCTTTCTTTCGGACTCTCAGTTCAAAGCCCCTACGCCACGTCAAGGCGTTCCGATTGTAGGGGTGAGCAGTTTAACGTCATGCCCGGGACAGCAGATGTTATTTAGGATTTCATACCCGGCGGGGCTCCTTTTTCAGAGAATGATTTCGTACCCCAAAACAGCTGCTCTAACGACAGCTCCATTGTGATACAGGCGGACTTCGTCATAGAATGGTTTATCGTACCATTTACTAGAAACGCTTCTTTCGAAACGCTTCGTTGCATACTGTTCATTGTCAGTTCTGAAAGGGCAAGTAGGAATGTCGGCACGAGTAACGATAAGCCACTCTTTCGCCATGGGCAAAACGACAGGCTCATCGTACTGTTTAACACCACGAACGGTGACGCTTGCACGAGTGATACTACCGACTTTGGTTTTGCGCTCAGGGTCAGAGTTTTTAAGTGCATCACGAGCCTTTTTATCGGCCCACGCACGTTTTCTTGCTAGTTCTCTTTTCTCCGCTCTTGCCTTGGCTTCTTCAGGAGTAAGCATCCAGTCGGGAAGTTCGCCATACAGCACCTCTTTGGTTTCTGCGTTGAGAACAGCACTTACCAAGTGAGTCAGCTCACACGCCTGGAACGCAGTCTTGATATCTGTAGTATCCAGAGTCCCGACCTCATCAAATACAATAGTGAATAGCATGGTTACAACCTCTTTTCTGAGTGTACAAAATGCGCCACACTCTTGAGCGCTTGGCCCCATTGCGGAGCTGGAAAGGGGCCGCTTTGAACGGTGCGACCCCGAAAGGGTATCCGGTTATGGGTAGTTACTGCTTATCTTCGGCCTTAGCTTCTTCGGCCTTCTTGCTGCGACCATACAGAGCATCCAGAATAGCCTGCTTCTCTTCCTGAGTTGCGTGGCTCTTGTTGACAAGAGTGACAACCGCCACGATGTCGATGCTGTGAGCTTCGTAGTCGGCCACTTTCTTTTCCAGCTGAGCAATCTTGTCGTCTTTTGCCTTTGCTTCGTCAGCTGCTTTCTTTTCCTCAGCGGCTTTATCTGCGGCCTTTTTCTCGTTGGCAGCCTTAGTGTCAGCAGCTTTCTTAGCCTTGGCGTCGTTGGCGGCCTTGCGTGCTTTCTTGAAGTCGTTGGCACTGATACGGGCCAAGGGCTGACCATTCAGAATGCGGGCAGTCTCAAAGATGAGATACTTCAAGAAGCAGTCCGAAATCTTGCTTGCATCGTTGTTGGCGTCTGCTCTTGCATCTGCGGACACTTCGCCCATAAGTACAAGGTCAGGGACGGTCACGCTATACAGGGGGCGGCGCTTGCCGTCTTTCTTGTTAGGGTCACGACTGCCCAGACCATAGAACCACGCGGCCATGGACTTGCGTGCTTTCTCTTCGGCGGCCTTCAGGGCGGGAATATCCTCTTCTGCCGTACCCTTGCTCTCACGAAGCATCGCCATGGCGGCGACGTCAGAGTACACTGCATCAGAAATCTTCTTAATGCCCTCGACGGTAGTTGCGGAGACATTGAAGTCCTCAAGAGACTTCTTGGTGATTGCGGACACTTCCTGTTCAGGGTCGGCGATTGCGACGATAAGGGAAGCCAGCTCGGTGGTCTTGACGTTTTTGGCGTTAGTCATATTTTTTTACCTCTCTTGCTTATGTGTTGCTCAGCGTGGCCGTGTTGCCACACTTGACGCGGCACAAACTTGCGCTTGCACCGTCTCAAGCACTCACAAGCTTTTTACACTTGTGAGCACTGAAAAACTTTGCTTTTGTACCCCAAAGAGGTAGTTTTAAGCCTTATTTGGGGTAAGAGTGACAGTTTACACCGCGTGTCTCGACACTTGCGATTGCACGTCCACCGCTAAAGATATAGCTAGGACTTTTGTGCAATGGCTACTTGTGAACACTGTCACCGTGCGCTTTACTGAGGCGCACCTATAGCTTATTTATCCGGTCGGCTATAGTCGGCAAGTATATGCAAATTTCCACGCGGCGAAAACAAGTACAACAAGTGCAATGTTCGGCAAAAACCGTGGCCGTCGTGGCCGTTCTACTTTACTTAAATTTTCAAGGTTCTATCCTCAGTATGGGGGTATCCCGCTCAACCCCCGCCCACCACCGTTCCGGTGGGCTTTCCGTGTTCCCTTGGAGTGACTACAGTATGCCATACTCAGAAATTTTTGCAACAAGTGTACAAACGCCCTACAAACGCCCTATAAAATCCAAAGCCGCTCCTCGCCTATATATAAATAGGTATAGATTCCCGATTGACGGCCACCGAATAACACCTAATAACAGAAGGTGCTATTCGCTGAAAACCAGCATGAATCCTAGACTTTTCGGGCCACACCCCGGGGGTGGTTAAAAATTCCAAAGCGTGGTCAGTTTGCCTCCTGTGTACCAGTTATTCCATCTCCCCACCCCATCTAACCCCCTCGGATCGCGCCTCTCTGGCATCAAAATTCCATCAAATTAGACACTGCCAATTTGCAACATTTACATATACCAGACAGTGCTCAACAGCGTCTAAAACACCCCAAAATAGTTCCGGAACTCGAACCGGTAAATATCGTATTATCGTTACATTTTGTATAGTATTTTACTGCCAAATTCACCTGGTTTTACCACTCAGCAGGGTTCGGAATGCAGTAGAAACATCCCAAAACGCAGTAGAAATGGCTTTATTTTGCCAAATTTGAGCATATTTTGCTTAATTTTGTATTGTTTTTTGTGCGATTTGCTTCATTATCCAAATATTAACAACTAAATATTTTATTCCGGTATGCTGTGCAAAACTATTGATATTATGCGTGGCTGGGTGTATAATAAGGTATAAAGAGAAAAGCCCGCAGCGTTCTCCACAGCTGTGAGCTCATTCATTCAACTAATAACATCACTTTTCAATAGTCATGCCAAAAAATGGAGGTTTGCCAAATGAACTTTTACGACACCTCTGCCTTATTAGACCTAGGAGCCGCAGCCTTCGAACCAGCTGCACTGCCTTTTCTGATTGCAGATATGACCCTACACGAGCTGGAAGAGATCAAAACCAGCGGTAAAAAGACAGAAGACATTCGTTACAAAGCCCGCACAGTCACTCGTTTGCTTGCTGAACATCTCGATGATGGCAGCTATACCGTAGTAGCGGTCCCTATGACTTCCCTATTCTATATTCTTGATGGTAAGCCGATCAGCGACAACAATGACGCGACGATCATGGCGACCGCACGGTGGTGGTTGGATCAGCAGAAGCAAAACCTGGATGACTTACCTACTGTGCTAGACGAAGCAAGCAGTAACCAGGCCGCTTATATTTCTTCTTTGATTGATTCTTTCAAATTCGTTACCAGCGATTTGAGCTGTGCCAATATCGCCAGTGGTATTCTCCAGCTTCCAGTTGAGTTCACCTTCCCTAGCGCAGCAACCACAAAGAATGACTACACTGGATGGACTGAGGTCGCTCTAGAAGATGGTGGCGAAGAGGCTATGGCGATGGCATACTCTAAAGACGCCGAGCAGAGAAACCTGTTTGATACACCCACAAATGGATACATCATTATTCCGAATGCAGATGCTGATGGAAATACAGCGGCGATCCGTTGGGATGGGGTACGCTGGAATCCACTGCAATATAAAAACCTGAACACCGCATACTCAGGAAAAATCAAGCCCCTTAATGACCAGCAGCGACTCGCTTTCGACTTGTTACAGAATGACGACATTACAATCAAGCTACTTCTTGGTGTCTATGGCAGCGGCAAGGACTTCCTGATGGTTAATCACGCTATTGACTTGATTGAAAAAGGCAAATACGACAGAATCGTCTGGGTCCGCAACACCGTCGAGGTTAAGAATTCTAGGTCGATTGGTTTTTTGCCAGGTACCGCGAATGAAAAATTGATGCCATATGCAGGACCATTATCCGATACTCTTGGCGGCGATGTAGCTCTTGAGCGTGCCATTATTGACGGTTGGGTTAAGCTGGAACATTTGGGGCCAATTCGAGGTCGAAGCTATAAACGGTCTATAATCTACTGCAGCGAAGCAGAAAATCTTACTAAGGAGCATGTTCAGTTGTTAATTGGACGTCTTGGCGGAGATAGTGCCCTGTGGCTCAATGGCGATCTGCGACAGATTGATGATGTTGTATTTGAGTCAAATAATGGTCTTCGAAAGGCAATCGAATGTCTCACAGGTCAGCACCGGTTTGGTGTTGTGTATATGCCAATCAACGAACGAAGCGAGACTGCTAAATTGGCTGATCTGTTAGACTAAGGGGCATAGCAGAATGATAAAAGTAAGAATAGACGGCTTACGATCAATGGATTACATCTCTCCTACTGGTGACTGGAACTATGAAGCGATCGACGATTTAGCAAAAGCTTTATATAACCGTTACAAAGAAGCGGAATTCGAACAGATAGTAGAGCTATTCAAGAAATACATAGGAGAACAAACATGACTAACGAGCTGAAGATTTTTAATTCTGATGTGATCCCCGTTTACGAAACTGATACTGGCAACAAGGTTGTTATCGGCCGTGAGCTTTACGAAAGGCTTGGTGCTACTGAGCGATATTCCAGATGGTTTAGCCGAATGTCTGGATATGGATTCGTAAAAAACCAAGATTATACCCCGTACCAAATGGTACACCCCCAAAAATCATCAGCAAATCGACGATTATATTCTCACTCTTGATATGGCCAAACATATTGCGATGATTCAGCGCACACCACAAGGCATGGAGATCCGCCAAAAGTTGATTGACCTTGAAAAGAAAGTAAACAATGGACTGATGATTGAAGCTTTGTGCAATCCTGATTCCGTCATTCAGCTTTTGACAGCATATTCTGCGGAACAAAAGAAAACTGCAGAGCTTGCCGCTAAGAACGCCGAACTTGCTCCGAGGGCAGAATTCGCAGACGCGATTACAGCATCCAATGCGACCATTCTTATTGGCAGCCTCGCTACATTGTTAAAACAGAACGGATGCGACATTGGACAGAATCGACTGTTCAGATATTTGCGCGAGAACGGCTACCTCATTTCACAGAAGGGCGACCGTTACAATACGCCGACGCAGCGAGCTATGGATATAGGATTATTCGAGGTTGATACTTCCCTCTTCACCACGGCGTATGGCAACGCTAAAATCTCCTACACAACACGGGTCACACCGAAAGGACAACAATATTTTATTGATAAGTTCGTAAAAGAGCGCGGTGCGAATCTGATGATACCGGAGGCCGTGTAAACACGGAGATCTCAACATATGACAATCGACAACGTGATAAACAATCTCTATGACGCTCTGAGCAAAAATCAAGATACTATCTGGTTCGATTATCAAGGATTCCGCTGGGAGCTTGGTCATGACCTACATTTTCATCCACGACATATACTTCATCCAAGAAATTGCTCTGAAGATCGACGTGCAGCTCAATACGGTTGTCCAATTCCCTACTATCCTGAATTAGAAAACGAATGTATATGTGAGAGCTTATTATGATTGATAGAATACGTAATTTGTTCAATAAATATAAACATAGAATTGACAACAAAACCAGAACACTAGTATACGGTTCGCAGTATCGATACCCAAGAAAACTTTATGAAGGAGAAGAAATAATGCGCGTTTTATTCGTAAGACCCTCAATCTATGATACGGTATGTGACTGGTATGAACATATGGATACTGTGCAAAAGCATCGTAAAAAGACCGCAATCTGCAAATCACCCGAAGATTTTTTGGATATATTCAACAAGGATAAATTCGGCGCACAATATACAACATTCTATTTTGACCATATGCTGCCGTTGATCGATATTTTTGAATGTTTTGAGGAGATCGTGCGGCTGTATGGCGAAGAGGATGCGAAGTATATTTCAGAGAATAAGATGCGGCGGATCACTGTGAGCCATTTAATGAACAACAATCAGTTTGATCATTTCCAGCAGTTTTCTATCACACCCGAATGTCTGGATGATGTAATCCATAATGCTTTAGCTGATCTACAGTGCGAATGTGTTTGCAGATCGCTCTTATAAGGAGGGGTGGAATATGAAAAGAATATTAGCACCCCGAGGCGGCGGACGTACATATGCGATCTGCCAATACGCCGTTAAGAACAACTGCAATATCTTGGTGCCGATGGGCGGGACAGCTATATTATGTGCACAGGACTATATCAAGGAAATTGCAAGAAATCTTGATGTTCAATATTATGGGTATAGGGTTGATCATCAATGCCTTATAGTAGATTTACAGAGCAGAGATCGTGGAGAGTACAGTATCTACGTGATGACAACTACTTGTCTTCCCGATAATTATCGTAGATTACACTTAGAAGATAAGCCACTTGTCGTCGATGATATTGCCCGATGTTTTAAACTCATGTGTTTTCCGAATGTACGAATTGATGCCTGTTCTCTGATGACATACGATCCAAGAGAGGTTGCGCTTACACCGCCAGCTACGTCTCAAAAAATGCCACAGGATGAATGCGTGTGTGAATCGCTTTTATGAGGTGCAAAATGGAAAATCAATTATTGATACCAAATAATAAAGTATATATAATACCATCAGATTAGAAACAACCTGTAAAAATCGAATTTGAAAACGGATCAGTCATAGAGTCTGCGGATTATAAATCGTATCGCAGCAATAGAGCTGATATGTGGCCTGATTATAATTGGTTGGTCATTGATAAAGAGTTAAGAAGTTTCATTGAAGACTATGTATCAAAAAATTTTCCAAAAGAAGAATACAGTGTATCTATTCACAATGAGTGTTACTGTGAGAGTCTATTATGAAAAAATACATCAGTGAAGAAGTACAACAACAAGCAGCCCTACAATTACATATCGAAATTGAAAATGATTGTAAAATAGAATTTGATAATTTCAGATTTCAAATAGACGAAGAAGATATGACGGTTTGCCGCTATGGAGAACCAGATGAAACATTTGTAGTTAAAAGGAAAGTAAGAATTTTCTTATTAAATAACGGATTTGAATTCGAAATTGTTGGGCCTTATGCTGAACAGATGTACAGACGATATCTTAAACTGATAAATGGAGATATCAATACAAATAGTGAATGTTATTGTGAAAGTCTATTATAAAGAAGGTGAAAATATTGGATGAGCAAGAGCTAACTATAAGAATTTCAGAAATAGATAATCGTTTAGATGCCGTATATAACGCCGCAACTCATGCTTATATGCGAGCCAATGAAGCTAATGACACATCTAAAATTGCAATAAACAATATGGAAAATGCAAGAATAGCAGCCGTTTCGTACCAGTCTGTAATCGACCAGCTACAAGCTAGAGTCACAGATCTTGAGCATAAAATGAAAATGATAACAGGACCATGTTATTGTGAGTCTCTGTTATAAGGAGGTTTTATATGAAAGAAGAAAATTTTTCAAAACAAGATATTTATAATATTGGATTCGCTGTAGTTGACGCAGTACGCGATTATGCCGTCACATACGAAGACATTATCGATGCAATTCAAGTTTATGCCGAGTGGCAGGAGCTGATTGGTGGTGCTTCGCTTTATGATACGCTTTGGATGGAGGATGGCACCCCGATGGCCCCTTCCCTGACGCGATATTTGTATCACAAACTATATGGGTTGGAAGAATATGAAAACAACGAGGAGGATTACGACGATGAGTGACCGCAAGCGTGACAAAATTTCGAAGAGTACATATATGCGTGAGGCCCGCAAACAGCGTATGATTGAGAATCAGTTCTTGTATGAAGTCGAGAAGGCACAGGAAAGTGATGAACGGCAGAAGCAGTCAGAACGGCGGAGACCGCATAAATATGATCGCTGGGGCGATGAAGACTAAGGAGGACGAAGCGTTATGGACAAGGAACCAAAGAGAGATGAAGTGGAGCAGGATGACATCGCTGAGATTCGTATTCGATCCGTACCGTTGATGGTACTCGTTGCTGGAACTTTAAGTAGCGTGGATTTCGTTGGTTGGATGTTTACAATAGCCGAAATGCTTGTCGTATTTGTGTTGACATATCAGATTCTAGGGCGGGTACTCTTTACGGCACTGGTGGTTACTCCAATTTTGGTTGTGTTTATCAGTAAATGCCTAGAAGCTTATGATGAGATTATGTATGGTGATGACGACGATATGAGCGGCAGCGATGACGATTCGCACTTTGGAGACCATTTTAATAATCTGATGAAGTGAGGAGTGAAATAGTTGATCAGCCCTAAAAGTTACACTGTTCGCAAATATCCTCTAAGTCTGTTTATAAAATATAATTACAAAATTCCGGCAGAAGTTGCGAACGATGCACAATATCAAGTGCTCCAGTCTGATACAATGTTACTTCGTCAGATTAGAATTGTGTCAAACAATTATGACGATTACAATCCTTTTATCGTATTTATCGATGCAACTGGCGCTCAGAATAAGCCAAAAGTAGTCCGTCACTTGATTGAGCATGGCGCAAAAATCGGTAAATATCATTTTTCTTTTGGCGACCGCAGCGCTTCTATGATTCGTCAATTTATTTTCTCAATGGTTGAATCTCACATTTGGCCAGAAGTTAATAAGCGAATCAGTATGGATTTGGATTTCAAGGACAAGCCGACGGTGCTTAGTAAATATTATGCTTATCGCGGCCTTGTGCTTTCAAGTTGCCATTGTATCGCACTTCGAGAGTGGTTTCCGAAAATTATTGTTGTACCAGATACTTTTACAACTATTCCAAATCAAAAGATTAAATATGTTCGTGACGAAGAAGTCGAATTCGTAGATCAGAAAACCGGGGCAAAACGCACTTGGAAACAAAAAGCAATCGCTAAAAAAGAAACAGACATTGAAATCAATATGTTTGATGGATGCGGTATTGCTCATCCTTCTTTGATGCGCGAAGTAGAGCACCGAATTGGGACAACGGAACGAATCAATAGCATGGTGTTTCGTATGCCATATTTCAAAGGTGTTTTCAATGAAATGGATTATGTTTCATTTTACGAAGAGCGTGGTGTTACCGAAATCACCGACATTTGGGGTATCAAACATTCCGTGACTCGTGATGCAGAGCCGATGTTTATTGCTTGTGAAAGCATGTACAAGGGATATAAATATTTTAAGCAAGACGGAACTGTTAATGATTGGAACCGCTACAAAGAACTTGCTTTGAAATACGATCATGCATTAGGTATTGCAAAATGGAATTATCAAGCAGATAAAGAGGTTTTAGTTAGCTTAGGAAATTACCAGCTTATCCAAGACCTACAGAATGTTCCATTTGATGAATTTAAACATCTAGCAGATAAATCAGTAGATTGGTATGAAAAGATCGTACGTGGCGATCCGATTTTTACATACTGTTTTCTTGGCGCATTATCTGATAATACTGAACCACTCAATCATTATGTTGCGGCTATTATGCGCAATCCAGAAATGGTCCACGAGCCAAGTGTTAAGGATTATTTTCATAGTCTCCTCGATAAATATCGCAATGGATTTAAGTGTGGAAAGCTATTTTTTAACGCAACATTTAAATTTTTACTTCCAGATCAAATCGCTTTAATGGAGGCTATTGCGGAACTTCCTATAAAGGGTTGCCTTAAAGCTGATGAGTTTTATAGCTTTGATAGACGCGGTGTTATTTTAGGTGAACGCGCATTGGGGCGCAACCCACATATATGTCACCAAGAGCATGTTAAGCTAAAAGGTGTTGACAATGAATTGACACAAAAATATTGCAGTCATCTCGTCAACTGCTGCATGATTAACGTGTTTTCAATAACCCCGCAACGCTTGTCGGGAGCCGATTATGATGGAGACTTAACGCTGTTGTCAAATGAGCCAATTATTATCAATACTATCCCTGATGATGGATATGTCACTATTGATATTGAAGACAAAGTAACTAGTCTTGCCCAAATAGACAATCTTGAAAATAAGCTCGCTTGTACTCTTCGTGGTTTAAAAAGTATGATTGGCGAAATCAGCAACATGGCATCTGTATATCATAACCGGGTCGCACGTACAGAGGGAACAAAACAGTTGTATGAGGGCTATATTGATCTTCTTTCTGTAGCAAACGGAAAAGCTGTGGATTTCGCAAAAACCGGCGTGCTCTACCCTATTCCTCGTCAGATCAGTAAATGGGCAAAAGCAAGTGGAATGCCATATTTCTTTAAATACAACGGTCCTTACTACGCACGTTTACATAATCTCAGTAAGGCGCACAGCAACATGAATTTGCTCTGCATGAGCTTAGAGCGTTGGGAACGCGGTGTACGGTGGCGCAAAGAACCCGCAGGCAGCTTTGATTGGCATATCATGTACGATGACGCCGTAGGTTATGATCAGGCCGTCTTTGATGAGATTGAAGCTATCTTTCTAGATTTTGACAAGTACCGTAAGATCCAACTCGAATTCGAAAAGAAATGCCATAACTGGCAGCTCTACAAAAATGACCTCAAAGATAAAATCACAAAAGAAGAGGCCAAGACATATGAAACGAACTGGCAGGCGATTTACAATGTCTACCGTAACAAGTGCAAGCTGGTGTGCCCAGATGTGAGAGAGCTGGCCAATATTCTTGTTGTGCTTTGCTATGAGAAGTATCCCAATAAATTCAAGAAGTTCTTGTGGCATATGGCTGGTGCTGGCGTAGTTGAAAATATCAAACCCGTTCCCGTGCAGTTGCCAGTTCATGACCCGAACGGCGAGTACGAATATCTTGGCCAGCGATATAGTTTGGCTGAACCGAAAATCTATGAGGCAAGAGTAAAGTAACAAAGGAGTTTATCATGTTTAATCTATTCAAAAAGAAGAAAACGCAACAGGAAGAACCCCCGCAGCAGATGGAATGCCCCAAGTGTGGCGGAATCATGACGTTGACAAATGGACTGACATATAAATTCCACTGCCGGGGGCAGGAACTCGAAGCTTCAAATGTCACCGCCATGAAATGTGCGAATTGCGGCGAGATGATGTTTAGCTGGGACGAAGCTCGGCGTATTCAAAAATTCGCTCATGAATCTGTGGGTTGGGAGGATGAAACGGAATGAGTGATCAATGTCTTAAGACAACGATTGTCGCTTTGATAGTTGTAATATGTTTATGTTTGGGTATTGGGATTTGGGCATCTATTCCGCGCAAAAACAATGTAGGTGATAAATCTGTTTATAATGGAAGCTCTTTGTACAGTATTCCCAACATGAAACTTATTTACGATGAAAACACAAGAATTATGTATTATTGGCTGCATAGTGGATATATGTCTCCATACTATAACGAACATGGACAGCTTTGTCGTTATGTCGATGGTAAAATTATACCAATTAAATAAGGAGGCTAAATGGCTTATACGACATTTTATTGTAACGAAAACATGCTGCTTGACCACTGGCAGGACTATCACGAGTCAAATCTGATGTTGCGAAACCTGCTGAAGCGGACCTCTATCTCCCCTATTGAATGCGCCACGATTTATTATGAGCGGATGAAGAATCCCGAGTCTGTCAGCTATGACCGCAGCCACTTGATTCAGATGTTCAGCAGAGGCCGTAAAAATAACGCACCAATACTTGATGTACGTCAAGTTGTGCTTTATCAGAAAGATCTGGACTATATCACAGAGGCGCGTCGAAAGTACCACATCAACTATGCGCAGCTTCGCGTTTTGTTTGGGGTAATATTCTTCTGCCGACTGTATGGAAGTGACACCTTTGCATTAGACACCGAATTCAAGATGAAGCGTTTCGGAGGTTGCTTTGAAGAACAGACGGAAATCATGTACTGTGCTGGAGAAAACTAGGATGACGGCTACAATACCGTGCGTGGCATGAAGGAGATTTCAGATAACTATCACCTATTGAACAGAACAGGTACTGACGATATTGGATGCTTATATCAGTACCCAAATTTTACTCTTGATAAGAACGACACGATTGCGTACACGTTCAATGTGACGCTGGAAAATAATCGGCTTAATCTAAGCGTCATCGTGCGTGAGCTGTTTGACCCGAAAGAGTGTTATTGCACAGTATGTGGTGGACAGTATCATTCAGAGAAGCCAAACGCCAGTAGATACTGCAAAGAATGCGCCGCTAAGAAGGAACGAACACGTCTGGCGAAATACAGACGGAAATAACGAAATGCACGAAATGAACTTTACTTTCTTAATATATGAAAGGGTGTTGTATATTTCACTCTTTGATTTTAAATTAAAAAGGAGAACTAATATTTATGGTTGAAATTACTAAGAACGAGGCTACTTATCTGCGGAAGGTTATTCCCAATGTCCATATTACCCGCACCACCCATAAGTGGTATGCTGAGGAGATCAAGTCTGTTCTGACCCAGCTTCCTGGGAATGTTGAGGCTGAGGCGGCTCTACACGAACTCAACCGCACTCAACGCACTATCTCCAATTTTAAGATCTGAGGTGCTAAATGGACGAATTTAAAAAGAAGGACGAAGAGACTTTTGACGACTATATGATGCGTATTGGCGATGCTTGCGGTGAACGAAAGTTAACGTAGGATCAAGCCGCCATGTTTTTGAATGAAGCAACCGGTTCTGACTATGGAGAATGCCGGTACCGCAAGACTTACAAAGCATGGAAGGCCGGTTATGACTATGCTGTTGGACGTACTAACGAAGAGACAATTCAAAACGAGTTGCAGCGACTGAAAATAGAGAAGGTCAAACTGCAGGACGAACGCACTGCGGCGAATAGAGTTTACCGAGATGTTGCCCGTGTTGAAGCCATTAAAGAACTAATCGCCGCCAAGGTTGTTCCATACGACAAGAAGGATTTTCTGAATGTTGTACAGTATGAAGGCAGCGGGCATGATGTGATTGTATGTTTGTCCGACTTACATACGGGTGCCGGAATCGATTCTGCTTGGAATAAATTTAACCGTGAGATTTTGAAAGCACGATTGGAGAGCTACGTTGCCCAGGTGTTTAACATTGTAGAACGCCACGCTGCTGAGAAGATTCATGTGTTACTACTTGGTGACCTCATCAATGGCCACATCCATGTAAACACCAGAGTGCAGAATAACGAGAATAGCATCGAACAGGTCATGACGGCCGCAGAGCTAGTGAGTAACTTTGTCGCTGAGCTGTATGAGGTATGTCAGCATATTGATGTGTATTCGGTCAGTGGTAACCACTCACGAGTATTCCCCAGCAAAGAGGATCAGGTGGCAGGCGATGAACTTGAAGCACTGATTCCGTTTTATATGAAGGCTCGGCTGCAGAATCTGGCTGGTATTGAAGTAAAAACAGAGAAGCTCGATCCTACATTTGGAGGATTCAAGGCTCGTAATAGTCTGGTGATGTATGCACATGGAGATAAGGATTCCCCTGCTAACGTCGTTGAACACTTGACCATGATGGTGAAACAGCCCATTGATCTAGTCTTCCTCGGACATCGCCACACGAACGGAATGACTACAGTGCATGGCACGAAGGTTATCGAGAGCGGCTGTGTATGTGGTACTGATAGTTATGCTGTAGGTATTCGCAAAAACGATATTCCGCAGCAGGCCGTAGCTGTTATTGCCGATGATGGTTTGACTTGTCTGTATGATTGTAAGCTAGAGAAACCAAGTAAAATTATAATTTGATAGATTTTTGACGCTCCGGACTATGGTCTGGGGCGTTTTTATATGTCGCAGGTGACAGCGCCGGTGTGCTGGCTGGGCTCATAATCCAGTATAGTGCGGATCGTCCCCGCAACCTGCACCCACGAAATTAAATTAAAAAGGGGGTTCTAAACTAAAGAGATGGAAGAAAAATTTATAAAAGATTTGGGAGGCGATTACTTCTACTGTTATTCCAGACGAACAGCATTGTTTATTCGTTCTATGGGAATTTTTTATGAAGAAATTGGGGAACATCCTACTACGGGCTCTATATATACAAAATTCCGCAAAACAAAGAAGCTGAATGCGATTCTTAAACTCTAGGATGAAATAAGATATCGTTTTGATGACATGACGGATGATGGAACGGTGGTGATTGGCTATGGCCAGAACTACCGCAGATAAGAAGCCTCCTCGTGTAAAAATCCCTGATTCTTGGAGCGGCGGAAAGTGCATGTGCTGCGGGGAAATTTATAATGTTCGGAAAGCTAATTTCTCAAAAACGCAGAGTCAATGGTTCGCTGGAAATGACGGGTATCTTCCGTGGTGTAATGAGTGTCGAACTAAAATATTTGACTACTATGCAAAAAAGTATGGCAATGAAGATGAGGCCATTAAGCGTCTATGTATGATGTTTGATTTGGTCTATTCCGACGATATTCTCGCCATGGCTGATCGTTCTACTAAGACGTCTACGCCGAAGATTAACCTGTATATGGGGTTCTCAAATATTCGGCAACATGCTGGTGAAACCTATGATAATACGATTGACCAAGAGAAAAAGGATGCGCTCGCAGCTGGCAAGACCACTGGTACTAAGGTTACTCTGAAAATGACCAAATTTTGGGGAGCGGGGTTGGATGAGCGTGACTATCTTTTCCTTGATGAGCATTATCAGAACTTGATTACTCGTCACGAATGCAAGACGGCCGCACAGGAGATTCTGTTCAAACGTATCGCAAAGGCAGAACTGAACTGTGAAAAGGCCGACGCTACTGGCGATACCAAGAAAATCAAGGAAGCCAATGATAATCTACAGAATTTGATGGGATCTGCTCAGATCAAGCCGAATCAAACCAATGATAATGCGCTGGCTGAGACGAATACATTTGGCACATTAATTCAGAAGTGGGAAGAAGAAGAACCGATTCCGGAGCCTGCGTCTGAATGGCAGGATGTTGATGGTATTGGAAAATATTTCAGAGTATGGGTGCTAGGCACTTTGCTGAAAATGTTCCATTTAAAAAATCCATATCAAGACGAATACGACGAAGAAATGGAGAAATACACTGCGCATAAACCAGAGGTAACTGAAGACGACTCCGCAGATAATAGTTTACGCGAGGCCATTTTTGGTGTCGGAGAAGGCGGTGGTTCGCCTTGAGTGAAAAAAAATTAACAGACAAGGAAGTAGCAAATACAAAATCAGAAAAGATAATGAATGCAGTCGCTTGGCACTGTGGAATGTACCGAAAAAATCCGCAGCGTTTTGCCAAAGAATATTTGAATCTGAATTTGAAACTATTTCAGCAAATTCTTCTATTTTTGATGGTGAGATGCACAGGCTTCTGCTTTATTGCCGCTCGCGGTCTAGGCAAATCTTTTTTGACCGCTGTCTTCATTGTCATTAAATGTATTCTATGGCCGGGCACCAAGTGCATCATCGCATGTAAAGTGCGAACACAATCTATAAACATTTTGGATGAAAAAATAATGAAAGAGCTTGTGCCAAACAGCCCTTTGTTGCAATCTGAAATCAAAAAAGTAGATATAAATAATCAAAAAGCAGAAATTATATTTAAAAACGGCAGTTACGTCAAAGTTGTAACTGCTACAGACTCAGCGCGTGGCGCGAGAGCGAACTTAATACTTGTGGACGAGTATAGAATGATGGATGAAGATATTATCAATATGGTTCTGAAGAAATTCCTGAATATTGTTCGTCATCCCGGTTATTTGGATAAGCCGCAGTATAGGCATCTTGCTGAACGAAATCAAGAATTCTATCTTAGCTCTGCATGGTTTCAGAATCACTGGAGCTATGAAAAATGTAGAGACTATTTTGTGAACATGATTGATCGAAGTAAAAAATATTTCTGTTGTGCTTTTGATTATCGTATGAGTATCAAAGAAGGACTTCTGTTAAAGGAGGCTGTCGAAGATGAAATGTCTGAGTCCAGTTTTTCTGACCTGAAATTTGCAATGGAAATGATGGTCGAATGGCTTGGAGCTACTGAAGGTGGTCTATTCCAGTTTGATGACATCAACAAAACTCGTGTTATTGAAAAGGCATTCTACGCGCCAAATATTGTGCTCTCCCCTACTGCGACTGACGTTCCAAAAAAGAAAAACGGAGAGATTCGCATTTTGACTGCCGATATCGCACTAATGAGTTCTAAAAAGAATGACAATGACGCAACAAGTATTTTTCTGAATTGCATGGTGCCAAATAAATCCGGACGTTATACAAGCAATTTCGTTTACTCCGAAAACGTCGAAGGTATGATTACTCAAGACCAAGCTTTGAAGTTGCGTCGTTATTTTGATTATTTCGACTGCGACTACCTTGGCATCGATGCTCGCTCTATGGGCATTCCCTTGATTGATTTGCTCATGAAAGATATATACGACCCCGAAACCGGTGAAACCTATCCTGCTATTAGCTGTTGCAACAATCCCGACGTAGCCGATCGTTGTTCTGATAAAAATGCTAAAAAAGTCATCTGGGCCATTATGGGCAGCTCTCAGTTCAACAGTGACGTGGCCATCGGGCTCCGTAGCGGTTTCCAGCAGGGGCGTATTCACTTGCTTCAGAGCGAGTATAGTTGCGAAGATCAACTACGAAAGCTCTATAAGGGATATGACAAAATGTCTCCCAGCGAACGAGCTGCGCTACAGATGCCGTATATCAATACGGGCTTGGCCGTAAATGAACTCGTTAATCTGGGGTATGAAACAATAAACAACGGAATTAAGGTCAAGGAGAAATCCGGGTGTCGTAAAGACCGCTACTCTTCCCTGTCTTATAACTACTATATCGCTCAACAAGTCGAACGTAGTATGGAAAAGAAAAACAGGAAACCCACTTCTCTCACGTTTGACTTTAGAGCACCGATATTAAGGAAGGGAGGTCTGTAATGGCTGAAGATAAAATGCAGAAAAAGGTCCGCGTGACAAATGCAAAGGACGGCAAGAGTTCTTATATTACATATCAGGACCTTCTTACCGGTGTTTATGCTAATTTATCCAAGATTGGTATTCGCAATCTTGAATCAACATCAGAAACAAATCCGACATATACCAAATACACTAAGGATCAGCTCGTTACATATCTTGGCAATCCCGCCAGCTATGAAAAGCAGCTTCGAAAGATGAGCAAGTACCTGTTCAATATTTCGAATTACTACCGCCGACTGATTCAATATTTTGCAAATATGTCCACGTTTTCTTATACTATTTCTCCTTATGGACTTGATCGTTCTAAGACGGTTAATGCGAACAAGTTCAAGAAAGCGTATTATTCTAGCGTTACCGCAGTCGAACTTATGAATTTGCCACACGAAGCAACGAAAATGTTTACCATCGCATTCCGTGATGATGTTTATTATGGATATGAGTGGGAAACAAACGACAGTGTGGCTTTTCAAAATCTTGATGCGGATTATTGTAAAATCAGTAGTATTGAAGATGGCGTATATAATTTCGCGTTCGATTTCTCATACTTCGATTCAAATCAAGATAAATTGCCAAACTACCCGCCTGAGTTTCAAACTATGTACAACACATATAAGACAAATACTCAGTTGTATAAATGGCAGGAGCTCGATAGTACAAAGTCTATCTGTATCAAGGTAAATGAACACGATTATATTCCGATCCCCCCGTTTGTGAGTCTGTTTAGTGCTTTGGCAGATATTGAAGATTATCGCGCAATCAGTAAAAATGCGAGTGAGACTAACAACTACAAAGCTCTCGCTATGGAAATCCCGCTTGGCGACAAAGGCGAATTTCTTATTGATTACAACGATGCTAAAGAGTTCTACGACATGATGACGAATGTTTTACCGCCTAATATTGGTGCAATCTTGACGCCCATGAAGCTTACCGATTGGAACTTCGAAAAGAGCGGTGTCAATAGTGACACGAATGAAGTTGCAAAGGCAGAGGCTACATTTTTTACTACAGCCGGTGTTAACAAAATCCTGTTTGGTGGCGGCGAAGACCCGTCTGCCACCACATTAAATCTCTGTACTGTAAATGATCAGATGATTGTTTTTGCTGTTATGCGACAATTGGAACGCTGGGTGAACAGAAAGCTGAAGTCTGTGTCGAGTTCTTATAAATTCCGCATCAACTTTTTGCCTGTGACTCATTACAATATCGCCGAAATGCATGAACGATATTTAAAGGACGCCACATACGGTATGCCTACTCGAACTGCTGCTCTTGCAACTGCAGGTTATGCTGGTACTGATTACGAAAACATGACCTATCTTGAAAACGAAATCCTCGGTCTTAGCAATGGCGAAATGCCTCTTAAGAGTTCTAATACTCAGTCTGGTTCTGCTAGGGATGAAGGCGGTCGTCCAACAAATGCAAGTAAAGGCGAGGGCTTATCTGACGCGGGCAATGTAAGCGCGGATCGACAGGAGGGCTGATATGGAAGAAGAGATTTTTGAAATCATCATTCATGGGTCTCACGCCGCCGGGATGGCTAAGTTTCTGACTGATCGAGGAGCGCTGCTTCTTCGAATAGATCCGGTAAATAAATATGTCTTTATTAACGATAATATATTTAAGAATGCTCTGGCTGAGTTGCAAATTGCGATTCGTCAGGGCTTTTATTTTGATGACGAAACGGAGGTGAAAACAGAATGAAAGAGCGATACCCTATTTCTTTCACTAAGAAAAATGAATACTCAAATTCTGATTTTCGCTTCATTGATGTCAGCATTGATGTAATGCATACTGGAGCAAATCTCAATAAGACCAGTTTTACGAAAGACGCGATCAGCAAAGCAGTACCGACAATACGTAATACGCCGATCCTGGGCTATGTTGTAGATGAACTTGACGAGGAAGATAAGGACTTTAAAGGACATGAACATGAACTGCGGATCACCGACAAGGACGTGAAGTACGTCTATGCTGGTCAAGCTTATGGTGTTATCCCTGAATCTTGTAATCCTCGCTGGATCGTTAAGGATGATGGCACTGGTATTGAACGGGAATATTTGCGTGTTGATGGTTTGATCTGGACAAAATTCAGTGACCCTGTTGATATTTTTACTCGCGATGGTACGAAGAATCACAGTGTTGAACTGACCGATATGGCTTGTGGCCCCGCAGATAAGAACGGAAACGTTCCTGTGGGGTCTTTTAAATTTGACGGTTGCTGCATCCTGTCTACGACTGATCCGAAAATCCAGCCAGCTATGACGGGAAGCTGCGTTACTGCCAATTTTTCTGTTGAAGATATTACCACTCAGATCCGCGACCGGCTCTATGAGTATCAAGCAATTCAGCAGAACTATGCTGCGCAAAATGATAATCCATCCGATAAGGAGAAAGGAGATACAACGCCAATGAATGAAAATGAAAAGAATCCTGCTATGACTGAAAATGCCGTGGCAGAAGGCGCTGTGGAGAATCCTGAGATTGAGACTCCCGCCGCAGAAAATACTGCGACAGAGACCGAATCTGAGGCTGCTCCTGCCGAAAACGTCGCATCTGAAGAAGGTGCAGAAAATGCAACAACTGAGGTTCCCGCTGATAATACTGCGCCAGCCGAAGAGGGAGAATCTGCTGCATCCAGCGAATTTACTTTGACCGCTAATCAGCTTCGTGATGAAGTTTATAATGCGTTGCTTAAGGTTCAGGTTCCTTCTCGTTGGGACCATGAATGCATGATCCCTAAGTATTGGCTCACTGATATTCAGGGCAGCGAAGTTATTGTAACCGATTCTGGTACATATCAACTGATGGGTATTCCCTATTCTATGAACGGCGATAATGTTGTTCTGGAGTACGAGAATATTAAACGTAAGAAGGTTATTTATGAGGACTGGGATAATGGCGACGTAATGCCTGGCCTAATCACTATGTTTTCTACTTTGACTGACAAACTTGTTGAACTGTCTGACAGCTTTACTAAAGCGGCCAATGAAGTTAGTGAAATCAAACCCAAGCTGGAAGCTTATCAGCAGGCCGAAGCCGAAGCGATCGCAGCGGCAGATAAGGCTAAGCGTGATGAGCTGTTCGCAATGATGGACGAGAAGCTTGGTGCAAACGCGGAATATGCCGCGCTAAAGGAGAATACTGAGATTCCCTACTCTGATCTTGAAACCAAGTGTTATGCACTGGTCGGCCGACAGAGCGCTGAATTCTCTTATGTTCCCAACAAGAGCAACAAAGGAACTGTCCGCTTTGGTGTGGGTGGCACCCAGAACGGTTCAGATGTCGCGTATGGTGGTCTGATTGAACACTATCTCGGCAATAAGTAATTTACCAAAATTTAGGAGGTACATAATTATGGCTAATACTAAGCATGCTGTTGTGCGCATTGATAAGCTGGGTGGCACCCTGGATGGTGCTCAGCTGGAGAGCGCAATTTTCTACAAGGAGTCCAATGCCGCTGAGATCGATAATGCTCAGCTGGTTGTTCTGGGCGAGAAGCTGGGTCGTGAGGTCTACAAGGCTACCGCTCCTACCGCAACTTCCACCGTTGCTGACCTGTATCTGACCGCTGGCGTTGAGCTGTTCTATGATCAGACCGTGGCACACTATCTGCCCGAATGGGTCAACGAGGCTGGCAAGCCCGTGCGCGTCTATGCCCTGAATGTTTCTAAGGGCGGCTTCTCTGCTACTGCCGAGGCATTTAACGGCACTCCTGCAAAGGGCAAGTATGTCGGTTTTGCTGCCGATGACACCAAGATCCAGATTCAGGAGGCCGCTGACGACAAGACCTTTGGTTGCATCGATTTCGTCGAGACCGTTGGTTTTGGCGATGGTCGCTACACTTACTACATGATCACTCTGAAGTGATACCAAAGTTCAAAGAAATAACATAAAGCCGTCCGTTTGATACGGGCGGCCATTTTTATTATAGGAGGTTTATACCATGGCTATTGATTCTAATCTGATCAAGCTGGCTGTTGATGGCTACAAGGGTCACGTCGCCGGTGATTATTCTGTAAATGATACTCAGGAGGCTCTGCGCAAGGCTCTGGTTGAGGCAAACGGCGGTTCTACCAAGCTGGATATCAAGGCAATTCGTGATGGTCGATGCAACGGCGTTTTCGCAATCATTGAGGAACTGGTGAACGTCATCCACGAGGAAGGTCTGAAGGGCGATGAGTTCTTCATGAATATGGTTGAGGATCGCAATCTCTCTCTGGGTGACACCAATAAGTTCCATATCGAGCGTGAGTGCCTGTTCGCTGTTGCTGATATTGCTGAGGGCACTCAGGGCGTCCGCCGTCAGCGCATCGAGGCCGGTCAGGACATCACTATCAATACTCAGCTCCGCGCCATCAAGATCTACGAGGAACTGAATCGTGTTCTGGCTGGTCGTATTGACTTTAACAAATTTGTCGATCTGGTCGGCAAGTCTTTCACCAAGCAGGAGCTGGACGCTACTTACGACGCTTTTGTCGGTATGTTCAAGAAGCTGAAGGCCCCTTACACCGAGACCGGTTCTTTCGATGAGGACAAGCTGCTGGGGCTGATCGATCATGTCGAGGCTTCTACCGGCGAGACCGCTGTGATTGTTGGCACTCGCAAGGCTCTGCGTAAGATCAAGACTGCCGTTGTGTCTGATTCCGCCAAGGAAGAGATGTATGCAATGGGTCACTTCGGCCGTTTCAATGGCACCGAGCTGGTTGCCGTGAAGCAGCGTCATAAGAGCGGTACCGACGATTTCATCCTCGACGACAATGTCCTGTATGTTTTTGCAGGCGACACCAAGCCCATCAAGCGCGTTACCGAGGGCGACGTCACTATGCTGATGGGTACTCCGATGAGCAATGCCGATATGAGCCAGGAGTTCCTGATGATGAAGCGCACCGGTATTGCTGTCATCTTTGACCGTGATTTTGGTGTTTACAACCTGTCTGAGTAAGTTCTATATACGCGGCGGGGTCATTCCCTGCCGTTTTTTTTTTTTTAATTAAATAGGAGGAAATAATGGCAAGACGTGCTACTACAAAAACTGCTGCGCCCAAGACTGCTACATCTGCATCCGCACCTGTGGCTACCACTCCCGCAGTAGAGATTACAAATGATACTATGGTTGAGTGCCGAAGCGGCTGTGCTGGCAATCTGATTTACAAGTCCAAGCTTAACCCGGGTTATGTGGTTGAGTGGGATGATTTTGGCGATGTTCAGGAAATGGAGTATCGCGAGCTTGTCTCTATGCGCGGCAACCAGCGTCGGTTCTTTGAAGAGAATTGGATTCTGATTGACGACCCGGCGGTCATTAAGAAGCTTGGTGTCGAGCGCTATTACAAGAACAGTCTAACCAGCGATGATTTTGAAGATGTGTTTACCATGTCTGCAGACGACATCAAGGAAATTGTCCCTACCCTGCCTGGCGGCACTAAGGATGCAATCGCTTCTGAAGCAAAGAAGAAGATTGAATCTGGTGAACTTGATAGTCGTAGCGCTATTAAGGCGCTGGAAGATTCTCTGGATGTTGAGCTGGAAGAAACTGTCTAAATAAAGGAGGCGGGCTATGGCAACCACTTTTGAAAGTATCTATGCCCGCTGTCGTGGGCGAATTAGGGATTATGACAAAGAAGGCTATACAGACGAGATGTTTGCTGCGGCTGAGAAGGATTTATTGCAAGCAGCTATTGATGATTTTGTTGATATTTGCGTACAAGATCTGACTGATTACGATGAAGAGCTTGAAGAGTTCAATATCACTTTGAGCCGCAAGGAGCAGAGTATTCTCGCACTAAGCATGATTGTTCACTGGCTTGAGCCTTATGTCTATAACTCAGATGCTCTGAAAAATGCTATGAGTACAAAGGATTTCACTGTATTCTCCCCCGCTAAACTGCTTGAGCAGATGAAGGATTTGTTGCAGCAATCGGAACGGAAGTTAAAGGCCGAGATGAACGGTTATTCATTTAAGGTCAATAAAGTTTCTTCCCTAACTGAGTAAGGCGGTGAGGCGATGACTCGATCAGAATATAGAGAAATGCTAAATTTTGATGGCCCAACCCAGCGTGACCGGATTATCAAGAAATCCGTGAAAGACCAAAATAAACTCGCCCCCGTCAGCCCGTCCTATAAAGACGTGACGATTGATGATATCCCGCGTAAACTGAATATTATTTCTTCAACTGTTATGGATCAAAAGATCATCCATACTCTGCCGGGCGAAGACTTTTCTATTGGAAGCATCGTCTATTGGAGCAAGAGCCACTGGTTGATTACAGAAAGAGATCCGGAAGATGAGATTACAGTGCGCGGACGTATTCAGATTTGTCGAAAGGAAATCAAATGGCAAGACGATAATTCTCACAAGATCCATTCTTTGTGGGCTACAGTTGAAAAGCCGTATTATTCCAATCTGGAAGAGAACAAGCAGATGAGTTATTCTACTCGCGAATTCCGTATCCAGATGCCTTTCGATGAATACTCCGCCAATCTTAATATTGGTAAGCGGCTAATGCTAGAAATCATTAACGATGTGCCTAAAACATATCGCATTACGTCAATCGATCAGATGACGAGCCGTATTGATTACAACGGAGAACAAATCGGATTCCTTTCTTTCAACGTCGAACAGGACTTGTACAATCCCGAAACAGATAGTGCCGAGAAAATGATTTGTAATTATGTCCCGATAGATGATGAAACAAAAGATCCACCTGAGACCGTATATCCGCCAGTTGAAGGCAGTAAGCCTGCGTCTGTATTATCGATTGATTTCACAGGAGCCCCAACAATTCAAACTGGTGGTTTCGGTAAGCTATTTACTGCAACTGTCGATGGAGAAACTTGTGAGTCGGCCACATGGACCCTAACAGGAGATTGTGTCCCCGATAAAATCCATTTTAAAAATGCAACCGATTCTGTTTCAAATCCAAAATGCAAAATAATCTGTGTTGATGACCCCAAATTGATTGGAGCTATTGTCACTTTAACGGTTCAATCTAACAAATTAACCGCCGATATTGAATTGGAGGTGATTTGATGAACCTAGAAGAAATTGGCTCTTTCAAAAACAAAATCGTATCAAAACTGATTAACGATTCCAATATTTTAGATGCTCTTTTAGGAGACATCAATGATATTGAAGATCCTGAAACTGCCCTACTTGGTAAGGATGGGTCAGGAAATGGTGGCTGTGTGTTCAAATTCGAGTACATACCAGATACGCAGGAAAACTCGAAGACATTTTTATGTGTTGAGGTTGTACCGCAGGAAACCGATGGCGACACCATTACAAATATGGTTATTTACGTGTTTGCATATTGCAGTAAAAATCTTATGCAGACATATCATCGTAAAGGACAAGCTGGCACTCGTGTTGATATTCTTGTTAGTGATATTGACAAAATATTAAACGGAAACTCAGAGTTTGGAATCGGTCCGCTCGAATGGGCAGGCAGCAGTATTTACAAACCCGCACAGCCATATTATGGTCGAATGCTTGTTTATCGAGTGGGAACTTTCCGGAGGGCTCGCTGATGATCAGGCTAAGTTATATTGACCATATCAGTCCTTACGGAGTGATAGTACGTGGCGTTGGAAGAATACACTCCCCTATTTTGAGCGATATTCTCAAAATGGGATATTATCAATACCAAAGAGTGCTCACATTATTCTTGTACACTCCAGAGAAATATTTCACAGATTTATCTACTGAATTCAAGACGGATAATCCGTGGAATCAATTCACCAATGAACAAAAAAACAATTTAACGATGTTCGGAATTTTGACATCAAGTGATGAAGCTAGATTCGAGTTGATTTCGGGTCTAGCTCTTTTTGTTTCTGGAGACCTTGAGTGGGACGAAGAGCATCAAGCTATTTTGATTAACAAAGAAATAGACAGCAAAGGCAAAATGTCCGTTGGCGGTTTTATCGATAAGTCAAATTACAAGGTCGCTGTTCAGGTCATTTTGCAATTACTTGATATTTCCGTTGATGATATGCCCGAAGAATCACCAAAATTTAGGTCTGAAAAAGACCGTTTATTCTGGGAAAAGTTTCAAGCCAAGAAAAAAATATTTGCACAAAACAAAAAAGCAGACCCGAATTTCGAGCTGCCCAATATGATTTCTTTGCTTTGCACATTTCATCCCAGTTTGAACTACTCGAACATTTTCAATCTTACGATTGGCCAAATTCGAGATACATTTTCACAACTGTTAAAAGCAAAACAACTTAATATCGCTGAAATGAACTACTCCGTTTGGGGCGGTAAATATGATCCGTCTCAGTGGGTAGAACGAATCGATAAAGAAAGCGAAAATATAGGAGGATAACAATTATGGCAAATAAGAATGCTAATTTCGCAAACCGCGAAGTCGCCGATCTGATGCTGCTGGACTATTCCACCAAAAAGATGTTCCTGAATGTCGATTGGGCTAACGTCACCTCTACTTCTTTTGAGGGTGACCGCGTGTTCGCTACTGGTGGTCAGGGCGCGCCTAACCGCGTGCAGTTCGATGGCTCTCGTACCGGCACTCTGACTGTTGAGGCACAGGTGTATCCCGTCAAGGTCTTCCAGATGCTGTCCGGTAACGATCTGGGTACCGCTGCTAACTTCCTGAAGCGCGAGAAGATCACTGCTACCGATGCTACCAAGTTGACTCTGTCTGAGACAGCCGCCGGCACTTATGTTCAGGTCTTTAAGGCTGATGACGATCTGGGTACTGAGCTGGAGGCTACTGTTTCTGGCAAGGAGGTCACTGTCACCGTCGAGAGCGATACTGAGTATGTGGTCTACTACTATAAGGCTGCTTCCAAGCCTCAGGTGGTCACCCTCGATAGCCGTCACTTCCCCAAGGCATATCACGTCGAGGGTTCTCTGCCCTACAAAACCGAGGAAGACGTCATTGTTGAGGCTCATCCGATTTGGTACAAGGCCGTTCCTCAGGCAAGCTTTGAGCTGTCTTGGCAGAACACTGGTGATCCTGTTTCCCTGACCATGACTTTCGACGTCCTGGCTGATTCTGAGGGCCGGATGTTCGATATGATCTTTGAGAACAGTGGGGTCTAATTTACATAGTATTATTCGAGGTAGAGTCTTTCGGGGCTCTACCCCTTTTATGAGCGCATAATTATTACGATTGTGCGCTGATATGAGGAAACTCACAAATAAGAAGAACACCCACACAGCGGACCAGCTCTCTAATTTGCATAGAGGCTTCAGTGATCGTTCGAGCAGTTTGGCCGCATTTACGCCTGCGGCTGGCTTAAAGTCTTTACCGATGCCAAGATGGACATGACACTAGCAATAAGACTGACAATCAAACAAAACGTTTCGAAATCAATCTCCATAGGGTCTCCTTTCTACCAGCAGGTGTTGGCTACTGGATTTCCGGGAAGCCCCTATGATAACGTCCACATGTTTAAATAAGCCCCAAAAGGGGTGTGCAGGTGTTCTTCAAGTTTGAATTTTACCACATCCAGAAAGAAAAAGGAAGTGTTTATTATAAAAATCTTAGCTTTCGATCAAGCGCTGATAAAAACTGGCGTTTGTACATTAGACGACGGAACCGTATATCACTCGTTGATCGATCTGAGCAAGATCAAAGATCCCAGCGAGCGCCGCGCCGTTATGCGCCAGATGATACAAAGTCGCATCAAAAACAATCATCCCGACCTTGTCGTTATTGAGGACGTGGCGTTGCAAAGTTCGGTCAAAACAGTTATTCAGTTGGCGCAGTTGCAGGGCGCAATTGTCGGGGCGTGCGAAATGTTTAATATCCCCTACGAAATCCTGCGACCTTCTGAGTAGCGAAAAATACTTGGATTTAAGCAAGGGCGGCAAGTAAAACGACCTGAACTAAAACAGCAGGCTATTGATTATGTAGCCGATCATTATGGAGAGGTTGTTTCATCTGACGAAGCTGATGCGATGTGTATCGCAAAGGCTGTGCAGTTGAAGCTTAAACAAAATAAAATTACACAGGAGGACTAATAATTATGAAAAATAATCTGAACCTAGAAGAGCGCATCCAGTTTGTCGATGGTGTTGTTGACCTATCAAAACATAACGGCAAGTATGACCCCGCACTGTACGATTATGCTTTCCGTATCGCTGCTGTTGTCTACTTTACAGACACTGACACAGACGGCATGGATCAGAGCGCGCTGAGCGAGCTGGCATTTTCTGATGAGACCACAAAGATGATGAATGAAACGCCTCGCAAGTATATTCTTGGCACGTTGAACAAGGCTTGCCGTGAGAAGATTGAGATCGAGCGTCAGCAGTATATGGCATTGTTCGAGGCCACTGCAAAAAATCAGCCGTTTGAGGAGTTGATGAAGTTGTTCAGTGAGGTTCTGAATGGCATTGGTGAGCAGTTTAACATGAAGGAAATGATTGAAAAAATCGCTGAGGAAAATCTGAAGAAGCCAGTGCAAAAGGACGATAAGTGGAACGTTAAAACTCCCGAAGGCATGCTTGATGGAGCGCCTGTCGTAAAATTCCCAGTAACTGTCGCAGACAAGGAGTAATATTATGGCTAAAAAGTCGTTCAGCACTGTCGATCAACTTCAGCGCGAAATCATGAGACGCGCAAACGAAGCTCTCAAAAATGAGGTAAAAGATTACGTAGAAGACAAGATGAAATCTCATGTTGAGAAAGATGTTTACGCAACGTACTCCCCTGTTGAATACGAACGTCGTGAAGCGAATGGCGGATTGTTGGACGATTCGAATATTAGAGATGTTGTACATGACCGAACTTTGACCGTGTACAACGAAACTCATGTCGAAGGCCCTCGCCTCGATCATAAAGAATATAAGAATCCGGATGGACTCCCCAGATTGTTAGAAAGTGATAATATCCGGAATCCGTGGACACATAAACGGTATCGCTGGATGAGTCCGCGTCCCTTTATGACAAATACGCAGAAAGACATCAATTATCGTTATGCCGATATTGTAGAGATGTTGAGAAAGCGAATCAATCACGACACAACCAAATAATTAAAAAGATGAGCAGACTTGTTAAAGCCTGCTTTTTTTAGATTCGGAGATTGATTGCTCCAGAAGGAGGAATATAAAATGGCGAGAGAACCAGAGCTGAGCATTAAAGTCAAGGTAGACCCGCAAATTGATGCTGCAAAACTTAAAACTTCTGTAGAACGACAGGTAAAAAATGCCAAGCAAATTCCAGAAATAGAAGTTAAACCAAACGAAGAAAAACTTCGTGAAAATATTTCTACAGCATTGAAAGATACGCCCGTTACTGTTACTCCTGTTATTGATACAGCAAAACTATCAACAGATCTTCAAACTGAAATTAGCAAAATCAAAAATCTCCCAAGAGTACACATCAATGTAGATGTCAATGATTTCAGTAATGAGTTAAATGAAAGACTTAAAACGGAACTTAAAGAGGTTAATAGGCAGTTAAGTTATTATTTAAAAAATCTAACTTCTAATCGAAATGGGTTAGCCGAATTCTCTTCCAATCTTTTAGGTGGGAAACAAATTTCAAAGGAATCTGTTTCGAAATCTTTTGCTTCAGAGATGAAGTCCACCAAAAAATCGATAGACGAAACTTCTGATAGTCTAAAGGGATTTGATCAACTGTTATCAAAAACAAGAGGGCTTAATGGATACAATTCTACCGAAAAATTATTAGCTTTATTCGATAAAGCTCGCGAAGGAATCCTAAAGCTTTATGATGGGGTGAATGGCGGAGATTTAAGTAAGTTTAAAGAAAATATCACGTTCATTTCAAGGGATGTCTCTAATTTGGAGAATGTTTTATCTACACTTTATGAGCGTATTCAATCTCCTGATGTAATGAAAGCCCTTGGTTGGAATCAAACTGACATCGAAAACAACTTAGATACCATTGAAAAATTCATTACAAATATTTCAATGCTTCCGACCCAAACAGATTTAAAAGAAGATTTAACGGGAGCTTTATCTGGTATCGATACAGATTTCTTTGAAGAATTTGGTGCAAGTGCAACAGAAGCGGCTGAAAGTATTGGTTATGCACGAGAAGATCTTCAAAGCTTTATAGATCTTTGCAATAAAACAAATTTTGAATTTCCTTCAATCAAAGAGCCTGTTGTTAAAGCCAATTACGACAAAAAGCTTGAAAAGACCAATCAATCAAATGCTTCTGGCTATTTTGACACAGAACACCTTGATAGTTATGTAATGGCTTACGACAGGGCTATGAGTACCCTTGCGAACTGGCAGAGTAAAATTAACGACTACAAAAAAGAAGCTCTTCAGCTTGAAGACAAACTGGTTATCAAAACAAATATTAATAGTGGGCTGTTAAAGAAACAAGCCTCGGATTTGAAAACTCTTCTTGATGGGATAGATGACTCCAAATTAAGCAAAGCAACCATTGAATCGCTGAAAATTAAAGCAGACAAGGCGACACTTCAACAAGATGTAGACAATTTATTTTCAGGCATTACTGCGACAGTAAAATTGAAACCGGCGTCTGATACAATCGCAAATATCAAAGCCGAACTCGAATCGTCTCTAAAAACACTTGATGTTACAATCAACGATACAAAATCATCCAATCCCAAAAAAGAAAAAAAAAGTGATGGCACAGTAAAATTAAAGGGTCATGTTACTATTGAATCTTCTGATATTGATGTCCCCAAAGAGCCTGTAGTTATCAACGGTAAAATCAACATCAAGGAAAAAGATATTCAAATTCCTGATACTCCGATAGATATTAAAGCAAAAATCACAGATATTGAATATCCTGATTCTGTTAATAATGTTCCGCCAATTTCTTCTACTGCGGATAATTCCAAATCTGAAAAGGTAAAATTAGTAAAAGCCTCTACTTACGATGCTTCGACTCAAGCTATGGACCGATACGTCCAAAAAATGGGTGAGGTTGGTGTTGCTCAAGAACTTTTGATTCAGTGGACGGACAATCTTACTCGCGATTTGCAAGAACAAAAGGATATCTTCAAAGAAGTTGCCGAATATGCGGACAAGTATATTAGAGCGGTCGAACTTCAGAACAGACAGCAAGGTTCAAAATCCGGTTCTGATATTAACGGAGTCGTAGGTGTCGGACAAATCACATCTGCATCGCGGCAAATTGGACAGTTGTCTGCCGCTTCTGCAAATACTAAAAATATCAGCCTTATTGCAGAATACAATGCGTTGCAGAAGTCTTTTGACACTTTTGTCGCTAGCGGAGATCGTTCACTGAATACTTTCACGGATATTGCATCTGCTATTGGTAATCTACAGCAAAAAATTTCCGATTTCAAAAAAGCTCAGGATGAATTGAATGAAAACACTTCAAAGGTAACTGAAAAAACGATCACTAACTTTAATACCATGATCAAACAGATTGATTCTGGTATGTGGACTCTAAAAAAACGTAACAAAACGGAGCTTCCCGAGTATCAAGATATTAGTGCTCTTTCTGAGCGGGTACATTCTTTGCAATCTTTGTTGAGTGAAAATATTGGCTCAGATGAAAATGAGATTGCTCAAAAATGGGCGGCCAACTATCCCGATCTTGCTGGTAAAATCAAAAAACTTTCTGAGGCTTATGACAGTCTAAGACAATCGGCAACTAAAGCTGGAATTTCTATCAGTGAAATTTCAAATGAAGCTGTTCAACAAAATGCTTCTATACAAGCACTAACAAGAATTGCAAACTTACAAAATCAATTACATGATTATCTTGAGAGATTTCCGAAAATTGAGCAAAGCAAACTTGCAGAAGAAGTAAATGAACTTCGAGACGCACTTAATAGTCCAACCGCTTATCAGCAAGCAGATAAGCTTGGCCAAAAAATGGCAGAACTTAAAAAGCACGCTAAAGAACTTGGACTCGAATCGAAAAACCTTCTTGATATATTTGAAAATCTTTTTGGTCAGCATTTGAGTACAATGATCACCATGGCTGCATTGCATCAGATTCAAAATGCGATGCGTAAGATTTATCAGAATGTGGTCGAGATTGATACGGCAGTAACTGAACTCCGTAAAGTCAGTGAGTATGCAGGCGAATCCCTTGAAGAGTACATGGGACGTGCTGCAAAGCAAGCTCAGAAGTTAGGCGTATCTATAAGTGATTATATCAATTCAACCGCAGATTGGAAGCGGCTTGGCTATTCTGATGAAGACGCCGAGAATATGGCTACCTACTCTACCCTACTCCGTAACGTGGGAGACGGGATTGACGATGTTAACACTTCGTCTTCGTATCTGATTTCGACATTGCAAGGCTTTGGGCTGTTAGCCGATCAAGCTGAAGACGTCGTTAATAAAATTGACGCTGTGGCAAACACGCAACCTGTTACTGCAAAAGACCTTGGTGAAATTCTAACTCGCAGTTCTGCTGCTATGTCGGCCGCTAATAATACGCTGGAAGAAACTATTGCGCTTGGTACTGCTGCAAACGCAGTTATCCAAGATGCAGATACGGTCGGCACAACTTTAAAAAGTTTATCAATGTATCTCCGTGCTGCTAAAAGTGACGCAGAGAATGCAGGCATTGAAGTTGACGGTATGGCCAATTCTGTATCCGAGCTTCGCAGTGAACTGAAATCTCTGACTGGCGTTGACATCATGCTGGATAGCAAAAATTTCAAGAGTACATATCAAATCATGAAAGAGCTGTCCCAAGTATGGAGTAGCCTGTCCGATGTAACGCAGGCAAATGTCACTGAAATGATTGGCGGGAAGAGAAACGCAAATGCAGTTAGTGCTATTCTAAACAATTTTAGTGTAGCAGAATCCACAATGGAATCCGCTGCTAACAGCGCTAACGTGGCATGGGAAGAGAACGAGAAATACCTTGATTCTATTCAGGGTCGTCTTGCTCAGCTTAATGCCAGTTTCCAAGCTCTTTCTACCGATGTACTTGACTCCGGTCTGGTCAAGACTGTTGTATCTCTCGCAACTGGACTTACAAAAGCCGCAGATGCAATGATTAAATTTACTGGCGCTATTCCAATGGGTGCCGGTATCGCAACCTTTATAACTCAGCTGGGTGAACCCAAAATGACGGGTTTCATGATTGTGCCCAGCAATACTCCGGGTGGTGACACGGAACAAGTGCTCCGCAGGTATTTTATTATATCATCGCGAAGCATGAGGGAGTATTTAGTAAAACCGACGAACATGGCAGCGTAAGCTGTGGCGAGTTTGGGTAATTCTCGTCCGGGAACCGAAAGGAATCCGCAGGCAAGCTTCTGACAGAGCCTATTATAATAAAGTAGGAACTCCGTTAGGAGACGCTTCAGAGAGCATAATGTCGGGGTGGAACTACGTGTGTAACAGCGCCGCAGATTCACTATGGGGTGCTCCAAATCAGCTATCGCAAGATGGTAAAAATTACAGGTGGTCTCTCCCCTGCCGTCAAAAGTGGAGAAAATATAATTCGACATGATTCATATTGACAGCTGACGCAGTGGCGGCTATAATGAAAATATAATCGTATAAACTCATTTTACGGAGGTATTTATCATGCCGAGACCTAAGGGAAGCAAAAACAAGGTTACCATGATTGCAGCGGCTCCTGTCGATTATGCCGCACTGATCGATGAAAAGCAGTCCGCAAAAGATTCGTTGAATGCAGAGGTTACTTCTATCGCAGCTAATATCGATTCTTTGAAGGCTGATCTGAAATCCAAGAAAGCTGAAATCAAAAAGTTGGATAAAGAGTTGGCTCATCTTGCTGAAAAGAAGGATGAAGCTGACAAGAAGGCTGCTATCGAAGCTAATAAAAAGAAAGCGGAAGAACTCGTTGCAAACGCTTTAGCCAATGGCATGACCGCTGAAGATATTGCAGAACTGTTGAAATAACTACTGCGCTACGGCGCATAAAACAAGCCCGACTTCCCTACTGCTGGGAGGCCGGGCATTACTATTTGTGGTTGATTTTGGCGTCAAGCTATGATACACTCTTTCAAAAGGAGTGTTGAATCATGGCGGGAAATAACAAAAATAATGGAAGCGCACCTCGGAATCCTCGTACAGAAAGAAACAAAGGGCAACGGAATGATGGTACGTTTACGTACAAACCGCAGCCTCAACCAAGAAAGCCGGGTGTAAACCCAAAGATTAAACCAAAATGAGGTGATAAAATCGAATGGATATCAAATATTTAATTGAAATCTTACCGGATTTCTTATCCTATTTTGCTCCGGGCGCTATCGCAATTGGATTATATGATATTCTGTTCCTTAAAAAGCAGGATCATAGTGTTTTTATCTTTTGGTCTATTGTATATAGCTATATTATTAAACTTGTCGCGTCCCTTGTTTGGACAGATTCAAGCAACTTACTTTGCGGCATTGTAATTGGTGTTACTATTCCTCTCTTGCTTTATTTTGTAGTTCGAGTAAAACCGTTTGGAATTGATTCTATTTTTGGAGTAACTCTTCCAGAAAATATTTGGCTAAAGGTATTGGATTTTGAGGACAACAACTATATTGTTGTATATTTGACAAACGGAATGGCATACGCAGGAACAGTTTATACAGCAGACGATGATTGGGTTATCTTAAAAGATTATTACTCTATTGATAAAACCCCAGATGATAATTGTAAGCAGATTCTGTGTATTCCGTCTTCAAAAATTGAATATTTTGAGTATTCATATGAGGACGGCTCTCCAAAAATCAAAGAATTTTATCCATTTGACTGAATGCAAAACACCTAGAACTGACGAAGTTCCGGGTGTTTTATTTATGCCATCTCAGTTAGTTGTGGCTCACCATTCATACCTATGGTTCTTGCGATAAAATTGTTTACTGGGTTTGCTGGCGGCACAATCATTTCTGCACTTTTGTTTTCCGTTCTGCTTCAAGCTTTACAAAGTCAAGCCCATATAAATCTTCAAGCTCTTCGAGGACATGTTTGATTCCATATCCAATATGCATCCTGTTAGCACCGAACACATAGTAGATTTTGGCCAAACTCTCTGGTTTGAGTCCAAGTTCCTCAAGATGACCATAGTAGCGACCTTCATTTGATGCGACAACTGGATAACGAAAATCCGTACCCCACTCATTAGTCCAGCCATTGTACGAATGGATGTTGCAGCAGGTATCGCCGATACAGTATTCAAGCTTACAAATAAGGTCCATTGTGTCTTGATTGACTTTCATTTTAATCTTCCTTTAAAAATTGCTCCCGCACTGCTTACAATGCCACTGTTTGCCGAGCTTCCCGCCGGCTGCGCGGTTACGGTCGTTCTAATTTTGCGTTAATCGTTTTAAGCTCTGTGCAGTAGTCCAACAAATACCTCATATCATCTTGGACTTTCTGTGTCGCTTCTGGTCCATGCCAACCTGTGTCAAGATATTGTTCATGAAAATACTGAATGATCTCCCCTTCTGTATATTTTCCAGAGTCAATAAAATATCGAAGGAGACTTTGTCTCTGAGTTGTCGGTTTTGTAGTTGTGTATCCATCATGATTTATATTTGTTTGTTGCGCAAAGTCATCAAAGATTTCTCGTTGACTATTATAAAGTTGTGCCCATCTTGCCAATTCTCTATCTCGAGAAGACATAGACGGGTCAAACTCAGCCGAAATATAATACTTCCAGCAACCACCCTTTGCAATGAAAATTTCCTTCGTCACAAAGTATTTATCACACTCGTCGCAATGAATGACATCAATAGTAGTCGGCTCTGTAAAACTTTCATACCCGGCCTTTGGTTTAATCCTTGCTCGACATGGTGTACAGCGATGTTTTTCCCTAAAGCACTTGTTTGATTTAAAATAAAATGTGACAGTATGGAGTTCATCATCAGTCCAGTCAATGTCTTTTGGTGTTTGATACTGCGCTGCGAGAGCCCGATCCACTTGCTTTGTTTCAATAACCGTGTATTTGAATGTTTGCCCATTTTTCTCAAATTGGAAAGAATCCGCTTCCGTCGCAGCCGCTTTCATGGCAGCATTAAACAGTTCTTTCATGCTCTTATCGTCTCGCAAAACAAAAATCGGATGCTCATAGCACCCAGGTTCCGGTGGGTCACTAATTTCATAATCTGACAATATTATTTTATAGATTGTAGGATCATCGGCATTTTCATCTTCAGAAAAATAGGCGTATAAGATTGCGTAGACAGGATCATATGACCCCATAGGTTTTCTTTTCATAGTTAAAAATCACTTTTACAATTATTACAGTGCCATTGTTTGCCCAATTTGGAAGAAGCTACTCCTACTAGAGACACAGATGCCGCTCTGTTTAGTGTGCCGATCTTCTCAGTATTGGTGGACTTGCAGTAGGGACAGACGACACGCTTGCCGCTGGCGAGGTCTTGCTGTTCTTGTTGTTTTGCTTTCCATTTTTCTACCTGACGGGCTGTTTCAAGTGCTTTTTGTTTACGTTCGTATTCCTGACGTTCGCGCTCTAAGCATCCCGGATCAGCCTGTTCGCGCAGATAGTCTTGGTACCACTGAAGAAAAATGTTATTAAAAAAGGAGTATGGTTCTCCAGATTTCCCTTTATATTCGTAACTTGTTTCTTTTATGAATTTAGATTGTTTAGTAACTGTTTTCTTATATTCATATTCCAAATCTGGACTGTTTTTCAAAATCTGATCAATCATATAAGCATAAACAACAGATTCGAAAAAATCATTATCATTTTTAAGAGTTTGATCATTTTTGAGGTATTTATATTCTGGATATTTTTTAAAAAGTTTTTTCCCTTCTCTTATGAGAGCTGCTCTTGTGTAATTCCCCATAAAATTTTTTGCAGTTCCGCTTTTAGCGTCCACATCTCGTTCTATTTCCCCTATTTGCATAATTATCACCTCATTGACAAATAATTTCGACTGACCATTGAGATTATTATACACCTCGACAATCGGCAAGTCAATGAACGAACTCGGTAAGGGGTTTGATGGAACGGTTGAAAAAGCCATTACTTCCACAGAAAAACTTAAAAATCTTCCTGAAATTCTTCAAAAATATATGATGTGGGGAGATTATAAGTCTGGACTTATTACAAAAATTGATGGAAGTTCTTTCGAGAATGATGAAAACGGAAAGAACATCCAGAATTATGTAGCACAAATTGCGAATCTTGATAAAGCACAGCAAGATGCAGTTATTAGTGTCACCAAATTAAATAAAGGCACCGACTCGTTTATTCAAACTCTTATCAAAGCAACACAAACTGGCTCCCGTATCAACGGCAAAGTATTTGAGTCTAGTTTGAAATCCGTTGGTGGCGGTGAAATCAATCAAGGCGATGTTAATTCTCTGATGGGTGCCCTCGGTATGAAGAACGGAGACAATTACGCCTTGCCAGACACGAAAGAGGTCAAAAAGAATCTCAACATGTGGGCAAAGGCTGCAGAGAATGCCGATGCTAAAACTCGCCTCATGAATGCTGGCATTATCGAAAGCACCAAAAATGGTTATGCAATGACCGATTCCTTCAAAAAGATGATTGGCATTGAAGAAGTAGATGGTGTTGTAAAGGTCGGTTTGACAGCAAAACAGCTTGCCTTAAATGCAGCTATGCAAATCGGAAAACAGCTTCTATTCTCTTTTGGTGTTACTGCTGCTGCATTTGTTGCGAGCAAGATTATAGATTACGTTTCCAATCTTAAGACCCGTTCTGAAGAACTTGTCGATGCGATGAACGATTCTCATGATAAGGCAGAACAGGCTACCCAGGATGTTGAAGAAATTCAGTCCAAGATTGACGAACTCAATGATTCCCTAGAAGCTGCCGGAGTTAAAAAAATCGAGGATATCGTTGACCCTGCCGAGCGTGAGCGTCTGCAAGCCATCAACGATATGTTGCAGACCCAACTCGAACTCAAGAAGCAGCTGGAAAAGGATGCAAACGATAAAGCGAACAAGGATACCAGTGCCGTTGTCAACGATAAGACTGAAAAGAGCATTGTCAAAAAGAAAATGGTATATCTTGATGCTAATGGTGAGCCAATTGATGACCCCGCTAAAGCTGTAACCACATTTGATAATATCGGTGAAGATATTACAAAGACCGAATCTCTTGAAGAGCACTCTGCTGCACTCAATGAGCTGACCGATAAACGTCGCGAACTGGCAACTGCTGGTAAAGAAGATACTCAGGAGTACAAAGACAACGAGGCCGCGATCACATCTGAAACTGAAAAGGTCGAGACTCTGTCTGCCGCTGTGTCTGAGCAAATGAACGGCTACAAGACAGATGCCGACAATTTCGCCCAGTACAAGGACGAATATGTTGCCGGCACGAACGCAATGACCGCAGCCACTAAAGCTCTGGCGAATGCGCAAGGCGATACCACTGTTGATACCACCAACCTCGATATTTTCTCTGAAAAAGTTCGCCAAATCAAAAACGACATGGACAATGGCAACTCCCAGCAAAGTGACTGGAAGATGTTTAACGGTCTTGGTGCGTTTAGCGGGATGACTGGTGAGTCTATCATCAATATCGATAAAGACACCACCAATCAAACTGATGCTGAAAAAACCGCTCTCGAAAAACTACATCAGGTTGCTGATGATAACAAAATTTCTTTCGAAAATCTGATTGGCGTTTTTGAAGCATTCGGTATCATTCAGACAAGTAATGCCTCTTCGGCAGACAGTTATGCAGAACAACTTGAAAAGACCATGGGTGTTATTGACGACATCCAGTCCGCTTATAAGACCTGCTCTAGTGCCGTCGAAGAGTATAACAAGTATGGATATATGAGTGTCGATTCACTGCAGTCTCTGTTGCAGATGGACGATGAATACCTCAACACCCTTGAACTTGTGAACGGAAAGCTTCAGGTCAACCAGAGCGCTTATGCCGATCTTTTGGCCACTCAATATGCTCAAGCGCAGATGGAAGCCATTTCTCAAGCGATATCAGAACTAAATGCGATTGCAAAGGGAGATGCTGCAGAAAAAGCAGAGACATTCACAGAAGCAACTGAAGACGAAAAGAACAAACTTGAAGCTCTTTGCCCCGCTTTAAAAGATGCGACTATTGGCACTGGTGAACTAGCCGGTGCGATTGCAGGTGTCCGTGCCGCTGAAAATGGTGATAACGCAGAAGAAATGGAAGCCAAAATTTCCGCTGTTATGAATGCGTTGAACACGCGACTTTCGTTGATTAGCACAAATATGCAGAACGCCATGAACGGTGCAAGCGGACTCAAAGATCAGCTCAACGGATTCAGTGATTCTGCCAATAAGTCCTCTGGTGCAGCTCAAACATTCCTTGACGCATGGTCTACACTTACCTCTGCTATGAAAGAATTCAATGAGCAAAATTATCTTTCAATGCAAACAGTTCAGGATTTGACTGGACTCGAAGATAAGTATACCTCCCTCCTCAAGAAAAACGACGTAACCGGAAAACTTGAGATTCAAACCTCCAAATTCCAAGATCTGATGGAAGCGGAGCTTAAAGAGGCCAAGATCAAGGGCGATAATGCCACTGCTTCTCAGTACAATAAGATTCTTGAGTGGACAGACCGCAATATCCAAAAGCAAACCATGTCCTACTGGGATCTGGTTGCGGCGATTGAAGGTTATTCTTCTGCTCTGTCTGAGGCCAAGGGTATCACCGACGGTTTCAAGGATGCATAGGATAACGGTAAAACCGTCAAGGAGAAAACCGAAAAGAGCCACACCGGCGCACTCGATTACGAAGGCACCGAGGCCCAGTCCTCTGCCTTGCAAGACCTGATGAAGTATAGCGAGTATGACCCTGAGCTGATTGGAAAAGCTTTCAATAAAGAGACGGGTAAAATCGACCTGAGTGGCGATATGCTCAAGAATGCGGTGGTCAAATCACTGGAAGCTCAAGCAACCGCAGCTCGCACTGAAGGCGGTGCGGCCGCAGAAGCTATTGCTCAAAGCTACGAAAAATCCGCTGAGAATATCAAAAACGACGTCATCTCTGTTCAGGACTATTTTGATGGTTTGGGCTCTACGATCGATGAGGTTAACACCAAAATCGACGACATCCAGAGTGCGTTCACTGACCTCGATGATGTAGCGAATGAGTATAACGCATATGGCGGCCTCAGTGTTGATGCCATGCAGAAACTGCTTACTATGCAGCCTGAGTATTTGGCATGTCTCGAGATGAACGGTGACCAGTTAGTATTCAATCGCGACAAAATGGTTGAGTTGCTGATTACTCAACTCGAAGTCAAGAAAAACGAACTTGCATCCAAAAAAGAGACAGAAGATCAGGCCCAGATTATTCAGCAGATGATTGATGCCCTCAAAAAAGACGGCGTTAATGCTATAGCTGGGATGACCTATCAGGCCGATAAGCTTCAGACAATCTTCTCCAATCTAAAAGACCTCTTCTCTTCCCTGCTTGATGTTTTTAATAAGTTCAACGATAACAATTCCAACGACCTCAAGATTTATGGCGATGCCATGACTGAAGAGATTGATAAACGAATCGAAGCTCTTCAGGACGCAAACGACGAGCAAGAAAAGGCTATCGAACTAGCAAAATTGCAAGCCGAGCTTGAAAAAGCCGAGACTCAGAAAACCATCCGTGTCTACACCTCTAATGGTTATGAGTGGCAGGCTGATGAGTCCGCCATTAAAGAGGCTCGTGACAATCTCAACTCTAAACAGCGCGAGGATGCCCTAAACGACGAGATTGATAAACTGAACAAGCTGAAGGATAAGTACACTGAACTGATTAACCTGATTGGTTCTAGCTATGAGGACTATCAGAAGAAACAGGAATATGCCGCGAAGATTCAAGGCATGACATTCGACCAGATGACCGCTGGTCTTGATGGTTACAAAGATAATGTCATCGCCAGCATGAAGGCGATTCAGGGCGCAACTAATGTCAACAATGTCGTCACCAATCTGACCAATTTGGTTAATACTCTGGTTAAACTGAACGACGTTCTAAATGGTTTAAGTACTGGGACTACTCAGAGTGGCGGTATCACCGGCCTGTTCAATCGACTGCAGCGTGCCATTGGTACGTTCTCCGACAAGAGTTCCGGTAAAGGATTCTGGGGACGGCTCTTGGATGCAGGAAAGAGTATCCTTGGAATCGGCGATGGCAGTGCCAGTAGTAAACTTACAACCGATATTGCTCCAGTCATAAAGTCTGGTATCGGTGATGGCATCACTACTGGACTGGATGCCGCAAAACCGTCTATAGCTAAATCTGCTCAGGGGATCTTCTCCGGCAATGGCGGATTGAAGTCTATCTTCCAAAAAGGGTTCAGTGGAGTCGCATCTATTGCCCAAAAAGCGGTTGGCGGGCTTGGCTCAATTTTCCGTGACATCGGTACTACACTGGGTGAAACCAAGCTATTCTCTGGCATTGCTGGTATTTTCAAAGGAATTGGTAAGACTGTCAGCACCGTTATTGGCACTACAGGTGGTACGGGTGTTGCCGGAACTATTGCGGCTGCGGTCAGTCATATTCCTGTCATCGGCAAGATCCTGCTTGGTGGTACGCTCGCTGTCGGCGCGATCGGTGGCGGAAGCCTCACTACTGGCATTAAGAGAATCGGCGCAGGTATCGCTAATGTAGTAAAAGGCATCGGCTCTACTATCAGCAAGGCAGTAAAGGGTGTTGGTAGCTTTATCAGCAAACTTATGCCGTGGAACTGGGGTAAGAGCTCAAGCGATAGCGGCTCTAAAAAGAAGGGTATCGGTTCTTGGAAAATCTGGCCTTGGAACTGGGGCCGTGCCAAGGGTGACAAGCATATCGACCAAGCAGCTCCGTACAATGTTGACGAAGAGGGCGAAGAGATAATTGTTCGTAATCCCGCAAAGGGTCGAATGACTTATCTCGAAAAGGGCGATGGCGTTATTCCGGCTGACACTACAGAGAACCTGATGGAAATCGGCAAAGATCCAAAGAAATGGCTATCTGATGCCATGAAAGAATCCAGCAATTCGGTCGGTTCTCTGCCTATTGACGACCTGAAGAATGCCAAAACCAAGGGTGACCTGATATCTATTACGAAGAGTCTGGCGAACAACCAGATGAAGCGTCTGCGTGATAAGTTTGATACAGTGTGGAAGCGGCTTGGCAAAAATGCCGGACTGTCTGAAGAGCAGATTGACACCATCGGTAGTACCATCTTTGACCGGATGGGCAGCATGATTTCTAATTCGATGGATTCTGCCCTTGGCAATAAGAATCTAACCGACGACCAAATCAAAACTATTTGTGCTGAAATGTTCCAGCGCATGGGTAGCGTGTATAAGAATGGATGGGATAACCTCTATTCCCTGTCTCCCGACATGTCTACGGACGCTTCTACTGCAATCAATAAGCTGTTTGAGACTATCTTTGCTGATTACAATGCAGATACGTCAAATATCAGCGATGTTATATCTGGTTGGCTACCAAAAGTTGAAAACACCATGAATACCACTCCGGCTCCTGGTTTGTCTGGCGGTGGTGGCTACTATGGCAATTCAATGGATGCCAATGTTGGACCTTCTGCATCGTTTGGCTTTAGCAAGGTCAAGAAAACTATTCAAGGGCTCTTCGAGAAGTTTTCCAACAGCAAGCTTGGTGCATGGATAAACAAGCACTCTCTCGGTTCCGCTGTGGACAAGCTGACAAAATACAATGAATCCAATGACCCGAACATGGTTCAAAAGGCATTGCATCTACTCACTCATCCGACAGAACTGATTGCTTCGGCAGTTGAAAGTGCAGTCAAGACCGGCAAAAAAGTCACTTGGGCGGTCACTCATCCGAAAGAGGCCGCTCAGGAGATTGCTTCTGCCGCAAAGGATGCCTATAACAAGGGTAAGGAAGTCGCGTCTAAAGCCAAAGATGCGGTGACCCATCCTAAAGAGACTGCTGAAAAAATTGTTGATAAAGTGAAAGAGACTTACAACAATATCAAAGAGGCCGTCTCTGAGAAGACTAATTCGGCAAAGAATTGGGTTAAAGACAAAGTCGATAAAATCACAGGTAAGAAAGCTACCGGTTCTCGCAGCATTAACAAGTCTGGTACTTATAATGTTGATGAGAAGGGCCAGGAACTTATCGTCCGCCAGCCTGAAGCTGGGCGCTATACCTATCTTGAGACTGGTGACGGCGTTGTTCCTGCTGATATTACATCTAAGCTCTTTGATTTGGGCGGTAATCCTGATGCATGGTTCCAGAGGCAGCTTGCAAAGAACGGCGGTCTTACCGCAAATGTTCAGAATCGCAGTCAGGCTCCGTCTATCAGCATTGGCGACATCTATGTTCAGAAGCCGATTGGCGACGTTGATGGTCTGGCTCGTGAAATCGTTCAGGGTTTGCCCAATGCGATTTATCAGGAATGTAGTAAACGATAAGGAGGTGTGTTAAGTGACTGATTCAAGAAAAGCTGTCAGCGAACTCGCGAAGATGATTTGCGATACTGCCAGACGTGTTGTTGAAGATGCTTCGTTTGACAAGACCTTCTTTGGTGTTGTAACAGGAACCAGCAATGGGAAATACATCGTAACTTCTGCTGGACAGGAATACACGATTAAATCCAGTCAGTTCTTCAAGGTTGGAGAACGGGTTGCGGTGACTGCTGCTCAAAGCAACTACAATACGCTGATTCTTCATAAACTCTAAGCCGCGCAAAATGCAGGTAGTTCCGCCAATGACGGATAACCCTGCAAGTGCGGCTTTTTAATTTTAGGAGGTGATTCTACCTTGGCGAAACCTATACTGTCCCCCATTTCTGTTTTTGATGCAAACGAAGGGACTACTGCATATTTTAAGGTGGCAACCACCTATGACGGTACATTATATAATAATGCTCAAAAAGCATACGATCAGGCCATTGAGAAGCAGAAGACCACTATCGCTGCTATTAAAAGCCGTGGTGTCGAGACCTATGGGAATATTGACAATCTCAATCGTGCTAGAATTGTATGGACAGCTGAAAATATTGCAAAGTATCAGACCTTCGTGAACGAGATGAATTCAACTGAGACTATTATCTCCGAGGGCGACTATTCCACTGTTCTCGGGTGTGACGACAAAATGGGCAGTCTACAGGTGGCGTATACTCCTCTGTTCCAGACTGACAATAGCGAACTTGTCCCGCTCACTCAATCTGAAATTTCAAAATATTTATCTGATGTCAAAACGAAAGCAACTGCTATGACCAATGGCCTTGTGGCCGCAAATATTTTGTCTGTTGATGCGGAAGGAATTTCAGAGACGGTTGGTGGAAGTGCCATCACTGTCAAAAAAATGATTGCTGCGATTGAAGGAGGCACTTTTGATGGTGCTCCTTTGTCTGCCTGTGATGTCAGTGCTATCGCTGGTTGGAGCGAGGCTGAACTAAAGAAAACTTATGGTAAAACAAGCACATTTGTCGGCTGGGCCATGCATGATGTTCAGGGAAAGATTTGGAATGATAAAGACAATGTAGCAGAGAAGACTGCCGCGCTGGAAAAGGCAACGACCACGTATTGCTATGAAGTGTATGACAGCATGACCAACAAGTTGCTTGGAAGTGTTACAAACGCTGTGACCGGTTTCACTGCTAGTCTTGGTTATGGTTATAAAATCACTTCGTCAGATTGGCTCGACAATCAGTCTCGTAACTATACTATCCGCGTCAAGGTCAGACTTTCTGGCGAAGACGAATATGGTGATTTCAGTGACCCTATTCCTCTTTGGTGCAAAGAAAAACCAATATTGAGCTTCGACGGGCTTTCTTCTAATACGGAAAATATTATCCCTACTTCCTCGATTTTGTTTCTGTTAGCGTATCAATATGTAACTGTACAGGGCGAAACATTAAGTACCTACCAGTATCATTTATACGATGAAAGTAAGAATCTGATTAAAGAATCTGCAGTGTTCTATGGAGCTGTAGGAGCGTCTTTTACAGTGAACGGTTTGGATAATCGAACTGTGTTTTATATTCGCGGAACCGGCACAACTCGTAACGGTTATTCTTTGGATACTGGCTTTATTCAGTTCGAAACAAAATATTATGCGAGCGCAGAAGGAGGCACTTTTTTACAGTGTAAGAATAAATTAAGTGACGGATATGTTGCTATTTCAAGCCATCTTGCTGATATTTCTGGAATAACAAAAGACCAGATTTCTTATGTAACATCATCTGGTGGTTATGCTGTGGATTTGACTCATGGTGAAAAAGTCACGTTTGATATTCCGTATCAAATGGAGTTCTATAATGTCAAAGACTATGCGATGGCATTCAAGGTTCGTCCTGTCGTTCGAAAAAATATCGTAGAATTTTCGTTCGATCAGGATGGAATGATATATAGAGGCGTTATTTCCACTAATATTCGAGCTTTTTCTAAACTTCCTTACGAAAGCTATCTTCCCGCCAACCAGTCCGAATATTTTTATGCTATGCTAAAGATTATTCGTGAGGACGGTGGTTTTGCATATTCCGACGTTTATTTTATTGACAGTAACTACATGAAACGAACCAGTATGGACGTACTGATTTGTCTACAGCATAAAGATAATGCTTATGATATTACGATTAGGGAGGTGGAAGAATGAACTTTCTAGGATACGATTTGTTCGGAACTGGCTCTGACGCCTCCCCTTGTGCTGGGAATCCTTCTCTGGCAGGGTTTGTGATTCAAAATGGTATTTACGACGGTGTCTATCTTTCAGGATCTCCTGACGAGTTCTCTACCTTTTATGATTCAGGTATGAAATGGACGGAAGACACTTTGCTCTTTGCTGATTTTAATCAAAAAACTCTTGGTGGCTCCAACTTTGAATATGGCTCGGATCTGCACGAAATCAAGTTGAAGCGCCGCGAAATCGGGGCAGATCAAAAACCGTGGGTCTTGCTTTATGAGCAGCTTGCCGGACATGGAAACATCAATTTTGTTTACAACGATTATTTTGCACGTGGGCGAGAAACAGAGTACGAGTACGCTTTAGTACCCGTTCTTAGTGACGGAACAGAGCTTCCATATATCAAGACAACTGTTCAAAGTAAATTTTATGGAGCTATCATCACAGATGGAACTGTAAGTTATCATATTTTGCTCGACCCTTCAATCACTGAAACCGATCGAAATCGTCAATCATCTGTTGTGACAACCCTAAATCGTAAATATCCATTTGTATTTTTCGGAGGCAAATCAAACTACACTTCAGGCTCTTTTTCTGGTACAGCTATTCGGTATCTAAAAAATGATACTTTCGATGTGGCGCATAGTCATTGGTATCGTGAAGATATGATTGATTGGCTCACAAATGGCGGTACTAAAATTTTGAAAATTGAAGATGGCCGCATCTGGATGGTTGCTATTGATGGTAACGTCAAGTCTTCGAATTCTGAACATCCTGACAAGGTTACTTTAAGCTTTGACTTTACGGAGGTTGGAAGCGTTAACGATGACAACGATATGCTGAATAATGGTTTTGTGAACGTGATGACAGGTGGAACCGGAGAAGAGATCTACAATATCACGAACAATTTCTACTATGTCGATTCAGACAACACGGACACTACCATTTCCGAAGGCAAACCATATACTGCCACTCTTTCCTCTGTTGAAGATTACGAAATCAGTGGCGTTGTTGTTTTTATGGGCGGCTTAAATGTCACAAACACGACTTATATTAAGCGTACTGATGAATCTACCGGTAAAGTAAGTCACGAAATCAATATTCCTTCTGTTTATGGCAATGTCACAATTATCGCATCTGCAACTCGAGTTCGCATTATTGCTCAAAGCTTTAGTCTAACTGAGAGCAAATTTACGCTCAGTGTTGGCAACAATCACAAGTTAGAGTACACAACTTATCCATTAGGTGCTTCTCAGAATGTTGTCATATGGAAGAGCGCGGATACGAAAATTGCGACTGTCACTGATAAAGGCGTGGTTGAAGGAGTTTCCCCGGGGTCTACAACAATTACTGCGACTATGGACAATCTGATTGCCACATGTTCTGTAGTTGTTACGACATCATAACGATAGATGGAGGTGTGCCATGAAAAACTATACTCCTTCACAAGCAGAGCTCGCATTGCTTAAAACACGTGTTAAACATCTCTATTGTAAGATAGAATTACTGGACACTGATATGAATCTTCTAAATTCACTTGAAGGTTTGACTGTTGACGGTTCTATTTCTATCGATTCGGACGCAGATATTCGACGGACATTCTCTGCTTCTATATATCTGGAGGGAAATAAAGACATTTCTTCTATGCTCGGAGATGAATAGGCCAATAAATATGTAAGGCTTTATATCGGTATGGAGTCAGCTAACAGTAAATTGTACTGGTATTCTCAAGGAGTATACGCTTTCAATCAGAACGGTTTCAAATACAGCAGCACTGAACATATCCTTAGTATTTCATGCGTAGACCTAGTCGCAAAGCTCGATGGAACGCTTGGTGGTACTTTAACAGGTCAGAAAACAAAAATACCTGTTGGTTCAGACATTGGTAACGCGATCGCAAAAACATTTCGCTTGAGTGGTATGGAGGATTGCGTCGTTGGATATTGGAACCGGAGTGTCCCGTATAACCTTGAATATGATACTGGCGCGACCATCTGGCAGATACTTACTGAACTGCGTGATTTGTATTATCCATTTGAGATGTATTTTGACGGGACTACATTTATCTGCTCTGAGATTCCTACCGGATATGATGCCTTGACAATTATGAGCGCTGCCGATTTTGAAGATCTCGTCATTTCCGAAGACTGTACATACGATTATTCCCAGATTCGTAATTGTGTCGAGCTGTGGGGAGCGTCAGTTGAATACGATGCTTTTTCTGCGAAAGACAAAACAACTTTTTCTGTTAGTGGCGATACGACTACAGTTACTGCAAACGCAACTTTTACATCTATGGAGGACTCCCCTTCTGAATTGACGGTTGCTTTTACCACCCCCACAACTGGCTTCAAGAAGAACGTAAAAATTCTTGTCTCACTCCTTTTAACTGTGCAGGCTGCTGATTCAAACGGAAATCTCACAACGTCTACTAAATCATTGAGTTACGGAACATACGATTTGTATGCTCGTAATGTTGACGATCAAGGAAACGATGTCTTGATTGATGGGACAACCATTCCTGAAGACACTGTGATTGTCGTTAAATATGATTCTAATACTAAGCACTTTTATTATCAGGGGGAACAACAAATCCACGTTATGGTCAAGCTTGTTGATAAGGAACCCACTGATGAAGAGAAGGAAAAGGATAAAGAAGCTGAAAATTGCAAGTACATTCGATATGTTTGCTTGTCAAACGCAGCGGATGTTGATTGGATAAATAGTTCTCGGTTTACTATTGAAAAGCTTGGGCGGCGCAATGAGATTTTGAGTGGAGAAGATTACGAAAATTATACGACTAATGAGTCTGCCATGAACTGTGCTGAGTACAAACACTGGACTCTTAGTCGTTTGACTGATAGCGTAACTGTAGAATGCGTACTGATTCCATGGTTAGATGTTAATCAAAAAATTTCGTATACTCCCAAATATATCAATACTGGAAATCAGCCCGTCGATTTTTTAATTAAGAAAATAGATATTTCGCTGGGTGATGGTACTATGACGGTTACTATGAGCCGTTATTGGCCCTATTATCCTTATATTGTCAAAAACAAATATTGATTGGAGGGAAAATTTTGAGTGATTGGATTTTAAACGAAGACGGGAAATATGCCGACCTTGAGTACACAAACTTTCCAGCAAGCTGTGATAATTGGACGAACTCTGAGGATATTTCTTCCAGTTTGATCGGCGCGGCAAATCAGTATCGTGCTGCGATGGAAAATGGCAATTACACTAACGCACAAGCTGTACTGAATTCAAATCCTCGTCTCCGAAATGCATTGATCAATGCCGATACTATCAATCGTTTGAAGCATTCTATTATGGCTGTGGAGCGAATGTTCACAAGTACGATAGAGTCGTATATCAAAAGATTTACAGATGCCGCTCAGAACAGCGCAAATAAAGCCAAAGAATCAGAGGTCGCGGCTAAAGCGAGCAGTGACATTGCCAGTCAGAAGCGCGATGAAAGTCTGCAGATTGTAGAAGACTTAAAAACACTGAAAGGGACTTTGCCCACTGACTTTACAGATTATGCTGATGATATTGCTGACGCCAGAAATTATATTGATGAAACAATTCAAACTCACAATACAGACGAACATTCTCATGCAGATATTCGTGCTTCTGTTGAAGAGTTAAGAACAACTACCGAGAGTCATAAACATGACGCTGCCGACATTCAGTCTGGTATTATTCCGATTGAACGTGGCGGTACGGGTGGCGACACAGCAATCAAAGCTTGTATCAGTCTTGGAGCCCTTCCTCTTTCTGGCGGTATTATGAATGGTACGTTGTTTTTCGGCTCTACTAATTATTACGTCAACAACTCCGGTGTGGCTGTTTTTAGCAAAGCATACGGCGCTGTTTATAATGACTATGCGGAGCTGTTCCCGCGTGGTGGTACGACTCAGCCGGGCGATATTATTGCTCTTGACACAGATAGTCAGACGGAGCGGTATGTCCGAGCTGACGACACTTCTAAACGAGTGGTTGGTGTTCACACGGATGAATACGCAATGCTCATTGGTGGAGATTTACCGAGCAATGGTTCCTCTCTGGACGACTATAATATCGATAAATATATTCCGGTATCTCTCGCTGGCCGTGTGCGCGTGCGAGTGATTGGTAAGGTCAAAACCGGTGATCTGATTGTTCCTTCTAAGGTTCCCGGGATTGGTCGTGCTGTTGAGGTCGGAGAGGTTGTCTCACCGGATATTGTTGTTGGTTACGCAGTAGAGGGCGATGATTTATTCTGTGAGCGTCGCATTCGTGTGCGAGTAAAGGGGTGATTTTATGGCTGAACAGGGTGGACTGATTAGTCCAGAAGACTTTACTTCGTTAAAAAAGCTCATCAACACTGAGATTACTCGTCGTTCTAACGCGAATAGCTCAGGTTCTATTTCTACATACAAGGGAACATCGTGGCAGTTTTCTGAAACTCCGGCGAATGGAAAATTTATCACATACGAGCATATTCAGAAAATCACGACTCCATTGAATGCTATCGATGGAAACACCCCAACTCCTGACAAAGAATCTTTGGTTTATGCACAAACGCTGAAAGATTGCCTTGTTAAAATCAATGATTTATCGTCTAAGAGTTTAACCGGATCTTCCAGTGGTTGCCGTTCTAGTTGCACAGGATTGTGTTCTTCCGCTTGTTATTCTGGGTGTTCCGGTTGCAGCGGTGATTGTTCTGGAACTTGCAAGAGTGGTTGTTCTGGTTGCAGCGGTGATTGTGATGGTTGTTCAGGCACTTGTGAAAACCAGTGTCAGGGAAGTTGCAAGAACGGTTGTCAAGGCAGTTGCCACGGTTGCACGGGATGTGAGGGTTGGTGTACTGGTAACGGATGTGGCACCCATTGCTCTGGGAATTGTGGTGTTGGTCTGAATAATTAAAGGAGGTGCAAAAATGAACAGCAATAAACCTGTAGAAAAAATTTTTGTCAAATGCCCCTTTATGACAGATGCCGCTTATCGTAGAAACCTAGTTCTTTATGATTTTCTGTTAATGGAGCCAATCCCCGAAGGCGGATTTTCTGTTCCTTATGAATCAGATCCTCAAAAGTTTACCTTCCCTTTTTGGCTTGGGTATTTGTCCTGTCTACAGAACCCAGAGTTGGAGGAAGTTCCTTTTTCTCGATGGCTGAGTTATGTCAAGCGCGTTATCAAACTCGCGGCCGCTAGTTGTAAGTATCAATTATCTGATGCAGAGAAAATCTTATATCCATATGCTGTAGCCATTCGAGTTTATCCAAACGCTGAAAAATATATAGCAGACACAAAAGCCCTTTCTACGGATCGCATTGAAAAGATTTTGAGTATTGAACCTCAAAACGATGAACAAAAATAGGCTATGTACATCGTGGCAAATACAGTCTTATATGCTATTGAGTCCGAAAAAGAATTCCGTCCACATCTATTTATTTCTTTGATGAATCAAGTAAAGACACTTGAAGAGGAATTCCCAGATATTGAAAAGAAATTCGATAATTATCGTATTGGAAAGGGGTTATATGACTAAAAAGACTTTTGAATTAGATCGTGAAGTCTCCGAAGAAATTGAGCGTCGATTTTATATCACTGAAAGTTACAAAGCAATGCTTTCTGTTATGTGTAAAAGTTATTCTGAGACACCGTCTGATGACCTCAAGAGAATGATTGAAGATTATCGTACCCAGTATCAAAAATCTTGGATTGAATTTACTTGCGCTAAAAATGCATTGTTCAATCAATTACTGGGGTATCTTCCTGTTCAGTATAAGTTCGATTTCTATAAGCAGGAGGTGGAATGCGAATGGTAAAAAACTTTACACGGATGGACGATTACGCTGAACATATTCGCCAGCTTTTCCCGTCTCTTGATGGTTTTAACAACCAAACCGTTCGTAATGTAACATTCCAAGTGACTGGGGCCTGCAATCTGAATTGTTCTTATTGCTATGAACATTGCAAAGAATGCGAAGCTATGACTCTTGACACTGGTAAAAAAATCGTAAATTATCTCTTAAACCAATACGAAAAAGATGATGGCGATTTTATTACCCATCGAACCAAAGCTCTTGTTTTGGATTTTATTGGCGGAGAGCCACTGCTTGAGGCCGAACTAATTGAACATATTTGTGATTATTATTTTGAACAGTGTTGGAAACGGAATATTCCATTTGCCCCTATGTCTCGCATCAGTTTCGCTACCAATGGACAACTTTGGTTTACTCCAGCAGCACAACACCTGTTTATGAAATATCACAATTTAATGGGTATCACCGTTTCTATTGATGGAATCCAAGAATTGCATGACGCTTTTCGCGTTGACGTAAATGGCGTCGGGTCTTTTTCTAAGGCATATGCGGCATTTCAGGATGCAAAAAAGTATGGCTGGTATAATTCGAAAATGACATTTGTGCCTGATTCTGTTAAGTATATTTGCCCCAGCGTAAAGATGATGATTAACGAGGGCTGTAAAATCATTCACTGCAACTTCGCATATGAGCCAGTCTATACAAAAGAGGACGCTTCAAATATTTATTTCGCGTTAAAAGACTTGTCTGATTGGCTTATCGAGAATAAAAGCGACGTTTATATTACAATGTTGAACGACGATACTGGACATCCCGTGTCTCCGAACGATAATAGCAATTACTGTGGTGGCACTGGTTCAATGCTTTCTTTTGCCCCTGACGGTAAAGCTTATCCGTGTATTCGCTATGCTCCTATTTCAGTCGGCAAAGAGAAAGCCGCGCCGATGTGCCTCGGTAATTGTTTCGATGGACTGTACAAAACAAAGCATCAGCAGGATACTAAGATCATGCTGGACGCTATCACACGCGAAAGTCAGTCAACCAAAGAGTGTTTTGAATGCCCAGTGGCGATGGGTTGCGGCGGTTGCTCCGGCTATAACTATGAATGCTTTGGCACTCCGGATCATCGCAGTACCAATATTTGTTACGCACACAAGGGTCGTGTTCTTGCCTCGTACTATTACGCAAACAAAAGATTTATCGAGCTTGGAGACGTTGAGCCGCGCGTGATTTATATGCCATATAACGAAGTGGTCGATATTCTTGGTGAAAAATCGGCTGCTGAACTTTTCGAGTTACAAAAAGCAGCCGCTATAAAAATGAGAAAGGAGGAATAAAATGACCACTACACAAGAAGATTACATGAGACGTCTTGCTAATATTCAAAATATGGGCGGCGTTTCCGTGTTATCAATCAATACCAAGAAAGAGCCTCGTTTTGTTATCAACGCTGATACTCGTGCCATTACGATCCCTACGGCGTTCAAATTTCTTGGTGTTAAGGGCGATCATAATGCAGAGACCATTTTCTTCGAGATTGACCGTTATTTCGACGACCATGATCTAAGCGAAGAGACCTGTATCGTCCAGTACAAAATGGTGGGATCTACCGGAGTTGAACTTGGTGAAGGATTCTTCCCTGTTACTCAGATTGATATTACAACTATTCCCGGAAAAATAATTTTTGGCTGGACAATCCGAAATACTGTGACAGCCGAGGCGGCTACGGTATCTTTTTCTGTTCGATTCTATAGCATTGAAAGTATCGGAAATATTTCGACCTTTAAATACAACTTTAATACACTAGAGGCGTCCTTGCCTGTTCTTGACACGCTCAATACCAGCAATTCCTCTCCTATTTATAAAGCTGAAGAAGTGGAATCAATAACGGCAAAATTTGATTCAGCCGTAAAAACAGCCGAATCCAGTGCTAACATATCTTCCCAATATGCTGATATTGCCGCCACAAATGCTGCAAATGCTATCGACGCTGCAAAAGTGGCTATTAGTAAATTACAAGAATTGAAGGATGGTATCGCCAATGGTGATTTCAAGGGCGAAAAGGGCGACACTGGCCCGGGATTTACGGACACAGCCAAAACCCTTATACTTACCCTGTTTGAGGGTGCGGCAGCAGGAAACAGCTCCATGCAGACTACACTGGAGGCCCTGCGTAGAGAGTGGGGTAGCGAACCGGCGACCTGATCGCCAACCCGGGCATCTGGTACGATGACGAGGAGGTTGACAATGAATTATCTTGATAGTGGTTAACTCCACTATTTATTATGATGTGTTATGCGCTCATCCTACACAGCGATGGGCGCTTATTTTATTGGAGGTGTTTATGAACCTTATCTATTCAAATGAAGGTTTCAAGGCTACTAAATTTTCAGAGTCGCAGGTATACAGTCTTGATGAGATCACCTTCTTCCTTGATAAAAAATATGTCAAACTGCGGCTCTATCTGATTCTGAAAGACCAGAAAAATCATCTGGATATCGTTGGGCTCAAGCAGGTCAACAGCACAAGTACCAACTATTACAACTACGAGTGCGACATGGCAACTCCTGTCAAGATTTGTGATGGTCCCTGTTCTGTTAGCATTATGGGTATTGATCCTGCCACAGAAACTATTGCTTTGTCAACCGGCTGCTTCGCACTGAATATCAAAAATGACATCTATAATTTCAAGGCTCAAATCGCCATGCTTGAAGAATTCAATCGGAATGCGGCGGACATCTATAATAAGACGCTCGCTCTTTATCAGGGCGTAGTGCAGATGTCAGAAGTCAATGTTCAGATGCTGAAGGAGGTCGATAATTCATGATCACTTCTTCTCATGAATACATGCAGCGCCTACAAGACATCCAGAACCAAGACAACCTAAAAGAACTTGTGATGCTCCCTTCTGAGGAGCCAAGATTTATTATCGACGCTAATAGCAGAACCATAAGCATCCCTGATGATTTTTCATTTTTAAGCGTTGTAAATGACCATGGCGCTGAAACTGTCTATTTCGAAATCGACCGTTATTTTGACCAGCATGATTTGAGTGACGAGATATGTGTTATCCAGTTCAGATCCGTTGGCCCAAATGGTGATGTAAACGAGGGCTTCTTCCCTATCACTAAATTGGACATTGATACTGTTCCAGGAAAGATACTTTTTGGCTGGACTGTTTTGAGCGATGCCACCAAATATGCCGGTGATCTAGTGTTCTCAGTACGGTTTTATAGTATTGAAACCGAAAATGACGAGCCGAAATTTGCTTACGACTTCAATACTGTCCCTGCCACATTGCCCATCAAGAATAGTCTGAATACTACCGGAGAAGGAACGCCAGTTGACCCCACCGCTGTCGAAACAATGATTTCACGATTCGCGGATATCGAGCGAAGAGCGAACGACAGTATTGCGAATACAGCAGCAAGTCGGGATGCGGCGGCAGTAAGTGCCAAGAATGCCGCTACCTCAGAAAGTAATGCACAGACTTACATGAATGATGCTCAAACGGCTATGAATACTACTCGTGAGCACCGAGATGCTGCGGCTGATAGTAAAACCGCTGCCAAGACAAGTGAAACTGCTGCTAAAGCATCAGAAACCGCATCTGCCAAAAGTGCTGCTGAAGCATTGGCTTCCTTGAGAGAAGCACAAGAGGCTGCTGAAAAAGCCGACCAAACTATCGCTACAAAAGGATGGATCTGGCTGGATGATAATAATGATAGCGGAATTTTGACTCTGTATGTTGCAGACAGTGTCGCTGATAACGTAACAATGCGTGACGATGGACATGGGAATCTGGAGGTGGTGTTGTCTTGAAAAATTATAGAGAAGTCGTTATCGGTCCCTATAGCGCCTATCAGATTGCCGTAAAACACGGGTTTGAAGGTACTGAGGAAGACTGGCTCAAATCTGTAGAGCGAGACCGATTGGCTGCAGAGGCGGCTGCTGAAAAGGCAAAAGAATATATCAACGCTGATGCTACTTTAACGATCTCCGGCGCTCCAGCGGACGCTAAAGCTGTTGGCGACCGCATTAACGCCATCAGAGTGGGGATCGACAAGACCCTCACCATCTCAGATGCCGCCGCAGATGCCGCTGCCGTGGGTATGCGGCTGAGGATGCTGGAGGTTATTCTTGGCATGCCGGGGGATGGTAACACTTTTATGACGACCTTTGACACTCTGGATGGGGTGGCCTTGGAAGGCGTGTGGAATAAGCCCCTGTGTAGGGTGGAGTTTTAAGGAGGGATGAGCAATGGCAAAACTTGGGGATATGGCGGTGGGCAGCACTGTCAAAATCAAGGTAAACGACACCTTGAGGGACTTCCTCATCGTGCAGCAGGGTAATCCAGACACCAGCATCTACGATGCAAGCTGCGATGGCACGTAGGTGTTGATGAAGTACACCCATGGAAATGAACTCTCGTGGCATAGCTCGAATACCAACGACTACGCCAACAGTACCATTCACGCTTACCTGAACAGCACGTTCTTCAGCGTGGTTGATACAGACATTCGTAATGTCATCAAACAAGTGAAAATTCCGTACCAGAATGGCACCGGTTACGGCGGCAGCCTGATGACAGGTTCCAACGGCTTGAGCACAAAAGTGTTTTTGTTATCCGGCTATGAGGTTGGCTTTATAACTGGTAGCAATGGCTATCTCCCCAAAGAGGGCGTGCGGTTGGCGTACTTCTCCAATGACGACAGTAATGACGTACAATCGAAGCGTATCGCATATAAAGACACAGACAACAGCGCCACCACATGGTGGCTCCGCTCTCCAACCTTCGAGAGATCCGACGTCGCTCAGTACGTTAGCTCCAGCGGCTATTTGGGCCAGATGGTTTCCTCCAATTCAGCCTATGATCGTCCCGCATTTATTCTGCCCTCTGGGCTTGAGGTTTCCGATGACGCTAGTGTCATGCCCGACACACCCCCCACTATCACCACCGACGCAACCGACCTCGGCGAACAAAACGCACCGTTTGCGGTCGGATACACCGTGACGGACGACGACGGCGACCTCATGACGGTAACGGAGAAGCTGGACGGTGAAGTGAAAGCCACCAAGACATCTACGCCCCCCACGGTAGTTCAAGTGCAGACAGCCCGCAACGACGAGGGGGCCGCCCCCGCGTGGGACACTTATCCCGCCAAGTACGAGTTCTTTATGCCGCTGACTGCCAAGAAAGCGGGCCTGCTGCTCCGCTCGCTGGAGTTCCGCGTCAAGGGCTATGTGCCGGGTACGATGCGCACCGTCCTGCGCAAATACGGCTCCACGACCGCCCTGGCAGACAAGTTCACCGACATTGTCCGCGGCTACAACGACGTGGTGCTGGACATGGGCAGCATCGCGCTGGAAAAGGGCGTCGAATACCAGCTCTATTTCGCCGCCTCCAACAACTTCTACCCGCCCTCTGTCCAGCCCTCCTGGGTCGCAGCAAACGACTGCATCGACATCGCCCAGGGCAGCGCCTACTATGGCGACGACACCACTCTCATCTTCTCCGGCACGATGGTGCTCGTGGACAACCATCTGACAGAGTCCGGAGCATCCACCGCCGACCTGACGGTGGACTGGCTCAGCGAAAAGGCGGAGTACCAGCAGGTGTTGAACGGCTCCCATACTGTTACGCTGGAAGTGACAGACGGCATCCTGACCAGCACCAAAGATATCACCTTTACGAAAAACGTCACCGGTGCTGAGGTGAGCCTGACCGCCCCCCTGACGGCGGACGATGCCATTACAGTGGCCTCCCTGACGTTGGAAGGTACCCTGCCGGAGGACATGAGTCTTACGGTGGAGATGACCAACAACGGGCTGGACGTGGCCCCGGTGTGGGAGCAATGCACCAAGGTACAGGTGGGCAAGACCCGAGTCCTCGTAAACCACGTCTTTGCCAACACGGTTGCCGCCAAGGGAGCAGCCTTTAACTACCGGGTGACCATTGCCCGGGGCGAAAGCGGTACCGGAGGGACCCTGACCATGATCGGAGGTGTGATCGGATGAGCGTACATTACAACAAGCAGAGTTTGCTGGAAAAGCACAAGAAACAGGCCGAGCAGGAGCTGGCCAAGCGGGTGGTCGAGGGGGAGATCACCCGGAGCAGTACCGGGAGATCACCGGGGAGGTACTGTGATTATTATCTGAAACGAACGAAAGGAGTGATTTCATGGGTAAAGTAATCTCCGTCGGCCCTTACTCAGCATATGGCATAGCCGTAAAACATGGGTATGAGGGGACCGAGGAGGAGTGGATCAGTTCGGTTGAGCGAGACCGGTTGGCTGCTGAAAAGGCCGCAAAAGAAGCCAAAGAGTTTGCAAAAGCAGATCCAACTTTAACGATTTCTGGTGCGCCAGCAGATGCTTCCGCTACCGGCCAAGGACTCAATAATCGCTACACTAAAGCGGAAATTGACGATAAATTGAAAAATATTAAAACAGATAAAACTCTTACAGTAGATGGTGGTTTTGCAGACGCAAAGACCGTGGGCGACTCTATAAATCGATGGTTTGAAAGTGCGGATAAAAAATTGGACGAGCTTTTGCTTTCCTTGAAAAATTCCGTGCTTGGGATCACCGCCCCCGCCGGGGTTACCATCACTGTTACGCACCGAGGTAAAAAAATCACTTCTTTTGTCGCCACGGGCGAAGAACAATATGTTGATGTTGAAGGTTTTGGCCCTGCGGTTGTTCGGGCGGATGTTGATGGTGTCTACGCTACTAGAACTGTCGATGTTGCAATCAGGCAGTTGTATCACGTAGTATTTGAGCATCTTACTACTTTTGGCGTATGCTGGCATTATAATAATGAATCCACTGCTTTGGAAAGATTGACTGTTATGTCCGATCCATACAAATATGTTGATTGTGATTTTTCAGATCCAAACAGATCCTCTAATTTTGACGCCGTGAACCCATGGAAAAGTATGGAAGAGTACAATCTTGTTGATGGCTCAATCAAATATAAAAAGGGCGACGATGGTTTCTCTCGCACTAAATACGACACAATGGTATATATTCCGAAATTTTGGTTCAAATTTGAAACCGACACATCAAAAGGAATCAAATATTATTATATTTCGTTCATTGAGCATTCTGGATTCACTCTTCACCCAGGATCGGGACGATATGTGGGCAGATACATGTCCACTTCAAGTGGAAGCTCGCTTTCCGGCGTTATGGCAGACGGCGTGAGCCGCCCTGATTTACGAACCAAGTTAAGAACAAAAGCTTCTGGACTTGAGATAATGGATTACGTTACCTGGGGTGCTATACAGTTATTATACTTAATTGAGTTTGCCGATTGGGATTCTCAGAAAAAAATCGGAAATGGTTCCACATCGTCTAGAATTGCAAATGGAGCCACTGATGCAGAACAAAACAATACCAGTGGTTCAACAGAAGATTGGACAACACAGATTCAATATCGTTCGATTGAAAATCTCTGGGGAAATGGAATGTCTATCAAATATGAGGGATGTTATATTCGATACCACTCTTCTTCGTATAGTTTCTGGTTTACAGCAGATCCAAAGAAATATTCCGACGGATGGCCAGACTTGGACTATTCTACTAGCGTTTACTATAATAGCAATGGCTACATTAGTGGTATGTCTAACGGTTCTGCGAGTGGAGCCTTTTTGCCGAGTGGTGTTTCTGGAAGTTCTACCACATACATTCCAGACAGGTATTATTCGTCAACATATAAGAATTCAACATCGAGCTATGGTTTTAATACTGGAGTAGACTCAACCGGCGCTCCAGTCACCACCTCGTATCGGCTTGCATTCCCAGAAATTGACTACTATTCTTCTAGTGATGGTGGCTATATGGGAATGTTTACATTCGTTTTATCTTCGTCCAATTATGGATACTACAGAATCATGTTTATTCCGCAAGACGAAACACCATCAGAGACGGAGGTGACAGAATGAAAGTAACATCTTCTACTTTCCCGGATAAAAAATTTTCCGTGTCTCCAGATCCTCGCGATCCATCTACGGCAATCATTCGTTTTTACGATAATATTACCCAGATTTCTGAGGGGTACGAATACGATGAGTACCACTTGTCTCTTCCCTATTATAAAAATCTTTCTGTTGATATAGAGGCAAATATTTCTCCGTACTTTTCTGCTGCGATGAAAACCGAAGCTCCGAGTCAAGAAAAGCAAATCGCACTACTCCAATCAGAAAACGCCATTCTTAAAGCAAAAGTTGCCGAGCTTGCAAAAAACCTAGACAACACCAGTTTAGCTTTATGCGATATTTATGAAAAGTCTATTGGGAAGGAGGTTGCATCATGAACCCTATCGTTGAAGTTTATTGTTATTTGGTTTCAAAGAGATTGAAATCTATCGATGCCGTACCTTCTATCTTATAGAGTGCTGTTAAATCACGGATTGAATCTCTTAGTGTTAAGGAGGTGAATCCCGATTGATCACTACTGCAAATGAATACATGAAACGGCTACAGGACATTCAAAATCAGTTCAATTCCCCTTCTCTTGTTATGCTTCCCACGGACGAACCTCGTTTTATTATCGATGCTAACGAACGAACGATTTCTATCCCTGATGGCTTTACCTTTCTTGGTGTCTTAAACGACCACAATGCAGAAACCGTTTACTTTGAGATCGACCGGTACTATGATCAGACTGATCTCAGCAAAAAGACGTGCATTGTCCAGTATGAATCATTGACAAGTCACACTGGTGGGTTTTACCCCGTCGCAAAGTTAGATGTGACTACCATTCCAGGGAAAATTATCTTCGGTTGGGAAGTTCAAAATGATGTGACAGCTCATCCTGGAGACATCGAGTTTGCTGTTCGTTTTTATTCGACCACAATTTTGGACGACGATAAAATTGTCTTTAGTTACAACTTTAATACCGAGATTGCTACCCTTCCAATCAAAGGCAGCCTCGACACCATGGAAGGATCTGTTCAAGTCGTATCCGGCGAGATTCAGACTTTGACTGATAAGTTTGTTGGTCTCTTAAAATACGCCAAAGAGGTTCAGGAGCGTGTTGAGAGCGTCGATATTGTAACTTTAGACGCCATCAATGCGGCCAACACCGCAACTCAGAAAGCCAAAGAAGCCTCATCCAGTGAAGCTATTGCCACGGAAAAGGCAAATGCTGCTATTAGTTGCGAGCAGATTGTTGTTGCGAGCAAAGAAGCCGCTGCGGTCTCGGAACAAAAATCCAAGACTAGCGAACAAAACGCACGAAGCTCTGAAAAAAACGCCGCCAAAAGCGAGGCGTCTGCTATTTCTAGTGCCGAAAAGGCCAAAGCCAGCGAAACTAATGCCGCTGCCAGCGAGACTAATGCCGCAACCAGTGCTGCTAGTGCGAAGGAAAGTGCAGACAAAGCGCTTTCTGTAGCCTCACCGCCTGATAAAACGCTAACTCAAGAGAATGTCCCCGCAGAAGCCAAGTCTACTGGTGACGCCCTGAAGGATCGTTACACCAAGTCAGAGGCTGATGCGAAATTTTCTTTGAACCCTGCCACAGCAGATACTCTTGGTGGGGTGAAAATTGGCACAAACCTTACTATCTCCGAAGATGGCACATTGAATGGTCCTACCTTACTGGCATTCCAGTGGGGCACTACCGCTCCAACAACTCTGCCCGAAGGGACGGTATATATTCAATATACATAAGGAGATGAGATTATGAGTATTTATGCCTCAGTTAAGAGGACCACTGTTACATTAAATGGGTCCAACGTAGACACTTACTTCACATCTTCTAAAGGGTCGTATACTTTTGTATAGAGCGACGGCACCCTCGAAAACAACAACAAAAACCAGGATTCAACGAGTGCAACAATCACGTTGACCGCAAAACAAACATCTTCTATTAGCTTTGCATATGCATATGGCTCTGAGACGAATTTCGATAAATTTACTATCGTAGTGGCAGGAACGACCGTGATAAGCTCTGTTAGCGGGACGGGTTCTAATTCTTAGAGTGGAACGATTTCTAAAGATCAAACGATTTCCATGACCTATTCTAAGGATAGGTCTAACTCAACTAATGGTGATTTTGCAAGGATATACAATGTCGTTTTAAGTGATCTTCCAGAAACTGTGGATACGGTTGAACCCACTAAATTATATTTCGGACTTCCAGAAGGTGGGGGCAACGTAGTGGTACAAAAAGCGTACATTGGTGATTCAACCAATACTCCGCGATTGTGGTATAGTGCCACATAAAAAGAAAGAAGCCCTCGGCTTTCGGCCAAGGACCTCTCTCCCACATATTAGAGTAGGTAACACATAATTTGCTCGACGAAAGTAAATCATGCTGTAGCACCACTATATCATGATGTGTGAAATTTGTCAACATAAAAAGAATCGAGGTGATTAAAATCGTATGGACGAATTATTGAATTTTATCCTAAATCATCTCGGCTCAGTGATGGCCGGGAGCAGCGGACTGATCGCCGTTGTTATGTCAGTGATACAAGTTTCTAAAATCGAGATCAACCCGTGGTCTTAGGTGGCCACTCACATTGGAAACGCCCTGAATGCCGGTGTGATGAACGAGATCAAGGAAACCAAATCCGAGCTCAAAGATATTCGCTCCGAGCAAGAAGAGACTCGTAAAAAGCTAGACAATCACATCGAAAAGGGTGAAGAGACCAAAGCTGACGGTTATCGTAGTCAGGTGCTGCGCTTTAATAATGAGCTTGTTCGCGGGCTTGGCCACACCGAAGAAGACTTCGATGAGATTCTTGATGTTATTGGGAAGTATGAAGATTATTGTAAGACCCATTCCAACTACAAAAACAACAAGATGCCCTTCGCCATCAAGAACGTGGGGCGCGTATATGACGAAATGCTACGCACTAATGGTTTTTTGAAACCAAAAGAATAAGATCACGTGATTCATGACCTCGAACGATGTGTTCGGGGTCTTTTATTTTTATCAGGAGGTATGTTATGATGGACTTTTTCAATCAGGTTGTTGCTACTATTGCCCAGCTGGTCGTCGCAGGTGCTGGCACCGCTTTTATGGTCTATGGTATCCCCTATCTCAAGAAAATTGGCGTCTATAAGCTTGTCCAGATGACTGTTCGTGCCGCTGAGAAGGTCGGCGCAACTGGTGTTATCAAGAAAGCTGATAAGAAGAAGTATGTTATCGCTGCTCTTGAGAAGATGGGCGTTAAGATCACTCCGACTATCGACATGATGATTGAGGCTGCCGTCAAGGAGCTGGACATTCAGAATGAGAAAATCGAGAATGCGTTGAAGAAGAATTGAGGTGCGCCGCATGGCAGTAAATACATACTCAATGAAGAAAGATTGGAACAAAAAGGTGTCGGCTCATTTTTCCGTCTATGAGTTCGCCTGCTCTGACCACAGCGATACTGTTCTAATCGATACAGAACTTATCTACATTCTTGAACAGGTGCGAGCTCATTTTGGTAAGCCTGTCCATATCAACTCCGGCTACCGCTCTTCTTCTTACAATATTTCTATCGGTGGCAGTCCTCGCAGTCAGCATTGTTTGGGTACGGCGGCGGATATTATCATCAAAGGTGTTGACCCGATTCGAATTGCGCTATACTTAGCTTCCATGCCTTATTTCCAGAAACGGGGAGGCGTCGGCTATTACAGTCGAGTGCAGCTAACAGGAGGCTTTGTTCATGTTGATGTGAGGAGCTGGAAGTCTCGCTGGATCAGTAAGATTGGCACTGCATATGTATCGGTGAGTAAAATCATGCCTACGATTCGTCAGGGCGCGAAAGATTGCACTGGCGGCATCTCGTATACAGTCACCGTGCTGCAGCGGCATCTTGGTATAAAAGCGGACGGTATCTTTGGAGCAGGCACTAAGACAAAACTGATGGAATGGCAAAAGGTGCATGGCTTGAGTGCTGACGGTATCTGTGGGCCAGCTACATGGGGTTCGTTTTGATGGAACATCAGAATACTCTTCGTGCAGGAGATAAAATCAAATTAGACGGAATACTATATTCAAACAGCCAAACACACTGCGGGATGCGCCGCTCTGGTGAGTGGTTTATTTATGATGGAAAACTCGTCAATGGACGATATCGAGTGACGAATCTTGAAAGCCGTATTGGCAAGTATCCAATCTCAGTGAATGTGTCAGGCTATGTTGAGCCAAGCGATATTGAGCTGATATAAAACGAATGGGGTATCAATCCTTAATTGGACTGGTACCCCATTTTTTAGCATTGATTAAGTAATCGGTCTCTTTGATGCTCTAGCGAAGAAATATACGGAGATAGTTTCGTAATGTGTAGGGCAATGTTTTTATAGGATTGAATACAGTTATCTAGCCCAACCGCATCAATATCCGATATACGATTTCCTTTTTCATCAAAGCATTCGATATTTACATTGAGCCAATCGAGCAATTCAGAATCCACTCTATCGCATTCTTCGACTACGATTTCAAGATCTTCCGGACAATCAATTGGAGATTCATATTACAATAAACTCCATTTATTTTTATATTGCAAGCCAAACACTGGCATCATCGCACAGATTATACATTTCTTTTAAGCAGTTATTTACGATTTCTTCGCAAGTCGAGTAATATTCTTCCATATCTATTTGGCAAATCGCATCATACAATTCAGATGAAAATTCTACAAAATCTTCATGCCACCCACAGTCATGAGACAGCTCAACAATTTCATTATTACATGCTTGCAGTGCAATGAGAATTCGCTTACACATATCCTTAGTTTTCTCTTGCTCTTCAAGAAGCTCACGCACTGTCTTAAACTTAGTGCAAGTCACAACCCAATTTCTTCTCATATCACAGATTCCTCAGATATTCATACAGCTCAATTTTACCTTGTAACCAGACGACATCGCCACCAGACTTCAGATATACCGAATAGATTTCATCAGGATGCTCGAAGATAGATTCCACTTTCTTAGCTGTATTCCGATCAATAAGTACACTACTCATAGTCACTCACTCCATTTCGTTCAGAAGCTCTTTTGCATGGTCAAGCACAGCATTAGAAACGACCTTGCCGCCGCGATTCAGAAGCAAGAACACACGCAACGTATCTTTCTTAGAAAGATTCCGCAAATCTGCAATAGCAATATTAGTCTCATTAAAAGTTCTTTTATCTTTCTTGGAGAGCTCACTGTACAAATACCCTTTGTAACGGAACCGATCTTCGTAGAACGCAGCAAGTGTCAGAAGTCTCTGCTTACCGTCAATGATTTCATAAAGGTGGTTCTGATTTTCATGCCATTCGTCCATGTCAATGTTTTTCAGAACAAATCGACCGATTTCACCACCCATAAAAATTGTCTCAAGAAGCAGTTCACGGTCATCATCCGTCCACACAGATCCGCGTTGATAACTCGGATTGCAGTTGATGCCAAAGAAGTAATACCTGTGGAGCAAGGATTCGATGGTTACATTTGAGTAGGAAATCTTAATGTCATCATTCTTAGTTAGCTGAGACTCCTTCTCGACTCCTGCTTTACGAATGTTAAACCACGTTTCGTACCTATATCCATCATCGTAAGAAACACCGTAATATAAACCACCGTCGCAGACTTCATCAATCTTGCAACCACTAAGACGACCAATCACTACAGCATCTCCCACATTATAATAGTATGTAGGTTTACCAGCACGACGAACCATCTCAGGAAGCTCTAAAAATGTAGGCGACTTACGAGCTATCTCTTTCGGTGCCAATTGTTTAGCTTCTACCGTCTTCTTTCTCGGCATATTAAATTCTCCTTAAAAGATTAGTTTTATCTGTTAAGTAGTTCTTTGATGTAAAGCGTCTCAAAACTTTTCAGATGAGGATGTTCGCTTCGAGCCATCTTTTCTGCCTGTTCTTCAACACTCAAAATGCTTTCAAAATCATCATCTACATCAACAACATAGCACATACACTCATGGTCGTGCTTATCATTCCAACCTTCAAAAAGAGCAACAAACTTTTTCATGATGTATTTCCTCCTTAAATCTTAGTTTTTATTTAACTTTTCAAAGAACAGCTTTTGTTTCAATTCATCGGGAAGCTCAGGAAGTGGCATCCAGTATTCAACATTATCAAGCGGAATACTTTCTCGGCTTTCTGCCCAAGTCCCATCACTGTAAACGAATGCTTTCAAAATATCTCCATCAGAACATACTACAAGCACATCTTCCATTGTCTTAGTAGGAAGCCCATCTTTTACACTAATCCAACCCATAGTCATACCATTCTTAAAACTCAGCTTTTATCAGTCTCTTGAGTTCTGCATTTTTGCTCCGCATTCAGGACAATATTTATACAAATGCGTCCCTTCGATTTCAAAATCACATTTTTCACAGCGATAAGAGACGATCATTTTCTTTGTCCTGATCCATCTACTAATTTTAAGTTTCATGTTCAAATCGTCAATAACCGGGATTGATCTTATATCATTTAATTCGTCCGTAAAAATTTGAATGCGTTCTGTATCACCTCGAATCCGTGCTGTATCAATTTCTTCGGAAAGCTCGTCCATCAAAGGCTCAATATCTACGATTCTCATATCCATCTCTCCCGAATCTTAACTTTTATCAGATTGAAAATACCGTTCAGCGATTTCTTCATATAATTCTTTTCGCGCAATATTATAAGCCGAAGCAGAATCAAAAGGTTTTCTTTCATAATCGATGCTGAGATATTTTTGAATGCGTTCAATCTGACATGCCATTGCTTTATATCCAGAAGTGAGCAGACCGCAACTTTCGTCTTTTTTAATTGCTTCAACCATCGTCTCAAGTTCAGCTTTAGAACAGTCAGTAAACATATTCTTTTCAAAAAGCATATCAAAATCCTCCTGTTAAATTATAGTAGAAGATCTTTCCGTGTTGAAGTCGTTTCACTTTATATCTTCCTGTAACCACTGTTTCCAGCCTTCAATTGTTCTTGGACAGTTATCCTGTTGGGCGACAATTTCATTTAACGCCGCAGCAAGTTCTTCATCGCTCATTTCGCGGATGGCTTGTGCTTTATTGTTAGCAGCCGGGTGCTTATGGAATATAAATGCGAGTGCGATATCTAGTATTTTGGGATTATTCATTGGAGTTGTCATCTCCTAATATTTCATTGATTTTTTCTAACCGAGCAAGAAGTTTTTCTTTGACAATATTATATCACAGGCTGTATGCGATAGCAAACAAAAAGGCGCAGGTTGCCCCACGCCTTGTAATGATGCGTCATCTGACACATCGGTTCAAATGCGATTTTCAATTTTAATGCTGCTTATGTAGTGGCGTCGCTAGGACGCCGGGGCTGCTATGTCACATCAGAGCTCTTACGATTAAGACTCAAAATCGGATTCGACTACGGTGCTAGTGGCGTAAAATTCAAATTGGTGTCAAAGTGGTGTAAAACGATTCCGAAATAGATGATTTTAGTCGTAATATCGATGTTTTTCAACCATTGAGCAAAATTAGGTATATTATACCCGATTTTTCCAAGATTCTCAAGCCTTGTTCCATTCCTTTTTTTCAGAGAATGTTACAAATTTGGCAAAAAGAGCGGAAATTTCGGACACATTGCTCACTTGCGTTTCTTTCCTGCGGCAGCCTTGTTCCCGCCCACAGGACCCCGGGGACGGCGGGCAGCAGCCTTGGACTGCAAAGCGGCCGAGCGGGTCTGGGCGCGGCCCTTGGCGGCTGCGGCGCGCAGGCCGTTCACCTCTGCCTTGGTCAGCTCGCGGTACTTGCCGGGCTGGAGCATTCCCAGCTTGACGACGCCCTCGGCGTTCCGCTTCAGACGGATGACCTCGAGGCCCACGGCCTCGCACATCCTGCGGATCTCGCGGTTCTTGCCCTCTTTCAGGGTCATCTCCATGACGGTGCGGCCCGGCTCGTCGGTGACGACGTTGATGGCGCAGGGCATGGTCTTGGTGCCGTCGTCCAGCACGACGCCGGAGCTGAGCTTCAGGATCTGTGCCTCATCGGCCCGGGGCTGGACGGTGACGCGGTAGAGCTTGGAGATGCCGCCGGACGGATGGGTGACAGCCTGTGCGAAAGCGCCGTCGTTGGTCATCAGCAGCAGGCCCTCGCTGTCCTTGTCGAGACGGCCCACGGGGTACAGGCGGGCCGGGATGTCGGCCACCAGCTCCATGACCGTCTTGCGGCCCAGCTCGTCGCTGGCGGTGGTGACATAGCCACGGGGCTTGTACAGAGCCAGATAGTACATCTGCTGGTTCTTCTGGATATAGATGCGCTCGTCGTCCACATGGAGGACGTCGCGGTTGGGGTCCATCTTGTCGCCCACCTTCACAGGGTGGCCGTTGACCTTCACGCGGCCCTCGGCGATGATCTGCTCGGCGGCGCGGCGGGAGCACAGGCCCTGCTCGCTCATGATTTTCTGAATGCGTTCTTCTGCCATGATAAAATCTCCTTGTGCGCCTCCCGGCGCTCAAATAGGGCTGCGGCAAAACCTCTCCGTCACGCCTGCGGCGTGCCACCTCCCCTATCGAGGGGAGGCCTTGGCATTTCGAAAAGCTTAATCTCTTCGCCAGAGGCTCCCCTATTAGGGGAGCTGTCTGCGAAGCAGACTGAGAGGTTAATTACAGCAGCCTCAGTATCAAAACTGCGGGTCGGAAGTCCGCAGTTGCGGCGTAGGTTAAAGTTTACTCTGCTGCGGGAGCGGCAGGCGCAGCGGCGTCCTTCTTCTCCTCTTTCTTCAGCAGAGCGCTGACCTTGTCCACCAGCTCGGGCAGCATGGTCAGGGCGCGGTCAACGGTGTTGGAGCCGTCGGACAGCTGGATGGTGCGCACGCAGCCGTCCTTCACCACCAGAAAAGCCACCGGCTGGATGTTGACGCCCGCGCCGGAGCCGCCGCCGAACAGGTCCTTGTTGGCGGCGTTCTTGCCGTCGAAGTCGGTGCCTGCGGAAGCAAAGCCGAACGAGATGCGGGACACCGGCAGGATGGTGGTGCCGTCGTCGGTCTTGATGGGCTTGCCGATGATGGTGTTGGAATCTGCCATCTGGCGGATCTTGTCCATTGTGACGTTCATTAAACCTTGAATCGGATGCTCAGCCATAAAATCGGCCTCCTACTATTATTTTCCGGGAAAACTCCCTCTGGATAGGAGTATACACCATACGATATTATTGTAACACACTTTATAGGAAGACGTCCAGCACTTTTTCGCGCCAGAACTCATACAAAACGCGCAGAGCGGCTGCAACGATGAAAAGCAGCCTTGCGCTGAGGCGGAACGACACCCGGTCGGCCACCGTCGGCTCGGCACTGCCGAAGTCCGGCAGGATGCGCAGCTCGTCGAAATCGAGGTAGACGAAGCGGTCGATGACGCCGAGGGACGGGTAGAGCCATGCGTTCAGCCTGCCGTAGGCGCGGGCAGCTTCGGCGGGGTCTTCGCCCCGGACGCCGAGGCAGACCCGAATCTTCGTGACGCGCAGCGAGCCGAAGACGGCTTTCGTCAGCCGCCCGGCACCCCGCAGGATGGTCACGAGGATGTTCAGCGTCAGCTTCGCCTTCCTGCGCGGAGCTGTTTCTTTTTTCGGTCTCTTCGCCTCTTTTGCAGCGGCTTTCTTCCGCTTGCGCTCTTCGCGGCGGGCGCGGAGCTTCGCTTTCAGCTTTCCCCAGAAGCCTTTCGGTTCTTCGGATCCGGCGGGCTTTTCCGGCGCAGGCCACTGGAACACCGGCAGGGTGAGCCCAAGCGCACCGGCCCGGACGGTCAGGACGCCGCCCTCCCAGCAGACGTCCGCGCACAGCGGGCAGAGCAGGACGAGGGCCAGCAGCACCAACAGGATCAGGAGCAGGACGCCTGCGATCTTCAGCAGGGTCAGCAGCAGCCAGCCCAGAGCCATCAGGACTCCCATCATGTCGCCGCCTCCCCTTCCTGATCTCCGCGCACCGGCGGCAGGTCTGCCAGCGAGGAAAGTCCGAAGCACCGCAGGAAAACATCCGTGGTGCGGAAGCTCACCGGGTGGCCGGGCAGGTCGAGACGGCCTGCCTCTTCGATGAGGCCCTTCTGCAGCAGGCCGCTGACGCTGGACGAGGAGTCCACGCCGCGCACCTGTTCGATGAAGGCGCGGGAGACGGGCTGGTTGTAGGCGATGACCGTCAGCGTCTCCATGGCCGCCGGGCCGAGAGGCACCGAGCGCCGGGCGTCCAGCAGACGGCGGATGCAGTCGGCCCACTCAGTCTTGGTCGCCAGCTGCCAGCGGGTGTCCAGATGGAGCAGGCAGAGGCCGGAGTCCTCCCGGGCGTAACGGACGCGCAGGTCTTCCAGCGCGGTCTCCACCGTGGTCTGGGGCAGCTGGACGGCGGCGGCAAGCTTATCGGCGCTCACCGGGTCGCCCGCCGCAAAAAGCATCGCCTCTACGGCGGCTTTTATCTGTTTCTGGTTCATTCTTCCTCCTTTGCCTTTTCACGGGGCAGGCGTCCGCGCTGCATGGTCAGCTCTCCCTTGGGGCCGAGGGTGACACGTCCGCCGCGCACCAGTTCCAGCAGGGCCAGAAAGGTAGCCACGTTGGTGCTTCGGCTCTGGCTTCGGGCGAAAAGCTGGCTCATCCGGGCCGCACCGCCCGCGATGAGGCGTCGCAGGATGTACACCACCCGGCTGCTCACCGACACCTGCGGGGCTGTCACCAGCGGCTCAAAGACGGCCTGGGTCGGCATCCGCCGGACAGGCGCACGGCCCATCAGGCTCTCCCAGCAGTCGGCCAGCACCTGAGGCAGATGGTTGAGGGCGTAAGTCTCGTCCCGTTCCAGCTGCATCGGCTGTCGGACGAAGGTGGGCGTCGCCTCCGCAGCGGCGCGGAGGGCAGAGGCCATCCGGCGGCACTGGTCGTACTCGATGAGCTGGCCGGTGAGCTCCTGCTTCATCCGCTCGCCCTCGGTGCTCCGGGGCAGCAGCAGATAGCTCTTCATCTCCACGAGGTGAGCTGCCATCTCGATGAAGGAGCTGGAAATGTCGGGGTCTGCGGCCTGCGCGGCCTCCACGGTGCGGGTGTACTGGTCGATCAGCTCGAGGATGGGGATGTTGTGCAGGTCCATCTTGTGCTTTGACACCAGCGCCAGCAGCAGTTCCAGCGGGCCTTCGAACTCTTCCAGATGGAAGGTAAGCTCCTCCGCCATCAGATCACCGCCCCTGCAGACGCATAGTAGGCCGAGTAGGCGATGGTGTCGATGTATTGAGTGCCATTGTCCAACAGGTCCCACACCACATTGTTCATCACGCTGAGGGGTCCGTCCAGAAAGCCGCCCCAGACCGCCGCCAGCAGGACGATGAGGATGACCCGCTCATACTTCATCATGCCGAAGTAGATGCGCTCGGGCAGCACAGCCAGCAGGACGCGGCTGCCGTCCAGCGGCGGCACCGGGATGAGGTTGAACACGGCGAGGCTCACATCCAGATACACTAAGTATTGCAGGAAGAGCGCCAGAAAAATCGTCGCATCGTTGACGGGTGCCCAATAATAGAGCAGCTTCCAGACCACCATCGCAAGGTAGGCCAGGATGAGGTTCGCCACCGGGCCGGCCAGCGCCGTGAGGGCCATGCCCTGCTTCGGGTTTTTGAAGTTGCGGGGGTCGGTGGAGACAGGCTTTGCCCAGCCCACGCCTGCGAACACCATGCAGAGCGTTCCCAGCAGATCGAAGTGGCGGAAGGGGTTCAGCGACAGTCTCCCCTGCTGCTTGGCTGTGGGGTCGCCCAGCAGCCATGCGGCCAGCGCGTGGCCCGCCTCGTGGAAAGGGATGACGGTCAGGGCGGCCAGCACCCGTGCGAGAGTATAAAACATTCTTGGGGTCATGGTGTTCTCCTGTTTTCTATAAGATATACGCATTTATTGTACTATTTTTTTCGCCTTTAGACAAGCGTTTGGGCTGTAGACGAAAAAAAGCCGCAAAAAAATCGAAAAGGGACTTGCTTTTTGGCGGCAGTTCTGGTAAAATAGTCAAGCTGATTATTTTGATTCCATACTTCACTGTAGGAGGTG